>Ga0307471_100002246_pt1 | contig 11020 bp, 10 predicted proteins | sample atmos_gasesAM3C__2_FD_204566 | JGI IMG/M metagenome (GOLD analysis project Ga0307471, IMG submission 204566) | Hardwood forest soil microbial communities from Morgan-Monroe State Forest, Indiana, United States - atmos_gasesAM3C_515 | ecosystem: Environmental > Terrestrial > Soil > Temperate... | reverse complement strand
GCCCGTGGTCGTCGACCCGAGCCACGGTACGGGCCACTGGGAGTACGTCGAGTCGATGGCCATGGCGGCGGTGGCGGCCGGCGCCGACGGACTGCTCATCGAGGTCCATCCGAGGCCCGAGGAAGCGCTGTCCGACGGTCCGCAGTCGCTCAAGCCGGACCGGTTCGCGGCGCTGATGACGCGCGTGGCGCGTGTGGCTCGCGCCCTCGATCGCGACGTCTAGGAGGCCACGGTCCCCTATAATCGTCGGGACATGGGCCTCGTCGAGTTCCTTCGGCAGTGGCAGCGTGGCCGCCTCGCCGTGGGGGTCGCGGTCTCGATCTTGCTCCACGTGGCCCTGATCCTCCTGTCCGTCGGCGTCCGACTGCCGGGTACGCACTTCGACGTCAAGCGTGGCGAGCCACTGATCGTGGAGCTTCCGAAAGGGGATGACTCTCCGCCGCCCGGAGCGGGTGGCGCGGCCCCCTCGGCGCCCGCGCCTCGAGCGCAGGCTCGTCCATCGGCGCCCGCTCCAAAAGTCGCCGCGGCCCCGGCGCCGCGTGCAGCCGAGCCCGCGCGGCGGCCGCCGCCGCCGGCGCCGCGGCCTGAGCCTGCGCCGCCACGCCAGGTGGCAAGCACGCCGGTCGCCCCGCCCGCCGCCGATACGGGTTCCATGCCCGCGCCGCAGCCCGCGCCCGCGCAGCCGGCTCCGCCTCAGCCCGCGCCGTCGAAGCCCGACGCGCCGTCGCCGCCCGCCGAGAGCGCTCCGGCCGAGTCCGCCCCGCAGCCACTCGCGCAACGACAGACGGCCGCGCTGCCGCCCCAGCCTCCTGGCCGCAGCGCGCCGGACACGCTGAGCGCGCTCCGGCGCGGCTCCGGCGGAGGCGGAGGACGCGGCGAGGGACACTCGGGCATCGAGGGCGAGCCGATCGCGCTGGACTCCAAGGACCCGCGCTACAGCGACTATCTGGATCGCGTGCGCAGGGCGATCAAGGAAAAGTGGGGGTTTCCGTGCGTCAAGAACGTCGCGACGCACGAGTGCGAGTACAAGACGACCCACCTCATCATCGAGTTCGGGATCGCCAAGGACGGCACGGTGCCCTTCGTCAATGTCGTGCGCCCATCGGGATATCCGATCTATGACGACTACGCCGTCAACGCCGTGAAGCTCGCCGCGCCGTTTCCGCCGATCCCCGACAACTTCAGCAAGACCGGCGTGCCGATCCACGCGACGTTCAGCTATGTGGTCGAGTCGTCATTGGCCAATATCCTGCGCTGACAACGCCGGGGGCTAAGTTGACACTGCCCCGGGGGTCCCTTAGCATGAACCGTACTTTTGGATAGGCTCGTAGCTCAGTGGGAGAGCGCCTCTCTGACGCAGAGGAGGTCGGCGGTTCGAAACCGCCCGAGCCTACCATTCATCTCGCTCTCAGGAGTGTATGGCCGTCTCTGAAGAAGATCGTCATCTCCGGCTGACCGGCGAGTTCGACTGCGACGCGACGCCGCTCGCGACCCTCCGTCATTCCACCTCGCACGTCATGGCCCAGGCGGTGAAGCGCCTGTTCCCCGATGTGAAGGTCGCCATCGGACCCGCGATCGAGGACGGCTTCTACTACGACTTCGCCAAGAAGGAGCCGTTCACCCCGGAGGACCTCGCGCGCATCGAGGACGAGATGCGCGCGATCGCCAAGGCCGATCTGCCGTTCGAGCGTCGGGAGATGCCGCGGGCGGAGGCGGTCGCGTTCTTCGGGCAGCGCGGCGAGCGCTTCAAGGTGGAGATCCTCCAGGCGCTCGACGTCCCGACGGTGTCGCTCTACACGCAGGGCGACTTCATCGACCTCTGCCGCGGACCGCATGTCGGCTCGACCGGGCAGATTCGCTTCTTCAAGCTGCTCTCCTCGTCGGGCGCGTACTGGCGCGGCGACGAGAAGAACCCGATGCTGCAGCGCATCTACGGCACCGCCTGGCTCACGCAGGAGGAGCTCGACAAGCATCTGTGGCGGCTCGAGGAAGCGAAGAAGCGCGACCATCGCAAGCTCGGGCGCGAGCTCGACCTCTTCATCTTCAACGAAGTCTCGCCGGGGGCGCCGGTGTGGCTGCCCGGCGGCTGGATGATCGTGCGCGAGCTCGAGCGCTTCGTCCGCGAGCACCTCGATGCGAGCGGCTATCAGGAGATCTCCACGCCGATCCTCGTGAACAAGAAGCTCTGGGAGCAGTCGGGTCACTGGGACTATTACCGGGAGAACATGTTCTTCGTGGAGTCGGAGGAGCAGCTGTTCAGCCTCAAACCGATGAACTGCCCGGAGTCCACGCTCGTCTACCGGCACGCGCTGCGCTCGTACCGCGACCTGCCGCTGCGCTTCTCCGACATGGGACGGCTGCACCGCAACGAGCGCTCCGGCACCCTCACCGGCCTCTTCCGCGCGCGACAGTTCACGCAGGATGACGCCCACGTGTACTGCCGGCTCGATCAGGTCCAGGCGGAAATCACCGCGATGCTCGGACTGGTGCGCGAGTGGTACAAGCCGTTCGAGCTGGAGCCCCTGTTCAAGCTCTCCACGCGTCCGGCCAAGTCGCTCGGGACCGACGAGCAGTGGCAGGTGGCCGAGCGGGGGCTCGAGGACGCGCTCCGCGCCAATGGCCTGGCCTTCGAGCTCAATGCCGGCGACGGCACCTTCTACGGCCCGAAGATCGACGTCGACATCCAGGATGCGCTGGCGCGCCGCTGGCAGATCGCGACGATCCAGATCGACTTCCAGCAACCCGAGCGCTTCGGCCTCGAATACATCGACAGCGACGGCCAGCCCAAGCGTCCGGTCATGGTGCACCGCGCGATCTTCGGCTCGTTCGAGCGCTTCGTCGGCATCCTCACCGAGCACTATGCCGGCGCATTCCCGACGTGGCTCGCTCCGGTGCAGGCTCGGGTGATTCCGATCTCGGAAAAGTTCGCCGACTACGCGCGCTCGGTGCACGAGCGCCTGCGCGCCGCACGCATCCGCTCCGAGCTCGACGACCGCAACGAGAAGCTGGGCTACCGCATTCGCGACGCCCAGCTACGCAAGGTGCCGTACATGCTCGTCTGCGGCGGCCGCGAGGCCGAGCAGGGGACGGTCAGCCTGCGTCACCGCAGCGGTGACGACCTCGGCGCCGTCCCCGTCGACCGCGTGCTCGCCGACCTCACGCGCGAGATCGCCGCGCGCGAAGCCAGCCTAACCGTGGGCCGTTCGTGATCGACCGGCCCGGCGCCCGCGCTTCGCGCGCGCGGGGGCCATCCTCCATCGCGCACGTCTAGGAGACGTCCATCAGCAAGGCACAAGAAATCCGTATCAACGAAGGCATCCGCTCCCGCGAGGTCCGCGTGGTGAGCGCAGAGGGTGAGCAGCTCGGGATCATGCCGACCGCGCAGGCGCTGGAGACGGCGCGCACCCAGGAGCTCGACCTGGTCGAGGTCGCACCGGAAGCGCAGCCGCCGGTCTGCCGCATCATGGACTTCGGCAAATACAAGTACACGCAGGCGCGCCGGCTCAAGGAGGCGCGCAAGAAGCAGACGACGATCCAGGTGAAGGAAGTGAAGATGGGCCCGAAGACCGAGCGGCACGACTTCGACTTCAAGCTCAAGCACGTGCGCCGGTTCCTCGAGGAGGGCCACAAGGCCAAGGTCACCGTCCGCTTCAAAGGGCGCGAGATGGCGCACACCGAGCTCGGCTGGAAGATGCTGCAGAAGATGGTGGAGGCGGTGCAGGATATCGCGGTGACGGAGAACAACCCACGCATGGAAGGGCGCATGCTGCACATCATGCTGAGCCCGAAGGCTCAACATTAGAATGGGGGCCCCGACATGGCCCCCATACCCCCATACGCCGCAGTGCGAGCCGCAGGACGTCGTGGGGCTGGGGCCCCACCGTCCGAGGCGAGCATAACAAAAGGATCGGACGACATGCCGAAGATGAAGACGAAGCGCGGAGCGCGCAAGCGGCTGAAGCGCACGGCGTCGGGCAAGCTGATGCGCGCCGGTGGCTGGAAGCAGCACAAGCTCGAGGCCAAGTCGCCGAAGCGGCGGCGCCGCCTGCGCAAGAAGAAGCTGATCGACAAAGCGGACCAGACGCGGCTGCAAGTGCTGGTTCCCTACCTATAAGCGGCAGCCTATAAAAGGAGAGGAGCGGGGAGATGCCACGGGCGAAGGGTGGGCCGAAGACGCGCCGACGGCGCAAGAAGATTCTCAAGCAGGCGAAAGGCTACGTCGGTGGCCGGCGCAAGCTGTACCGCACAGCGGCCGAGACCGTCCTGCGCGCGGGCGCCTTCGCGTACCGCCACCGCAAGCAGAAGAAGCGCACGGCGCGTGCGCTGTGGATCGTGCGCATCAATGCGGCCTGCCGCGAGGCCGGGCTGTCCTACTCGCGCTTCATGGCCGCGCTGAAGAAGGCCGGCGTGCTGCTCGATCGCAAGGTGCTCGCCGAGCTCGCCGTCAGCGACCCCGGCGCGTTCACCAAGCTCACCGAGACCGCGAAGGCCCAGGCGCGCTGAGGGCGGCGTGAGCCACCCGCGCGTCGAGGCCGTGGCCGGCGAGGCGCGCGCTGCGATCGGTGCCGCCGCCGCGTCGGCCGAGCTCGAGGCGATCCGGATCCGCTACCTCGGGCGCTCGGGCGAGATCACCCAGATCCTCAAGTCCCTCGGCACGCTGGCGCCCCAGGAGCGCCGCGAGGTCGGCGCCGCCGCCAACGAGGCCAAGCGCGAGCTGGAGACGCTGCTGGACGAGCGGCTGGAGGCGGCGCGCGCCGCCGAGCGCCGCCGCCAGCGGGAGCGGGAGCGTCCCGATCTCACCCTGCCGGGCCGGCGACCGCCGCGCGGCGTCGTGCACCCGCTCATGCGCGTGCGCGAGGAGATCGTCACGATCTTCACCGGTCTCGGCTTCGCCGTGGCCGAGGGACCGCAGATCGAGACCGACGCCTACAACTTCGAAGCGCTCAACATTCCGCGCGACCATCCCGCGCGCGACATGCAGGACACGTTCTACTTGTCACCGGACACGTTGCTGCGCACGCACACCTCGCCGGTGCAGATCCGCACGATGCGCGCGCAGAAGCCGCCGGTGCGCGTCATCTGTCCCGGCGTGGTGTATCGCCGCGACGCCGACATCACCCATTCGCCGATGTTCCACCAGGTCGAGGGACTCGCCGTCGACCGCGACGTCACGATGGCCGATCTCAAGGGCACGCTGGAGCTGTTCGCGCGCGAGATGTTCGGCCCGCGCAGCAAGATCCGCTTCCGTCCGTCGTTCTTCCCGTTCACCGAGCCATCGGCGGAGGTGGATGTCGTCTGCTTTCTCTGCGCGGGCGCGGGCTGTCGCGTCTGCAAGCAGTCGGGCTGGCTCGAGATCCTCGGCTCGGGCATGGTGCACCCTCGAGTCTTGAAAAACGTCGGCTACGACCCGGAAGAGGTCACCGGCTGGGCGTTCGGCATGGGCATCGAGCGAATCGCCATGCTGAAGTACGGCGTGGACGACATCCGCTTGTTTTTCGAGAACGACCAGCGCTTTCTGAATCAGTTCGCGTGATAATCGTGGGACGCAGCCACTCCGCATCTAGAACAGGCCACCCGCGGCTCGAGCCGCACGCCGCGTCGTCGCTACAATGAAAATTCCGTACGGCTGGGTTCGGGAGTTCGTGGACGTCAAGCTTTCGGCGCAGGACGCCGCCGATCGTCTCGTCAACGCCGGCGTGGAGGTGGCGAGCGTCACGCCGCTCGTCCCCGACGGCCTGCGTGGCGTGATCGTGGGCGAGATCGAGGCCATCGAGCGCGAGCTCGGCGAGAGCCGCGGCCACCGTCTGCTTCTGTGCCGCGTGCGCGGCCGAGGCGCGCAGCGTTTCAGCGTCGTGTGTGGCGCCCCCAACACGCGCCCCGGCGTCCGGACGGCCTTCGCGCCTCCCGGTGCGACGCTGCCAGGCCTCGGCGCCGTCGCCGCCAAGAAGATTCAGGGCGTCGAATCCCAGGGCATCCTCTGTTCCGAGCGCGAGCTCGGTCTCGGGGAAGAGCACGAGGCGGGCCTGCTGCTGCTCGACGGCGACGCGGCCGTCGGCGGCGACCTCGTACAGCAGCTCGGTCTCGACGATCATGTGCTCGAGATCGAGATCACGCCGAACCGTCCCGATTGCCTTTCGGTGCTCGGCGTGGCGCGCGAGCTCGCTGCGCTGACGGGCGTGCGGCTGCGACCGCCCGCGATCAAGCTCCGCGAAGGCCGCCTGCGTGTTGCCGACGTCGCGCGTGTCCGGGTGGAGGCGCCGGACCTGTGCCCGCGCTACACCGTGCGCGTCATCGACGGCGTGCGCGTGGCGCCCTCGCCGGCCTGGATGCAATCGCGCCTGCGCGCCGCAGGGCTACGTCCGATCTCCAACGTCGTCGACGTGACCAACTACGTGCTCTGGGAGCTGGGACATCCGCTGCACGCTTTCGATGCGGCGCGGGTGACCGACGCCACGATCGTGGTGCGCCGCGCGCGCCCGGGAGAGCGCTTTACGACTCTCGACGGGCAGGCTCGCATCCTCGACGCCTCGATGTGTGTCATCGCCGATCCGGAGCGCGCCATCGGCCTGGCCGGTGTGATGGGTGGCGAGAACAGCGAGGTCGCCGAGGCCACCACCCGCGTGATGCTCGAGAGCGCGTACTTCGATCCCGCGACGACCCGACGGACGTCCCGCGCGCTCGACCTCAAGACGGATGCCGCGTATCGCTTTGAGCGGGGCGCCGATATCGAGGGGCTGGTCGATGCCTCCGCGCGGACGGCCCAGCTCATGGCCGAGCTCGCAGGCGGCGTGGTCGCGCGCGGCATGATCGACGTCTACCTGCGCAAGCGTCGCCCTGTGCGCGTGCGCCTGCGGATGGCACGAGTCAAGCGCGTGCTCGGCGTCGCCCCCCCGGCGGCGCAGGTGCGGCGGATTCTCACGGGCCTCGGGCTCGGCGTGCGCGGTGGCGCCGCCAACCTGGACGTCACGGTGCCGAGCTTCCGTCGCGATCTCGCCATGGAGGACGACCTTGTCGAAGAAGTGATCCGGGTCTGGGGTTACCATCGGATCCCGACCACCGTCGGCCGTGCGGAGGTCGCGCTCGCGCGCGACAGCGACCGGGGCCGCCAGGAGCGGATCGTTCGTGAAGCGCTCGTCGGCGCGGGGCTGACCGAGTGCGTGACCTACGCATTCAGCGATCCGGCGCGGGCGGGCGCGCTCGGCACTTCGGGAGGGCTGAAGCTGCTCAACCCGCTGTCGCAGGATGCCTCGGAGTTACGCGCGCACCCGCTCGAAGGTCTCCTGGGTGTGGTCGCCACCAATCTGCGCCGCCAGCAGCCGGGTGTCCGCGTGTTCGAGATCTGCCGGACATACCAATCGGCACCCGGCGGCGACACGGGAACGGCGGAGCCACGCTGGGTCGCGCTGGCCCTCGCCGGCGCGCGGACGGATGGCGGCTGGGACACGCCGGCCGCCGCCGCCGACGTCTACGACGCCAAGGGCCTCGCCGAGCTTGTGGCGGCCGAATTCGGGCTCACGTCCCAGACGCGAACAGGGGGGCGGCTCTCGGGGTTCGAGCCGGATTCGCATGCGACGCTGTTGGCGGGCAACCATCCGCTCGGCGAGTTCGGCGAAATCGCGGCAACGACGCGGCAGGCGTTCGGCATCGACGTGCCGGTCTTCGCCGCCGCCCTCACGCTCGACGAGGGGCTGCCGCCTGTGCGCCGTACGCCCCGCTATCAGTCGTTGCCGCGCTTCCCCGCGGTCGAGCGCGACATGGCGTTCGCGCTCGGCGAGCGCCCGGTGACCGCCGACGCCATCGCCGAGGCGATCCGAGGGCAGGCAGGACCCCTGCTGCGCGGCCTCGCCGTCTTCGACGTCTTCCCGCTGCCCGACGGCCGCCGGAGCCTGGCGTTCCGTCTGACGTTCCAGGCCGACGACCGGACGCTCACCGACGACGAGGTCAACGCGATCCATGCGCGCGTCGCGCGAGGCGTGTGCGACGCGCTCGGGCTCACGCTGAGGGGCGCGTAGTGCGAGCCGCAGGCGAGCCTATGAGGAGGTCATGAGCGACTCCATCGCCGAGCGCCTGGCGGAGCTCGAAGCGGCGGTGGGCCGCGCCGCCGCGGCCGTCGCGCGGCTGCGCGAGGAGAACGATCGCCTGCGCCGCGACAACCGGCGCCTGGAGGACGAGCGCAAGCAGATGCTCAGCCAGATCGACGCGGTGCTGCGCGACATCGCCAAGCTGGATTTGGGAGCATGACGCAGCCGGAGCGGGTGGAGCTGACGCTGCTCGGCCAGACGCTGACCGTGCGCAGCGAGGCCGATCCGGCCTACCTCCGCTCGCTGGCCGCGTCCGTGGAGGAGCGCGTGGCCGCGCTGCAGAAGAGCGGCGTCCGCGACGTGTTCAAGGCGCTCATCCTGGTCGCGCTGGAGATGGCCGACGATCTGCATCGTGCGCGCGACGAGCGCACGAAGGACGCCGGCGACGTGGCGGCGCGCCTCGGCGCCCTCGTCGAGCTGCTCGACCGCGTCGCGCCCGACCCGCCGCGGCGCGCCTGACGTTCTGCGGGCGAGACCTGCCCGTTTCGCAAGACCTTCTTCGCCGCCGCCGCGCTCGCGGCGCTCGTCTTCCTGGCTGCGCGCAGCCGAGACGCGCGAGCCCACGCGACCGCCGGCCGCCAGTCCGCGCTAGGGTCTTGACCCGGAGCCCGGCCCCGGGTACACGTAAACGTGTCCCTGCGCTGTTCGAGATGCCGGAGGGAAGTTTCAACCTCGTTTACACAACGGGTGTCGAACGCGAGAGCGGTGTGCAAGCCCCTCATCGAAGGGGAAGCCTGAAGCTCTCCATCAAAGACGCCCACCTGGTCATACCAGGTTCGAAACACCACGGCACACGGCAGAGGCGGGGACTTTCCTTTTGCGTATTTGACTCACCTCGCGGCAGCCTCCTATACTCATCAAATCTGACGCGTACTTCGATGACACTAAACGGCCTCGTACGAGAGGACGGATGATGGATTCTCTGGCCTGGTTCGACTCGCTCGTTGGCCTGCTGTCCCTGCTCATCGGCGTCCTCCTCCACAAGTGGTTCACCGACCGCCGCCTTGGCGACGCCGCCACCGCCGCGAAGAAGATCGTCGCGGAGGGGGAGCGCGAGGCTGACGGCATCCGCAAGGCCGCCGAGCTCGAGGCCCGCGAGTCGGCGCTCAAGGCGCGTAGCGCGCTCGACGATGATGCACGGCGCAGCGAGCGGGAGCTCAAGCAGGTCGAGCAGCGGATCTTCAGCAAGGAAGAAGAGCTGGCCCGCAAGCTCGATCAGCTGGACCGCCGGCTGACCGAGTCCGCGGACAAGGAGCGCGCCCTGGTCGGACGCGAGCGAACGCTGAGCGACCGCGAGCAGCGCGTGGCCGCCGCCTCGGACGAGCAGCGTCGCAAGCTCGAGACGATCGCCGGTCTGACGGCCGAGGAGGCCAAGCGCCAGCTGATCGCCCAGATGGAGGACGAGGCGCGCCGCGAGGCGGCACTGCTCGGCATGCGGCTCGAGGAGGAGGCGCGCGAGGGCGCCCGCGAGAAGGCGCGCGAGGTGCTCGCCACGACCATCCAGCGGCTGGCGCCCGACTACACCGTGGAGACGGCCGTCTCGGTCGTGGACCTGCCCTCCGACGACATGAAGGGCCGCATCATCGGCCGCGAGGGTCGCAACATCCGGGCGCTCGAGCAGCACACCGGTGTCGATCTCATCGTCGACGACACGCCGGAGGCCGTGCTGATCTCCGCCTACGATCCCTACCGCCGCGAGATCGCGCGGCTGGCGCTGCAGCGCCTCGTGGCCGACGGCCGCATCCATCCCGCGCGCATCGAGGAGGTCGTCAACAAGGTCAAGCAGGAGATGGACGTCCACCTGCGGGAGGAAGGCGACAAGGCCTGCTTCGAGGTCGGCGTGCACGGCCTGCATCCCGAGCTGGTCAAGCTCGTGGGCCGGATGAAGTTCCGGACGTCCTACGGGCAGAACTGCCTGCAGCACTCCAAGGAGGTCGCCTGGCTGGCCGGCATGATGGCCGCCGAGGTTGGAGCCGATCCCAAGCTCGCCAAGCGCATGGGGCTGCTGCACGACATCGGCAAGGCGCTGACCCACGAGCAGGAGGGCAGCCATCCCGAGCTCAGTCTTCAAGTCTTGACGAAGTACAACGAGAGCCCGCAGGTCATCAACGCCGCGCTCTGCGGCCACGAGGACGTCAAGGCGGAGACGGTGGAGGCGGTGCTGGTCGAGGCCGCCGACGGCATCTCGGCGGCGCGCCCCGGCGCGCGGCGCGACGTGCTGGAGTCCTACATCAAGCGGCTGGCGCAGCTCGAAGAGATCGCGCTCTCCTACAAGGGCGTCGACATGTGCTACGCCATCCAGGCCGGTCGCGAGCTGCGCGTGATGACGCGCGCGGACGTGATCTCCGACCTCGACGCGCACCAGCTCGCCAAGGACATCTCCAAGCGGATCGAGGCCGAGATGCAGTACCCCGGTCACATCAAGGTCGTGGTGATTCGCGAGACGCGCGCGGTCGAGGTGGCGAAGTAACCGCATGAACGTGCTGATGGTCGGAGACATCTTCGGCGAGCCCGGCCGCGCCGCGCTCGCCAAGCTTCTGCCGCGGCTGCGCGAGGAGCACGCCATCGACTTCTGCGTGGTCAACTGCGAGAACGCCGCCGGCGGCTTCGGCGTCACCGCGGCCATGGCCAAGCAGATGCTGGAGCAGGGCGCCGACGTGCTGACGTCCGGCAACCACATCTGGGACAAGAGAGAGATCGTCGAGTACATCACCAAGGAGAATCTATTGTTGCGGCCGGCCAACTTCCCGGCGGGCACGCCGGGCGTGGGCCACGTGACGATCAAATGCGGCCCGCACCGCGTGGCCGTGCTGAACCTCATGGGCCGGGTGTTCATGACTCCGATCGACTGCCCGTTCCGCAAGGCCGACGAGATCCTGCCCGAGCTGCGCCGCGAGACGCCGATCATCCTCGTGGACATGCACTGCGAGGCGACCAGC
>Ga0307471_100002245_pt1 | contig 11024 bp, 10 predicted proteins | sample atmos_gasesAM3C__2_FD_204566 | JGI IMG/M metagenome (GOLD analysis project Ga0307471, IMG submission 204566) | Hardwood forest soil microbial communities from Morgan-Monroe State Forest, Indiana, United States - atmos_gasesAM3C_515 | ecosystem: Environmental > Terrestrial > Soil > Temperate... | reverse complement strand
CTGGTGCCCAAAGGGATCGGTGAATTTTCCATAGCGATCGCCCCAGAACATGTTGTCCAGAGGCATGTCGATATGAGCGCCGGCGCTCGTCGCGCGCTCGAAGAGCGCGTCGACGTCCTCGGTGTATACAAACAAAGCGGACGAGTGCAAAGCGGATGGCTCAGGTGCCACGGCCATGCCGGGAAATTCGTCGTTGACCATCAGCTTGGAGTCGCCGATTTGCAATTCGGCGTGCATCACTCTGCCGCCAGGGCCTGGCATGTTCGTGAGCACTTTGGCGCCAAACACGTTCTTGTAGAACTCGATGGCGCGATTGGCATCTCGGCAAGTGAGCTGCGGCGTAATCGAATGGTAGCCCTCTGGGATCGGGCGGACGGAAGCGGACATAAATCCTCCAGTGAAGTATGAGTAGGCGCATCGTCGACCCAGTCGGGAGCGGGCCAAGCAGAAATGCGTTAGCGCCTGAATACTCCCCGGCATGGAACAAGTCAACCGGGTTTTGCCAGAAAACGCCCTGAATCGATCCAATGTGAGCGATTCCGCCAGCACCCCTAAAGCGATTTTGCGAGCCTGTCTGGGTGCTTCACCTGATGGTCAAACCGGCCTGGCAGAGAAAGAATTTCAGAAGCATGAGGAGCTTCCCTGCCCAATCCTCCAAGGAGAGACGGATGAAAGGCAACAAATTGACACTCACCTATCTGGCTTTGGGCGGAATGTTGTTGCTGCCAGCCGCAGGCCTGGCCGGACGCGCAAACCAGAACGACACGCCCGACAAGAGCGCAAATGTAAGGAAGATCACCGGATGCTTGGTGAAAGGCGACAGCGACAACGAGTACCAGGTGAACGCCGCCAATGGCGCGACCTGGGAAGTGAAGAGCGATGCCGTGACTTTCGCGCCTCACGTCGGCCACACCGTGACCGTAACCGGCACGGTCAACAACGCCGCCGCTCACGGCGCCAAGGAAAAGGTGAAGGACAAGACCATGGACAACCCCAACGAACACGGCCACCTGACCGTTACCAACATGAAGATGGTCAGCGAAAGCTGCAAACAGTAACGCACGCCCCACGCACCGCGTAGTCGCTACCCCCGGGAGGAAAGCTCGATCCTTTCCTCCCGTTTTCTTTGACATCCTCCATCTTGTCGACTTCCGCCGATCTGTAATCGCCGTACATTTGACCCGTGCCGTCGGCCGGAAGAAGATACGCTGCAGGGTGCTCTTATGAGATATGACTTCCTGGTGGATACCTACGATACCGAGCGCATCAAAGTGATGAGCGTATGGAGCGAATTTCGCGACGATGAACTGCCGGTCCGCCCACGACACGGCGATCCCCGCGGTCGGAGCGTGCGGGAGCAAATGATCCACCAGTGCGTGAGCGAGAACCTGTGGTTCCGCACCATGCTGGGAATTGATCTTGGCGCGCCGCCGCTCCCGGCGGAAGAGACGCGCCTGGAATTCATCAAGCGCTATGCGGAAGACAGTGGAAAACGCCTGGGAGTGCTGAGGAGCAAGGCGGAGCCGTGGTGGGAAGAAGACACGAACTTCTTCGACGTGAGACGTTCGCGTGCCTGGGTGATGACCCGCCGCTTGACCCACACTTCGCATCATCGCGGCCAGCAAATGGCGATGCTGCGCATGCTGGGCCATGACCTGCACAGCAACTACGGTCCCACCGGGGACACCGGCGGCCTGATGCAGAATGACGCGCCGACGATTTATGCGTATCCAGACCTGGAGTCGCTGGTTCGCGGTGAAACTCGGGGCGGCGCAAAGTCTTCGCTGCCACGGCCCGGCAACAAGGCTGTCACCGAACGCCCCGACACGCAGTAGGGGGGGCGTCCTGCTTCCAGATCCCCGGCACTTTAGAGTATGCGCAACGGATTCGCTCAGCGGTAAAGCTGCGGGAAGGCTTTCTTCAGATTGGCGATCTTTGGCAAATCGTTGTACACGATGTACGGCTCGGTCGAATGCGTGTTGAGGTAGTCCTGGTGATACTCCTCCGCGCGATAAAAAGCCTTCAGCGGGGCGATTTGTGTGACGATCTTACGCGGATATACCTGCGCAGCGTCGAGCTGCTTCACGTACGCGATGGCGATGTCTTTCTGCTGGTCGTTGGAGTAGAAAATCGCGGATCGATACTGCGAGCCGGTGTCAGGTCCCTGCCGATTGAGCTGCGTAGGATCATGGGCCACGGAAAAATACACCATCAGAATGGTGCCGTACGACACTTGCGACGGATCGAACGTAACGCTGACCGATTCGGCGTGGCCGGTTAGGCCAGTGCTGACCATTTCGTAGTGGGGTGACTCGACGTGACCTCCGGCATAACCGGAGACGGCCGACGTCACGCCCTTCAAATGCTGAAACACCGCCTGGACTCCCCAAAAGCAGCCGCCAGCGAGCACCACGGTTTCCTTGCCCTTGGCTTGCGCCAGCGGCGCGTCTATTTCCGGTTTGGGGAACGGAAATTTCGGGGTTGCAGTTCCGGCGCCGATGGAACGCACGGCGGTCCAGGCAATGAAACCGACGATGCAAGTGATGGCAAGGATTCTGCCGAAGTTGGGTCGTTGCATGAGCCTTCTCCGAAGCGACCTCTACCTAAGATATACGCGACATCTTTTTGGTTGGATGCTGCCGATTCGTCTCCCGGTATAGCAATTCGGTGAGAAAGAAAAGCGGCCGCGAGTGGACTCGCGGCAAGAAGTGTCACCCCTCGCTTCATTCAGCCAGCGTGCGAACTACTGCTTCGTGATGACGCCGCAGGCGATACGCGGAGGCGCGGCGCTGGAGGCACCGGTCGCCACGGCGTGAATGACGATCGCGGTGCCGCCGTTGCTAAAAACGGAGTGGTCATCGCTTCCGAGCGTCACGTCGGGCGCGACCACGGAGGCATGTGCAGTCCCATCGGCGCCCACCACTAGCGAAAAATCAGGTATGTCTCCAGCGGGCGCACCGCCATGTCCCATATGCATCCCGAAATGCGGCCCGGCGGACTTGAAATCGGGCGGCTCGCACTTGGGAACCTGGTGAATGTGCAGCGAATGGTCTCCGGGAGGCAGCTTGGTGATGTCCAACTTGATGCGCACGCCGTGCGGAGCTTCGGAAAGCGTGGCCGTGCCGACGCTTTGCCCCTCGACGCTCTTGAGGTCAACCGTAACTGGTTTGGCGGCGGGAGCCGCGTAGGTCTCGGGCATCCAACTGCCCCAGATCAGGAAACACAGACACACGAAACTCGTGATCGTTTTCATCCCCCTCACTCCTCGCTTCTCTCGGCGGATTGTTCCGGCGTTCGGCCGGAACGGTCGATTTCCACTGTACCGAGGCCCGGTGCGGGACGAAACAAGGTGTAGCCATTCTGCTACTACCAATCGCGGTAAAGGGCGGGCTACTTGCGAGCAACCCCGCAGCCCCCCGCCTTTCTCGCCAACGCGGTTCGCGCCGCCGTCCAAACAGCCTTTGCCTCCTTCCCCATAGCACCGGATGGGGCTTTGAGGCATCCTATCTGGCGCTTGTTGACGCCGTCTTTCGGAGGAGACTTCATGTTGCGGATGCAGAGCCTTATTTTGTTCGGATTGCTTCTTGTTCTCCCCTCGATTTCTTCCGCCCAGGTTACCGACGGCAAGAAACCGAAGCTGCCCGCTCCGTTCGCGACCAAGTCCGCGACCAACGCGCCGGAAGACACCGCGCCAGCCAAGGGCTTCATGCCGACCGTGCCTTCGGGCTTCAAGGTCAACATCTTCGCAGAACAATTTGACGAGCCGCGGTGGCTGATCGTGGCGCCCAACGGCAAGGACATCTTTCTCGCCGACACCCACGGCGGCAAGATCTTCATTTTGCGCGATCCGCAAAATACCGGAGGCGCCCAAGATCGCGTCACCTGGGCCGAGGGACTCGATCAGCCGTTCGGCATCGCCTTCCACGAGGGCTATGTGTACGTCGGAGACACGGACGCAGTGCTGCGGTTCAAGAACGACGCCAAGCTGCCTAAGCACTCGAGTGATGCCGAAAAGCTGATGGACTTGCCGCGCGGCGGCCATTCCACGCGGGCGCTGGTGTTCAGCCAGGACGGCAAGCATTTGTTCGTCAGCGTAGGCTCGGGATCGAACATCGACATCGAGAGCGACACACGGCGTGCGGCCATTACGATCTGCGATCCGGACGGCAAGAATCCGCGGTTGTACGGAACCGGGCTGCGCAACCCGGTGGGCATCGCGCTGGAGCCGACGACCGGCACACTCTATACGAGCGTGAATGAGCGTGACGGGCTTGGCGACGATCTTCCTCCTGACTATTTCACTTCGGTGAAGGACGGCGGTTTCTACGGCTGGCCATACAGTTACATCGGCAATAACATCGATCCACGAGTGAATCCGCAAAAGTCGGAGTTGGTCGCCAAGGCCATCGTGCCGGACGTGCTTCTCGGAGCGCATCGCGCGCCGCTCCAGTTCGCTTTCTACACCGGCACGCAGTTTCCGGCCAGCTACTCGGGCGGCGTGTTTTTGGCCGAGCATGGTTCTTGGAACCGTTCCTCCCGCGCCGGGTACCAGGTGGTGTTCATTCCATTCAAAAACGGCAAGCCGTCTGGCGATCCGCAGCCTTTCCTTACTGGCTTTGTGCCCGATCCTTCCAAAAGCAATGTGAATGGGCGGCCGGTAGGCGTGGCGGTCGCGCCGGATGGTGCGTTGCTGGTTTCCGACGACGGGGCAAAGGTCGTGTACCGCATCAGCGCGGGCAAATAGCGGACTCGCACGGAAACGTCACATCTCGCAGTCCTTTGGTCGATGCAAGGAAAATTGTCTTCGACTCTGCAACCACATTGTCTACTGGACTGTCAGCGTGAGTTGAATGGGCACGATCCTGTCAACAGACTTGCCGTTCGCGGCTGAGGCCGTTGGGGTCACCACGATGATGGGCGTGGCTAGCGGCGTGCCCACTGGTCCTGGGACCGCGGCGCTTTGGGCGCCGACGCTGCTACCGCCGCAGCCTGTCACGTAGAGAACAATCTAGGGGATGCAGGTCGCAAGTGAAAGCGCGGACCCATATCGCCCCAATTACAACACGAAACCAGCGAACAACGTGATTGCCGGTCGAGAGGCGCGGCGGAGCCGGTTAGTTCCGGGCTGCGACGAATCGACTCTTCGGCGGTTGCCGCGCTGCCGGCGGTGATCGGCTTGGGCGCCGTTTGGGCTAGGCCACCGAGCTGGATGATCTGTTCCGAGCCCGGCGCGTCGTCCGGTACTGCGATCGTGACACTACGCGGACCCACGGCGACGGCGGATGCAGTGAACGCAACGCTGATCGTGCAGGTCGTGGACACGGCATAGGCTGACGCCGTGCAGCTATTGGTCATCGGGGAAATCAGCGGAGTTGGCACTTCCGAGCGTGATGGAAGAGAAATGATTGAGCTGAACGGACTGGGGCGATTGCGGCGCATCGTCAGTGATAAGGACCGTGGCTGCACGCGAGCCGTTGCCGAGCGGCGAGAAGGTCACATTGATGATGCAATTCGCGCCGATCGCGACTGGTGCGATCCTTTGACGAGATCGCGAGCTCGCTTGGATTGGCTCCGCTGAGAGTTACAGAGCCGATCGGCACAGTGGCGGCGCCTGAGTTGGAGACGGTGATTGTCTGCGGCGTGGCGGTGCTGCCTTGATCGGTCGCCGCGAACGTGGCGATCAGGGAGGCCGTGCTTGAAACCGACTCCCTTGGTGCGAGTCCAGGGTGTAACAAGATTTTAATGTTCTCGCGGTGTGATTTGGGGTAGCTTCCTGAGCTTATGCAAACGGCGCGTCTCGACCTGGAAAAGCAAGCTGGAACCAACGGCGATTCTCTGGTGACTCGGCTGAACGGAAAGCTCAGCCTGGAAACCGTGAATCAATTTATTTCCACCATGCGGCCAGAACCTGCGGCGCACCTGATTTTGGACATGAGCGGGCTGGCATTTCTGGACTCCGCGGGAGTCGGGGCGCTGGTATCGCTGTTCGTAAGCCGGCGGAATCACGGGAAGACTATGGCGCTGGCTGGATTGACGCAGCAAGGAACCGCCGTGATGCAGGTTTCTGGGTTGTTGAAGCTGATTCCGATTTTTCCTTCCGTCCAAGACGCGCTGGCGACGAAGGCCTAGGCGCGCGAAACGCGTAAAGTCAAAAGCATATCCCTCAACCGCGAACCCGTGGGGTTCGAGTTGGCATTGGTGCGCCCGCGTGCTCCGAACCATCCCTATTTCGCACCACATCGAAACCGACGCATTCATTGAGGCTTCCTCTTTTGCTGTTGAATGCGCATTTTCGTGCGTCGAACGCGTGTCGCTTGGAGCCACAGGCCGCGGTGGCTACACTTCGCAGCATGACGACACCTATGGGAGTGGATCCGGAGTACGGGCAACGCGTGCGAAAGAGTTTTGACCGGCAGGGGCTGATGCGGACACTAGGAGCTCGGCTGATGGAAGTGAAGCCAGGCATCACTGAAATTCGCGTGAGCTATCGCGACGAACTAACGCAACAGCATGGGTATTTTCACGGGGGCGTGTCCGGTGCCATCGCGGATACCGCCTGCGGGTATGCGGCGTACACCTTGACGGCCGCGAACGCGACGGTGCTGACCGTGGAGTTCAAGATGAACATGCTGGCGCCGGCGCGAGGGGAGGAATTGATCGCGAGGGCTCGCGTGGTGCGAAGCGGGAAGACCCTGACCGTGTGCACCGCAGATGTGTTTGGCAGGACCGGCGAGGTAGAGACGCACTGCGCCACGATGCTGGCGACCATCATGTGCTTGGCGGGGAAGAGTGATCGGGGAAAATGAAATGTGACGGCGCGGTTTCGGTTAGGGCCTGTCGGCGATCCTTGTCGGATCACCTTCTGATGACAAAGTGATTGTCTAACTGGGAGTCCAGGTGGGATTGGCGGTGAAGAGGCCGTTGACGACGCCGATTTGATAGCACACGAAGATGCCGAATACGAGGCTCAGGACGCCCGAGCCGACCACCAGGCTTTTGTTGAGCCAGGCGAATTTGTAACCGGCGAAGGAAAACGGCAAAGCGATCGCCGCCGTGATCAGCATCATGCCGGCAATCGTACCAGCGCCGAAGATCACCAGATACAACACGGCCCACCGCGGGTTCCGGATGGTGGTGAGCACCAGCAGCGCGACCGCGGCTGATCCTGCCAGACCGTGAACCAATCCTACGAAAAGCGGGCGAAAAGTGTGGAAGATGCCTAAGCGAGTCGCCCGGGGCTGTGTCCACTTCGGCGGCTCGAGACTTTCGGCGTGATGTTCGTTGCCGGGTTGGTGCGAGTGCCAATGCAGGTGAATTTGTGAGCCGTGTTCGTGGATGTGGGCGTGATCACCGGTCACCTTCGGATGGGCGGGCGAAAATTTTTCGCTCAGCCATGTCATCGCCCCGGTCAAATTCAGCACGCCCAGCAGGATAAGCATCAGACCTACGGAAAATTCCATGGTGAGGCCGACGCGTGCCGGGATTGCAAGGCCGAAGAGAATAATGGCGGCGCCCACGACCAGGATGGTGAGCGTGTGCCCGATGCCCCACAGGATGCCGATCCAGCCGGCTTTGGTGATGGAGCGTTCGCGGCTGACGATCGTGGAGACGGCGATGACGTGATCCGGATCGGTAGCATGGCGCATGCCGAGGAAGAAACCGATAGCGAGGATGGCGACGGCGGAGGTCATGGCGCAAGCGCTATGGTAGCGCAGAAAAGGATAGCGCGGATCAGAGAGGGAAGTAAGGACGCGACGTGCGCTGAACCTATTCAGACTTCAGGATCCGCATGAGCTCCGCAGCAGCATGCGGCAGCCGTGCGCCGCGCCTCGACACCAGGTACACGTGCCGAGGCATGTTCAGTTGACGGACTTTTACTTCTTTCATCCAGCCGTGTTCGATTTCCCATTGCACACACATGCGGGGCACGATCGCCACGCCCATGCCCATTTGCACGAAACGCTTGATGCTTTCGATGGTCGGCATTTCGATAGGCATATTGAGTGTCGTGCGATTGCGGGCGAACAGCTCGATGACACGGCGGCGGTAGGGCGATTCCACGATATGTCCGACGAAAACCTCGTCATTGAGATCCTCGACGTCGATTTCGCGGCGCTTGGTAAGTGGGTGCTTGGCCGGAACCACCAGAGTCAGCTCGTCTTTCAGGATCTCGGTAGCCTGGAGCTGGGCCTCGCGAGGCACGAAGGAGACGGCGCCAACGTCGAGCCGGTAGTTCAGAACCTCGTGCGGAATGTCGCGCGAGAACATGCGGTGGACCCGCACCTGCACCCCGGGGTGTGCTTCGCGGAACTTGGCGAGCGCAGGCAGCAATGCGTGAATGGAGCTTTCGTTGACGCCCAGGGAAAGTTCGCCGCGCTTTAGCCCTTCGAGTTCAGTCAGGCCCTTCTTGACTTCGTCGCGGAGGTTGAGCAGGCGCTCGGCGTATTCCTTGAGCAACACGCCGGCGTCGGTAAGGCGGACCGGGCGAGAGCCGCGCACGAAGAGCGGCTGGCCAAGGGAGTCTTCGAGTTTACGGATCCCAAGGCTGATGGCGGGTTGGGTGCGATAGAGGCGTTCGGCGGCTCGCGAGAAGCTGCCTTCTTTCGCCACGGTCAGAAAAACCTGTAGTTCACCGAGATCCATCGAGAACTCCGTTCCGGGCAGTATAAGATAGGATTATCAAAAGCAGAATAAAGATAAATTTGACTGTAAGGCTTGCCTCTGCCTTACTTAGGGTGGGGGAACCTCCATGGACGCAGTACGCATCTTCGACACCACCCTACGCGACGGCGAGCAGTCGCCCGGCTTCTCGATGAACACCGAGGAGAAGATTCGCATGGCGCGGCAGCTTGCTGCGCTGGGCGTGGACATCATCGAGGCTGGATTCCCGATTTCCTCGCGCGGCGACTTGGAAGCGGTGCAGGCGGTGGCGAAGGAAGTGCGTAATGTGCCGATCGCGGCGTTGGCGCGTGCGAAAAAGCAGGACGTGGATGCGGCCATCGAGGCGCTGAAGCCGGCGGCGGCTTCGCGGCTCCATATTTTTCTGGCAACTTCGGATTTGCACCTTCAAGTGAAGTTGAATATGTCGCGCGAACAGGCCATGGAAGCGATCATCTCGATGATCCGCTACGGCCGGCAGTATGTGGGCGAAGTAGAGTTCTCCGCAGAAGACGCAGGTCGGACGGACATCAAGTTCTTGTGCCAGGTTTGTCGCGCCGCTGTGGACGCGGGCGCGACGACCTTGAATTTGCCGGATACCGTGGGCTACGCGGTGCCGGAAGAATATGGCGCGATGTTTACTCGCGTGCGCGAGTACCTGGGCGACCCGGCGGGGATTACGTTGAGCGCGCATTGCCATGACGATTTGGGAATGGCCGTGGCGAATTCACTGGCCGCGGTTCGCGCAGGCGTGCGGCAAATTGAATGCACCATCAACGGCATCGGCGAGCGGGCAGGGAATGCCTCGCTGGAGGAAGTCGTCGTCGCGCTGGCGGTGCGTAAGGAAAGCTTTGGCGTTTCGACGAACATCAAGCTCGATCAACTGTTCCCATCCAGCCGCCTGCTGACGGAAATTACCGGCGCGCAAGTGGCGCCGAACAAGGCCGTAGTCGGCGCGAACGCCTTTGCGCACGAAGCGGGAATCCATCAGGACGGGATCATCAAGAATCCCCTGACGTACGAGATTATTTCGCCGCAAACGGTGGGCGTACCCTCGCGTTCGCTGGTGCTGGGCAAGCACTCTGGCAGAAATGCGTTGCGCTCCAGTTTGCGGGATCTCGGCTATGAACCGACGGATGCCGATCTCGCGGAGTGCTACCGGCGTGTGACCGCGCTAGCGGATAAGTCCAAGACGGTGCGGCAGCGGGATCTCGTGGCCATTGCGCACGAGGTGATGCGGCGCGGGGCGGGAGCGGTCGTGACTGGAGCGACTTCAGTAGCCTAAGAATCTATTCCGGGGATGGCAATGACATCGACGGGCGCCAGCCTCAGGGTACCCGTTCCGACGGCGAGCGATGTCCCCAGCGTAGCTACTCGGCGTGGTACGATTTTCTGATGATTTCTCGGGACCGGTGTTGGCGATGAAGAAGACCATTATTCTGCTGCCGGGCGACGGAATCGGGCCGGAAGTTACACGCGCAGCCGCGACCGTGCTGCGGGAGGCGGGGCACGAATTTCACCATCAATTTGAGTTTCAGGAATTGCCCGTCGGGGGCGCGGCGATTGACGCGACGGGTTCCCCTCTGCCCAATTCCACTCTCGATGCCTGCCGCAGGGCCGACGCGGTTTTTCTTGGCGCGGTTGGCGGACCTAAGTGGGATGCGCTTCCGGTTGGCAAGCGGCCCGAGAGCGGTTTGCTGGCGCTGCGGCAGGGCATGGGCCTGTACGTCAATGTTCGCCCGGTCAAATTGCTGGAACCCCTGCGGTGGATTTCGCCACTCAAGCCGGAACGTCTCGGTGAACTAGATATCGAGATCGTTCGCGAACTCGCCGGCGGTATGTATTTTGGTGAGCGCGGCACGACGGTTGAGAAAGGCGTGGAGCGTGCCTTTGACACCGAGTCGTACTCGACTCCTGAGATTGAGCGCATCACCACGTTTGCGTTCACGCGCGCGGAAAGCCGCTCGCGGCGTGTTTGCTCGGTCGACAAGGCCAATGTGCTCGCGAGCTCGCAGCTCTGGCGGCGGACCGTGACGTCGGTCGGCGCTGCGTATCCGGACGTAAAGCTCGAACACATGTACGTCGACAATGCGGCGATGCAGCTCACGCTGAAGCCGTCGCAGTTTGACGTGATCCTGACAACCAATATGTTTGGCGACATTTTGAGCGATGCAGCCTCGGCACTCGTGGGATCGATCGGCGTCGTGCCATCCGCGAGTTTCGGCACCGGCGCGCCGCTGTTTGAGCCGATTCATGGCTCCGCGCCATCGCTGGCCGGCACGGACACTGCGAACCCGATCGGCGCGATCCTCAGCGCCACCATGATGCTGCGGGATGCGTTCGGCCTGTCCCTCGAAGCGGATTGG
>Ga0307471_100002244_pt1 | contig 11025 bp, 8 predicted proteins | sample atmos_gasesAM3C__2_FD_204566 | JGI IMG/M metagenome (GOLD analysis project Ga0307471, IMG submission 204566) | Hardwood forest soil microbial communities from Morgan-Monroe State Forest, Indiana, United States - atmos_gasesAM3C_515 | ecosystem: Environmental > Terrestrial > Soil > Temperate... | reverse complement strand
GTCCTACAGTTCGTGGAATTGACGTTCATCGGGAATCGTGTACCCTGAGTGGCGGCAAAGCTCCGGATGGCGATTCAAGTCGAGGGTTCCATGGCTCCCGCAAGACCCGCAATCACGCGCGAAACATTTCAATTCTTCAAAGAGCTTGGCCGCAACAACGACAAGGTTTGGATGGATGCGAATCGCGCGCGCTATCAGTCCGCTGTCGTTCAGCCGTTTCGGCGCCTGCTTGAGGAACTCGCGCCCGCGGCGCTGAAATTGGATTCACGGTTCGACACCTCTGGCAGGACCGGCCCGAACTTTTCGCGAATTAACCGCGACACCCGGTTCGCGAAGGACAAGACGCCGTATAAAACGCAGATGTATCTGAAATTCTCCGTTCCCGCGCCCGGCAAGCGCGAAACCGGTCAGCTCTACGTAGGAATTTCAAAGGACACGGTTACCGCGGGCTTCCGGATTTACTCCGGCGGCAAACGCAAAGAATCCACGCTGGCACTGGTGGCGGAACCACGTGTTCTGGCGAATCCCCGCTGGGCCTCCAAGCAAAAGAAGCGCCTTCGCCAGCGCTATGAGAGCTACTGGTACGGGAAGGATAAGGGCGAATGGAAGATGCATGCCGGCTGGCCCACCACGGCTGACGATTGGAAGAAAATTCTGGCGTGGATCGTCCGCCGCAAACTAGGTCCCGCAGCAGCCACGCGCGCGTCCTTCCCAGGTGATGTTGCCAAAATCTTTCGCGATCTTTACCCGCTATTGCGCTTCACTTCACTTCCGGAATAAGCGGCAAACGCAAAGGAGAGAGCCAATGGATCACAAAATGGAGTTGAACAAGACGCGGCGGAAATTTTTGAGAATGCTGGCGGCCAGTCCGGTTCTAGCGGGTTCTCACCTGTTCTCCAATTCCGTGACGAACCTGCTTGCCGCGGGCGAAGTGACGGAGAGGAAATTTCGCGACTGGCTTGAGAATTTTCAGCAGAGTGGCGACCAGATTACGTCGCCGGACCAAGTACTCGACGTGATGGACTTTGAGCCGCTCGCGCGGAAAGTAGTTCCCCCTGCGCATTTTGGCTATCTCGCCACGGGAGTCGATGACGATGACACCGTGCGCGCGAATCATGAAGCCTATTCGCGGATCCAGATTCGTGCGCGCCGCTTGGTGAACGCCGAGAACGTTGACATGTCGCGAACGCTCTTCGGCACCAAGTGGGACACGCCGATTGTGCTCTCGCCCGTGAGCGCGCAGAAAGCGTTTCATCCCGACGGCGAGCTTGGCGTCGCCAGGGCCGCAGGGGCCAAGGGCCACCTCATGATGCTCTCGACTGTCGCTACGGCTTCCATTGAGGATGCGCTCGCTGCCAGCGGCAAACCGGTGTGGCAGCAACTCTATCCGACGAACGTCTGGGAAATTACACAGGCGATCGTTAAGCGCGCCGAAAGGGCCGGCTCGCCCGCGATTGTCTTGACTGTCGACCTGCACGATGGGAGCAACCGCGAAACTCTTTTCCGCGCGCAGCGAGTCGACAAGAGAGAATGTTCCATGTGCCATATGGGATCGTACTCTCCGTTTGCGCGGGGAAGGACGGGAGCAATTGCAGCCCCTGCTTCGGCTGGATTCGCAAACTACATCGCGCGGAAACCGATGTTCAATGGTCTCGACGTTTCAAAGGTAAATGCTCTGCACCCCTTGGACTTGAACTGGGATTTCGTGAAGCGCCTGCGCGATACCGTCACGGTTAAGCTGCTGATCAAGGGCATCGTCACGCGCGAAGATGCACAGCTGGCGGTCGAGCACGGTTCAGACGGCCTGATCGTGTCGAATCACGGTGGACGTGCGGAAGAAACGCTGCGTTCCACGATCGAAAGCCTGCCGGAAGTGATCGACGGCGTCGGCGGGAAAGTCCCTGTACTTGTGGACGGCGGCGTACGTCGCGGCACGGACATTTTCAAAGCTTTGGCGCTGGGCGCGACGGCAGTCGGTTTTGGCAGACCTCATTCCTGGGGACTCGCCGCTTTTGGCCAGGCGGGTGTGGAGGCCGTCTTGGAAATTTATAGGCGCGAACTACGCAACATCATGCGCCAGGCCGGAACCACTTCAGTGGAAAAGATCACGCGCGCTTATGTGACGCCGTCGCGATAAGGCGCCTCGCATAGAGCGAAAACTTTTCCGCAGTGCATTTTTCTCTTGCATCTGTAACTTCGTAACGTTAAATGGAATCAGCGGAGGTGCTATCGCGAGATTCGAAGCTTGGGTCTCAATCCAACCAAAATGGAAGTTTTTCTCGTACTCGGGTTTTTTGTGGTACTTATTTTCTGGTCCCGCCTCTATAAATCTTTATTCCAGGTCCATTCTTTCCGTCCAAACAAAATCCACCGGACTGTCTTGAAGATACTTCCGATCATCTGCGTGTTAGTCATCGCCGCAGTGATCTGGGGGTGGGGTTCCAACGATGTGCGGTCCAGCGCGAGTTGGATTTTTCTATATACGATGGGTGGCGCGGCATGGTTGCTGCTTGGGCTCTATCTCTTATCACTTCTCGGAGTCGGCTTGCGCGAAGACGTTTTGGAAAGGCAAAATCCCGCGGCGGCTTGGGTTGTTTACGGAGCGTTGATCGGCACGGCACTCTGCTATGCCGGGGCCAATGTCGGAAACGGACCGGGGGCGGAAGTTGTAGTTTTTTGCGCCGTTCTTTCGACAACATTTCTATTTGGATTCTGGTTTTGCCTGGAGCGAGTATTTCGGTTGGCCGATCGAGTGACGATTGAAAGAGACGAAAGCGCTGGAATCCGCATCGGCGGCTGGATGTTGAGTCTTGCATTGATTTTTGGCGGCGCAGTCGCAGGTGATTGGGAATCGCTGGAAGGCACAGTGTGGGATTTCTTCGGCTTTGCCTGGGTTGCGATTTTGTTTCTGTTGGCGGCAGTGGCGATTGAATCGGTTTTCAAACTACCGCAGAAGCAGGAAAAATCGCGCAGAGGAACTTCCATTGCAATCGCAGCTGCTTATATCCTGGCGGCAGTGGTCTACGTTGTTTGGAGAGGCTTGCCTTGATCGCCGCCCCATTGCGCGCCGGAAACAATCTAACGCAGGATGCCTGGCGTTCCCTGCAGCGGAGGGCCATCTTTGATTTCTGCAAGTGGGACATCCAGTGTGAGGACCATTCTGTGCTCGCGGCATTTCCCTTGCTGCTGGAGTGCGAGACAGCAAACTATCTAAATGAAACTGCCGAAACGCTCGCTCAAGAAGCTCTCGCTGCAGAGGCAAAAATTCTTCAATCTCCAAATCTCATCGAACGGCTCAGTTTGCCCCGCGCTCTCCGAAGAGTGCTGCAAGAACGTGCGAGCTATGCCGGAGGCACTCGGGACATGCGCGTCATGCGTTTCGACTTTCATCCTACCCCGGAAGGATGGCGGATTTCTGAAGTCAACGCCGATGTGCCGGGCGGATTTATCGAAGCAAGTGGCTGGAATGCGCTCTTTGCGGAGAGGTGGCCGGGGACCTTCGCGCCGCCCAATACTGCGGAACTCTACGCGCTGGCCATCGGCGAAGCTGCAGGACCCGAAGGACTAGTGGCTTTTGTACACGCCACCGCGTACAGCGACGACCGCCAGGTGATGCAATTTCTTGCGCGTTGCTTTGCTCGGCATGGAATGCGAACTTGTTTGCTGAGTCCTTCGCACCTTCGCTGGGAAAATGGCCACGCTGAAATTGCCGCCAGCTTTGCTTCGGGCCGTCCAGATGCTATCGTCCGTTTCTTCCCGGCCGATTGGTTGCCCAATCTTTCGGATGAAAGGTGCTGGAAGCCTTACTTTCATTCAGCTAAGACTCCTCTGAGCAATCCGGGATCCGCGATTGTCTTGCAGACGAAACGATTTCCCCTGATCTGGAAGGCGCTTCGCACCGATCTTTCCACGTGGCGCAAAATGCTTCCTGAAACGCGCGAGGCCGGGGAGCTCAATGGTTCTCTCGATGACTCCTGGGTATTGAAACCCGCATTTGGCCGCGTTGGAGAAGGGATAGGAATTCGCGGAGTCACTCCTCCTGACAGTTTTCAGAAGATTGTTCGAGAGGCCAGCCGCCGGCCGCAGGAATGGGTGGCGCAGAGACGATTCGACATTCTGCCGTTGAGTACTGAGAGTGGCGAAAAATATCCCTGCATCGGTGTTTTTACTATCGGTGGCAAGGCGGCGGGATTCTATGGCCGAATCGCCGAAAGCCCGATCATCACGCAAGACGCTCAGGATGTTGCTGTGCTGGTGAACGGCACGCTTGAAGAGAGGACGATGTGACGCCGGAAGAACTGTACTCTCTTTGGGCGCCTGCAGATTCTGCGTGGTCACCGTGGGTTCTTCCCGTTCCGTTTGCCCAATTGTTATGCCCAGGCGGCGCAACGACTGCCGCGGCGCCGTCGTTCAATTTGGATTGGCTTCCATCTGAAACAGCAATGGACATGGCGATCGTCGTCGACCTGCCAGGCGGCGACGCGATCTACTACGGGTTGGCACTTCTGGAGCGTGGCTATCGCCCGGTCCCCGTCATCGACGGATCGCCCGGGCCCGATCGCAGCGCGATTTTTTCGTTGGACTCCTCAATTTTGACTGGCGAGAACTACAAATCAGCCTGCATGGTGGATATGCGCGGGCTGCTTCTCGCGCTCTGCCAGGGAGCGGACCAACTGCGGAACGCTCAGCTCGCGCCTGAGTCACCTCCCGCGTTTCTGCTCGATTCCAAGAGAATGTCCGGAGTTGCCTATAACATTGAGTTGGCATTTGACAACCGCTGGCTGGCCTTTCCGCAGGATTTTCCGTCGGGACGCTTTCTCAAAAACCGCGGAATTCGTCGAGTCGTCCTGGTTCACGACACGTTTCTAAAAGATCCGCAGGAAGACCTCGCACACGTGCTTTTGCGCTGGCAGGAAGAAGGCATTGCGATAGAGAGCAAGTCCGCGGGATTTGGGGACGCGCCTGCGCCTATCACAGTGAGCCGGCCATTTCGCTTTCGTGCGGCGTGGTATCGCGCGCTTGCTGTCTTGGGTTTGCGGAGAAATGATGCTGGGGGCTTCGGCGGTTACCCGCCCGATCCATCCAGCGGAGGATGAAGAGAAGTGACGGGCAGTCTAACGCGGTGTGCTATGACATGCGATCGACCGGCGGCGAAGGTTTCACGATGCCCAGAGGCGCAGTCCGATCAGGTGCCACGCCGAGAAGAATATCGTCACGACGCAGCAAGCCAGCGAGACCAGCAACGAATGGATTCGCACGCCCTTATGAATCTCTTCTTTAGGCACGCTGACGGCGAGCGCGAGGCTGATTAGAGAGAGGAGCGCGAAGAGCAGCGTCGCCAGAAAGACAACCGCCGACCAAAAGTTGAGCACGCCGACATCTTCGACGGCTTTGCTGAAGGAGAAGATCGCTGCAAGGAAACAGAGAATGGCGAAGACGGGCACCACGCGGACGCGAAGATGCTTCACTTCCTTCATTTTCCCGAACAACAGAAGTACTCCCCAAACCAAGGCAAAGAGAAGAGCGCTGCCCATGAGGACCACCGATCCAATCAAAAGCATCAGCCGCGCGTACATCCAGAGCGGGCTGGTTTTCTCCCCGTACGGTTCACCATCCATACCGGCTCGAACATAGATCATCCGGCCCTCCTGGTCAGGAAAAAACACTGTGGTAGCTTCGGGTTCCTTTTCCTCGCGGAAAAGACTCTTGCCGACGGGGAGCAGCGCATCACTCTTTCCAAAGAGTCCCGAACGTTGCAGCTTCCCATCCGCTACACGAATCCAAGTGCCACCTGTCAGTTCTTCGGTAAACGCCAGCAACTGGCTTCGCGGCGCGCGCGGCGCGTAGTATCCGGCGAAATTGCTCAGCTCGCCCGCGGCCAACTGCACCATGGGCTGCTGCGGTTTTGGAAAATCCTTTGAAAGAAAATCGATCGCCAAGTGATTCAGGTCCTGAAGGGCTTTCCCGGAGACCGTGCTATTGAGGAGTACGACATAACCCCAATTCTGCTCCGGCATGTAGCGATAGCTCGAAATGAAACCGTCTATCCCTCCGTCGTGTCCGTGAGTGATAACCCCGCCTTCATCCTCGGTATAATTCGCCAGCCCGTAGCCCAGCCGTAGCCCGTTCTTCGCCGAAGAAACGGTTTCGGGATATTCCATGCGCGCGATCGTCTCCGGCTTCAGCAGCTGAACGTTGCCAGCCTTTCCGCGGCGCAGAAAAAATTGCACCAGTTTTGCTAATTCGCCTGGAGAAGCTTTCATGTCTCCGGCGGGACGCAAATAAATATTTTTGTAGGGGACGGCCTTTGGCGGATTGTCTGAGTATCCCTGCGCAAGTTTGGGACGATTTACATCGGTCAGCCGGAATTCACCGACAGTGATGCCCAGCGGAGTAAGAATGTTTTGCTGAATGTACGCATCGTAGGGCTGACCGGAAGTTTTCTCGATCAAATAGCCGGCTATTCCAAACCCGGGATTCGAATAAGAAAAGCGCGTGCCCGGCGGCCAGCGAACGTCCTGTGGTCCCGGGAATTTCTGAAGCACCTTCAGTAGCGGAAAATCCCAGGAATCCTGGCGGTTGTAAACTTCGGCAAAATGCATGTCGTCAAATCCCGCGGAATGCTCGAGCACATTCACGATTCGAACAGGATTCGACGGTCCCCAGCGGTTGCTCATGGGAATTTCCGGCGCGACGTCCTGCAGCCGCGCGTAAAGATTTATTTTGCCTTCCTCCTGGAGTTTCAGCAGCGCCAGCACCACAAACGACTTGCTGATGGAGCCCACGCGGAATTCCGTCTCGCAGGCTATGTCTCGGTTTGCCACCACGTCCGCTTTGCCAATTCCGCCGCACCACATCAATTCGCCATTCGAAACCAGCGCCACGCCTGCGCCGGTCACGTGATTCTTTTCCACCACATCTTTCATGGCTTTTTGCAACTCTTCGAGCGTCTTTGGATGGGGCAGTTCGTCTTTTTGCTGCGCAGCGGCGCGAATTGGGAGAAGTAACGCACAGCTTATAAGAAGACGTGTAATAACAAGTTGCAGGTTGACTCGACGCATGTGGCGTTCCTCCGCAAACTCTTTTGTTCTGTGGGGGCATTCTATCCGCGAATCGGCGAAGCGCAAACTAGATTGCGTCGCAAACCATAATCCTGCGGGCCGTTCCCGGCGATTGACGCTGCCCCGACTCTCGCATACGATGCCGCACGTCATAGTTTTCTATCTTTTGAGAGTGGATGAGGGAGCCTTGCCGTTTATGAGAATCTCACTTCGATACCTGAGCTGCGCCGTGCTTTTCCTCGGCGCCAATCTTTGCGTCGCCCAGCAGCCTGCGCAGCCTCCGGCAGATAAACCTGCGGAAAAACCGAAGGAGGAGAAGAAGCCATCCACTCCCGAAGAAAAAATCGTTCAGACGAAGCATTCGCTCAAAATCGGCGGCCAGGAGATCAAGTACACTGCCACGGCAGGCACCATTCTCCTGAAACTCGAAGACGGCACGCTCAAAGCCAGCATTTTCTATGTCGCGTATACCAAGGATGATGTCAGCGATCCCAGCCAGCGGCCCATCACTTTCAGCTTCAATGGCGGGCCGGGTTCCGCTTCCGTGTGGCTGCATCTTGGTTTGCTGGGCCCGCGCCGCGTGCATATGGGCGATGCGGGAACACTTCTTCCGCCGCCTTACAAGCTGGTTGACAACGAGGCGTCACTCCTCGATATCAGCGACCTTGTTTTCATCGATCCTGTTTCCACGGGCTACAGCCGCGCCGTTCCCGGCGAAGCGCCCAAGCAATTTCACGGCGTCACGGAAGACGTCGAGTCCGTGGCGGATTTTATCCGGCTTTACGCCACGCGCAACAAGCGCTGGTCTTCGCCGAAATTTCTCGCCGGCGAAAGCTACGGTACCACGCGCGCCGCCGGTCTCTCCGGTTATCTCCAGCAGCGCTATGGTATGTATCTCAACGGGATCGTTCTGATTTCCGCCATTCTGAATTTCGAGACGGCGGAATTCGACACGGGAAACGACCTTCCGTACATTCTCTATCTTCCGACCTACACCGCCATCGCCTGGTATCACAAGAAACTCCCCGCGGACTTGCAGGTGGACTTGCAGAAAGCCGTCGAGGAGTCGAAGAAGTTTGCCCTCGGCGAATACGCGGATGCGCTCATGATCGGCGATGCGTTGCCTGCCGCCCGGCACACTGAAATCACACAAAAACTCGCGCGGCTGACCGGGCTTTCGCCGGAATACATCGACCGCACCAACCAGCGAGTCGAGATCGAGCGCTTCACGAAGGAACTGCTGCGCAGCGAGCGCCGCACCGTCGGCCGCATTGATGGGCGCTTCTTAGGCATCGATCTCGACGCCGCGGGAGAAGGACCGGAGTTTGACCCCAGCATTGCGGCCATCATCGGCCCGTATTCCGGCATGCTCAACGACTATGTGCGCAACGATCTCAAATTCGACAGCGATTTGCCATACGAGGTCCTGACCGGTCGCGTCCGCCCGTGGAACTACGCGCCGTATGAAAACCGCTACGTCAACGTGGGCGAGACATTGCGAAAGGCCATGACGCAGAATCCCTTCCTGCGTGTTTTTGTGGCCAGGGGCTATTACGACCTGGCCACGCCGTTTTTTGCGGCGGACTACACGTTCGATCATCTTGGCCTTGACCCCACGCTGCGCGGCCATCTTAGCGGCGCTTATTACGAAGCGGGACACATGATGTACGTCCACCCGCCGTCGCTCGCCAAATTGAAAACGGATCTTGCGCAGTTCATCAAAGCCAGCGTCGCCGCCAAATGAAGCGGGTTCTCTCCATCGTTGCGTGGACCGTCGTTGCGCTCCTCGGCGCGGGCGCGCTCGGCGCCATTGCCGTGCACCGCGGCGAACCGCTGAACGCCATCTGGTTCGTCATCGCCGCGGTGTGCTGCTATATGGTGGCTTTCCGCTTTTATTCCGCGTTCGTGGCCGCCAAGATTCTGGCGCTCGATGACACGCGAGCCACGCCTGCGGAACGCCACGATGATGGCCGCGATTTCGTTCCCACCAACAAATGGGTTCTTTTCGGTCACCATTTCGCCGCCATTGCCGGTCCTGGCCCTCTCGTGGGGCCGACGCTCGCCGCGCAATTCGGCTATTTACCCGGAACGCTTTGGTTGATAGCCGGCGCAGCGCTGGGAGGCTGCGTGCAGGATTTCGTGATCTTGTTTTTTTCCATCCGCCGCGATGGGAAATCGCTCGGCCAAATGGCGCGCGAGGAAGTGAGCGAGCGCGGCGGATTCATAGCCCAGCTTGCCGTGCTCGCCATCATGGTGATTCTTCTCGCGGTCATCGCGCTGGTGGTGGTCAATGCGCTCAAGTCCTCTCCGTGGGCGACCTTTACGCTGGCCATGACCATCCCGATCGCGCTGCTTCTGGGCGTGTATCTGCGTTTCGTGCGGCCGGGGCGCGTGCTCGAAGCCTCCATTATGGGTGTGGCGCTCCTGCTGTTCGCCGTCGTAGCAGGGCAATGGGTGGCGGAATCGCCTTCCTGGGCTCATGTTTTTACACTGAGCGGGCTTGCGCTCACCGCAGCCATCATCATTTATGGATTTTCCGCTTCCGCCTTACCGGTCTGGCTCTTGCTTGCTCCGCGAGACTATCTCAGCGCCTTCGTCAAAGCCGGTGCGATTTTTTCCCTGGCCGCCGGAATTCTGCTGGTCCGGCCGCAGGTGCTTATGCCGCCGCTCACAAAATTCATTGATGGCACGGGACCAGTTTTCGCGGGAAAAATCTTCCCGTTTTGTTTCATTACCATCGCTTGCGGAGCCGTCAGCGGCTTTCATTCCCTGATCTCTTCCGGGACGACCCCGAAGATGATTCTCCGCGAGAGCCAGGCGCGCTTCATCGGCTACGGCGCCATGCTGCTGGAATCTTTCGTCGGCGTGATGGCGATGGTTGCGGCCTGCGCGATGCCTCCCGGCGTGTATTTTGCGATCAACAGCCCGGCCAGCATTGTGGGAGGCACTCCTGAAGCGGTCGCCGCAACCACCACGAGCTGGGGTTACCCGCTCGCTGCGCAAACGATGACCAATCTTGCGCATGCCGTGGGCGAACAAACCTTGCTCAATCGCGCCGGTGGTGCTCCCTCGCTTGCCGTCGGCATGGCACAAATTTTTTCCAGCACCATTGGCGGGGATCGTTTGCTCAGCATCTGGTATCACTTCGCGATCATGTTTGAAGCGCTTTTCATTCTTACGGTGCTCGATGCAGGAACGCGCGTTGGGCGCTTCATGATCCAGGAATTAGGTGGCCGCGTCTGGAAGCCGTTTGGCCGACGAGGCTGGATGCCTGGAATTCTGGTGTCGAGCGCCGCCATCGTGGGGATGTGGGGTTATTTTCTCTATCAAGGAGTGATTGATCCGCTGGGAGGAATCAACTCGCTGTGGCCGCTCTTTGGTATTGGAAATCAATTGCTCGCCGCGGTCGCGCTGGTCCTGGCCACCACAATTCTGCTGAAGATGGGAAAGCTGCGCTGGATCTGGGTGACCCTGCTGCCGATGGTTTGGCTGGTCACCGTCACCATGACCGCGAGCTACAAGAAGATTTTCGATGCGAATCCCGCCCTAGGCTTCCTTTCCAAGGCTAATTCGCTTGCCAAGGAGATTGCAGCCGGAACAATCCCCGCCGCGAAGATTGCTGAAACACATCGCTTGATTTTCAACCAACGACTGGATGCCGCGGTTACCGCGATCCTGGCAAGTATGGTGCTCGTGCTGGTCTTTGAGGCCCTCTTCCAGTGGTACTCGATTCTCAGCCGTCGACGGGAGCCGGTGCTGCACGAAACGCCGTATGTTGCTACGCACTGGGCCGAAGGGTTTTCCGCCACGGCCCATGGAGACGACTAATGAAACACGCCGCGAAAATTACATCACGCTTCTTTCGCCGCATCTGGCGCGGCCTGCGCGAATGGTGCGGCGATGCCGCCTACGAAAGCTACCTTCGTTCGAACGGCGCACAGACCGGCTCACGCAGCCCGCTCAG
>Ga0307471_100002243_pt1 | contig 11027 bp, 10 predicted proteins | sample atmos_gasesAM3C__2_FD_204566 | JGI IMG/M metagenome (GOLD analysis project Ga0307471, IMG submission 204566) | Hardwood forest soil microbial communities from Morgan-Monroe State Forest, Indiana, United States - atmos_gasesAM3C_515 | ecosystem: Environmental > Terrestrial > Soil > Temperate... | reverse complement strand
CGCGCCGACGGAATCTTCCTCACCGGCGGGAACCAGCTCCGGCTCGCGACCATGCTCGGCGGCACGTCCGTGGCGAAGGCGATCCGGCGGCGGAACGCGGCCGGGGCGCACGTCGCAGGGACGTCGGCTGGGGCTGCTTTTCTCTCGGAGCACATGATCGCCACCGGCGACGAGGGCGCAACCCCGCACGCCGGCAACGTCACCCTGTCCCCAGGACTCGGGCTGACCAACCGGGTCATCATCGACCAGCACTTCCGCCAGCGTGACCGTCTTGGCCGGCTGCTGACGGCGCTCGCCTACAACCCTTTCGCGGTCGGAGTGGGGCTGGATGAAGACACCGCCGCGTTCATCGGGCCGGACAACACGATGGAGATCGTGGGCACCGGCGCCGTGACGGTGGTGGACCCTTCGGAGATCGAGCACTCCTCCATGGACCAGCTGGAGAAGGACGACCCGGTGTGCCTGATCGGGGTGCGACTTCATGTGCTGGTTCATGGTGCCTCGTTCGATCTGAGCACCCGGAAGGCCTTCGCGCCGCAGGGGATGCGGTAGAAAACAGTAAGAAGTGAGAGGTGAGAAGTGAGAAGGGGGCCCCAGCGCTGAGCGGAGCCCCCCTTTCACTTCTCACTCCTCTAGCGGAACCCCATCCCGCGACGCAACTTAGGGCCGGAGACCACCCGCCTTCCCACGCCACCTCCAGGGCCGGGCCATGCGCATCGTCGAGCGATCGGTCTACGTCGGACCGAGCATCTACGCCCACTTCCCCGTGATTCGGCTCGAGCTGGACCTGGGCCCTCTGGAAGACTGGCCCACGGGCCGGCTCGGAGCGCCGTTCATCGACGCCCTTCTTGGCGCCCTGCCGGGCCTCCAGGAGCACGGCTGCTCCTATGGCGAGGCCGGCGGCTTCGTGCGCCGGATGACCGAAGACGAAGGCACCTGGCTCGGTCACGTGCTGGAGCACACCGCCATCGAGCTCCAGAACGCGGCGGGCGAAAAGGTCACCTTCGGGAAGACGCGCTCGGCCGGCCGGCCCGGCGCGTATCACGTGGTCTACGAATACGAGCAGCAGGACGTGGGGTTGGAGGCCGGGCAGCTCGCGCTCGCCTTTCTGTCGAGCCTCCTGCCCGAGCCGCTCCGGCCCCCGGGCCTCGTGTCCGGAGATTTCGACTTCGGCCGTGAGCGGGACGACTTCATCCGCTTCGCGCAACGCCGCGCGCTCGGGCCCAGCACCGCATCGCTCGTGCACGTGGCCCAGGAGCGGGGCATTCCGTGGATCAGGCTCAACAATCAGAGCCTGATCCAGTTCGGTCACGGGCGGTACCAGCAGCGCATCCAGGCGACCGTGACAAGCCGGACCCCGCACATCGCGGTCGAGCTGGCCTCGGACAAGGAGGAGACCAACAAGATTCTCGGCAACCTCGGTCTCCCGGTGCCGCAGCAGCGGCTCTGCTCCCGGGAAGACGACGCCTCCCGTGCCGCCGAGGCGATCGGCTTCCCCGTCGTGGTCAAACCCTACAACGGCAATCACGGCCGCGGCGTGTCGCTCAACCTGCGGACGACGGAGCAGGTGCGCGCCGCCTTTCAGGTCGCGCAGCAGATCAGCCGGAGCGTCGTCGTTGAGAAGTTCGTGGTCGGGGACGACCACCGCATGCTGGTGGTGAATAACGAGCTGGTGGCCGTCTCGAAGCGGCTGCCCGGGCACGTCGTGGGCGACGGGACGCGGACGGTCGAGGAGCTGGTCGCCGAGGTCAACGCCGATCCGCGGCGCGGGATCGGCCACGAGAAGGTGCTGACCCGGATCGAGTTCGATCACCAGGCCGATCGGCTGCTAAGCGAGAAAGGCTACACCCGGCAGAGCGTGCCCAAGGCGGGCGACGTGGTCGGCCTCCGCCTCACCGCGAACCTCTCGACCGGCGGCACGGCGGAAGACGTGACCGACGTCGTGCATCCCGACAACGCCGAGATGGCCGTGCGCGCGATCAAGGCGATCGGGCTGGACGTGGGCGGCGTGGACTTCCTCTCGCCGGACATCACCGAGTCCTATAAGACTGTGGGTGGCGCGATCTGCGAGGTCAACGCGGCACCCGGGTTCCGGATGCATCTCGCGCCCAGCTCGGGGCGTCCGCGTGACGTGGCCGGGGCGGTGATCGACATGCTCTTTCCCGCCGGAAGCCCGAGCCGGATCCCGATCGCGGCGCTCACCGGGACCAACGGCAAGACGACCACGGCCCGGATGCTGGCGCACATCCACAAGCTGGTCGGGCATCACGTGGGGCTCACCACCACCGACGGCGTGTACATCGACGGCCAGCGAACGGTCGAGGGCGACATGACGGGGCCGGTCGCGACCCGGATGGTGTTGAGCGATCCCTTCGTGGATGTGGCCGTGCTGGAGCTGGCGCGTGGCGGGTTGCTCCGGGCGGGCATGGGCGTCCGCCACTGCGATGTGGGCGCCGTACTCAACGTGCAGTCCGATCATCTGGGACTCCGCGGCGTGGACACCCTCGACGACCTGGCGCGGGTGAAGCGGATCGTGGTGGAGGTGGCGACCGACACGGCGGTGCTCAACGCGGACGATCCCCTCTGCCTCCGCATGGCCGACTATGCCGAAGCCAAGCACCTCTGCTACGTCACGATGAGCCCGTCCCACCCGCTCGTACGGGAGCACATCACGGCCGGCGGGCGAGGCGTCGTGCTCGAGCAGGGGATCAAGGGGCAGATGATCACGATCTACGATCACGGCGCGCACATCCCCCTGTTGTGGACTCATCTCGTGCCGGCCACGCTCGAGGGCAGGGCCACGCACAACGTGCAGAACGCGATGTTCGCGGCCGCGATGGCGTTCAGCATGGGAGTGAAGCTGGAGGACATCCGCCACGGGCTCCGCACGTTCCAGACCTCGTTCTTCCAGGCGCCCGGGAGGATGAACGTCTTCGACGAGCATCCGTTCAAGGTCATCGTGGACTATGGCCACAATGCGCCGGCCGTGGAGCTCATGTCCCAGCTCGCGCAGCGGCTCGACGTTGCCGGTCGCCGCCTGGTGGTGTTGGCCGCTCCCGGTGACCGCCGGGACCAGGACATTCTCGACATCTCGCGGGCGGCGGCAGGACGCTTCGACCACTACATCTGCCGCCGGGATGACCGGCCTCGTGGACGCGGCAACGACGAGGTGCCCAGGCTCCTGCGCGACGGCCTGCTCGCCAACGGTGTCCCGGCGGACCACATCGACATGCTGCCCGATGAGCGCGAGGCCCACGAGCACGCGCTCCGTCTAGCACGCCCCGGCGATCTCGTGCTTCTGTTCGCGGATGCGCTCACGCGCACGTGGAAGCAGGTCATCAATTTCCGGCCCGACGCGACACCGCCTCCGGCGGATCGGGCCCGCGCGGCACCCGCCGTCGTCCCCGACCTGCCACCGGTCGAGGTGCCGTCCCTGAATGGTGACGCGCTGGTCCGTGACGAGCGCGGCGTAAGGCTGGCCCGGGAAACCGAAGATTGACCGAGGTTCTCGCACCCGGTCGAACCGATTCGCGGCGCCTCACCGGCCCGAACCGGCTCATGGGGCGCGCCGGCGCGGTGGTCGACGTGACGCTGCCCGGCTCGCGCGCCGAGGGCGACCGGATCGTAGCCGCGTGGAGGGCCCAGGCCCGGCGTATCCTCGACGCCCTTGGCTGGGGAGCCGAAGAGCTGCACGAGCTCCGCTTCCCCGGCGGAGCAAGCCTCGCCTTCACCGCTCCTGCCGACGTGCTGTACGCGGCGACCGAGATCAACGAGTGGGCCTGGGACGCGGCCCTTTCCGTCCTCTCCGGATTGGCGGTGCCACCCATCGAACCGGCCTTGGCAACGCTCTCGGCGCGAATCGCGCGGGAGCGCAATCCCCGCCTCCTCGCAATTCGTGACGCGGCCCGCCGGCACGGGACCCAGTTATTCGTGGACAACCAGGTGGTCTCCGCCGGAGAGGGTAGCGGCTCCATCGCGTGGCCCGTAGGCCGGCTGCCCGATCCCGAGCAGGTGCCGTGGGAGCGGGTGCACGACGTCCCCGTGGCCCTCGTCACCGGATCCAACGGCAAGACAACGACCGTCCGCCTGCTCGCCGCGATCCTCGCGGCGGCCGGGCGCGTGACCGGCTACACCTGCACGGACGGCGTGTTCGCCGCCGGTGAAGCCTTGGCACGCGGGGACTACGCGGGGCCGGAGGGCGCCCGGATGCTCTTGCGGGACAGCCGGGTCGAGACCGCCGTTCTCGAGACTGCGCGCGGCGGGTTGCTCCGGCGAGGCCTCGCAGTCGAGCGGGCCGAAGTCGCGATCGTCACCAACGTCGCCGAGGATCACTTCGGCGAGTTCGGCGTATACGATCTCGCCGCCCTGGCCGACGCGAAGCTGGTCGTAGCCCGCGCCGTGGGGACGTCGGGCGGGTTGGTGCTCAACGCGGACGACCCGTCGCTGGTCGAGGCAGCGCCCCGGCTGGCCGCTCCCATCGTCTGGTTTGCCTTCGACCGGGGCAACCGGGTGGTCGCCCGCCACCTCGCGGCCGGGGGAGACGCGTGCGTGGTGGAGCGAGATGAGTTCGTGCTTCTGCGCGGCGGGCGCGAGGAGACGGTGGCCGCGGTCGCGGCCGCACCGATCACATTCGGCGGAGGGGCGCGGCATAACGTGGCCAATGCGCTTGCGGCGATCGCCGCTGCCGCGGTCCTCAAAGTGCCGGGCGAGACAATCGGCCGGGGCCTGATCGGCTTCCAGGGCTCGGCGGTCGACAATCCCGGGCGAGCCAACCTCTACGAGGTGGGCGGCGTGAGAGTCGTCGTTGACTTCGCGCACAACCCGCCGGGCATGGCGGCGCTGGCGGACATCGCCGCGGCGCTCCCAGCCCGGCGCCGGCTGGTGGCGATCGGCCAGGCTGGTGACCGGGACGACGACGCCATCCGCGAGCTCGCCCGGGCGGCCTTCGCTCTTCGCCCCGATCACGTCATCGTGAAGGAGATGGAGAAGTACCGGCGGGGGCGCGCTCCGGGAGAGGTGCCCCGCCTGCTCGGGGGCGAGCTGCGACGCCTCGGCTTGCCCGACTCGGCCGTTTCGAACGCGCCGGATGATCTTGGCGCCCTCCATCAGGCCCTTGGCTGGGCCCGAGAGGGGGATCTGCTACTCCTCACCGTTCACGTGGACCAGCAGGCCGCGTTGGGTTTGCTCGAGCGGATCCGCCGCGAAGGCTGGGAGCCGGGGCGCCCCCTGCCCCGCTAGCCGGCGCCTCAACGCACCGGGGCCTCCAGCGTATCTTTAGTACGATGAGCCGTTTCGCGAAGTATGCCTGGGGCGTTCTCGCCGGAAACCTGGCGGTCGTCCTCTGGGGTGCCTTTGTCCGGGCCTCGGGGTCGGGGGCCGGCTGCGGCAGCCACTGGCCGCTCTGCCAGGGCCAAGTCATCCCCCGCGCCCCCGCGACGGCCACGCTGATCGAGCTGGCTCATCGGGTGACGAGCGGCTCGGCTCTTCTCCTCGTTGTCGGGCTCTTCCTGTGGTCCCGCCGAGCGGCGCCGCGGGGGTCGGCGGTGCGACTGGGTGCGGGGCTGTCGCTGGTCTTCATGCTGGGGGAGGCGCTGCTCGGAGCCGGGCTGGTCCTGTTCGAGCTGGTGGCGCACAACGATTCCCTCGCCCGCGCATTCTACCTGAGCGCCCATCTGCTGAACACGTTCCTGCTGCTGGGCTCACTCACGCTCACCGCGTGGTGGGCATCGGGCGGCGCGCCGGTCCGGCTCCGGGGCCAGGGCGCCACCGCGTGGGCACTTGGAGTGGGCCTTCTGGCCACGCTGATCGTCGGGATGACCGGCGCGATCACGGCACTTGGCGACACGCTGTTCCCGGCGGCTTCGCTGAGCGAGGGGCTCCGCCAGGACGCGTCGCCGACCGCGCACATCCTCCTGCGTCTCCGCGTGATCCATCCCGCCGCGGCGATCGCGGTCGGCTTGTACCTCATCGGCGTCGCAGCCACGCTCGCGGCCCGACGCGAAGACCCGCTTGTCGGCCGGCTCGCGCGCGCACTCGGCACGCTGATCGTTCTGCAATGGCTGGTCGGGATGGTCAACATCGCACTGCTGGCGCCGATTTGGCTTCAGCTGAGTCACCTGCTCCTAGCCGATGCCGTCTGGATCACGCTGGTGCTGGTAGCCGCGGTCGGCCTGGCCGACCCGCGTCTGGCTCGGGGTACCGAGCCAAGGCGGCCGATTGCGGAGCCGGACACCGTCGTCGCCACGGGGGCGGGCGGGTGACCGCGCCGCTGCACCCGCGCCTCGGGGAGCTACGGGGCGAGCTGGACCGGACTCGGGAAGGACTGCTCGCGACCGTAGCCCGGATGCCGGCCGACGCCACCGGATTGCGGCCCTGCGCCGATGGGTGGTCCATCGCCGAAGTGGTGGAGCATCTGCTGATCGTCGAAACCGGCATCGGCCGGTTGCTGGGCAAGCTGGGCAAGCAGGCCGAGACGCTCGGTCCGGAAACGTCCACCGCCTCGGTGCTTTCGAGCCTCGATCGCTTCGAGCTCACCGACCCCGCGCGGCGGATCGAGTCGCCGACAGCCATGTCGCCCACGGGCGGTGTGACGCTGGCTGAAAGCCTGGCCGGACTCGGCGAGAGCCGGCGGAGGATTCTGGATCTGTTGCAGCGGGTGAGCGGGCGGGCGCTCGGCGATCTCGCGGCGCCGCACCCGCTGCTCGGCCAATTCACGTTCTACCAGTGGCTGCTCTTCCTCGCGCAGCACGAGGAGCGGCACACGCTTCAGATCCGCGAGACCGCGCGCCGCCTGTCCGACCAGGCGCCGGCTCCCGGTCACTGACCTCTCATTCCTCCCCCGGAAACGTCCATGCGTAAGGTCGCCATCCTCCTGATCGCGCTCGGTTTCACCGGCCTCGTGCTCGGGGTGCTCATCGTCATCCGTGTGGCACGGGACCCGGGGGCCGCTCCGTTCAGCCTCGAGAACTACGGCGGCCCCGGGCCGATCGTCGGTGCGCTGCTCCTCGTCTTCGTGGGTCTCTACCTCTTCTCGTCTGCCAGGCGAGAGGACTGAGCCGGCCGCGGGGACTCGGTGACCGCGGCGCCCCGCCCCTGCGCCGTCCACTACGCCTGGATCGTCGCGGCGGCCGTGATGGATCTGGTCGGCGTGCGTCGAACGCTCGCGGTCGAGGTCTGACGGATGGCGATCGTCGGCCCGCTGTTTCCGCGGACGCCCGGGCGCCGCCGTCCCGGCGACGGCAGCCACCGGATGCGGCCGCCGGAGCATCCGCTCTTCCTTCCGAAGCCGAAACGCCGGCCGTGGGTTTCGCTCACGACCAGCGCGGTGGTGCACGTCGGGGTGATCCTTCTGGCGCTGTTGCTGACGCGGCAGGAAGCCGAAAAGATCCACGAGGAGAAGGCCGAGCGGGCGCCGGCGGAGCAGCGGGAGCACGTGGTGCCGCTTTACATCCCGCCGCCGCCACCCCAGCGGCCGGTCACACCCCCTCCACCGCCACCGCCACCTCCGCCAAAGGCGGTGACGCCCCCCCCGCCGCCGGTTGCCGCGGCTCCGCCGCCGGCGGTGCGGCAGCCCACACCGGAGCCCGAGGCGAACGCGCCGCCGGAAGAGAAGCGCTCGTCCGGCGCGGAGGACCCCGACAAGACCACGGGGGACAAGTCGCCGAAGGACGCGGCGCGCCCGACCACGCCGCCGGTGGACATCTCCACGGCACCGACCATCGAATCCGAAGCGAAGCGCATCTTCGGGCGGAAGAAGCAGGGCCCCCCCGCCGGGGCAGGCCCGCGCGACGTCCGTCCGCTCCAGACCGAGCTGCCGGACCGCCCTGACAAGTGCGTGCCGCGCCAATCGGTGCCCGCCGAATCGGCGGGAGCGCCGCAGATCGGCGTGGCCGTCGGGCGGATCTTCCGGGGGGACAACGGCCGGCCGCTCGCGGGAGCCCACCTCGTGATGCTGGGCACGCCATACACGTCGTTCACCGACGACAACGGTGAGTATCAATTCCGCTTCGATATGTCGCTCATCGACAACTGCCGCACGCAATACGTGCGCGTGACCGCGCAGGGCTACGAGTCGCGCCTCCTGGTGCTGGTCGTCGGCCCGAAGAGCCGGAGCGACGACGTGATGCTGCGCCGGAAGCGCTTCTGATGGCTCCGCCGCTCTGGGTCGTCCGGACGGCGTTCCGCACAGTCGGCACCGTGGCGCCGGACGTCGCGGCTCGCTGGGCCGAGCGGATCTTCTGCCGGCCCCCGCAGCATCGGGCACGAGAGCAGGACGACGGATTCCTCGCGACCGGCCGGCGGTTCTCCGTGAGCTCGGAGGGCGGGACACTGGCTGCGTGGGAGTGGGGGGCGGGACCGACCGTCCTGCTGGCTCACGGATGGGGCAGCCGCGCCGGGCGGTTCAGCGTGGTTGGCCCGGCGCTGGTCGCCGGCGGGTTCCGGGTGGTCGCGCACGACGCGCCCGGTCACGGCGAGTCCGCCGGCCGCCAGGCGTCGCTTCCCCAGTTCGCCTCGGCGCTCCACGCCGTCGCACGCTCGGTGGGGCCGGTTGCCGCGGTGGTGGGGCATTCGCTCGGTGGGGCGGCGGCCGCCCTCGCCGTGCGGCAGGGGCTCGCGGTCGAGCGGATCGTAGTAATGGCGGCTCCAGCCGACGTCGAGATCTTCTCCTACCGCTTCGCGCGCAGCCTCGCCCTCCCGGCAACCGCGCGCCTCGCCATGCAGCGCAACCTGGAGAACCGCTTCGGCCTGCGCTGGGCCGACATCAACGTGGCCCGCCTCGCCGCAGGCATGAGGATTCCGGCCCTAGTGGTGCACGACGCGTCGGATGCCGACGTGCCGCTCGCAGACGGCGAGGCTATCGCGCGAGCTTGGCCGGGAGCGGAGCTGCTCACGACAACAGGATTGGGGCACCGGGGGGTGCTGTGGGACGAGAGGGTCGTGCGGCGGGTGGTGGATTTCGTCGCGCGGCTCACGAGAGGGTGAGCATCACGTCGTCCTTGAGCCCAACGCCCGTCAGCTTGCGGCGGCGCGCCTCCGTCAGCAGGAACCGGAGCCGCGATGCTGCGAGCCCGCAGGCGAGCCCGTCGGGACGGACGTTGGAGATACAGTTCCGCTCGGCGTCGGTTCGCCCGACCCGCGGCCCCCACGTGAGGTAGATCCCGAGACTGTCAGGCGAGCTCAAGCCCGGCCGCTCACCGATGAGCACCGCGACAAGGGACGCCCCGAGCAGCTCACCGATTTCGTCACCCAGGGCCACCCGCGCCTGCACCGCCACTACGACCGAGCCGATGCGCCATCCGTCGGCGCCGAGCGCCGGCATCAGCGCGGCGAGCAGCGGCACCGAGTGTCGCTGCGGGGCGAGCGCCGACAGTCCGTCCGCCACCACGAACGCCACATCCGGCGACCCTTCCAACGCCGCAAGGTGCTTCACGCGCTCGCGGGACTCGGCGTCGAGCCGGCGACCGAGGTCCGGACGCGCAAGGTACGCCCGCCGATCGGTAACGGCGCTGCGCACTGGAAGCGACCGGAGGCCCGCGCCGCGGAGGTCGGCTGCAAGCGCTGCAACGTCGAGCGGGTGATGCACCGCATCACGCGCGCGGGCGTGCGCCAGCTGGAAGTCGAGGTGTGCCGCGGTGGGAAGACTGCCGCCCGAGTGACCGAGGCCGATCCGTGCGGGCGTGCGCGGCCTGAGCGCCGCCCACGGGTCCGGGCCAGTCACGCGCCGAGGAGATGCTTCTTGAAGCCTTCGCCGGGGCCGGGGTGGGGGCCGATCCACGCCTTGAAGAGAGCGTCCGCGAACGCCTTTCCCTCGATCGCGCCTCTCTCGACGCCCTTTACACCTACGTGGGTGCCCGTCCCCGGCAGATAGGTGAACACGAACTGCTCGCCCGTCTTGATGTCCTCCATGTACGAGCACAGCGTCTCGAACTGCGCCTTGAGCTCCGCCGAGGCATTCGGCGTGTTGTTCTCCAGCGCCTCGTTCCAGGCGTTGCACATCTTGTCCTTGCCAACGTCGTGCACGAACTGCAGGACAATGTGCCGTGGCTCGTCCGCCTCGAGGATCTTCTCGGCATCCGCCTCCCGGGCCGGCAGGTAGAGACCGGCCACGTAGACTTTGACGATGAACTTCTTTCGGGTGGCCGTGCCGTTGAGCACGAGCGAGTGTCCATCGAGGTCGACGCGCGTCGGGAGGGTCACGCCGTCGCGCGTCACCGCCGTACTGGTGTCTTGCGGGGCGTGTGAGCGGAGCGGCGGCGCACCCGGGTCGGCCAGCATCCCGGTGGCGAGGAGCAAAACGGCGAGCGTCGTCATGGCGAGTCCGTGCTAGGCGCTTACCAGCCCATCCGTCCGCGGAGCGAGGTGACGTGCGCCACGTGATGGCGGCTGTGCCACGCGTACATCGAGAGCAGCTGATCGAGCGACATCGGACCCCACTCGGGGTGCCGAAGCCGGCGGGCGAACTGTCCGGCGGCGAGTACCCGGAGCATCAGGACCCAGCGCTCATGCAAGGCGTCGAGCAGGGCGAGCGACACGGCGATCGGGGCCGACCTCGCCTCCGGCAGCTCCGCCCAACGGCCTTCCTCGTACGTCTTGATCGTCGGCTCGTCCTCTGTGAGGGCGAGCTTGAAGCGGGTGTAAGCGTTCAGGTGGCTGTCGGGAAGATGGTGGACCACCTGGCGCACCGTCCAGCCGCCCTCGCGGTAGGGCGTGTCGAGCTTGCCGTCATCGAGGCCCGAAACGGCCCGTCGGAGCTCGCCGGGCAGGGCTGCGATCTGATCGATCAGACCGGGGCGGTCGGCGTCGGCGACGCCGATCGGCATCTCGAACTTCCCAATGGGATAGCGTAGATCGGTCATGGGGATCTCCGGGACAGGGGCGGTCGACGCACGAACCCCCTACGGTCCCGGACCCCGCCGAGTTTTCTCAGCGCGCCCCCTGGCCTCCGAAGCTCCGAAGCCGCCATCCGTCGGTCACCCGCTCGAGCCCGGCGCGGACGTCCACCGTGTCAAGAGCAGGGTTGCCCCCGC
>Ga0307471_100002242_pt1 | contig 11034 bp, 5 predicted proteins | sample atmos_gasesAM3C__2_FD_204566 | JGI IMG/M metagenome (GOLD analysis project Ga0307471, IMG submission 204566) | Hardwood forest soil microbial communities from Morgan-Monroe State Forest, Indiana, United States - atmos_gasesAM3C_515 | ecosystem: Environmental > Terrestrial > Soil > Temperate... | reverse complement strand
CGGAGGTCGATCTCATCTCCGGCGCGCGATGGTCGCGGCGCAAATTGCCCTCAGTCTTTTGCTGCTTGTTGGCGCTGGCCTGTTTGTTCGGACTCTGCGAAATCTCAAGACCCTGGACGTAGGATTCACGGCCGACCATCTGATCACCTTCTCTGTCGATCCAAAGCTGGCCGGCTATGAAGACGCTCAGACCGTCGCGCTGTACAACGAGATCCTGGAAAAGCTTTCCAGCCTTCCCGGAGTCCAGTCCGCGGCTGCTACGAACGACCCTGAACTCGCCAACAACAACTGGGGAAACAACATCACCATCTCCGGTTATCGTCCAGCGGAAGGCGATCGAATGAATGTCGAGTGGGCGCGAGTGAGTCCTGGGTATTTCTCTACGCTGAAAATGCCATTATTGGCGGGCAGGGAAATTGAGCCATCCGATCATGGTGGCACCAACAGAATCGCGGTTGTGAACGAGAGTTTCGTGCGGCGCTATTTTGGCCGACCACAGGACGCACTGGGACACTATTTTTGCTCCGGCGCAGGCAACGTTACTCCTGACATCGAGATTGTCGGCGTCGTCAAGGACGCCCGTCATACAACCGTTCGCGAGGATGTGCGACGCACGGTGTTCACTCCCTACTTGCAAGACCCACAGTTGGGGGTGGTGTACCGCTTCGGCATGACCTTCTACGCGCGCACGTGGCAAGACCCCAAAGCGGCGGAATCCACCATACGCGCTGCAATGCAGGCACTCGATTCGAAATTGGTGCTCGACGCTTTCCGAACGATGCAAGAACAAGTAGATGACAACCTGAACGACGAGCGCGTGATCGCATTTTTCGCGACGAGTTTTGGAATCCTCGCAGTGTTATTAGCGTCGATCGGGATTTACGGAGTTCTCGCCTACGCGACGGCGCAGCGTACTCGCGAAATCGGCGTCCGCATCGCGATGGGGTCAACCAGGGCCGAAGTCGTGCGCCTTGTACTGAAAGAAGTAATTTGGCTAGTTGGCACGGGCGTGTTGGTGGGCGTCCCTCTGTCGCTGCTGCTTGCTCGCGCGGTTCGTGACCAGCTGTTTGGAATAGCAAGCCACGATTTTCCCACACTGGCAGCCGTATGTTTGATGATCGCCACGGTCGCCTTTTCTGCCGCTGTTCTTCCCGCCCGCCGCGCGGCCAAGGTCGATCCCATGGTGGCGCTGAGAAACGAATGAGGTCCTTGTGAGAGTCATCCACGGACTAATTCATCATCAATTCACACGCAGCTTGCGCATGCTGTCCACTAAACCATGGTTCAGCATCACGGTGATCGGGACGCTCGCGCTGGGGATCGCGGGGAATTCAGCGGTCTTCAGCGTGTTCAACAGCCTGTTCCTGCGTCCGCTACCGTTTGTGGAATTGGAGCGCTTACTCGATCTCGATGAGACCGCTTCGCAATGGAACCTGGTTCATGTCGGAGTATCGAATCCCGATCTCTACCAAGGGCGCACCTCGGTTCAAACCATGGTCGACAAGCTGGATGGCTCCCTGTGGACGCGCCAGGCGTACTCCTGGCTTTTCGGCGTCTTTGCCATGGTCGCGATTTCGCTCGGCGTGGCTGGCATCTACGGAACCGTGTCGCATGGCGTCGCACAGCGAACGAGGGAAATCGGCCTGCGCATGGCTCTCGGTGCTCGACGAGATCAAGTGCTGGCACAAGTTTTGCTAGGCGGTGCTCGAACCTCGACGCTAGGAGTGACTGCGGGCCTGCTAGGCGCCTTGGGTGCAACCAACTGGTTGAGAAGTTTGTTGTTCGGCGTCAACTCGCGCGATCCGTTGATCTACGCCTCAGTCGTACTGGGAATTCTGAGTGTCGCGTTGCTGGCCTCCACTGTTCCTGCCCGCCGCGCGGCCAAGGTCGACCCGGTGGTGGCATTGAGATCCGAGTAAGGAGAGTCTATGAGTGGCTTCCTGCAAGACCTCCGTTACACGCTGCGGCAGATGCGCAAGAATCCCGGATTCACGGCGATGGCCGTTCTCACCCTCGCACTCGGCATTGGCGCAAACACTGGGATATTCACCCTGGTGAATGCCCTTCTCTTGAAATCTCTGCCGGTTGCTAAGCCTGAGCAGCTTTTCATAGTTCAGGAGAACGACTGGGATCCCGAAAACGCTCGTTTCTCCTATCCAACCTTTCAAAGGACAAGAGCCGCGATGCCTTACGGCGCCGATGTCGCCGCTACCTCATGGCCGGGCAGATTTTATGTGAGTTTCGGTGGCGGGGAGCCGGAAATGACCACCGGCCAGTTGGTTTCGGGCAATTACTTTCAGGTCATCGGAACCCCTGCTGCACTTGGGCACTTGCTGACTGTAGATGACGACCGCGTCATCGCTGCCAGCTCGGTTGCAGTGATCAGCTACGGTTGTTGGGAACGGCGCTTCGGACGCGACCCAAACGTCATTGGTCGGAAGTTAACCGTTAGCGGAATGCCCTTCGAAGTTGTTGGCGTGACCACGCAGAGTTTTTTCGGCTCTGAAGTTGGCGCCGCACCGGAGTTTTGGATTCCGACCGCCATGCAGGCGTCGGTCCGTTATGCGCAACACTACAGCGAGAACGAGGCAGTTAAGCTCGACGAGCCATGGCGAGCGCAGCCCGGTATTCGCTGGCTGCGGTTCATCGTCCGGGTAAACGACGCGAAGCTTGTTGCACGAACATCGGCGGCACTGAATCAAGTTTTTCGCCTGGAATTAGAGCAAGCAGCTGCAGGAGTCAAAGATCCTCAAGAACGCGCGGCCCTGCTTCGATCCCAGATCCATCTCAGGCCAGGAGGAAATGGCCTATCTCATCTGCGAGTAAGCTTCTCACAGCCACTATTGGCAGTCATGGCAATGGTGGGAATCATTTTGATCATTGCGTGTGCCAATCTGGCCAACCTGCTTCTGGCTCGTGCGGCAGCGCGGGAACACGAGATTGCTGTCCGGCTTTCGATTGGAGCCGGGCGCGCTCGGCTCGTTCGGCAGCTCCTGGTTGAGTGTATTTTGCTCTCACTATTCGGAAGCGCCCTTGGAAGTTTCATCGCCTATTGGCTCAGTTATGTGCTCCCCAAGTGGGTTCTGACCGAATCTGGCGAGTCCATACCGCTAAGTGTTACTCCCGATTTCCACGTCCTCTGGTTTGCGATGGTGCTTGCTGTCCTCACCGGCGTCATATTCGGGATTGCTCCCGCGATGCAAAGTACACAGATCGAGCCCCTTCAGGGTTTGACAAGGGGAGGGCGCACAGGTTCAGCTCGCGTTCGAGGGCTCTTGCCGCTGAAGCACAGCCTTGTGGTAATGCAAGTAGCTCTCTCCCTTGTTCTTCTGGTTGGTGCCGGATTATTTATTCGAACACTCCACAACTTCACCACGTTTGATCCCGGTTTTGACCGCGACCACCTCGTAACGGTCAGCTTGGACACGCACCTCGGCGGCTATTTGCACCCGCAACTCTCGTCTCTCTACCGAAGGTTGATTGAACGGGTAGAGGCCGTTCAGGGGGTACGTTCTGCTGCACTATTGAGTTGCGAGATCGCGGCCGGATGTGGCGATGCCAGCGACATCTTTCTTCCCGGTGTCCCACATCCAAACGGTGAAACTGACGCACAAGAGCGCCGAGTCAGTGACGGATTCTTCGCGACCACAGCGATTCCACTTTTGAGAGGCAGGAGCTTTGCCGACTTCGACACGGACAAAAGTCCGCCGGTGGCGGTAGTCAATGAGACCTTTGTCCGGGCATTCCTCGACGGGAAGGATCCCATAGGGCAGTATTTTGGTTACGATGCTGAGAACACTCACCGCTTTCAAGTTGTCGGAGTTGTAAAAGACTCGCGGGTGAACGATGTCCGCGAGAGTGTCCCGCCCACGATTTATCACTCCCTTTCTCAAGACGTGATCGACGTGGAAAGTCTGAATATACGCACTTATGGGGATCCCGCGCAGTTGGTTCCTGCAATCCGTGAAGCCGTGCACAGAGTTGATCCGCACTTGCCCATGGGAACATCCAGCACGGTGGCTGAAGTGGTGAATAACGGCCTCTCGCTGTACCGTCTGATTGCGAGGCTCACTACGATGTTTGGGGCTCTGGCGCTTGCTCTCGCGTGTCTGGGCCTTTATGGCGTCTTGTCGTACACGGTTGCGCGAAGCACTGCCGAATGGGGAATCCGCTTGGCTCTCGGTGAGTCGCGGTCCTCGGTGCTCTGGCGGATACTCCGACGCGTGCTTCTTTTGGTAGGGGCTGGACTGCTTGCCGGGTTGGTGCTGTCACTCTTGAGCGGCTATGCCGTTAGTAGCTTGCTCTTCGGTCTAAGCTCTTACGATCCAATAACGATGATTGTGGCGGCTGCAGTTTTAGCGATTGTTTCGATTGCGGCTGGTTTAAAGCCGGCGTGGCACGCAGCCCACGTCAGCCCCACAGAAGCTTTGCGAATGGAGTAGAGCGGCCAAGATTCCAGGCGGCTTGGAGGAGGTACATGAACGGCCTGATACAAGACTTCAAGTACGCCCTGCGCCAACTGTTGAAGTCGCCCACATTTGGGACGACTGCATTGTTGACTGTGGCGCTGGGAGTCGGAGCAAATGTCGCCGTCTTTGGAGTGCTCAACGCGCTGCTCCTGCGGAAACTGGACGTTCCCCAACCGGCTGGTCTCTACAACGTTGTGCATGCGGAACAGGGCTACGACAATCAGTCCTATCCTGATTACCTGGATTTCAAGAATCGAAACACAACTTTCAGCGATATGGCAGCTTATCGTCTGGAACAAGCCGGGGTGAGTACGAGCAGCGCTACTTATAGCTGCTGGTACTACAAAGTCTCAGGCAATTACTTTGACATGCTCGGTGTGCAGCCCGCGTACGGACGCGTGTTCCATGCGAACGACGAGCACGGACCAAATTCGGCGCCATACATCATCTTGAGCCATGACTTTTGGCGCAGCCGCTTTGATTCTGACAGGCGCACTGTCGGCTCTACGGTTGATATCAACAAGCACCCGTTCACCGTCATTGGCGTCGCGCCGAGTGGATTTCATGGCACCGACCTCTTTATATGGCCGGATTTCTGGATTCCCATCGTCAATGGCCAGGATTATCCGGGCACCGACTTTCTCTCCTGGCGCGGATCGCACAACCTCTGGATTTTGGGAAAGCTGAAGCCGGGCGTTACGCCGCAGCAGGCGACCGATAACCTCGCCTCCATCGCCCATGCGCTGGCAAAACAATACCGGGACGACGATGGCCTGAGCGCAAGACTGGTGAAACCAGGCCTCATGGGAGATCAGGTCGGCGATCCCGCGCGGGCATTCCTGGCTGGGATTATGTTCCTGGCCTTCCTCGTGCTCCTTGCGGCCTGCGCGAACCTTGCCAGCCTCTTCGCGGCGCGCGCCACCGATCGCGCCCGAGAATTCGCCATCCGCTTGGCGATTGGCTCCAGCCGCTGGCACGTTCTCCGGCCATTGCTTTCCGAGTCGGTGCTGGTTTCTCTTCTCGGAGGCGCGCTTGGAACTCGCGTGTCCGCTGCTTTACTGAATGCCATGACGCGTTGGCAGCCATTCGCGGAATTCCCGATCCATGTAACCATCAGCCCAGATGCGAAGCTTTATGCCGTAGCGTTGCTGCTCTCGATTGGAAGCGGAGTCCTCTTCGGTTTAGTCCCGGCTACACAAGTCTGGGGGGCAGATCGCACGCAGCTCATCAAAACCGGAACCGTCGCGGCGCTCGGTTCTCGTCGGCTCACGCTTCGAGATGTTCTGCTTGGTGTTCAGATTGCGATCTGCACTTTGCTGGTGACATCCTCTTTCGTAGCCCTCCGCGGGATGCAACGTTCCCTGCATGCACCTCTCGGTTTCCAGCCGCAGGGCGTTCTGGTCGCGCAAACAGACTTGCGCATGGGAGGCTACGCCGACCGGTCGTCGGTCGAAGTGCAGAAGCGAATCTTGACGGCGGCTGCCCAAATTCCTGGCGTTAGCCATGTCGGCATCATTGACGAGTTGCCCCTGGGCACCGGCGGAAGCAGTTCCAATTTGTACCGCGAAGGCACGACGGACTTCCGCCCGTCCAATGCCGCCTTCGGGGCCAAGTATTTTTCGATTTCTCCTGGTTATCTGGAAGCTGCGGGCACTCGATTGCTCGCGGGCCGCGACTTCGCTTGGCGCGATGACGCCCACGCCCCCAAGGTCGCAATTGTCAACCAGACCTTTGCTCGCAGCTTGTTCGGAAGCGCTTCAGCCGTCGGAGGGCGATTCCTGTGGGGCGAGAACAATCCATACGAGATCGTCGGCGTGGTCGAAGACGGCAAGTACGACTCGCTCACCGAAAGGCAGTGGGCAGCAATGTTTTTCCCCAGCGAGCAGGTTCCTAACAGCGATACTTCACTGATCGTGACGTCAGAATTGCCGCCCGCCGAACTGTCCCGGCGACTCCACCAGGTCCTTGCGCAGATCGATCCCAGCCTGCCCTTCACATTCGAAACTTGGCGCGATGCTCTGGCGTTCGTACTTTTTCCGGCCCGAGTGGCGACGGCCACTTTGGGTGTGATGGGTTTGCTTGCGGCGATGCTCGCCGTCACCGGCATATTTGGAATGGCGATGTATGCGGTGTCAAAACGCCTGAAAGAACTCGGCATCCGCGTTGCGCTCGGAGCGCAGCCGATTCGTCTGATGCGATCGGCGCTGGGTCGCCCGCTGATCTTGCTGCTGTCAGGTTCAGCCCTTGGCTTGATGTTGGGAGTGATTGCCAGCAAGTTACTGGCACAAATTGTTTATCAGGCCACGTCGCGCGAGCCCATCGTGCTCGCCGGAGTCATGGCAATGATGGCACTGTTGGGCTTGCTGGCGAGTTGGATTCCAGCTCGCCGCACACTCGCAATCGATCCAGCCGAGCTCTTGCGAGCCGAATAAGGTGTGGCTCGGTGGTGTGGTGTTCATAGTCGCCGAATAGCCACGGCTGACGCGGACAGGGAAAGGAAGATAGACCTAAATGATTCAGCTGAAGAATCTGCAACGCAGTTACAAAACCCCTGCCGGACAATTTTTTGTGCTCCGGCGCGTGAACCTGGAGATTCGTGAGGGCGAGTTCATCACCTTCATGGGGCCCTCCGGGGCGGGAAAGTCTTCTTTATTAAACGTACTGGCGCTGCTTGATGACGGATGGGAGGGCGAATACTGGTTTCGCGAGCAGTCGGTCCACAAAATGAAACGCAAAGAACGGGCGGAGCTCGCCAAACAAAATGTCGGCATGGTGTTCCAGAGCTATCACCTGCTCGATGACCTTACGGTTCGCGAGAACATCGACCTACCCCTTTCTTACAAAGACATTGCTCACAAGCAGCGGCAGGGTATGGTCGCGGACACGCTCGATCGCTTCCAGATTGTCGCAAAGAAAGACTTGTTCCCTGGCCAGCTATCCGGCGGTCAACAACAGCTCGTTGGAATTGCGCGCGCCGTGATCCACAAGCCGACACTGTTGCTTGCCGATGAGCCCACTGGGAACCTGCATTCCTCGCAGGCAAAGGAAATTATGGAGCTTTTCCGCGAACTGAATCAGCAGGGGACAACGGTCGTTCAGGTTACCCACTCCGAGGCAAATGCCGCCTACGGATCGCGCACCATTCAGCTGCGCGATGGCTGGGTCGTGAGTGATACCGCAAATCCCGAGCTTCAGCCTTACGAGGCGGTGAAGCAATGAGACAGAGCCTGAGGAGATTTGCGAGTCGGAAACTCGCGGCCGTGTTCTTTTTAACCGCTGCTGCTTTGGCTCAGCAGGACGGCGAGCAGCCGCAACCGGCGAACGGTACTCATCCCTCCAATGCTTCCTTCCAAGCGAACTATTCCGCGATCTTCAATCTGCCAAGTTCACGCAATCCATTGAACGCCTATTCGCCAAGCGACGCTCCAGAACCGCAACTGACGAATTCTCCTGACCTGAACGAGCTCATTCGCGATGGGAAACTCTATTTGTCGTTGCAGGACGCCATACGCCTCGCCTTGGAGAACAATCTGGATATTGCGATCGCGCGTTACAACCTACCCATCGCCGATATGGACATCCTCCGCACCAAAGCGGGCGGTGTCTTCCGCGGGGTAAATGCGGGCGTTGTGCAAGGCACGCCAGGTGGCGGAGTGGGTGGATTCGGAACCGGTGCACCCGGAGCTGGCGCAGGCGGCACAACGGCCGGCGCAGGCGGCGCTGGCGCTGGAGCATCGGGCCTGGTGCAATCGACCTTAGGCATTGGCGCAGCCGTCCCTTCCTATGATCCGGCGATCATCGCGTCAGTTGGAGCGGAGCATCAAACAACACCCCTCGCCAATCAGCGCATTTATGGAGTTCCGCTATTGCAGCTCAACACCGGCCAGGCGACCTTCGGCTTTACGCAGGCCTTTGCGACGGGATCGAGCATTGCTTTCGAGTTCAACAACAATCGCCAAACGACGAATAGCCCATACTTCAATCTTTCCCCGGCTTTAGGCGCAATGTACCGCTTTTCCTTTCAGCAGCAGCTCCTCTCGGGATTCGGCTTTGGCCCAAACCTGCGCTATCTGCGAATCGCGAAGAACAACAAGAAGATTTCTGATATCGCGTTTAGAGACCAGGTCATCGCAACCATCACACAAATCGAGAACATCTATTGGGACCTAGTGAATACTTACGAGCAGTCACAAGTGAATGAGCAATCGGTGGCGTACGCACAACAGTCCCTTGAGAACGCGAAAAAGCAGCTACAACTGGAAAGCATTCCAGCCATGGATGTCATGAAAGCCGAGGCCGAGGTTTCGAAACGCGATCAGGACCTGACAGTAGCGCGCACCAGTCTGCAACTGCAAGAGTTGTTGATGAAGAACGCGCTCACCAAGAGTCTCGATGACCCGCTGCTTGAGTCCGTTAGCGTAGTACCGACCGACACAGTTCAGTCAGCACAAATCAGTCCTCTGAACGAATCGTTGGAGGAGTTGATTCGAGGGGCCCTGCTCGATCGCCCAGAACTTGCTGAGTCCGATGTGGACCTTTTAAACCGTCAAATCAGCCGCAAGGCGGCCCGCAACGCTCTCCTACCCTCCTTGTCTCTGGTGGCATTCTACGGCGGCTCGGGCTTGGCAGGAGAGCTGAGTCCCGTGTACAACATCCCGGGAGTTCCAAATGCTTCCAACGTGCCCACTGATTTCAGCGGTGCACTCACAAACGCTTTTGACAATACCGCTCCTGACTATTACGTCGGTTTCAATCTCAACATTCCCATCCGGAATCGCGTTGCCAAGGCTGACCAGTACAGATCTGAACTCGAATACCGTCAAGCTGAATTACGGCGTCAGGAGTTGCGGAAGCAGATTCGAATTGAAGTCCGCAACGCTGAATATGCACTTGAGCAGACGGCCGCTCGCGTAGAAGCTGCCCGGAAAGCGCGCGATTTGGCTCAGCGCACGTTTGAGATCACGCAGAAGGAGCAAACGCTGGGTGCCGGCTCAACCTACCAGACCATGACTGCACAGCGCGATCTGGCCCTTGCTGAACTAGATTTGGTCACGGCAATGACCGTTTACCAAAAGGCCAAAGTTGAGGTTGATCGTGCGACCGGCGCGACTTTGGACCATAATGGAATCCAAGTTCAGGATGCGCTAAACGGAACCGTTCGCTCGGCAACTCCTTGAAACGAGCAGTCATGGCCCGCTAGATCATTAGAAATGCCAAGTTCGCCCAAGCCGCACGACGTTGCGATCCCTGCCGCCCTGGCGAGGACTGCGGTTCCGCCGCGAATCCTCGCGGCTGACGATCAGCCACACATCCTCGAAGCCCTGCAACTGCTGTTGAAGCCGCAAGGATACAAAGTGGACGCTGTCCACTCGCCTGCACTGGCGCGCGAGGCTTTAGCCAGCGAACACTACGACGCCGTTCTGATCGACCTTAATTACACGCGCGACACAACTTCGGGGTGGGAAGGCCTAGATCTCTTGTCAGAAATCGTTGCGCAGGAGAGCGCATTGCCCGTCATCGTAATGACGGCATGGGGCAATGTAGCGCTGGCGGTCGAAGCTATGCGGCGCGGAGCTCGCGATTTCATCCAGAAACCATGGGAGAACGAACGTCTGCTTTCGATTGTCAGGACCCAGGTGGAGTTGCACCGCGCACTGCAGGAAGCAGAGCGCCTCTCGGCGGAGAATCGTCTGCTCAATGCCCGCAGCCGGCCCGAGTTCATCGCTACTTCTCCGAGCATGGTTCCGGTGCTGGAGACGATGACTCGAATTGCGCCCTCCGATGCAAACGTCCTGATCACGGGAGAGCACGGTACTGGCAAAGAGGTTGTGGCCGGCACGATCCACGTGCTTTCCTTGCGAAAAGACAAGCCGTTGATTGCGGTGAACACTGGTGGTCTCGCCGAAGGAGTCTTTGAGAGTGAATTGTTTGGCCATGTGAAGGGCGCGTTCACAGATGCTCGAACCGACCGGATCGGGCGCTTTGAACTGGCGGATCAAGGGACAATCTTCCTGGATGAAATCGGCAACTTGCATCTCAGGCAACAGGCAAAGCTTTTGCGGGTGATCGAATCAGGGGAAATGGAGCGCGTCGGTTCGTCACGCAGCAAGAAGATTGATGTGCGCGTGATCGCGGCGACCAATGCCGATCTGAAAGCCGCATGCCAGAGTGGACAGTTTCGTGAAGACCTACTCTTCCGCTTGAACACAGTCGAGATTCATCTGCCCGCATTGCGTGAACGGCGAGAGGACATACCGGTACTGGCAATGCATTTCTTATCCCAATATGCTTCGCGTTATCGCCGCCTGATGAAAGGCATCGAGCAAACGGCTCTGCAATGCCTCCTTCAATATGCGTGGCCCGGTAATGTGCGCGAACTCGAACACACGATGGAGCGAGCAGTCCTGATGTGCCGCACGGAACAGATCCAGATTGGAGACCTTGGACTAGCCGCTCAAAAGGGGCAACCGCAGAATCTGGAACAATTGAGCCTCGAAGCAGTTGAAAGTATCCTGATCCGCAAGGCGCTGCAGCGATTTCAAGGCAATGTGAGCCAAGCGGCGGA
>Ga0307471_100002240_pt1 | contig 11035 bp, 7 predicted proteins | sample atmos_gasesAM3C__2_FD_204566 | JGI IMG/M metagenome (GOLD analysis project Ga0307471, IMG submission 204566) | Hardwood forest soil microbial communities from Morgan-Monroe State Forest, Indiana, United States - atmos_gasesAM3C_515 | ecosystem: Environmental > Terrestrial > Soil > Temperate... | reverse complement strand
GTCCGAATCAGGGTTAGAAGTCAGGTCCGCGCCGGCATTTCTGGTGACTCTGGAGCCCTGGCATAGGGTCTTCCTTCGCAACCTGGTCGATTTGTTTCGCCCTCGTCAGCGAACACCTTTTCTCGTGTCGTCGCGGCCGGGTACGTTTTGGGCGGATGTTTTCGTCACCTCACGTCTTCCCTGGGGCCGGTTTGCCCAGTCGGCAATGGGTCACTTTGCCGTGATCGTGGCGCTGTGGGGATGGGTGCGGCTCTGGCCGCAACCACCGCAGGTTCTGGATCGACCGGTTTTTACCCGGGCCGACGTGATCTACTACGCTCCGTCAGAGTATCTGCCACCGCTCGATACGGGTGGGGAGCGCAGACCGATTCCGGGAAAGGGCGAACCGGAACATTCGCTGCAGCCCATCATTTCCGTGCCGGCCGAGGCCGACAATCGCACCCAGACCATTGTCACTCCCACCGACATCAAGTTGAATCATGATGTGCCTCTGCCCAATATCGTCGCGTGGTCGCAAAACAAAGCCCAGCCCGCGATGCCGCTGGCATCAACCGCAACGCCGAACTTGAGAATACCAACGCTTCCGGTGGCTGCGGTCGCGCCCGCGCCGGAAACGATGCCAGCCAATCGCCAACAGGCACCAACCCTTTCGCAGACGGCAGTCGCGCCGACTGCAGACGTGAGTGCGGAGTCTTCACGCACTCTGCGGGGCCCACAGGCCGCGATCGTCCAGCCTCCGCCCAGCGTGGACGCCGCTTCGCAGCGCAGTTTGGGAGACATCAACATCGCTCACTCGCAAGTAGTTGCGCCAGCGCCGGAATTGCCCGTGGCCGAGCAATACGCGGCGGTCGGCCGAACGCAGACAGGGCTCGGCGGTGGCGCGGGCTCAGCAGCGGTCCCGCCACCGCCTTCGATTCAGGGCAATGCGGCTTCGAATCCAGGAGGACGAATCATCGCGCTTGGCATTCACCCCGCGGCGATGAGTCCCGCGGAATTGCCGGCCGGAAATCGTCGTGGAACTTTTGCCGCCACTCCTGGAGGAAAGACTGGAGCGCCTGGCACTCCTGACGTTGCCGCAAGCGTAAGCCATGGCAGCGGTTCCGGGGCCGGCAAGAATAGCGACGGCATCCCCTCCGGATTGACCGTTGGAGCGGGTCCCGAGAATCAGAACCACTCCGCGATGACGGGACAGGGAAACGGAACTGGTGGCGGTGCGGCGCCAGGCCATAGCTCTGACAACTCCCGCCTGATGGCAGATGCCACGCCGCCCCGTGTCACAGCCACAGCGCCTCATTCACTTTCGGAGGTCTCCAAAGATCGCGCCACTGACATAGATCGGTGGATTTTCGGCGACAAAAAGTTCTATGCGATGACGCTGAACATGCCGAACCTGAATTCTGCAGGCGGAAGCTGGGTCATTCGTTTTGCCGAACTCAATCCCAAAGAGGCCAAGGGCGATCTCACCGCTCCCGAAGCTACGCAGAAAGTGGATCCGGCCTATCCGTTGGAGTTGATGCGCCGCAACGTGCAGGGCACAGTCACGCTTTACGCCGTCATCCGCAACGATGGCTCGGTAAGTGATGTGAGGGTCTTGCGCGGGGTGGACGACCAACTCGATCAATATGCGCGCGCCGCCCTGACTCGCTGGCACTTTCGGCCCGCCACCAAGAATGGCGCTGCGGTGGATCTGGAAGCAGTAGTAATGATTCCGTTCAAGCCGGTGAGGCTTAAATCCAATTTCTAGTCTCTGGTTTCCAGTCAGAGCACTAAAACTAGAAACTGGAAACCGGAAACTAGAAACTGCCCTTCGCCTTTTTGCCTTCCAGCATGGCGTAGATCGCGGGGTTCGAGCAGACTTCGTAGTAGCGGCGGTCGGTCCAGTGCTGCAGCGAAAACTTGTGCGGATCAATTTGAGGAGTGCGGCTGGAGCGGACGAGGATCTTCTTGAAAATCTCATTGCCAACTGGCACCAGGCCACTCTGCAGCTGAAAGTCTTCACTGCCCCACAATTTGGGTAGATCGAGTTGGCACGGCTCGAGAGAAATTTCCTGCTGCAGCCGTTGAAAAGCGGCTTCGCTCAGGCGAATCCCGTTCAGATTATATTTCAGGATGAAATCTTCCGGGCTCTCTCCGGCATCGGCATCTTTCACGGTCTGAAAGGCATAGACGTTGAACGGTCCTTCCACGCCGACGATCGCCTTGCGCACGCGTTTGTTGCAGGAAGACAGCCGGTCGCTCTCGTTCAGTGCGTCGGAAATCATGATCTGCTGGTCGCCATCCATCAGGTACATGGGCGCCGCATCCTGGAACGAAATTCCTGTTCCCAGCTCCAATGCTGGCAGACCGGCGCGCTCTAGCAGGTGATTGTAGCCGCGCACAATGTCGATAATTTCACGCGCCAGCACGCACGCCCGGCTAACCGCCAGGGGCGCTTCGCCTTCATGTTCCAGCAGCGCGACAATGATGGCATCGCCTTCGACAAACACTTTGCGGGCGCCGTACTTGGCCAGCAATTTGTTGACCGGATCGTAAAAATTCAGGCTGAAGTAAGAAGCCGGGTTCATGCCCTGTTCGAGCAGCGAACGGGTGAGCCGTGACGAGTCGCGGATGTCGGCTTTCAGAATCACATGGCGCAGGACTTTGTCTTCTGAGGGCTTCTGCTCTTCCGGCAGCAGGAACTCGTAAAGGGTGCCATTCATGGCCGAGAGTTCCCTGATCTTCCAGTTGCCGATCAGGTTGCCACTGTCCATGGTGGAATTGAGGGCTTCCAGGCGTCGCAGATCGCGGTGGTAGCGCAGGAAGTCACGCAGAAAACGCGCCGCCATTTTGGACCGCTCGCTCCCGCGGCATCCCGCAACACGCGCCATCGCCGCGTACAAACTCTGAGCCGAAAGTTTGTTGTGTTCTTCGATCAGCTTTTCGACCCGATCGCGTTCTTCTCGAGAGATCAGAGCATTCTTCAGTTGCTGGGCGTTAATGCGGGGCGAGTATTCCGCCAGCAGCGGCACTACCTCGTAGGAAGCGATCACGTGGTCCATGAGCTTTTCGCGCTCCAGCAACTCGACCCAGGCCTGCAACCGCGTCTTCTGGCTGCGTCCCTCGTGGGTGGTTTCGTCAGGCTGGCCCGCGCCTACGAGTTCATGAGCATTTTCCGGAACGTTCAGCCAGCCATCGACCACCGCTTCATCCTCGGCTTTCGAACCCAGATTCAGCGCGAGCAAGAATTCACGGGCAACCCGGCGCACGTTCGAGAATCGGTCGGGATCGCGATCAAAGTTGCCCAGCATCACGTAATGCTCGGCGTTCAGGTAAGTGTCACAGCCGTCTTCGGTAAAGACCAGAGGGTTCAGAAAGAGCCGGTATTCCACTTCGCTATGATTGCCGAACAGCGAGCGCCGCATACGGGCCAGCGTTTCCTTCTCAATCTCGCGCAAAATGCGGAAAAGTTCCTGTCCGGTCTTGCGCAGGATGATCTTTTTAGCCACCTGAAAGCTGGCTACGCGCTCGCGATACTCCAGGGCCTTTTGCTGGCGCACGCCTTCGTAGCTTTTGAGCATCATGCGGCCGCGTTCCAGCACCTGCGCGAATTGCGAGTTCAACTCGATGCGCAGAAATTTGACGATGGCCGCCCGCGCCAGCACATCGACGGAGAGATTTTCAGTGGCCTTGGCACGATTCAGCACCGCAACATGCAGATCGGCGAGAAGAGGTTTGAGTTCGGATCCACCCTTGGCCGGCTGCGCTTTTGATGCCGGAGTCACTCCGATGAAGTGGTTGCCACCCAATCGTTCGGTATTTTCAGCCGCCAGCAGTCCCTCCATGTCGCCGTGGCGCATGATGAGGCGCGCAATTTGCAGCCGCGCCTGTTCCACAAACCTGGGGCTCAGATGGACGTCATGCCGCAGATTGTCGACGCCCAGCTGCAAACCCTCCAGAGTGAGTTTGGGGGTATAGCTTCCAAGCTGGGGAGGCAGCGGTTCCTCTGCGGAGCGTCCGAGTCTGAAGATGGGTATGCGTGGCATCGTCGGCGGTCTGATCTCTGGTCGTCGGATCGCACACTGGATCGATCAAGCGTGCGCTGAGGGGTGGTGAAGCTGAATTCGGCTTCGTCACCGCTCCATCGGGAGCGCGCAAGGGCGGGCACCCGTTTGCAACGCAGACTCCTTGCAAACTGCTGATATTCCTACGTGTACGGCAGCGTAGCATGCGTGCAGAGCCCGGCCAACGTTACCCAAGTTACGTCACCGAATGGCCCCCATTGAGCCGTGGTTTACTCGGGGTGGGTGTCCAGGGGATGGGCGGCTTTTTCGAAGAATTCATTCTGCAGCCTGAGGCTTTCCTGGTCGGCCTTGACGGCTCGGGTGGCCTTCACGATTCCGTCAATCCAGGCGTTCATCTTGAATTGGCCAAAGTCGAGAGTAGCCAGCGAACCGTCCCCGGAGTAGTGATTGGGAAAACGGGCGTACCACCAGATTCCGGTATAGACGTTCTCCGGCAGCTTTTGTCGGCCCAGATCGCCCCCGGACTCGCGCCTGGCCCGATCCTGATGCACCAGTTCGGGATGCGCGATCAGCATCGCCGAGGTTTCGGCTTCACCGGCGTGCCAGTCGGGGCCAGTACTTTTAGCCCTGGGTCCGCCCGGCGGCGTCTCCACCCGGCCGAGCACATACACCACATAGTCATGGGGCTTTTCCAACTGGCTCTGAGCGAAGAACGGCAGCAGGTGTTCGTTTCCGCCGTGCCCGTTCACGATGATGACCTTCTTACAACCGTTGCGCGCCATCTCGTCGGTGGTTTCCTGCAGCAACTGCAACTGGAGTTGCCGACTGTACGCAACGGTGCCGGGCTCGTGCCGGGCTTCAAAGATCTGGCCAAAGTAATACTCGGGAAAAACCACGGCATATTCCTGCTCAGCGGCATGCAAGGCCGCGTAACGTACATCGAGAAGATCGGTTCCCAGCGGCAGGTGGGGACCGTGCTTTTCCAGGATGCCGAAGGGCAACAGGCAGGTGCCCTGGGACTGCTTGATGGCTGAGCGGAAATCGTCGGCCGTGAGGTCTTCCCAGTGTGCGGACAACCTGGCCTGCGACCAGCCCAATTGGGCGCAGAAAACCAGCAACCCAAGCGCGATCACGACATTGTGAACCAAACCTTTAAGAGACATGGTCTCGCCAATCACCACCCTGTGCATGGAAGCCTCCCGCGGCTGCACATTTTAGCATTGCCCATGGTCACGTGACTTCAGTCACCGTGCGCCGCTACTAGGGTCGAGGTATGATTTCTCGACCGTGACCTCAATGAACAAACTAAAATTCCTGGTTTCGCTGACCACCAACGACAACGATTATCAGATCGAGCAAGCCGCGGCAGCGGACGAAGCGGCGCGACGCCTGGGCGTGGACGTCCAGATTATCTACGCTGAAAACGATTCGATCACGCAGAGTCAGCAGATTTTGAGTGTCATTCAGTCCCGCTCCGACGCTCACCCGGACGGAATCATCTTCGAACCCGTAGGTGGGACGGCTCTGCCCCAGGTGGCCCGGGCCGCCGTGTCCGCCGGCATCAGCTGGGTGGTCTTGAATCGGAACGTCGATTACATCGCGGAGATCCGCAAGACCAGCCGGGTCCCGATTTTCGGCGTCAGCTCAGACCACGAGGAAATCGGCCGGATCCAGGGCCATCAGTTTGGCGCGCTTCTACCCAAAGGTGGAACGGTGCTGCACATTCAGGGCCCATCCGAGAGCCTGGCCGCCAAACAACGCACCACCGGCATGTACGAGACCAAGCCGGCCGATGTCCAGGTGAAGGTCATGCGAGCGCAGTGGACCGAAATCAGCTCCTATCGGGCGGTAAGCTCCTGGTTGCGCTTGTCCACTTCGCACCAGACGCGTATCGACCTGATCGCGGGCCAGGATGACGGCATGGCCCTGGGCGCGCGCAAGGCCTTCCAGGAGTTGCCTGAGAGCGCGGCCCGCCAACGCTGGCTGAGCTTGCCTTTCATCGGATGCGACGGTCTGCCCAAGACCGGTCAAGCCTGGGTCAAACGAGGACTGCTGGCCGCGACCATCTTTGCCGGACCAAACACAGGTCAGGCGATCGATATGCTGATGAAAGCCCTTCAGACGGGAACGGTGCCGCCGGAAAACACTTTGACCACGCCCGTCTCCATTCCAGCCCTTGATGTCCTGGCTGCAGGGCAAGTGGAGAAGGCGCGTTTGCTGTCGGTTTAAGTGCAGTTTCCAGTTTCCGGTTTCTAGTTTCCAGTCTCTCCCACAGCTTCTTTACGCGCTCCGCGCTTCTCTTGGTAGATTGGTTGTGGTGTCATCCAGCCCTACTTCGTCAAGGAGAAGCAATGCCCACTCTGGTCGCTCAGCCCACGCGCATTCGCGCTGCCGGCACCAAGCCAAAACTGATTGACGAATTCATCGGGCAGGTCAACACCAAGACCTCCCGAGTTAGCGTCGCCCACATGCGCAGTCCGCAGGGTTGGGAAGAGCCCGGACAGAGTCCGGAGTTCGACGAATTCACAATCGTGCTGAAAGGCACCCTGCGGGTAAAGCACAAGGCCGGCGAACTGGATGTCGCCGCCGGCCAGGCTGTCATCGCCCACAGCGGCGAGTGGATCCAATATTCCACCCCCGCCGAAGGCGGGGCAGAATACATCGCGGTATGCCTGCCAGCGTTCGCAATGGAAACGGTACACCGCGACCCAGAGAAGTTGTCATCCTAAGCAGCCATGGCATTCGCGCGCGAATCCATGGCGGAGTCGAAGGACCCCTATGAGTTCTACGGAATCAGTACCGATGGAATTTGATCTTGCGTTGTCCGGCTAAGCACGGATGCCGCCTAGCGACGCTCGGCAGCTTTCTCGAGTAGCATTTTGATCACATCAAATCCGACCTGCTTAGGATTACCGCCCGCGACCGACATATTCAAGTAGCTGCCTTCGACCAGGAAACACGACGTGGTCAACAAGGGCTTGGCCAGTGGTTTGCGGTCGAATCCTTTCGTCATCTTCATGTTCAGGCATCCGACGTTTCCATAGTCCCTGGTGTTGGTCTCGGGAGACTGTCTGGCCTCTCCCAACATCAGGCGAGCCCCCATGAGTCCCTGCTGGACCGAAGTCGGCACTCCGGCTGTTCCCGGCGGTACGCTTTGCAGCTTGATTGCAAGTCCGCCGATATTCACCGTGCAAACGGAAGAATCACCGTCAAAGCCGTGCGGGTTAGTGACCTTGCCGCCGAAACTGGCCTCCAAATCGGAAGTCGGCATGAGCTTGCAGGCTTTCGCGTTGGGTCCATAGTACGGCGATGTCTGCCCAACCAGGGAATACCCCTCAACTACGCAGGCGAAAGAGGTGGCAAGGATCGCGGTGGTGACGGCGTGTCGCAGTCGAGTCATGCTGAGGACTCTCTTCCCGGTGAGCTTCTTCGATTTCCGGAAGTATATGTCGAGATGGGAGGTTGAGGTAAAGTTAGCCGCGTCGTTGTCTCCGACAGCCGCGGGCAGGACGTCCGCCGGACAGCCGGCGGGACGCCGGCGATACCAAATGCTAGCTCCGATTGGGATTTTCAATCCAAGGTACCCGTCTGGATGGGGCATAATGCTGGCGAATAACGCAGCGACAACACGTGCCGTCCTGCGAGAGTTCGGGAAAGCTGCACCATGCTGATACGTTTGGGATACGACATTCAATTCGAGATCCCCGAGACCGTGGCCATGGTCGGAATGTTGCACGTGCATCCGTCTCGTGTGCCGGATCTACGCGAGCCCGATGAGGTCAGCATCCGCCCCGAGGTAAAAGTGGAGAGTTACATGGATAGCTACGGCAACCGTTGCGCTCGATGGCTGGCGCCGGCCGGACCGCTTCGGCTTACCAGCTCCACTCTGATCGAGGACCCGGGGACGCCGGACGAGGGGGATCCCGATGCCCAGGAGCATCCGGTAAATGAGTTGCCTCCCGAGATGCTGCGCTATCTGCTCAATAGCCGGTACTGCGAAGTGGACCGGCTATCGAATATCGCGGTCGAATTGTTCGGCCATCTGAAGCCGGGATGGAGCCGCGTGCACGCCATTTGCGGCTGGGTAAACTGGAAAGTGGCCTTCGGATATCATCACGCGCGCTCTTCGAAGACCGCCCTGGACGTGTTCACGGAGCGCACCGGAGTCTGCCGCGATTTTCAGCATCTGGCGGTAACTTTCTGCCGGGCGCTCAACATTCCGGCCCGCTACGCTACGGGATACCTCGGCGACATCGGTCTTCCCAAAGAGCCGACGCCTATGGATTTCAGCGCCTGGTTCGAAGTCTATCTGCAAAACCGATGGTGGACGTTCGACGCTCGTCATATTCAGCCCCGCATTGGGCGGGTGCTGATGGCCACCGGACGGGACGCTTCTGACGTTGCTATTACGACATCTTTCGGGATTGCGAACCTGACTGGATTCTCCGTGGTTACGGAGGAGATTGTGTGATCGTCCTCCAAGTGTGGGACCGACACTCCTGTCCGCCGCCTTTGACTCTGTCTTGAGCAGTCAAAACAACCCCAGCAAACGGGATCAAGCGGGACAGGTCAAGAGCGGCAAAGTCAAAAAGCGGGGACCAGAGTGTCCGCCCCACACGAGCATTGCGGAGGTCTGACGTCTGACGCCGCTTTTACGGCGCTTCGATCAACTCCATCTTGCCGTCTCGGGTGCGGTGCAGCACCATCAGTTTGCCTTTGGGGTCGCGGAAGACGAACACGTCGCGGTCGCGGAAGTGCACTTCCTTTATCGCTTCCTCGAGCGTCATGGGGCGCATGGCGACGGCGTCCTCGGAGCGTACCAGATGTACTTCGGTGGACTTCGCTATGGCCGGGAACTTGTGTACGACCAGAGAAATCTCCGCGGTTTCGGCGAGTCCGATCGCGGTTGGCAGGCTATCCTGCTGCGCTGCCTTGCCATTCCATTTCTTGAGGTCGTGGCGCTTCTTGCTGCGCCAGCGGGTCTTGTATTTGACCGCCTGTTTTTCCAGATGGTCGAGAGCCTCATTGACCGCGGACTTCATGTCACCGGCTTGTGCTTCGCCTACCAGGGGACCGTTCCGCGGGGTGATGGTGATTTCCGCTTTGTGGCGGCGCTTTTCGATGGCGAGGATGACCTTCGTATCGAACTTGTCGCCCAGGATTTTTCGGATCTTGGTCAGGCCGGTTTCGACTGACTTGCGGATGGTGGGAGTGATTTCGTACTGTCTGCCCGTAAATTCCACGTTCATGAGCGCCGCTCTCCTGATTCGTGCTGCTCTGCCTGGGCACCGCATTTACAACTTTAGCGTTTCCGGCTCGGACGGCAAGATGCCGTCCGGAAAGCCGGCGAGACGCCGGCGCTACTCTATTTCTTTACTCTGCGCTGATGGGTGCTCGGGATGCGCATGTCTTCCCGGTATTTTGCAACCGTACGGCGCGTGACTTGGATGCCTTGGGACTGCAAGATACGAGTGATTTGCTCATCGGTCAACGGGCGGCTCGGGTCTTCTTCCTCGATTAACTTCTTGACCCGGCGCTTGAGGATCAGAAGCGAAGTGTTGCCGCCCTGGGGGCCGTTCACGCTCTCGCTGAAGAAATAGCGCAATTCGAATACGCCTTGGGGAGTGTGGGCATATTTACTGGCGACCGCCCGGCTTACCGTGGAAGGATGCACGCCGATTTCTTCGGCGACCTCTTTGATCATCATCGGTTTGAGCTGGTCGATGCCTTTTTCCAGAAAATCCTGTTGCCGGGTCACAATCGCATAGCAAACTTTGGTAATGGTCTGCTTGCGCTGTTCGATGTTCTTGATTAGCTGGATGGCGCTCTTGTAGCGCTCTTTGACGTAGTTACGCGTATCTTTGTCGTTGGTGTCGCGGGTAAGCAGGCGCTTGTAGGCGGGATTCAGGCGCAGCACCGGGACATCGTCTTCATTCATCATCACCAGCCACTCATCGCCATGCTTGATGAAGGCAACGTCGGGCTCGATCAGCCGCGGCTGGCTTTTGTTGTAACGCAGGCCGGGGCGGGGATCGAGCGTCCGGATATAATCCAACGCTCCCTGCACCGCTTCCGGCGTCCGGTTCAGAGCGCGGGCGATTTCCTTGTACTGCTTATTCTGCAGGGCGCGCAGATGCTGGTCCACGATGGCGACTGCATCCGATAGCACTTGCGCGGTGGCCTCACCGTTTCCATTCTTTTGCGCGGAAAGCTGCGCCTGATGGTAGCGCAACTGGTAGAGCAAACAATCGCGCAGGTCACGGCAGGCGACGCCGGGCGGATCCATCTGGCGCACCAGGTCAAGGGCTTCGTGCAAATCAGTTACGTTGAAGCTGGGCTGAAACACGGGCTGCGCCGCCTTCCGCGGAGCAACCGGCTCTGGCGTTGGCGCTGGTGGGGGAACTGGGGCAACGGCTTCCGGAGCAGGCGCAAACGCAGGTCCATCTACACTGGCGGAAACTGGCAGGTTCGCGGCGTCCAGGTCGTCCCATTCAGAGGACATGGCGGCGTCGGTCTCGTCTCCCAGCGACTCGGAATCTTCGAGTTCTGTCGCCAGCCCGAGGGCGGCCGCTTCCTTGACTACGTTTTCCGCGATAGTCGCGTCAACTTCGGGGGGAGCCGGCGGAGCAATGCCCAGCAACTCCTCGTCACTGGCGATCAGGTAGCCATCTTCACTCAGGTTGCCGATAATGACTTCGGCGGCCTCGCGTACCTCCGGACGCACCGAAAGCGCGCCTAACTGCCAGGCCAGGTGATCGGAGAGCGTCGTCGGCTTGGAAAGAAAATTCTCAAATGACGGGCGCTCAATTTCTTCCATCTCGCTCCGGCTGCGATATCCGGGATCGAGATATTCCTGAAAGAACGAGCCAAAGTCTATTTCTTCGAAGGGATCTTTTTTCTCCTCGGCAGTAACTGTGTTTTCTTCGGGCTTAATCCGCTCCCGATCTTCCTCCTGGCGAGCGGCATCATCCAGCAGGGGAACGGTGTCTTCCAGTTCCTCGAGCACCGGGTTCTCGACCATCTCCGCAGTGATC
>Ga0307471_100002239_pt1 | contig 11037 bp, 7 predicted proteins | sample atmos_gasesAM3C__2_FD_204566 | JGI IMG/M metagenome (GOLD analysis project Ga0307471, IMG submission 204566) | Hardwood forest soil microbial communities from Morgan-Monroe State Forest, Indiana, United States - atmos_gasesAM3C_515 | ecosystem: Environmental > Terrestrial > Soil > Temperate... | reverse complement strand
AGATTTGCCGCCCATGTTTGGGCCGGTGATGAGAAGAAGCTGCTGGCGACCGGGTTCAAAGCAAAGGTCGTTGGGGATGAAACGCTCGCCCTTTTGGCGCAGGAGTTCTTCGATGACCGGATGGCGTCCGCCAATAATGAGGAGTTCGCCCGTGGAATTGAATTCGGGCCGTATATAGCCTCGGTCAGCGGCGAGTTTGGCAAAGGCGGTAAGAACGTCAAGCTGCGCGACTGCCGCGGCGGTGCGACGCAGGCGCGCTGCCTTGGCGGCCACGCTGGAGCGAACATCGATAAAAAGCTGGCGTTCGATTTCGAGAATGCGTTCGTCGGCGGCAAGAATCTTGCGTTCATATTCCTTGAGTTCGGGCGACGTGAAACGCTCGGCATTCACGAGCGTCTGCTTGCGTTCGTAGTCGGCGGGCGCCAGAGGCAGATTGGGTTTCGAGATTTCGATGTAGTAGCCGAAGACTTGATTGAAGCGAATCTTCAGGGAAGAGATGCCGGTGCGCTTGCGTTCGCGGTCTTCCATCGCGGCGATGATCTGCTTGCTGTGCTGGCTGAGATTGCGCAGTTCGTCGAGTTCGGCATGAAAGCCGCTGCGAATAATGCCGGGTTCGCTGATGAGCGCAGGCGGTTCGTCGGCGATGGCGCGTTCGAGGCGGTCGCGGACATCGGCGAGTTCGTCAATTTCCCCGTGAAGCTGGCGCAAGAGTTCGCTGCCGCCCATCGGAGGCGGGGTCAGAAAATTTTTGAGCGTAGGAAGCTGTGCGAGCGACTTGCGGAGAGCCACCAACTCACGCGGGGTTGCGAGACTCAGCGTGATACGGCTGGTGAGACGCTCGAGATCGAGGATGCCCTTCAACTCCTTGCGGATTTCGCCGCGAACGACGGTCTGTTGCAGAAGATGCGCGACGGCGCTCAGGCGCAACTCAATGGGGTCGCGCTCGATCAGCGGACGAAGAACCCAAGAGCGCAGCAGACGTGCGCCCATTCCGGTGACGGTGACATCAATGGTAGCAATCAGGGTCGTTGGGCCGCCGCGGCTGGCTTCTTCCGTAAAAATAGGTGAGAGAAGCTCGAGATTGCGCACCGAGACAGGATCCAGAATGAGAGCGTCGTGCTGTTCGTAATAGCGGACGCGGTCAAGGTGACGCAGGGCGTCGATATTCGGGCAGTCGTCATGGACCCCGGTTGCCGGTTCGGAGACCTTGAGCGTGCCTACTGAGCCATCGAGGCCCTGCGCGACCGATGGGCGGTCGACCGTTCGGGCGGCATTTTCACGCAAATAATGAACGATGGCACCGGCGGCTGAGAGGGCTTGATGGTGATCGTCGAGGCCGAAGCCGGTAAGTTCGGCGACGCCGAATTGCTCCCGAAGAATGCGCTCGGCGTAATCATGCTGGAAGATCCAGTCTTCCAGGCGGGATTCGACACCTCCTGTTCCTTCGAGGAGTGACGTCTTGGCCGTTTCGAAGAGTTGCTGTGGGCGGGGAAGAAGCGTTTCGCGCGGGCGAAAGAGTTGCAGTTCATCGCGCAGCGCTTCGTCGGCGCGCGATCCGGAAAATTCCGTGGCTTGAAACTCGCCGGTGGAAAGATCGACAAGGGCAAGGCCAATCGGCGAGCCGGAAGAATGCCGGGAAACGGAGGCGAGGAAATTGTTTTCTCGAACGTCGAGGACCGCGAGGTCGGTAGCGGTGCCGGGCGTTATGACGCGAACGACTTCGCGGCGGACGAGTTTTTTTCCGGGCGATGGCTGCTCCATCTGGTCGCAAATGGCGATTTTGAACCCGGCGCGAATGAGGCGGGCGATGTAGCCGTCGGCAGCGTGGTAAGGCACGCCGCACATGGGGATGGGCTGGCCTTTTTCGCGATTACGTGAGGTGAGCGTGATTTGCAGTTCACGCGAGGCGAGCATGGCGTCTTCGTAAAAGAGTTCGTAGAAATCTCCGAGGCGGAACATAAGCAGCGCGTGAGGGTAGCGCGTCTTGATCGCGTGATACTGCTGCATCAAGGGTGTGGATGGATCGCTCATGCTATTGCGAGACTGCCTTCATTCGACAATTCCCAATTGAGTCAGGAGGAAAGCGTAATCGAGTGCGATTTCACGCAGATAGTCGTAGCGGCCGGAAGCGCCGCCGTGGCCTGCTCCCATGTTGATCTTGAACAACAGGACGTTGCGGTCGGTTTTGAGGGTGCGCAGTTTCGCGACGTATTTCGCAGGCTCCCAATACATTACCTGGCTGTCGTTCAGGCCTGTTTTCACCAGCATCGCGGGGTAGTCTTTGCGCTCGAGATTCGTATATGGGCAATACGATTTCATCCGGAAATAGTCGTCCGCGAGTTGCGGGTTGCCCCATTCCTCGTATTCACCGACGGTTAGAGGAAGGGAAGCGTCGAGCATGGTGTTGAGCACATCCACAAAAGGAACGTGGCTGATAACCGTATGGAAAAGGCCCGGGCGCATGTTCGTGACGGCTCCCATCAATAAACCACCCGCGCTGCCACCTTCGATGGCGAGTTTTTGCGGTGAAGTATAACGCTGTGCGATGAGAAATTCTGCGGCAGCAATGAAGTCCGTGAAAGTATTGGGTTTCTGCTCCATTCGGCCGGCATCGTGCCAGGGCTTGCCCAGTTCGCCGCCGCCACGAACATGCGCGACGACGTAAATTACACCCCGGTTCAAGAGACTGAGGCGGTTTGAACTGAAGGACACCGGAACCGAGATGCCATAGCTGCCATATCCATAAAGGAACAAGGGTGCGGTTCCGTCGCGAGGAGTGTCACGGCGATATACAACCGAGAGTGGGATACGTGTGCCGTCGGAAGCGGCGGCATGCAATCGCTCCACTGCATATTGCGAAGGGTCGTAGGCTCCGAGAACCGGCTGTTGCTTCCGAAGTATCTTTTCGTGCGTGGGCACATCGTAGTCGAATATCGAGCGCGGGGTGACGAAAGATTCGTACTGAAAACGTACATGATGCGTTTCAAATTCAAGATTCGTGCTGAGGATCGCCTGATACGCCGGTTCGCCAAATTCGATGTGATGAGAATTTTTAAGAGAAGCTGTTGCGTTTGCGGTGAGATTGATGATTCGCAGGTAGGGCAACCCGTCTTTCCGTTCCAGCAGGACAAGGTGCGTGCGAAACGCAGCGAGCCCTGCGAGCATTACTTGCGGCCGGTTCGGAATGACCTCTTTCCATGCGCCACGTTGCGGATCGGAAACCGGAGCAGTAGCCAGTCGAAAGGTTCGACCACCTGAATTGGTCCGAATATAGAAGAGGCTTTCTGGTGATTCAGGCGCAAAGCCGGGATGGTGGTCAATGTAATATTCGTGATTATCCTCGCGGGGAACGATCAGGCGAAATTCACCGAGGGGTTGTGTGGCGGAAAGAAAGTAAACCTCGCTCGTCGTGTGGCTTGCCGTGGTGAGCACAATGAAAGCACCGCTTCGAGTTCGTTCGACGTCGATACGGAAACGCTCGTCGGTCTCTTCGTAGAGCAATGTATCGCCGCTCGTCGAGCCGCGGACGTGGCGATAAAGGCGATGAGAGCGCTTGGAAACGGGATCTTCGACGGTATAGAAGAGGGTCCGGTTGTCAGCGGCCCAGGCCGTGCTTGTGACCCGTTCGATACGTTCTGGAAGGATTTCACCTGAAGACAGATCTTTCATTTGCAAGGTGTATTGACGGAAGCCACTGACGTCAATGGAGTAAGCAAGAAAACGATTGTCGTCACTGACGTCGAACGAGCCAATGCTGAGGAAGGGATGTCCTTCGGCGAGAACATTGAGATCGAGGAGAAGCTCTTCGGGGGCGCCTTCGCTGTCACGACGGCGCAAGTGGAGCGGGTATTGTTTGCCTTCTTCCGTCCGTGTCAGATAGAGATATCCGCGCAGCGGGTAAGGCACGGACAAATCAGTCTGAAGAATACGGCTCAACATTTCCTGATAGAGCTTTTCCTGAAAGCCTTGTGTTGGACGCAAAACTGCATCGGTGTAAGCATTTTCGGAATTAAGGTAGGCAATTACTTCAGGGTTTTCTTTTTTGCGGAGCCATGCGTAATGATCGACACGGCGGTCGCCGTGAAGTAACTGTTCCACGGGTTCCCGGCGAGCAATCGGCGGCTCAGGGATCTCGCCAGTGGTTTCATTGAAGCGCGATGGCGTAGTGATGTTGGCGTTTAGAATCATTCGAAATAGAACTCAGAGCGCTGCCGGATCGCGCCGAGCAAAAGAGAATCGTTTGCGTCCGCTATACTACACGGAAGTTGGCGGTGGGAGAAAGTGACGGCGAGGGCTTCGAATCCAAATGGCGCAAGAGATTGAAATCAAGCTGCGCATCAACGATGAAAAAGCGTTCCGACACCTGTTAAAACGGCTGGATGCGCGTCCGGTTGCTGGCGGGACTGGCCGCGTGCACGAGGAAACCTCATCTTTGATACTCCTCAGAGCGGACTGGCAAAGCACAGCCAACTCTTGAGGATTCGAACGGAGACACCACGGGACCGCCGTGGCACCAAGACTTCTTCCGGAGCAAAACAACGGTCCGTCGTAACTTTCAAAAGGCCCGTCACGCAGGGAATGGGCGGAACAGGCGGGGCTTCGGGAGGACGGCACAAGGTCAGAGAGGAGCTTGAAGCCGAAGTCGGTGATCCGAAGAATCTCGCCAGAATTTTCGAAGCGTTGGGCATGGCGGGATGGTTCCGCTACGAAAAATACCGCACGACCTTTCGGCTTCCCACCTCGAAAAGTTGGGCAAAAGGGCTCCTGATCGAATTGGACGAGACACCTATCGGGACCTTCGTTGAACTGGAAGGTCCCGCAGATGCAATTGATCGGGCCGCGAGCGAGCTTGGCTTCTCAAAACGGGACTACGTTTTTGAAGAACTACCTGACGCTTTATGTGGAAGATTGCCGAAGAAAAGGCGTCGAACCGAAGCACATGGTCTTTCCTGATCGAAAGTTATTTCGAAAGTAGCTTTCACCAAAAAAATCGTTCAAAAGAGCATTCTTTTCTTGACAATACAGCGAAGCCGTCTTACACATCATTTGTGAGTGCGGAATCGTGAAATTCGTGCCGACGCGCGTGATTTACGGTGCACTCGACAGGTAAGGGAGTGTTTTTTCGATGAGCGGAAGCAGTGAAGTCGAGCCTGGCCCTAGTCATTTAGCCGTCATTCTTTGCGGCAAACCGGCAGATTGGCGCGGCGTTCAAAACGTTTCTGACGGAAAGCACGCGCCAGTGCTGGCAATCGGTTGGGGAGGGTCCGCATCTGGCTAACGGTAAGTCCATCTTTGTAAGGCACTTACCCGCGGCCGAGATCATCGGTGCGCGGGTTTTTTGTTGTTTTTGAAGAATGCGGGTAGTCGCCGAAACGACCGATGGACACGTTTCAAAGCCCAAGGAGGGATGCCTCAATGGAACTGTACGCAACGGAAGTATTGGGAGCGGAGACTTACGACGCGCAGGGCAATTTTGTCGGGCGCGTGCGCGAGTTCTTCCTTGAACCAGCGGAAGCTGCCAATCGCGTGTCTCATTTTTTGCTTTCGCGCGGGCGTTTTCAGCCGCTGATTGCGCGTCACGATCAAGTTGCCTCCGTGGCCCCCGGAACCATGCGGTTGAATGTTGGCGAACGCGCCTTACAGCTCTACGAGCCGAACGAAAGCTGGCTCGCGGTACAAAAGGATCTGCTCGATCAGCAGATAATTGATACCCGAGGCCGCAAGGTCGTGCGGGTGAACGACGTGGACCTGACCGAGCAGCGCAGCAACGGTAACGTTGAACTACGGCTGACGCAGGTGGATGTGGGCTTGCCGGGTGCCGTGCGGCGGCTGTTTCAGGGAGTGATTTCTCCCGGTGTTATTCGAAAGTTGCAGAGTCGGCTTCCGCAAAGCACTATCCGTTGGGAATTTGTGAACTTAATCGAAGCCGATCCGCTGCGCCGGGTGAAGCTGAGGATCACCCACGAAAAATTGGAAGACCTGCATCCAGCCGATCTTGCTGAGATCATGGAGGATTTGTCAGCGGCGGAGCGGCAGGGAATCATCGCCTCGCTGGATGAAGAAACCGCGGCTGCGGTACTTGCTGAACTGGATGAGCGATTGACCCGTCAGATCGTTGAGAAACTGGATCCGGAAAAAGCGGCGGACATCCTGGAGGAGATGGCGCCAGATGCCGCAGCGGATTTGCTCGCGGATTTGCCGTCGGAGAAGTCCGAAGAGCTGCTGGAGGAGATGCCCGGACAGGAAGCGGAGGATGTCCGCGACCTTCTCGCATTCGACCCTTCGGCCGCAGGCGGTATGATGAACTCGGATTTTGTTTTTGTGGGGGAGGAGTCCACTCGAGAAGAGGTCCTCGCCTGGTTGCGGGAACAGGACCTAAATATCGATCAACTGGACACCATCGTATTGCTCGACAAGAGCGCGCGCTATTCGGGCACGGTGACAGTTGCGCGCCTTCTGCTTGCGGAGCCTGAGCAGATCATGGGCGACCTGAAGACAGAACCGTTGTTGAGTGTCCGGGGGGAGGCCAAGGAAAAAGAAGTATTCGAATTATTCGATAAATACAACTTGCGGATGTTGACCGTGGTCGATGGCGATAATCGCCCCATTGGAACGGTTACAGTAGACGACGTCGTATCCCGGCTTGTGAACGAATAACGAACAAAGGAACCGGAAAACGGATGAATTGGAGCATCATATCTCGAAGGATTGATGGATTGCGCGAGCGCGGCAGCGATCTGCAAAAGCGCATTCGAAGCCTGCGCCGCCGCTTGACTCTTTTGCTTGCGGTGGTGGGCCCGGGCCTGATCACCTCCAATGTGGATAACGACGCCGGTGGCATTTCAACTTATACCCAGGCTGGCGCGCAATACGGATACGCGCTCCTGTGGTCGCTGATTCCCATGACTTTAGCTCTCTATGTGACCGAAGAAATGTGCGCCCGAATGGGAGTGGTCACCGGAAAAGGGCTTTCCGATTTGATCCGTGAGGAGTTTGGCTTCCGTTCCACTTTTTTTGTGATGTTTTTCGGGTTCTTCGTGGACCTGGCGAATGTGGTGGCTGAGTTTGCGGGGGTTGCGGCTGCCATGCAAATTTTTGGTGTAAGCAAGTATCTCGCGGTTCCCATTGCCGCCGCAGTGGTATGGATTTTGGTTCTTCGAGGTACTTATCGTCAGGTCGAAGTCATTTTTCTCATAGCCTGCCTGTTTTATCTGACATATCTCGTCGCTGCCGTGCTTGCGAGGCCGGACTGGCTGCGTGCTGCGGAATATACCGTTATCCCGCATTTCCAATTTGATTCGGGATACCTTCTCACACTGACGGCTCTGGTGGGAACGACCATTGCACCGTGGCAATTTTTCTATCTCCAGGCTGGGTTCGTAGAGAAGAAGGTCGGCCCAAAGCAATATGCACAGGCACGAGCGGATGTCATGCTGGGCAGCGTTACCTGTATGGTGATCGTATTTTTCATCATTGTCTGTACGGCAGCGACGCTCTATGTATCCGGGCAGCGCAACATTACGGATGCCGCTGATGCCGCCAAGGCACTGTTTCCCTTGGTGGGAAAGTGGGCGGGCATTACGTTTGCGTTTGGATTGCTTAATGCTTCGCTGTTTGCCGCAACCATTTTGCCGCTATCCACAGCGCAGGTAATTTGTGAAGGGCTTGGATTTGAAGCCGGAATCGACCACAAATTCAAGGAAGCGCCGATTTTTTATTGGCTCTACACGGTTTTGATCGTTGTCGGAGCAGGAATCATCCTTATTCCAGGAGTGCCATTGTGGAAGATCCTGATTTTATCGCAGGTAGGCAACGGAGTTTGGCTGCCCATCGTCATAATCTTTATTCTGCTCTTGGTGAATCGCCGCGATTTGATGGGTGAGCATACAAATTCATTGACGTTCAACGTCATTGCCTGGGTTACGGCGATTGCGATGATTGTGTTGACACTGGTCCTGGTCTATACGGCGATTTTCCGGTCTGGCGCACCCATCGGTTAACCACCACGAATGTACTTTGGAGGATGAGGATTGCGCCACTGTCGGGGCGTGTGTTAACTTTGCGGCGTAAAGGGAATGCTAAAGAAGCCGTGTCTCGCACAGATTCCTCCAAAACGTTAAAAGTAGCCGCTTCGGATGTACTCGGCACCGTAACCCCAGAAGAAGCGCGGCTCCTCGAGTCGTTGGACCTGAAGCGACTCCCCCAGCATGTGGCAGTCATCATGGATGGCAATGGCCGCTGGGCGCAGAAACGGCATCTGCCCCGGATTGCTGGGCATCGTTCCGGAACGCAGGCTGCGCGCTCGACGATCGAAACCTGTGCGCGTCTGAAAATCGAAGCGCTCACGCTATATGCCTTTTCGATGGAGAACTGGCGGCGGCCAAAGACAGAAATCGATTTTCTGATGGCGCTCCTGCGCGAATATCTGCGCAAAGAGATGCCCCTGCTGCAAAAGAACAATATCCGGATGCGTTTTCTGGGACGCATTGACGAGTTGCCCCAAGCCGTGCAGAAGGATGTGCGGGAGGCGATGGAAAAGACCGCGAACAATAAAGGCATGGTTCTGAACGTTGCGCTGAACTATGGCGGACGCGCTGAAATCATCGACGCCATGAATGCGATCCTTGCCGAACGAAATGGTCACGCTTCGAGCAGCCGCATCACGGAAGAAAATCTCGCCGCGCATCTGTATACGAGCGGGTTGCCCGATCCCGACCTGCTCATTCGAACCAGCGGCGAAATGCGTGTCAGTAATTTTCTTCTCTGGCAGATTGCTTATGCGGAGATTTTCGTCACCGATACTCTCTGGCCGGACTTCACACGCGCCCGGCTTCTGGAAGCGCTGGTAGAGTTTCAGAAGCGCGAACGCCGCTATGGCGGGATTCGCGAGGGCGAGCCACCTTCCGAGGAATCGGCGCGTGTTGCCGGCGAGTGAGGCCTTGTTCTTGGCTTCCATCCATCTTCTATGCAATTCTCTTGCGGGCCTTTCGCCTCGCCCTAATCCATAAATGACCGGGTTTACAAGGTTGGGAAACTACATACGATGACCTGGCAACGGGTGGTCACTGCGGCCGTGCTGGTTCCGTTGGTCATTGGACTCGTATTGTGGGGTTCTACGGCGATTGTGGCCCTCGCGTTGGCGTTGATTACCCTGCTCGCGCTGTTCGAATATTTCTCTCTGGGTGATGCCATCGGGCATCGTGCTTATCGGGTTTGGACAGCGACCTGCGCTTTGATTCTTATTTACGTCCAATGGCTTGCGACGGAAACAAGAATCTATGAACTTCCCGGTCAGTTCATCGTTCGTCGTGAGATTGCGCACCGATTCCTATCTTTGTTGGGCGCGGGAGAAGTTCTCTTCCTTTTTGTGCTCGGCATTGCCGCGTTGACGCTTTTGACCAAACGGCCTCTTGTCGAAGGATTGCCAGCGGCCGGGATCAGCTCAAGCGGTTTGCTTCTCGTGGCGTTTCCACTAACGTATGCGATTCGGCTGCATGGCCTAGAAGTAGTGGGTCACGCACTATTGCTATTTGCCCTGGTAATTGTTTGGGTTGGGGACACAGCAGCCTACTTTGTGGGCCGTTCCCTAGGAAAACATCCTCTTGCGCCGCATCTTAGCCCCAAAAAGACATGGGAAGGGACACTGGCAAGTTTTGTTGGTTCGCTCCTGGTGGCGCTTGCCTTTTCGCGGTGGCTGAATGTCTCGTTCATGCACCTGCTGGCGATGGCGGCTGTCGGAAACATCGCAGGTCAAATTGGGGACCTATTGGAGTCTGCCTACAAGCGAAGCGCCGGAGTTAAGGATTCCGGAGGATTGCTTCCAGGGCATGGCGGGGTTCTTGACCGTATCGACGCACTCATTCTGGCGATTCCTGCCATCTGGTATTATTGGATTTTGATCTACGCGAGAAGAGCTTAACTCGAATCCTCTCGTCTCAAGCGGGTACAAATAAGCCTCGTGAAACAGCTCTCCATCCTTGGTTCAACCGGTTCGATTGGCAAACAGTGTCTTTCCGTTGTGGAATCGCTGCAGGATCGTTTTGGCGTGGTTGCGCTCGCAGCGGGATCGAATCTGGAGGAATTGACCGCACAAATCGAGCGTCATCGCCCGGAAGTTGTTTCGGTAAGCGACGCAGGGCGATCCGCAGAATTGGCCCGAATGCTTCGTGACAAGAATATTTCTCCTTTGCCTGCTATTCATTACGGACGCGAAGGGATGCTGGCAGTTGGCACCCACCCTAAGGCCGATATGGTTGTGTCTGCGGCCGTCGGTGTTGTGGGACTTGAGGCCACTTACGAAGCGGTCAAACTTGGAAAGACAGTCGCGCTATCGAACAAAGAAGTGATGGTGGCCGCCGGTGAACTGGTGATGGCCGCCGCCAAAAAAGCTGGCCGCGAATTGCTTCCAGTCGATAGCGAGCACAATGCGGTTCATCAATGCTTGCGAGGCGGTGAACACAAAGAAGTGCGAAAGCTGGTGCTGACGGCATCGGGCGGACCGTTTCGCAAGACTCCGCTCTCACATCTGGAAAATGTGACGCCCGAACAGGCGTTAGCGCATCCGAACTGGCGTATGGGGAATCGCATCACGATCGATTCAGCGACGATGATGAACAAGGGGTTTGAGGTCATCGAAGCGCGCTGGCTTTTTGACATGCGCCCCGATCAAATCGATGTAGTTGTGCATCCACAGTCGACGGTTCATTCCATGGTTGAGTTTGTCGACGGTTCCGTTCTTGCGCAGCTTGGCCCAACGGATATGCGCATCCCGATCCAATATGCGTTAACCTATCCGGAGCGGGTGGCATCTAACCAGGTAGCTCTGGACTGGTCCAGGCTTAAACGGTTGGACTTCGCGAAGGTTTCTACCCGGCGGTTTCCGTGCCTGAAACTGGCGCGCGAAGCAATGAAAAAAGGCGGCGCTTTACCATGCGCCCTCAATGCCGCGGATGAAGTCGCCGTTGCAGCCTTTATCGAACGCAGATTGCCGTTTCTAGGGATTCCCGCGGTGATTGAGCGAGTGCTTGAACGGACGCC
>Ga0307471_100002238_pt1 | contig 11038 bp, 13 predicted proteins | sample atmos_gasesAM3C__2_FD_204566 | JGI IMG/M metagenome (GOLD analysis project Ga0307471, IMG submission 204566) | Hardwood forest soil microbial communities from Morgan-Monroe State Forest, Indiana, United States - atmos_gasesAM3C_515 | ecosystem: Environmental > Terrestrial > Soil > Temperate... | reverse complement strand
CCTACGCCATGGTTCGGATATACGACTTTTTCGCCTAGCTTGAATTCCATAGGTGGAAGTAGCCTCCCCGAGCTTGTTGAAATTTTAGACACATGCAAGCCCCGCGTCAAGGAAATCCCGGTTAATAACCGAGGGTCAGAAGAGATTGAAAATACAGATGTTTTCCGCAGGATTGGCCCCCGAATTGCCCTATAATGGTGCACGTGCTTGTCCTAGCCTTAGACACCTCTTCGCCCTCTGGCAGCCTAGCAGTACTACGCGATGAAAAAGTCGTCGGGGTCGTCTCCACCGCCACAGCCGAGGTGTATTCGTCGAGGATGTTTCGCGAGTTGGACTTCCTGCTGGGCGAGCTTTCGCTGCGGATGGAGGAGTTTGAGCTGTTTGCGGTGGCGGCCGGGCCGGGGTCGTTTACGGGGTTGCGAGTTGGCCTGGCTGCGGTGAAAGGGTGGGCGGAGGTGTACCGGAAGCCGATTGCGGCGGTTAGCGCGCTCGAAGCCGTGGCTGTGCAGGCGCACTCTAGCGCTGCGTCGATTGCGCCCGTGCTCGACGCGCGGCGAGGGCAGCTTTATTTCGGGCTGTACCGGCGTGCTTCGGACGGAGCGCCGAGCGAAAGCCGGTTAACGCTCGATGGCGAAGAATATGTGATGACGCCCGCAGAATTTTTCGAGGCGTTTCGGGAACAGGCCAGAGGAGCCGAATTTGCAATTGTAACGCCTCAACCTGAGTTGTTTTCAGGGGTGGCATCGCAAAACGAGATTGCAAATCTCAAGGCTGTCGTCGAGCCGGCATCGGCTGTGCTCGCACCGTTTATAGGCCAGCTTGGATTCCGACAGGCGCAGCGCGGCGTCTTGGCCGATCCGCTCACCCTCGACGCAAACTACGTCCGCCGCACCGATGCCGAACTTCATTGGAAAGAAAGCTGACTGCGTTGGTGCCCCGCTCGCTCGAGCTCCGCGACATTGAAGATGTGCTTGCGATTCAAGCGGCCTCCCCGGAAATCGCGCAATGGTCGCTATGGGACTATGACCGCGTGGCGCGCGGCGAAATGGCAGGCTGGGTAACGGAAAGCGAAAACGGCGACATCACGGGCTTTATCGTAGCTCGCCGCATCGCAAACGATCTGGAAATCCTCAATTTCGCGGTGCGCCCCACGGCGCGCCGGCAGGGAATTGGCGCCGCACTCTTGGGCGAGACCTTGCGATGGGGCGGCGCATTTTCCGCGGAGCACGCGTTTCTCGAAGTGCGCGCCTCGAATCTCGCCGTGCTCCGATTCTACGAGCAGCACAAGTTCCAGGTGACCGGCCGACGCCCCCGCTACTATACCGCCCCCACCGAAGACGCTCTCGTCCTAAGCGCACAGATAACGTAGCTGCCCAATTTCTCTTGGTTGTTCTGCGATTCGCTCGTGGTTCGGTGTCAGTGCGAAAGGCAAGCGACAAAAAAAGCAATCACCGCAATGAAGCCTAACGCCGTCCGCACCGCGTGTAACCGTCCCCATTTTGAAATCAATGCTCTCGTTTGCGCGCCAGCTTGCTCCGGTTCGGTGGCCATGAGTATCTTGTTTACCGGATAGATTACAAGAATCGTCCAAGGCCAATTTGCGAGCATCGCGATACCGCCGGCGAGAAATAAAAAATCGCGCGTTTGCCACCACGCAACCAGGCCCAAAGCAAAACCCGCAAGCGCCAACGGCGCCTGCATCGCTGCTCCGCGCTTGTATGACGGCTTCCACTCCGCCAGCAATGCCCGATCGTCAAGGCCGAAGCGCGCCGGCTGCTCGACGAGGTTGACGAAAATCGCCGCTCCAGAAAAGACAGCCGCAATAGTCAGCGCCAAATGGCCGGCGATCATCACTCACTCTCCATTGTTGCCTGCGTTTTGGATGAGGGCTCAGTGTATAATGCTTCGCTTCGCCATTCCGGCCCAAAAGGGAAGTGGCCAATCTCTGGTCAAATTGGCATGTGGGTTGCTCCCAGGTTATCCACAAAACGCCAAATTCACCATTTGCGCGGAGCCCCACAGTATGGTAATTGTTACGATTATGTGAACACCATGTTCCAACTAGGAGGGAAACGCATGCCGATTACGACACGCGATGCACGGCAGACCCTATTGGAGACGGATGTAGAATTCAGGTCCCTCGCAGAAGAGCACTCCAGATGTGAAACGCAGTTGAAGCAACTCCTCACTGAGCCTTATCTAAGTTCTGAAGACCTCGCTCTCGAAACAACCCTCAAAAAAATCAAACTGCGCCTGAAAGATCAGATGGAAATGATCGTCGCGCGCAGCAGACAGCACAGCGCGCTGCCTACATAACGGGCGGAATGTCCTCACGGTTTCTGTCGTACACTACAGGTGTATTCGTAAGATACAATCGCGCGTCATCCGGGAGAAAAATTCCTGGGGAGTTCCGTTGAAATTGTTCCGCTGAAATTTGCCTCTAGGATCCGTAGAACCGCTGATGGTCAAAGACGCTTACAGGTTTGCTCTGCCGCCGCTCATCGCTGGAATTATATGCGTGGCCATTGGATGGAAATGGCCGGGCGGAGTGCTGATTTTTCTCGGTCTCTTCGTCTTCTATTTCTTTCGCGATCCCAATCGCACGATTCCAAGCGATCCAGCTGCTGTCGTTTCTCCCGCTGACGGGCATGTCGTGGAAATTGTCGACGAACCCTTCGCATCCGTTCCCGGAAAGCGCGTCAGCATCTTTCTCGCGGTGTGGGATGTCCACGTACAACGGGCGCCGGTGGCAGGCAGCATCGCGAAAGTAGAATATCGTCCCGGCAAATTTCTGGCGGCCTTTCGCGCGCGCGCATCCGAAGAAAACGAGCAGAACGTGATCAGTATGGATACGGCAAAAGGCCGTTTGGTTTTCAAACAAATCGCCGGAGCCATCGCGCGCCGCGTGATATGCTGGAAACAACCGGGCGAAAAAGTAGCGCTCGGCGAACGCGTGGGCCTGATTCGCTTCGGTTCGCGCGTGGACCTCTGGCTTCCCGCGGACGCGCAGATTGTCACGCAACGCGGGCAAAAAGTGAAAGGCGGCGAAAGCATCCTGGCGCGATGGAATTCAACGGCTTAGATCCGATCGGTAACGAAGAAAGGCCGCGAAATCCGTTTCGCAAAGACCGCCTCCGCCGCGGCATCTACATTCTCCCCAGTATTTTCACCGTCGCCAATCTTTTGTGCGGTTACTACGCGGTTCTCGCCACACTCGACGGAAAAGTGTCCGACTTCGACCACGCCGCCGGCGCCATCGGCCTCGCCATCCTCTTCGACTCCCTCGATGGACGCATCGCGCGCGCGATGGGCACCAACAGCGACTTCGGAAAAGAATTTGATTCGCTCGCCGACGTCGTCAGCTTCGGTATCGCTCCCGCCGTTCTCGGCTACGCCTGGGGAGTCCGCGCCATGGCTGCCGCAGATTCGTCGCCGGCGCTGCATCTCACCGAACTGGGCTGGCTCATCGGATTCTTCTTCGTCGGCTGTTGCGCCTGGCGCCTCGCGCGTTTCAATGTCAAAGGAATGGCGTCAGGTGGAAATCGCTACTTCGTCGGGATGCCCACTCCCGCCGCTGCCGGCATGATCGCGGCCGTTGTGCACGCATTTCGCAACCCCATCGACGATTCGCGCATCTCCTTGCTCTGGCTGGCGCTGATCGCGGCCCTGGGGATCCTGATGTCGAGCACCCTGCGGCATTACAGTTTCAAGGATATTCAGTGGACCAAGCGGCAACCGTCGCTAGCCATCGTTCTCTGGGCTGCTCTCATAGGAACGGTTATCTTTCTGTCCCGCCCCGCACTGCTGGCTATTGCCACCGCCTATACTCTTCACGGCATCGTGCTTCAGGTGGTTCGCTTCGCGCGTCATCGCCCTGCTTCGAGAACTGCGTGATCCATGCCTTCGGGCCTTCCGAATTCTAACCGCGTAGCGATTGTCGGTGCGTCCTCTCTTCGAGGTAAGGAGCTGAAGCTCGTCCTCGAAGAGCGCAATTTCCCCGCGGATGAAATTATTCTGCTCGACGCGAGCGTAATGGCGGGAACCCTCACCGAAGCCGGTGGCGAACCGACTTTTATCCGCGAGCTCGAAGCAGATAGTTTCGATAAAGTTCGCTTCGCATTTTTCGCCGGAATCCCCGCCGACACCGAGCGAAACTGGCAAGCAGCACAGGCCGCCGGCGCCACAGTCATCGATCTCACAGGCGTTCTCGCGGCGAGTGGTAAAGCCACATCGTGGATGCCGTCGCTCACTCCCTTGATTCCACCAAAGCCTGGGGCAGGCGCAAACGGCTCTGCGCACAAGCTCGCATACGCCTCTCCCGCTTCGCCGGTCGTGATTTCCTGCACGCTCGCGGCAGCGCTCGCCACGCTTTCGCCAAGAACGATTGCTGCCACGCTTTTTCCGCCGGTTTCTGAGCGCGACCAGGCCGGAATCGACGAGCTCGAAACGCAGACCACGAACCTGCTTTCGTTTCGCCCCATCGAGCAGACGATTTTCGACACGCAGGTGGCCTTCAATCTTCTTTCCAAGTACGGCGACGAAAGCAAACCAAGCCTCGAATCCACCCGAGCAGCAATCGCCCGCGACGTGGCCCAGTATCTCGCGGGCCGCGCCCCAGCTCCGGCGATTCAATTGATCCAGACCCCGGTTTTCTATGGTTACGCTTTCTCCGCCTACGCGGAATTTGCCGCACCACCTTCGCTCGAGCAACTAGCCGCCGCGTTTCGGAATCTCGGTGTGAAGATCGCTGGGCCGGAAGATCCTGCCCCGACAAACATCAGCGTCGCCGGTGAAAGCGAAATTCAGCTTGCGCCGATTCAGGCTGACCCGAACGTCGCCGCTGGCGTGTGGCTCTGGGGAGTAGCGGATAATTTGCGGCTGGCGACCACGAACGCGGTGCGCATTGCGGAGGAGTTGCTTGCGAAAGCTACTGCCTGATCGAGCGCTTCCTCGCACCTCGCGCACGTGCATCGGTAGATTCGCGCTGAGCCTTGTGGCTCTCGTCGGAATTGTCTGCGCCGGTTGCGGTTATCATGTGGCGGGACGCGCTTCGCGCCTTCCGTCCGAATGGAGTTCGATCGCGATTCCCGCATTCAAGAATGACACCACGCGATATCGCATCGAGCAGCGGCTCACCGAAGCAGTAATTCGCGAATTCATCGAGCGCACCAAATACCGCATAGTGCAAAATGTGGAATCTGCCGACGGAGTCTTGCACGGCGAAGTTCGCTCGGTTGAGACGAACCCCGTAATTTTCAACTCCACCACCGGCGAGGTCGAGTTGATGATCGTCACGATTCATACCAAAGTGCTGCTCGTTGATAACAAGACGTCGAAGCCGTTGTATGAAAGTGACGACATGGTTTTTCGCGACGAGTACCAGATCTCGAGCGACGTCCAGAGCTTTTTCGACGAGCAGAGCCCGGCTCTCGGCCGCATGGCCAGAGATTTTGCGTCGAAGCTCGTCTCGAACGTGGTGGAGAATTTCTAGAAGCGACGGTGAGGTTGTAAATGGCAGAAGTCTCAGCTGAAAAATTGGTTGCGCGGCTCGCGAGCGGCAAGCCCGTTCCCGCCATCGTGCTGATCGGGACAGACGCTTACCTCAGCGATCTCTGCCGCAAGCAGATCATCGAAGCATGCGTTCCCGAAGCCGCCCGCGATTGGGCTGTAGCGCGAATTCGCGGCGATGCCGCGGGCTGGGATGAAGCGCTCGAGCGAGTGCAAACGATGCCGATGCTCGCCCCGCGCCAGGTCATTATCGTCGAAGATGCGCAGCTGATCGAAAAACTCGGCGACGAATCGCGCGACGAAATCATCAAAGCCCTCACCGCCTATCTTGAATCTCCCGCGCCGTTCAGTGTGCTCCTGATCGAAGCCGCGGCGCTCGACGGTCGTCAGAAGTTCCGTAAGTTACTCGACGATAAGGCGCTTCTCGTAGAATTAACAATCGGCCCGGAATCCGCCGCTGCGCTCGCCACGCAAATGGCTAAAGAACTGGGAATTGACATCGACCGCCCCGCCGCATCACTACTGGCGGAAAGTTTGAATTTCGAACCCGCCCGAATCCACATGGAAATCGACAAGCTCGCCGCATACGCGTTGGAACGCGGCCGCATCACCCCAGCCGATGTCGAAGCCCTGGTGAAAGCAGCGCGCAAGAACACCGTCTGGCAGCTCGCCGACATGCTGGCCTCCAGGCAGCGAGCCACAGCTCTCGAATTCCTCGATAATCTCCTGCGCGAGGGTGAAGAGCCGGTGCGCCTCGTTGGCGCGCTCGCATTTCGCTACCGCAAACTCGTCGAAGCGCGCGGATTGCCGCGCACCATGAACGGCTATCAAGCCGCGCGCCAGCTAGGAATGAGTCCGAGCGATGCGGAAGCTGCCATCCGCAACGCGCATCGCGTCCCGAAAGCCGATCTGCTCGCAGGTCTCATCGCCCTCGCCGACGCCGATTGCCAATTGAAATCCTCGAATCCCAATCCCCGCGCGTTCATGGAATTCTTGATCGCGCGTCTCACAACTCCGGCTGCCTCCGCCGCCTAGTTCTGACCCGCGGTGCAAAAAAAAGGCGCCCTAATTATTCAGGACGCCTCTCGAAATTCTAAAACCAACCAAAATCAATTCGCGCGATTACGCCTTTTTCTTCGCTCGCAGCCCGTTCAGCGCCAGCGCCAAACGAGACTTATACCGGTTCGCCGTATTCTCCGTCAGCGTCCCTTTGCGAATCGCCTTATCCAGCGCCGAAAATGTCGGTGACGTGAGTTTCTCAGCCGCGGCCACATCGCCCGAGCTGAGCGCCGTCCGCAGCCGGCGAATCGCCGAACGCACCCGCGTCCGGTTCATCTGATTCACCACTTGCCGCTGTTCCGCCTGCCGAATATTCTTCAGTACTGATTTCGTCTTCTTCTTGTGCTTTACAGCCCCACCCTGAGCCATTCAGTGCTCCTTAGCAATGTAATCGGAAACGAAAAGAATATCCGACCCGCGCATTCCTGTCAATTTACGCAAAGACTCGGGTCCTGCTCCAATCCCGGAATTAGCGCATCACGAAGACTCGTATTCAGTGGCACAGGCACTCCTGTTTACCCTGAGACCCGAAGGGCCTGTGCGTTTTTCCTGACGCCGAGCCGCGACCCCGGCACACACGACCGTTCGCTAAGCCGACCACTCCCCCTTCCCCGCCCGCTTGACACTTCCCCCCGCCGCCATTACGCTACCCGCACTGGCGCGCCGAATGCAGTCACTCGCCGTGCCAGCGCGCCTATGAAACGCGACGAAATCCTCAAACTTCTCGAGCAAGTAGGCGCCATCCGCCAGGGCCACTTCGAACTCTCGAGCGGCCGTCACAGCGGCACCTACATCCAGTGCGCGCTCGTGCTGCAATTTCCCCAACACGCCGAATCCCTCGGCCGCGCCCTCGCCGAAATTTTCCGCGATCATAAATTCGCTTGCGTAGTCTCGCCCGCCCTCGGCGGCGTAATCATCGGACACGAAGTCGCCCGCGCTCTCGGCGTTCGCGCTCTCTTCGTCGAACGCGACCGCTCCGGCCAAATGGCCCTCCGTCGCGGCTTCGAATTGACGCCAGGCGAGCGCGTCCTCGTAATCGAAGACGTCTGGACCACAGGCGGCTCCACGCGCGAAACAATCGGCGTCGTAGAACAGGAAGGCGGCCTCGCCGTAGCCGCAGGCGCCCTGATCGATCGCAGCGGCGGCGCGATCGAACTCAACGTTCCCTCCCGCGCCCTAGTCGAACTGAACGTCCCCAGCTACGAGCCCGACGAATGCCCCCAATGCCGCGCCGGCGGCATGCCCACCCGCCCAGGCTCCCGCTTCTCCCGCGCCCACTCCTAACGCCTGAGCACATATCTCGCTCTCACAGTAGGGGCACGGCATGCCGTGCCCGCTCGACCAACCCGCACGGCCGTTGTCGAAGCCACTAAGAGTCGAAGAAGGAGTCGGGGAGTTTGGCTTCACGAGCGATCGTGCGGAAGCGGAGGAGCGAGGTAACCCATCTCGGGAACGGTGGCCACCACCCGCACTGCCTTCGGGTTGGGGCCGAACCGATTCTCGCCCGGGTCGCTGTCCCTCATCATAAGAGCGAGCAGCATTAGCGTACCGATTACAGGAATCAAGCCTACGAGAAACCACCACCCGCTGTGGTTCGTGTCATGAAGCCTGCGGACAAGCTTGGCGAAAGATGGGATTGTGGTGGCCAGGGCGTATAGAAATGGCAAGCCGAGGAGGTATCCAAATCCTAGCTTGCCAGCAAGAACAGCGACAACAAAGAGCGCGAAAGTAATCAGCGAATTGATCAGCTCGAACATCCAGAATTCCCGGCGCCGAGCCCGTCCGCTAAACACCGCGTATTTTCTAAGTCCCTCGAGATACCAGTTCATAAATCAATAAACTCTACACTACTAGCCGCAAAAAATCGCAACAGGTTGGCACAACTCCCCCAAAGCTCTGTGTCTCTGTGTCTCTGTGCCTCCGTGGCAACCCCCATGCGATAATCAGGCCATCGCCAAATGCGCCACATCAAACTCACCATCGCCTACGACGGCGCCACCTTCCACGGCTGGCAAATCCAGCCCGGCCAACCAACCATCCAGGGCGCCATCGCCGAAGCCGCCAGCCAAATCACGCAGGAGAAAATCTTCATTCACGGCGCAAGCCGCACCGACGCAGGCGTACACGCGCTCGGCCAGGTCGCGCACTTCAAAACGCAATCCGCCCTCCCCGCCGCCGAATTTCAGCGCGCCTTGAACGCTTTGCTTCTACCCGCAGTCCGCATCATCGCTGCAGAAGAAGTCGGCCCCGATTTCCACGCCCGCTGGCAAGCCCAGGGAAAAACCTACCGCTACCGCATCTGGCGCGGCCAAGTGCTGCCTCCATTCGAATACCAGCGCGCGCTGCACTATTCCGGCCCGCTCGACGAGGCCGCCATGTCCCGAGCCGCCCGCGAATTCGAAGGCGAGCACGATTTCACATCCTTCTCCGCCTCATCCGGCTCAGAAGACGACGATCGCGAACGCGAAGTAGTCCGCGCAATCTATTCCTCAGAAATCATCCGCGAGCCGGATCGCGACGAACTCGCCTACGTAGTTCGCGGCCGCTCGTTTCTCCGTTACATGGTCCGCAAGATCGTAGGAACGCTAATCGAAGTCGGGAAGGGAAGACTCGCGCCCGCCGGCATCGCCCAAATTTTCGAAGCCCGCGACCGTTCGCGCTCAGGCCCCACAGTCTCAGCCGAAGGCCTCTACCTCGTCTCGCTCGAATATCCAGATCCCACCGACTCACTCGCCTCCACATCCAGCGCCCACACCGCCTCCCGCCGCCACTCGCCCACTCCCACACAGTAGGGGCGGGTCTCAGACCCGCCCGCGCCGCCCGCACCTCTCGCGTTAATTTCCTTGCCTGGGCAGCACCTTGTCATTCCGAGCGAAGACGCCTCTTTGCTCCTCCCGCAGCATTCCGGCGGGGGCGCGTCGCAGAGAGGAATCTGCAATTCGCTTCTTTTCGTCGAGACACTCTTGAGATCGAAGGTTTTTCGTCAGGGCACGGCTTCAGCCGTGCCAAAAAGATTGCAAAGGAGCGCGGCTTTAGCCGCTCAGGGAATGGCTGTTCCGAAGCGCTTCGGGTCACGCCGATGTTTGTAGCCCGTGGTTTGAACCACGGGTGAACGTAGCTTAGCGACAAGGGGCTTTAGCCCCTGAAGTCCCCATATCGATGCTTGATACCTAGTTACCTCTATGTTAACGTCAGTCGTGCACGCCGTTCACAACTCGGCGCAAGAGCAGAGAGACGCAGGTGGCCGCTTTCGGCTCCCTACCGCTTCCTCCATTCCCACGCCTCGCAATCCTCTCCGACCGCCGCGGCTTCTAATCGCGAATCCGCGATTAGAAATCTTCCCATCCCCAACAAAACAAAGCATCGGCGCGAAGTCTAATCGAGAACGGATCGCATTTTTCACCTACGATTCGTCGCCTCATCTGAGTGCGGTCGAGTTTCGATCCGAAATTTCTAATAGCAACATTCGCATAATTAAGAATTCACCTAAATGCCGCAGAAACAGCACTTACGCATTTTCTAACCGCAACAAAAACGCACATTCCAGCATTTTCGTCGGTTCACTCCAGGCCGCAGATGGGCTCCCAATGCTACCGGTGAGTTCTCAGGAGACTGTCCGCCACCCGCGCAAATCGGTTAGAATCCAGAGAGAAATGGCAGTCTCCCCTCAAACGCTTGGGATGCAATCAGTCGCTGGTCAAGATTTCGTAGACTCTGTAAATCCGGCCACTAGCGAAGTAGTGGCGCGCATCCCAGCCACAGCACTAAGCGCGATTCCGACAATCTTCGAAACAGCTCGCGCCGCGCAGAAAACATGGGGCGGGCAGCCACTAAAAGAACGCTGCGCGATGCTTCGCAAGCTTCGGGACATAATTTTCGAGCGCCGCGACGACATCGCGAACATCGTCACTCGCGAAACCGGCAAGCCTCGGGCCGAAGCGATCCTGGCGGAAGTACTTCTCGCGCTCGACACCGCTGATTTTCTCGCCCGGCAAGCGCCACGCTGGCTGCGTCCGGAGCGCGTCCCGCACCATAACATCGCCCTGAAAGCTAGATCCGGTTGGCTCGAATTCGATCCGCAGGGCGTCGTTGCCATTATCTCTCCATGGAATTTTCCGTTCGCAATTCCGATGACGGAGTTGATTCCGGCGCTCGTCGCCGGCAACGCCGTGCTCCTGAAGCCCTCGGAACTCACGCCTGCCACGGGCGCGCTGGTCGGCGAAATGATCGATCGCGCCGGTTTTCCAAAAGGTCTGGTGCAGATCCTGCAAGGAGGCGGCGAAGTTGGTGCCGCAATCATCGAAGCGGGACCAGCGAAGGTGTTCTTCACCGGAAGCGTCGCCACCGGACGCCGAATCGCGGAAGCATGCGCCCGCAAACTGATTCCGTCCGTGCTCGAACTCGGCGGCAAAGACGCCATGATCGTTCTCGCCAGTGCCGACCTCGACGTCACATCAAGTGCGGCAGTCTG
>Ga0307471_100002237_pt1 | contig 11042 bp, 11 predicted proteins | sample atmos_gasesAM3C__2_FD_204566 | JGI IMG/M metagenome (GOLD analysis project Ga0307471, IMG submission 204566) | Hardwood forest soil microbial communities from Morgan-Monroe State Forest, Indiana, United States - atmos_gasesAM3C_515 | ecosystem: Environmental > Terrestrial > Soil > Temperate... | reverse complement strand
CCCATGCTCGAAAAAGTGCTCAATGGCTCCTCCTCGGCCAAGGAAAAATCCAAGGCGCTCTTCGTCCTGGCGCAGAGCGGTTCGCCGCAGGCCGAAGCTGTTCTGGGACGTGTGGCTCAAGGACAAAGCAATCCCGATCTTCAGCGCAAAGCCATCGAGTATCTCGGCATCTTTGGTGGCAAGCGCTCGGGGGATACCCTTGCGCAGATTTATGCCGGCAGCAACGATCCCTCCGTGAAGCGCGCGGTCATTCGCGGGTACATGGTTTCCGGAAACCGCGAGCAACTACTGGCATTGGCGAAAACCGAGAAGAATCCGGAATTGCAGCGAGAAGCTATCCGGAATCTGGGCTTGACGGGTGGCCAGGCACAGTTGCAGCAACTCTACCAAAGCGAGAACTCCATCGAAGCAAAGAAAGCGGTTCTGGAAGCGCTGTTTCTCTCCGGGGATTCGCAGAAACTAGCACAGGTCGCGCAGGAAGAAAAAAATCCCGAGCTGCGGCGTGTGGCCATCCGCAACCTGGGGTTGATGGGCGCGCGTGGCCCAGAATTGCAAGCGATCTACCTCAAAGAAACAGATCGCGGCGTGAAGGTTGAAATCCTGAACGCCTACTTTCTGGGAGGGAATGCCACCGCTTTAGTGGTCATCGCGCGGGCTGAAAAAGATCCTGAATTGAAAAAGAAAGCGGTGGAAAAGCTTTCTTTGATGGGCTCAAAAGAAGCGAACGACTATCTGCTGGAAATTCTGGAGAAGTGACGTGCCCCATGATCCGAAAACATTTCAGTGCTCTTGCGTCATTTACGGTTTTGATCTTCTGCCCAGGCACCGGGTTAACTGCCGATTCAGCGCGAGCCGACGAGCCGCAGATAACAAATGCCAAATTGGAAACGCGCAGTGTGGGAGAGAGCCTCAGCGCCACCGTACTCCGGCTTGCGGGTGAAAGCGAGATGCCCTTGTGGATTGGCTACAGTGTTGAAAAAGTGGCCGGGCCGCAATCCATCTGTTGCGGCGCTCAGCGTGATAACGATAGTGGCAGTGGCGCTTTCTTTCTGCTTGAAACAGAACGCAACTATTGGTCCGGGACGCACCAGAAGAATGGAAAAGTGAATCTGGAGAGCCACGGTTCGCTGGCGGTCTTGTTGCGAATCGACAAAGAACAGCTGATGCGCATCCGCATAGCATCAAGCAACTGCACGCTCGATGCGGGCGGCTTGCGCTTCGCCTGGTTGACCGACGTGAAACCCGGCGAGAGCGTGCGACTTCTGACGAACTATGTACACGCGCAGGAATTTAGCGACCACAAAGATCAGGGGATCAGTGGACAGGCTCTTGCCGCGATCGCCATGCACGCCGATCGCTCCGCTGATCGCGCGTTTGCGTCATTCATGGCTCCGGAACAACCGAACAAGCTGAGGAAAGAGGCCTCCTTCTGGTTGGGTGCGGCTCGAGGCAAATCAGGTCTGCTGTTGCTGCGGAATATCGCCAAGAACGATCCGAGCGCTGACGTGCGCGAGCAGGTCGTTTTCGCGCTCTATGTTAGCCCTGAATCCACGGCCGTGGATGACATCATCCGCATGGCCCACGATGACCGCGATGCCCGTGTTCGTGGGCAGGCCCTTTTCTGGCTCGCGCAGAAAGCCGGAGCGAAAGCAGCGGGCACGATTACAGGTGCGATCGAGAACGATCCAGACACCGAGGTGAAAAAGAAAGCCGTATTTGCACTGAGCCAAATGCCGGCGGACGAAGGCGTCCCGAAATTGATTCAAGTGGCGCAATCGAACCGCAACCCCGAGGTCCGCAAACAGGCCATGTTCTGGCTGGGCCAATCGAATGATCCGCGAGCGTTGCAATTCTTCGAAAAGGTCTTAAGCCAGTAGAGCTTCCCGACAAAATTGCTCCTGAGCGACGGGCCCTGCCGATTTTCGTTGCCACCTATCGGAGCAGATCTTCGAGTTGGACCCGCGACCCCGTTTTGGCGTCGCGATACTTCACAATGACGGCCGCCTGCAGAGACAGCCCCCATTTCCGCCCGGCCTTCTGGGAAACGGCTCGCGAACCGGGCACGACTACGGCATCTTCGGGGATGACCAGCGGCTGGTCCTCTTTCGCGGAATAGACAGCGTCGCGCACGAGATCGTAAACCGGAATGGAGCGATTCAGGATTGTGCCGGTTCCCAGAACCACGCGCCTCTTGACCACGGTGCCTTCGTAGACACCGCAATTTCCTCCCACCAGAACATCGTCTTCAATGATGACAGGAAGCGCGCCAACCGGTTCGAGGACTCCGCCAATCTGGGAAGCGGCGGAGAGGTGACAATTGCGGCCAATCTGCGCGCATGATCCTACCAGTGCATGCGAATCGATCATGCTGTTTTCGCCGACATACGCTCCGACATTGATGAACATGGGCGGCATGCAAATCACTCCGCGAGCGATGTGCGCGCCATCGCGAATGCTGGAGCCGCCTGGCACAATGCGAATGCCGTCTTCGGGTGAAAGGCTCCTGACGGGGTAGGTGGACTTATCGAAGAAGGGCAAGCGGTGTCCATCCACCGACATATCCACGATGGTCCCCATGCGAAATCCGGCGAGGATTCCCTTTTTTACCCAGGCGTTGACGCGCCAGCCTATGGCCGCAAAAGGGTCTGGCTCCGCGGAACGAATCTCACCGCGATTCAGGGCGGTTTTGAACTCGGCAAACAGCGCGAAGTGTTCTGCTGTATACGCGGCGGGAGGATAATCAAATAGCCGTTCAATTTGTGCTGGCAGCATGAATTCGCCCGACAAGTTTCAGGGTTTCGAGGACCGCGCGGATACGCGTACGGTTCTCTGCCTTGGGCGGAACCAGGGGCAATCGCCAGATCGGCTCAAGAAGACCCATCTCGGCGAGCGCAGCCTTCACCGGAATGGGATTCGATTCCACGAAATTGATCTCCATGAGTGGCAGGAAGCGCCGGTGCATTTGACGCGCAGCCGCGAAATCACCTGACAGAGCAAGGTGCGTCAGCTGTGTCATCTCCGCGGGAATTTCGTTGGACACAACTGAGATAACGCCGCGTCCGCCAAGCGCAATCAGCGGCAGTGTGATGGCATCGTCCCCGGAGAGCACGAGAAATTCCTCCGGCACACAATTAAGAATGGCTGCCATCTGCGAGATGTTTCCGGAGGCTTCCTTGATGCCCACAATATTCTCGATTTGCGAGAGTCGCTGGACCGTGGACGGCTCGATGTTGACGCCCGTCCGCCCTTGCACGCTGTAGAGCACGATGGGAACAGAGACGGCGGCAGCGATGGCCTTGAAGTGCTGGCATAAGCCCTCTTGCGTGGGTTTATTGTAGTAGGGCGTGACGGACAGGATACCGCTGGCACCGAGATCAGCAAGTTGATGCGCAAGAGAGATGACCTCTGCTGTGTTGTAGCCGCCGGCCCCGGCGAGAACGGGCACTTTTCCTTTGGCCAGCTCGACGGTAATTTCGACGACGCGCAGGTGTTCCTCGTGAGAAAGCGTGGGGCTTTCTCCGGTTGTGCCGCACGGTACCAGGAAATCAATGCCAGCGTTGATTTGTCGCTTCACGAGATTGCGAAGCGCCGGCTCATCAAGTGAGCCGTCGCGGCGAAAAGGCGTGACTAGCGCGGTTCCAGTTCCCGTAAACATTGGTTCCTCCCTAAATCCCAAAAATTCGAAAATCCAAATCCTCTTCCCTGCTGACCGGCGCGAGTCCGATCCCCTGTCTTCCGCTACCGGCGCTCCGCTGCGGCTAAAGCTTCACTCTCACGCCCAATTTCACGTATCACTTCGCGAAACTCAAAAACGCCTTTCTTGCCTGCGAGCCAACGCGCGGCCACAAGGGCGCCTCGCGCGTAACCTTCGCGGCTGCGTGCCGTGTGGCGCAGCGTAATCGTATCGGCAGGCGAATCAAACCCAATTTCATGCGTGCCGGTATGGGCGCCGGCGCGATTGGCGCTGAGCGAGAGCAGCCGCGTGAACCCCGCTGCTCGAATTTCCTCGCCGAGTTTCTTGAGGGTCCCGGAAAGCGCATCCTTCTTGGCCGAATGATGAATTTCCCAGCCCCAGGCTTCGTACTCCGGGTGTTGCGCGAAGAGAGAGGCGGCCCGGTTAACTATCTCGAAGAAGAGATTGACGCCAATGGAAAAATTTGGCCCGTAAACAAGAGCCGTGTTCGCGGCACTAACAGCCTGGCTGATTCCCGAAACTTGGTCATACCAGCCAGTTGTGCCGCACACCGTGCTGACACCGAAAGCGGCAAGCTGTCGAAGATTTTCCGGAGCTGCGAGGGGAGCCGTGAATTCGATCGCGACAGAAGCGCCGTGTAAGGATTCACGCGAGAGCGAGGCGATGTTGGAGCTCGAGAATCGCGCGCGAACATTAAAGCCCTCTTGCGGCGCGAGCTGCTCGACGAGGCGTCCCATTTTTCCGACGCCAACGATGGCTAGAGGAATGCTCATGCGCTCGCGACTCCCGTCATGAGCAACTGCCGCACCATGCGCGTGTAGATTTCCACGGCTGCCGTCAATTCTTTCTTCGCGATGCGCTCTTCCGCCGTGTGCGCCACGTGGATGCTCCCCGGGCCAATTAGAAACGGGTGGCCCCAGGTTCCGTCGAATGTAGGAATGTCGGTGGTAAAGGCGACCACCGTGGTAGGTAAACCGGCGAGGGGAGCGAGGTGAACTGCAGGAGTATACAAAACTTCGCGCGCCTCCACTCCATGCGCCAGCGAAGCGTCGGCAACCGCAGCACGCAGCGGATTCGGATCTCCGACCAGGCGAAACATGATCTCCGCATGCGCCTCGTCAGCAACGACGTTAGGAGCGCGGCCGCCCGAGAGCGTGCCAATGTTTAATGTGGACTTCCCCAGAACCGGGTCGCTCGGAAGTGGAATGGTCCGAATTCGATTGAGTGTGTCCAGAAGCGCGTGAATCGCGGAATGTCCAAGCTCCGGATACGCGGAGTGAGCTAATTTTCCGCGCGCGGTGAGCTCAAAGCGCAAAGCGCCCTTGGACCCAAGGGCCAGCCGATTTTCTGTCGGCTCGCCATTGATTAAAAACCGCGACCCGCGCGGCGAAGCTGCTGCCGTCTTCGCCCCAAGGCTGTTGCGCTCCTCGCCAACGACGAATAACAGTGCAAAATTTCGCGCACCCGAAGTCAGAAGTGTTTCCGCGGCGCTGATCATCGCGGCGATAATGCCTTTCGCGTCGCATGCACCGCGGCCATGAATGTGCGTGTCATCTTCGCGTGAGGAAATGTAGGGCGGAACGGTGTCCATGTGCGTTGATAGGGTAACGACGGGCTCGCCGAACGAAACGAAGAGATTATCCCGATCGGGAGCTGCGTTCAGGCGCTCGATGCGCGCGTTATAAGGCGCGGCCATCACCGTGAGATGCGCGAAGAGGTAGTCTGACACCGGTTTTTCCTGGCCGGTGGTCGAGTCGAGATCTACAAGCGCGCGTGTCAGTGCAATCGGATTCATATCGTCTGGCTTGGCGGAATTTAGGGGAAGCGGAACGAAAGGAGTGGCTGCGAACAATGCAGACTGCTGCCTCTCGATAGCGCTTCATCCGTCCACAATTCTCCACGGATGACAGTGCGCAGGTCTTAGACCTGCGCCCCAACCTTGGTGATTTCAGCCATCACCAGGATTTCGGCGGTGAGCAACAACACTGCGCTGCTCCGGCTCTCTGGGCCAGGCCCCTTTCGACTCGAGCGCCCGATACTGATCGGACTGCACGCTCGCCTACTCATGGCCGCCGCACCTCTACCAAGCCTTTTCAAGGTACGGGACAAAGGGGCCGAGTGTCAATGAAGGAATCGAGAGCGATGCGGGACACGGGGAGCACGCGAGTCAAAGCCGCTGAATGAGCGCGGCAACTAGAGTTCGAGCGATTTGAGGGGTACGTGCTGGGAAGCGATGAGGAGTTCCCCGATAAAGGCAGCTTCCGCCGGACGGCGGTGAAGGGCCTCCTCTGCGGAAAGGCGCGCAAGATCCGGGTTGTTGTTCTCCTGCGAGAGGTGCGCGAGGATCAGGTAACGAGCGCGCGAGTCGAAGCCATCCGGGTCGGCCAGGAATTCGCTGACCGCATGGTTAGAGAGGTGGCCGGTACGGGAAAGCACGCGCTGCTTCACGACCCACGGATACGGACCTACCTTCAGCATATCGAGATCGTGATTCGATTCCAGGATCATGCAGTCAGTTTCGCGCAAGTGAACCTTGACGAGTTCGGGCATGTAGCCAAGATCGGTGCAGATGGCCGCCTTCGTGCCGTTCGTGCGGAATGTGAAGCCGATGGGGTCCGCGGCATCGTGCGGAATGGCAAAGGCGTGAACCTCAATATCGCCGATGGCGAAACGCTGTCCGGCTTGAATGGATTCCACACCGCGCAGGCGCTTGCCAAACGTATGGGGAAGGATGCGCTGAAGCTCTCCCATGGTGGGCTCGGTGACGTAAAGCGGCGCTTTCCAGAGACCGAGGACCTGGGGCAAACCATTGCAATGATCCGTATGTTCGTGGGTGATGAGGACGGCGTCCAGATGGTCAATTTCCCTGCCGGCAGCAGCGAGCCGCGCCAGCGTTTCGCGTTTGCCGAGACCGGCATCCACGAGGATGCAGGTGCGTTCGGATTCGAGCAGCGTGATGTTGCCCGAACTGCCCGACGCCAGTATGGACACGCGCAAGCCTATCGGAGAGCCCCCGGAACTGCTGCTGCTATGCCACTGCAAAACCTCATGGCAAGCAGCCAGCGCGATATCAAGAAACTTTGAAAATCATCGCAGAGCGTACTAAAGGCGTCAATCTCTATGCTGAAGAAAAAACCAGCTGCGGGGTAGGAACGGCTAGCCACTATTGATGAACAATTCGCTGGGAGGCGAGCCGTTTAGCACGCCAGGCGCGCGCGCTCGACGCTGAAGCCGTTGAGAGGCCCGAGGACGGTGACGGCAATACGCTCCGGTTGAAAGAACTCGCGCGCCAGCGACTGCACTTCGTCGTGGGTCACGGCTTCGATCGAAGCCAGAATCTCATCCAACGAATAGAAGCGCTTGAAGTACAGCTCCTGGCGCGCAAGATTGGACATGCGCGAACTGGTGGACTCGAGCGAAAGCATGAGCGAGCCCTTGAGGTGGTTCTTGGCGCGAAGCAGCTCTTCTTCGGTTACGGGAGATTCCTTCATGGCGCGAAATTCCGCGATGGTGAGATCGAGCACCTTGCCAACGGTTTCCTTGGCCGTACCCGCGTAAACACTGAGCATTCCCGCGTCGGAATAGGGCGTCAATTCGCTGAATACGGCGTAGGCCAGCCCCTGCTTTTCGCGGACATTCTGAAACAAGCGCGAGGACATGCCGCCACCAAGCAAATTATTAAGCACGGCAACGCCAAAGCGCCGCTGGTGCGCAATCGGAAGCGAGGGCACGCCGACGCAAAGATGCACCTGCTCGAGATCGCGCTTCGTCTCGAGGTTAATCGGAGCCGCGGTGGACGGTGCCGGGGCTTCTGCTTCTGAGCCGGCCGGCTTTAATTGCCCGAATTGCTTCTCGGCGAGTTCGAGCACCTGCTCGTGCGTGATATTGCCGGCGGCGGTGATGATGATGTGGTCCGGCGCAAACCACTCTTGGAAACGGCCACGCAGCGCCTCCCGCGTGAACTTGCGGACGGTTTCGGGAGTGCCAAGGATGGGGCGGCCAAGCGGATGTTCGGGCCAGAAGCCGCGCGTGAAGATGTCGTGGAGCTGATACTCCGGATTATCCAGATCCATCTTGATCTCTTCGAGAACAACCTGGCGCTCTTTCTTGACGTCCTCCGCATCCAGCTTGGGGCGAAGCACCAAATCCGTGAGCACGTCGAAAGCGATAGGAAGGTGCTCATCGAGAACTTTGGCATTGAAACAGATCTGCTCTTTCGAGGTGAAGGCGTCCAGCATGCCGCCTACGGAATCCATTTCGCGGGCGATATCCTCGGCCGAGCGCCGCTCGGTGCCCTTGAACACCATGTGCTCCAGGAAATGAGCCAGGCCGTTCTCGGAGGGGACTTCGCGGCGGGAGCCGTTGCGCACCCAGAAGCCCACAGAGACGGAGCGGACGTGCTGCATGGTCTCGGTAATGACAGTGAGGCCGTTGGCTAGAACGTGACGCTGGATGTCGCGCGCGTTGGAGACCATGAGGTATTGTGGCACACGGTGAAGAGTGTGGCGAGAGGAATGAATAAGTTGCGGATCGCGCGATAAAACCAAATTTTTCTGAAACTTAACCAAGACAAGGGGTAGATTCCTCACACCCTGTAACACCTCTTGCTTTTGCGGGTATCGGGCGTGAAACGGCCAAACGCTAGAGCTTGACGCCCGGGCACAACTGGCCAAATTCGCTGGTGTAGGAGAGTCCCATCACCTCATAGGTGCCGCTCTGGGACGAATAAACCTCGCATCGGGAGATCGGCCGCTGGTAGACGTCCACGCTGATGGCCCGCTGATTGAAGCGAGGCAGGTTGCAAACCTTGTGAACAGCCTGATCCTTGTCGACATAGGCGGCCCGCTCAACTCCCAATTCCGCAGCGTCCGTCGGAACCAGGCGGCACGTGAAGCGGATAGAGTCTCGCTCTTCCACACGATAATTCTGAACAAAGAGACGGCCGCTGGCGAGATAGATCCAGCCCAACTTATTGTCATGGTCGTGGATGGGGCTCGACTGCCCAATCTCCCAGCAGAGTGCCAGGCATTCGAAGACGTCATTCTTGAAAATGAGATTCCGTGTGTAGCGCTCCCTCGAAAAAAAAGTGTAGTGTCCCAGCGACGATGGCAGGATGGCGTGTTGCTGAATGTAGTTTCGCACATTTTCGCGGGTGAATTCTCTGGTAGGAATTTCGGCGAGGCCATGGACCCAATCCTGAATCTGGAGTTCTGCAAGGAGTGTCCGTCTGGTCACGCATAGCCTCCTTCAGGATTATAGCTGCGCTTGATTCGAGTGCAAGCGATTGGGCGGAAAACCACGAAATTCGGTAGCAAGGCGTAAGGTTAAGCAGAAGATGAGAGAATGAGTAAGAGAGGATTTTGAGTCGATGGAGTTGCTCGGCAAATCAAAAGCGGAGCTGCTGGCTTATTGCAAGGAGCTTGGCCAGCCAGCCTATCGCGGCGGGCAGATTTACCACGCGCTGTATGCGGAAAGAAGATCTGACCTCGCGGAGGTCACGAACCTGCCCGCAAACTTCAGGGAACAACTCGCGAAGCAAGCAACGGTTACCTTACCGCAGATAAAACGGCGCTACGTCTCTGCCGATGGCTCAGTACGGTATTTGTTTGGGCTGCAACCGGGGGAAACTTCTGCAGGTAACGCCAAGAGCAGGAAACCCGCGGCGGTCGAAGCTGTCTTCATGCCTAGCGAGGGACGGCAGACCATTTGTATTTCGACCCAGGCGGGTTGCGCCGTCGATTGCCAGTTTTGCCTGACCGCCCAATTGGGCTTGATCCGGAACTTGACGGCAGGCGAGATCACTGGCCAAGTGCTGGTGCCGTTGGAAGAAATGAGCACGAAGGGTGCTGTCCCGGACAGAGCGCTCGACAATGTAGAACCCGCGATTGGACTAGCGGCCCGGACGAATGTGGTCTTGATGGGGCAAGGCGAACCGCTGCTGAATTTTGAAAATGTAATGGGAGCGCTGCGAATCCTGCTCGACCCGGAAGGCGTTGGGCTCTCCCCAAAACATGTGACCCTTTCAACGAGCGGCGTGGTCCCCGGAATCGAACGGCTGGCAAAAGAAGAAGTGCGGCCAAAGCTGGCAATTTCACTGAACGCCTCGAACGACGAGCAACGGGATGTGTTGATGCCCATCAATAAGAAGTATCCCTTGAAAGTTTTGCTGGAGGCCTGCCGAAACTATCCACTGCGGAACTGGGAGCATTTGACGTTCGAGTACGTCATGCTTGGCGGCGTGAATGATACAGCGGAAGATGCGCGGCGGGTCGTGAAATTGCTGGCGCCGCTAAAGAGCGTGAAGGTCAACCTCATTCCTTGGAATCCGGGAGAGTTGCCCTACAAGGAGTCCAGCGAAGAAGCAATCGAAACGTTCCGGCAAATTCTGACCGAGCGAGGCGTGCCCGTGTTTGTGCGCTACTCGCGCGGGCGGGACGTCATGGCCGCTTGCGGACAACTCGCGCTGAAGGAAGCGCAAAGTTCGCCGCTACCCATCATCAGCTAAGGGATGATTCAAGCCAGCGTGGCCTCACCCTCGGGGGTCGGAAATCGTTTTGAAAACCAGAACGAGAATGGCGTGGCGCCGTGCTCTTGGTAGTGTTCGAGCCGCTCGCGGCCTTCGGCAACCGTGGGGATGTGCCGCGCAGGAATCCACCACAAACAATAGTGGGGCTTGGCCATCTTCTCAAACCAGCGGGCTCGCTCGCGGAAGACTTCACTGTGCTTCGAGTTGTAGGCAAAGTCGCGCAGGGCTTCGACGGATTCCCAAACAGACATGTTGACGATGACAAAGGGGTCGTCGTTGTAGGCCAGATCGGTAGCATTGCCGGAAGAGGATTGCAGACGCCAGATAAATCCCCGCGCGGAGTCCGCCAGCGCATTGATGGGATCGAGTTGCGCCACAAAGCCCGCGATTCGGGGATCGTCGAGTGGAGCAACCAGACGAGCGATATTGATCTGAGCGAGATGGTCTGTCATGGGTCCGGATTATACATTTACGCGAATCCCGAGAACGGTTAACATCCGGCCGGATTGTGGGCCTTCGCGGCGATAGCTGAAAAGCAAATCAGTACGGCAGGCGGTGCAAAGCTCGCTCGTGAAAATGTTTTGTGCTCGGAGCCCGGCGGCAACGAGTTGCGAGCGATTCGCCTTGCGCAAATCAAGGTGCACATTCTTCGCCGGCGGCTGGTGACCCGGCGGCATCATGTTGAGCCACTGCAGAGGATTGGGCTCCTCGCCGGTGCGCGCTTCATCAAAATACTCACGCGCATCGGCAAACTGAGCGGTGAATCTGGGGACGAGGTCGGCGCCGACTTCGTAGCAGCAGGGGCCGATGGAAGGACCCAGC
>Ga0307471_100002236_pt1 | contig 11042 bp, 10 predicted proteins | sample atmos_gasesAM3C__2_FD_204566 | JGI IMG/M metagenome (GOLD analysis project Ga0307471, IMG submission 204566) | Hardwood forest soil microbial communities from Morgan-Monroe State Forest, Indiana, United States - atmos_gasesAM3C_515 | ecosystem: Environmental > Terrestrial > Soil > Temperate... | reverse complement strand
TCCGCCCTCGGTCAACGAATCGACGGAGCGCTGCGGAGGAATCGGGATCGTCACCGAAATAGTGGTGCCTTTCCCCACGGTGGAATCGACGGCGATGTTGCCGGCGAACATGTTCCGGACCACGCTTTGCACGACCACCAGACCCATGCCGCTCCCCTCCCCGAACGGTTTGGTCGTGAAGCCCGGCTCGAAGATCCGATCGAGGTCCGCGGGGCGGATGCCGGTGCCTTCGTCCCGGACGGTCAGTCGGAGGGCGTTCCCCACATGGGCGAGGCCGACGCGAATCGGTGCGGGGTGGGCCGCACTCGCGTCCGCGGCGTTGCGCACCAGATTGACGAGCAGGTCGTAGAAGGCGTTGGGGTCGCCCTTGAGATACACCGTCTCGAGCGTCGAGTCGAACTCGAGCGGGATCTTCTTCTCCTTCAGCACGCGGCTCTCGAGCGTGCAGCAGGAGCGGACCACGCGAACCGCGTCGAACCGCTCCGAACGCGCCAGGGCGCCACGCGCGCGATCCTTGACCGCCCGGAGGAATGCGACCGAGCGGTCGATGTCTTCGACGACCTGCCCGAGCTCGTCGAGCAGCTCGAGCCGCCGGTCCGCCGCCACCTCCGTCCAGCGCCCCAGCGACTCCATCGCGAGCTGCAAACCGGCGCGAGCCCCAGTCAGGGGATTGGACAGCTCGTGCGCGATGATGCCCGGCAACGCGGTGATGTCCTGAAGCGGGTCCGCCCGGGCCGGGCCCGGTGCCAGCTCCCGGCGGTCCAAGAGGCCGAGGCACAAGCCGGCGAGTTCGAGGGTGAGGCGCTCGCGGCTGCGTCGCTCGCGGCCCTCCGGGGGCGGCGCGGGAGGGCGGGTGCGCACGGGCGCCACGACCCACGGCCCGGGCGGGGTCTGGCACCCCACCCAGCGGCTCCCCTGGACGATGGGGATGTTCCAGCGCCGTAGCGTGGCGTCGACGTCCAGCTTGGTGGCGTGATGGGTCGGCGCCGGCTCGCTCGAGCTCTGCGGCTCGAGCTCGGCGCGCGCGGACACCTCCCAAACCGTCACGGGACGGCCGCCGAGGGCCACGCTCGCCTGCCGTAGGATCTCGCGCCTGCCGTCGACGAATGTCTCCGGTTCCGTCACCGAGGCTCCCACACGCGCACCACCCCAACCGGGCGGCGACGCGGGACGCGGCCGCCGGTTACGTCGGCGAATTCCGTTGGCACTTGGGGCGCGCAGTACATATGCGTCAAACTGCACGGGCCGTCAAGCAATCGCGACGGGTTGCTTGACACATCTTCCGCCCGCAGATACGCTCTCCGCTCACTCGTCCTCCGGAACACCCGTCCCATGACCCCGTCAGAGCCGCGCCCCTCGATGCCCCGATCCTCCTTCGCGATCGCGATGAAGGACTACACGTTCATCCGTCCGGGCATCGCGGTGAGCATCAGCGCCATCACCCTGGTCGTCGCGCTCTTCTTCGGGCTCGAGCTGATCGCCTCGCTCAAACGGGCCGCCGCCACCGCGCAGCGCGGGGCCCGGACCACGCAGACCCTCCACCGGTACAATGCGGGTCTCGAGGTGTGGCGCCAGATGATGACGAGCACCGACCCCGCGTACCGGCGACCTGAGGCGCTGGCGCAACGGGACAGTATCCGGAACGCGCTGCGCGAGCAGCTCGCCGCGCTGGGCAACGCCATGGACAAGCCCGAAGACCGAGAGCTCGCCTACACCGTCCAGGCGGGGTTGTCGAGCCTCGACCCCGCGGTGGCGACCCAGGCCCGGGAGGCAATGGTGGTGCTCCTCGCGCGCCAGGACGCCGCGATGTTCGACGCCGCCGCGACGGCCCAGCGCGGCGTGCTGCTCGCCGCGGTGCTCCTCGCGCTGACGATCCTCGCCGCCGGGATGATGGTGGTGCCGATGGCGTGGCTCTACATCCGGCACAAACGCGGCGCGACCATCGATGTGAAGGTGTAGCGACTGCGCATCTGCCCCACCGCCTTCGCCGAACGTATCCTTACGTATGATCAAGGACGACGTCCAGTTCGGGCGCCGCCCGATGGAGCCCACGCGGGCGTCCACCGACGGGGGGGCGCTTCGGGAGCGGGAGCGCATCCCCACGATCGTGGTTCCCGACCACGACGACCTCGCGCTCCGCCTCGCCGACCGAATCGTCCACGTCATCGCGACGGCGACGGCGACCAACGGACGCTGCGTGCTCGGCCTCGCCACCGGGAGCACGCCGCTCGGGATCTACCGCGAGCTGATCCGGCGACACCAGGCGGGCGAGGTGGATTTCTCGCGGGTCGTCACGTTCAATCTGGACGAGTACTACCCGATGCGCGCCGACAGCCCCCACAGCTACCGCCGCTACATGTGGGAGAACCTGTTCGCGCACGTGAACATCCGGCCGGAATGCGTGCACATCCCGGACGGGAGCGTGCCGCGCGAGGACCTGGCGGCGCACTGCGCGGCCTACGAGCGCGCCATCGCGGACGCCGGTGGGATCGACTTCCAGATGCTGGGGATCGGCAAGACCGGGCACATCGGGTTCAACGAGCCGGGCTCGGCGCCGGACGAGCGCACTCGTCTCGTGACGCTCGACACCGTGACGCGGAAGGACGCCGCCGCCGATTTCTTCGGCGAGGACAACGTGCCGCGAGAGGCGGTCACGATGGGGGTCGCGACGATCCTCGACGCGCGTGAGATCGCGTTGATCGCGACCGGAGAGCACAAAACTGAGATCGTCGCCCGCGCCGTCGAGGGCGAGGTGTCGCAGGACGTCGCCGCGACGTTCCTCCAGCGCCATCCCCACGCCACCGCGTATCTCGACGCGGCCGCCGCCGCCCAGCTCACTCGCATCCACACGCCCTGGGTGCTCGGCCCGGTCGAATGGACGGCGCCGATCACGGAACGCGCGGTCGTATGGCTCGCCGAGCAGACCGGCAAGGCGATCCTGAAGCTCACGGCGCGCGACTATACGGAGCATCACCTGAGCCCGCTCCTCGCCAAGCACGGCGCCGCGGGGCCGATCAACGGCGCGGTGTTCAACCGCCTGCGCGAGAAGATCCGGGGACGCCGCCGGCTGCCCTCCCGGCGCTCGGTGGTGGTGTTCTCCCCCCACCCCGACGACGACGTCATCTCCATGGGCGGCCTGCTCCGCAAGTTGTGGGAGAACGAGAACGCGATCGTCGTGGCCTACATGACGAGCGGCAACATCGCCGTCTTCGATCACGACGTGCGACGGCATCTCGACTTCGTCGAGCGGGCGGCCACCACGCTCGGCCTCGACGCCGCCGCCGCTCACCGGGTGCACGCCGACGTGGAGGCGAGCTTCGAGCGCAAAGCGCCCGGGGACGTCGACCTGCCGGCGGTGCAGGAGCTGAAACGCGTGATCCGCGAGTCCGAGGCGATCGCGGCGCTCGAGTCGGTCGGCTTGCCGCGTGGCGCGGCCCGCTTCCTCAACCTGCCGTTCTACCGCACCGGAGAAGTCCGCAAGCGGCCGATCGGCCCGGAGGACGTCGCCATCGTGCGGGCACTGCTCGCCGAGACCCGCCCGGACCTCGTGTTCGTCGCCGGCGACCTGTCCGACCCCCACGGCACGCACCGGATGTGCCGGGCGGCGATCGCCCGGGCGCTGGAGCATTACGACGCCACGCGACCAGCGGTCTGGCTGTATCGCGGCGCGTGGCAGGAGTGGTCGCTCACGGAGGCGGACGTCCTGGTGCCGCTCTCCCAGGACGAGCTGCGCGCCAAGGTCCTCGCCATCTTCAAGCATCAGTCCCAGAAGGACACGGCGCCGTTTCCGGGCGGGCACGACGACCGCGAATTCTGGCAACGGGTGGAAGCGCGGAACCTCGAGACGGCCGCCCGGGCCGATCGGCTCGGCTTGCCGGAATACTTCGCGATGGAGGCGTACGTGGTGATCCCCGATGGCACGCCAGGAAGCTGAGGCGCGCGCCGCGTCCCGGCGCCTGCTCGCGACGAGTGAGCGCGAGCTGCAGCGCATGGTGCTCGACATGCACGACGGCCCGGTGCAGGACATCTTCGCCGCCCTGTCGCAGCTCCAGGTGCTCGAGCGCGCGCTCGCGGGGGACCCGCCGGCCGAACAGCGCGTGCGCCAGGCCATGCGTCTGCTCGAGCGCGCGTTGGGTGAGATCCGCAACTTTATCGGCGCCTTCCGCCCGCCCGGTTTCGAGCGCCGGGCGCTGGGCGAGATCATCGAGGGGCTCGCGGTGCAGCACGAGACCCTCACCGATCAAGCGGTGGAGTTCGAGCTCCCGCCGGACCTGGGAGACTGCGCGCTGCCCACGAAGATCGCGATCTACCGGATCCTGCAGGAGGGCCTGGCGAACGGTCACCGCCATTCGGGCGCGACCCGCCAGCGCGTGACCGTCGAGCGACGGGGCGCCGCGATCGCGCTCACCGTCTCTGATGACGGCCGGGGCTTCGACCCGAAGCGTGTGCTGGCGAGCGAGGAAGACGTCGGCGTCGAAGGCGGGCATTTCGGGCTGCGCGGCATCCAGGACCGCGTGGCGATGTTGGGCGGCACATTCGCGCTCGAGAGCACGCCGGGCCAGGGCACATCGCTCACCGTCACGCTGCCCGCCGAATGAGGCGGGGATCATGATCCGCGTGCTCCTCGCCGACGATCACGCCATCGTGCTCGAGGGCCTCCGCGCACTGCTCGACGGCGAGTCAGACATCACCGTCGCCGCCTGGACCACCGACGGCACCGAGGTCGTGAAGCTCGTCGAGCAGCACAAGCCGGACGTGGTGGTTCTCGACCTCGAGCTCACGAGCATCAAGGGCACGGAAGTGATCGCCGCGCTGCGCGACCGCACCGCCCCACCCAAGGTCCTCGTGCTGACGGCGTATAACGACGGCGAGTCGCTGCGCTCGGCGCTCGACGCCGGCGCCGAAGGGCTCGCCTTGAAGACCGAATCGCCGCAGCAGACGCTCACGGCCATCCGCCAAGTGCACGCGGGGCAGCTCGTGTTTCCCCAGGCGGCGCGCCGCTGGATCGACGGCCGCGCCGGGGGGAGGGGGGGCGCGCCCGGCGATCTCACGCCGCGGGAGCGCGAAGTGTGGGCGCTCGTCGCGAACGGACTCACCAACCCGCAGATCGCCGAGCGGCTCGGACTCTCCGACAACACGGTGAAATTCCACGTGCAGCACTTGTTCTCGAAGCTGGGGGTGAAGAACCGCACGGAGGCGGCGCTCAAGTACGCGCACGGACGGTAGTTGGTCGGTTGTGAAATAATTCACATAAGCACGGCTGCTTGACAGGTCCTGAGGCCGTCCCTACCGTGGGGCGGCTTTCGCGGTGCACCGGTGTCTTCTCGCTTGACCCGTGTAGTCGTCGGGAAGAGGCTGGATGCCACATACACGCTGTCCGCGCAGTGCGCTGGAACGGCTCGGACGCCACACTCGAGGAGTGGGCGCACGAGCCGTTTTCGCTTTCGTCTTCATTTAGAGGAGGCTTGGGCGTATGGACATGCTGACGGCGCTGGCCCTGAGTATCGGAATTCTGATCGCGCTGTGGGTGAAAGTCGGCACGATGGCGAGTCTGATCGTGCCGGCGGGCATCGTGGCGTGGGCGTGTTTCTTCGCCGCGGGCGGTAAGGTGCAGGGGTTGCAGAAGACCATCGCCGCCAATGTGTCCGGCGTGGTGTGGGTATGGCTCGCCATGACCCTGATCGGCATGATGAACATGGGCAGCATGGCGTGGATCATCATCGGTGTGGTTGCGTTCATCCTGGTCCTCCAGTCGAAGGTACCGGCCCTTTCCTTCATACCGGGCGCCTTCTGCGGCGCGGCGGTGACGGCCTGGGCGGCGCCGACGGACCCGAAGGGCTATCTGATGGTGGCGGTCGCGCTCATCGCGGGCGCGGTGCTGGGCTACGTCTCGGAAATGGGTGCCGGCATGCTGGCGAAGAAAGCCTGAGCCGGCGGCGATTCAACCGGTAGGCGAGCGCGCTCGGGAACGGGCGCGCTCGTCGTTTCTCCCTAGAAGATCTTCACCGCCGTCTGCAGGGTCCGATAGATCCCCCAGGCCAGCGGAATGCCGACGAGGGTCCACGCGATGGCGACGAGCAGCCAGCTCGAAGCGCTAGGCTTCACCGGCGTCGTGGGCGTGGTCATCGAGCTCCCGCTCCCTCATGAGCGAGGCGGCGCTCCTCCGCCAGCTCTGCATCCGTCATGTAGCGCCCCTCGGCCACGGGCTTCACACTGAGGTTGGCGAAGAACCCGACCACCAGCATGCCCGCCAAGATGTACATGGTCGTGTTGTAGGCGCTCGCCGCCGGCACACCGTGGCCCAGCTGGTATTCACGAAGGTAGTTGACGAGCACCGGTCCGAGCACTCCGGCCACCGACCACGCCGTGAGCAAGCGGCCGTGAATCGCGCCGACGTGTTGGGTGCCGAACAGATCCGCTAGGTAGGCTGGGATCGTCGCGAACCCGCCGCCGTACATCGTCAAGATGATGCAGAAGATCCCGGCGAACAGCGCTACGTTGCCGATTTTTCCGGCGGACGGCGCCGCGGCGTAGAGCACGGTGCCGAGCGCGAAGAAGATGAAGTAGGTCGGCTTCCGACCGATGTAGTCGGACAAGCTCGCCCAGAAAAAGCGGCCCGCGATGTTAAAGAGACTAAGCAACGCGGCGAACCCCGCCCCGATCGTCGCCACCTGGAGGCGCTGATCCCCGACCAGGTCCTTCAGGGCACCGGCCACTCCGATGAGCTTTCCCCCGAACACTTCCTGAATCATCGGCGACGCCATATTGATCACGCCAATCCCGGCGCTCACGTTCATGCACAGGACGACCCAGAGTTGCCAAAACTGGGGTGTCCGCCAGGCCTGACCGACATGCACGTGCCGCTTCGTGATCAGTCCGCTCTGCACGGCCGGCGGCGTCCAGCCCACCGGCTTCCAATCCGGAGGGGGCAACCGGTAGCCGAACGCGCCGCACAACATCGCCACGAAGTAAATCGCTCCGAGCGTGACGAACGTTTCCCAAACGCCGACGGAGGTGGGTGTGGCGTAGTGGTTGATGAGAAGATTCGCGAGCGGCGAGCCGATCATGGCGCCGCCGCCGAACCCCATGATCGCCATCCCCGTCGCCATGCCGCGTTTGTCCGGGAACCACTTGATGAGGGTCGAGACCGGCGAGATGTACCCAAGTCCGAGACCGCATCCGCCGACGATCCCGATGCCCAACCAGAGCAACGCGATGTTGTGGACGTAGACGCCCAACGCCGAGATCAGGAAGCCGCCGCCCCAACAGAACGCCGCCGCGACGCCGGCCTTGCGAGGCCCCACGCGCTCGAGCCAGCGCCCGAACACGGCCGCCGACAAGCCCAGGAACACGATCCCGAAGGTGAACGTCCACCCCAAGGTGCTCACCTTCCAGTCGCCGGGCGCGGGCTGCGTGATCCCGATGGCTCGCGACAGCGGGAGCCAGAAGACGCTGAGACCGTACGCCATGCCGATGGACAGGTGGATCGCGAGCGCCGCCGGCGGCACGAGCCAGCGATTGAAACCGGGCCCCGCGATGATCCGTTCCTTGGCCAACAGGCCGGCCATGCCGTGATCCTCGTCTGGATTGGGGTGTAGCTTAGGAGCAACGTCGGACGGCCCCGAGAGTATGGACGCCGACGTGAGCCCCCGCAAGGAGCCGCTGATGAGCGTGGCAGTCGCCGAGCGCAGCACCGCGCGAATTCCCTGGTACGTCGGCGCGCTCGTGATCGCGGCCACGAGCGCGGTGGTCGGCGTGATCTGGGACATCTCCTGGCACCGCACGATCGGGCGCGACACGTTCTGGACGCCGGCCCATATGGCGATCTACCTGGGCGGCGCCCTCGCTGGCGCGGCGTGCGGCTGGCTCGTGCTGCAGACGACCCTTCGGGGAACGCCGGAGGAGAAAGCGGCCGGAGTCACGTTCTGGGGATTCCGGGGACCGCTCGGCGCCTGGGTCGCGATCTGGGGCGCGATCGCCATGCTCGCGTCCGGTCCGTTCGACAACTGGTGGCACAACGCCTACGGACTCGACGTGAAGGTGCTGTCGCCGCCGCACGTGATCCTCGCGCTCGGCTTCACGGGCATTCAGCTCGGCGCCCTGTTCCTGGTGCAATCGCTCCAGAACCGCGCCGGCGAATCCGGCCGGCGCGTCACGGGACTCCTCGTCGCCTTCGGCGCCGGCATCCTCGTCCAGAACATCGCGATCATGGGGATCGAGCAGATCGCCTTCCCCAACTCCGCGCACAACGGGCTCTACTACAAGGTCGCGGGGGCGGCCTTTCCGCTCGTCCTCATCGCCGTGGCCCGCGCCTCTCGACTCAAGTGGGCGGCGACCGCCACCGCAACCGCGTATCTCGCGATCTCTCTGGTCATGATCTGGGTGCTGCAGCTCTTCCCGGCGACGCCGAAACTCGCCCCCGTGTTCAACCCGGTCACGCACATGGTCGCGCCGCCGTTCCCCCTGTTGCTCGTGGTGCCGGCGGCGGCTCTTGATATTCTGGTGCAGCGGTGGGGCCCGGGCCGCGACTGGCGGCTCGCGCTCTTCGGCGGCGTGACGTTCGTGGCCGTGTTCTTCGTGACCCAGTGGTTCTTCGCCGAGTTCCTGCTCACGCCGTACGCGCGGAACTTCTGGTTCGGTGTGGACCAGTGGGACTATTCGAGCCGTGTCCGCGAGTGGCGCTACCAGTTCTGGCGCATCAGGGACGACCCGGTCACGCCCGCGAAGCTCGGGATCGCCGCGCTCCTCGCCGTTTGCTCCGCCAGGATCGGGTTGTGGTGGGGAAACTGGATGGCCGGTCTGCGGCGATGACGGGGCGCGCCGGCCGGCTCGCCGCAGTCGGCATCATCGCGCTGATCGCATCCGCCCACGTCGGCAGTCCCGACACGTATTTCGAAGGCGCGGCGGGCCCGTACCCCGTGCGCGTGATCGTCCGCAGCCCTGGAGTGGTCCCCGGCCTCGCCCAGATCACCGTGCGCCTGCTCTCCCCACTCCCCCAGGGCACTCTCCCCCGACGCGTGCTCGTACTGCCGGTGTACTGGGATCCCCAGACCGCCGCGCCGCCCCCGCCCGACGTCGCCCAACACGTGCCCGGAGACTCGACCCTGTACAGCGCGGCTCTCTGGTTGATGAGAGGCGGCTCGTACAGCGTGCAGGTCACCGTCGAAGGCGCCGCGGGGTCGGGCACCGCGCTCGTACCGGTCATGGCCGTAGCCACCCGCCGTCTCGCGCTCGACAAGGCGCTCGGCGCCGCGCTCCTCGGGCTCGGCGTCTTTCTCTTCGCTGGAGCCGTCACGCTGATCGGCGCAGCCGTCCGGGAGAGCGGGCTCGAGCCCGGAGCCGTTCCCGACCAGCGACGGAGGCGCCGCTCGCGAGTGGCAATGGGCGTGGCGACCGTGGTCTTCGGCCTCGCGCTCGTCGGCGGGCGGAGATGGTGGAACGGCGTGGACGCCGAGTACCGCTCCGGCTTGTTCCAGCCGCTGCACGCGACCGCCACCGTGCGGTCGGCCGGCGGTGCCCAGGTGCTGCGCCTCGCGATCGACGACACCTCGTGGACCAACCCCAAGCGGCAGTGGACGCCGCTCGTGCCGGACCACGGCCACCTGATGCACCTCTTTCTCGTGCGCGATTCCACGCTCGACGCGTTCGCCCACCTCCATCCGCTCCCGCTCGACTCGATCACCTTCGAGACGTCTCTGCCGCCACTTCCGCGGGGGCGCTACCGCATCTACGCCGACATCGTCCACGAGAGTGGGTTCGCGCCAACGCTCGTCTCGAGCGTCGACATTTCGAGCGCCGGCGGTTCGTGGCGGCCATCCGACCGGGACGACGCCTGGACGACGGGCAACGCCCAACGGGGAACGGGCAACGCCGTGGCATTGCAAGACGGCTCGACGATGACGTGGGAGCGCGGTGACACACCGATCGTGGTGGACCAGGAAGCGCCGCTTCGATTTGTGGTGACGGACCCAACCGGACGTCCGGCGAGCCTCGAGGCGTATATGGGCATGGCAGGCCACCTCATGCTCACGCGCGACGACGGCGCGGTGTTCGTCCATCTCCATCCCGCCGGCACGGTCTCACTCGCGGCGGTCGAGACGTTCGCGCTGCGCCAGCCGGGAGATACCGTACGGGGGCTTCTGGGCGCAAGACTGACCGCGATGGAAAAACGGAGCGGGGAGCGGGGCGCGGTACTTGACGGTGCGCCACCGATGCCCGGTGTGCACCGGGGGGAATCGCTCCCCGCTCCCGGCGCCCTGTCGTTCCCGTATGCGTTTCCCAAGCCAGGGCCCTACCGGCTCTTTGTGCAGGTGAAGCGCGCGGGCCGAATCTTGACAGGAGTATTCGACGCCGAGGTGCGGCCGGCCCGCTAGCGAACCGTGAGCGGGACCGGGTGGCGCACGCCGCCATCCGGCGCCTTGATCGCCACGTCGAGCGAATCCAGGTCCCACATCACCATCGTGACGAGATCCGGCCCGGCCGCGAAGGTCCCGAGATCCATCGCCGACAGGCCGCGTTCCTTGACGGCGTGCCCCTCGGGGTCGGCGCGGTAGGGGTGCGTATGGAAGGTGCCCACGAGCTGCTCCACTGTATCGCAGTTTCCCGCCACCGCGAACTGCAGCTGTTTCAAGTCGGACGCCTCGAGCAATCGCCGCACGAAGAGCGTGTCCCCGACTACGTCGCCGACCAGGCAGCCCAAATACTCCCGCTGCGTCGGCGTACCGGTGCCGAGCGCCTGGGTCAGGGTATTTTGCCCCGCGAGCTCGTCCCAATGCCGGTTGTTGGAGACCCAGAGCGCCCCCATGAGGCCGCGGAGATCGGCAGGAAGCACGACGACGGAGATAATCGGGGAGCGGGGAGCGGGGAGCGGCTCGCTCCGTTGCGGAGCCGAATGGCCGCGCGCGGCGGAGGCGACGACACAGACGCACAGACCCGCGACGATGGCTTTCATTAGTGTGATGGAATCTTACCAGAAAGCCAAACCCGGGGCACGAACTGCTCCCCGGGTTGACCGGTCGGGTGAAGTGGGCCGTCGACACTTC
>Ga0307471_100002235_pt1 | contig 11042 bp, 12 predicted proteins | sample atmos_gasesAM3C__2_FD_204566 | JGI IMG/M metagenome (GOLD analysis project Ga0307471, IMG submission 204566) | Hardwood forest soil microbial communities from Morgan-Monroe State Forest, Indiana, United States - atmos_gasesAM3C_515 | ecosystem: Environmental > Terrestrial > Soil > Temperate... | reverse complement strand
CCGGCAGCGGAGTGCGTCGGGTTGTTGGTTGTCTGCCAGGTGGTGAGGTGGCAGCCCGAATTGCCGCAATCCGTGGGTTGAATGCTGAGCGCATAGTTGCCGCCGACATGGCACTGGGTGCAGGCGGTCACTTTGCCGGCCGGGACCATCTGGTGCGAATTCTGCAGCGGGAAACCAGTGGTGGTGTGATCGAACTGGCCCGCTGACCAAGTAGTGATGGTATGGCAGCTGGCGCAAGCAGAAGCCGTTGTCGGGAAATTGGAACCCACGTGATTGGGGACGTTGCCGCCGAGGGTCTGCGTGCTCTGCCAGGCAGACAGATGGCAGCCCATGCAATCGGCGGAATTCAGGGTGTAGTTATTGTTGACGTGGCAGGAAGCGCAGGGAGTCGGCGTTGGCGACATGTGCGTTCCGGTCAAAGTAAAGCCCGTGCTGCTGTGGTCGAAAGTCGCTGTCGTCCAGCTGACCGTGGAATGGCAATTCGAGCAATTCGCCGCAGCATAGGCCGTGCCCGAAGTGGAGTGCACAGGATTGTTGGTCTGCTGCCAGGTGGTAAGGTGGCAACCCGCATTGCCGCAATCCGTGGGCTGAATGCTGAGGGAGTAATCACTGTTGACATGGCACTGCGTGCAAGCCGTGACCTTGCCAGCCGGGGCCATCTGGTGCGAATTCTGCAGCGGGAAGCCGGTGCTGGTGTGATCGAACTTGCCGTCGGCCCAAGTGGTGATGGTATGGCAACTGGAACAGGCCGCGGCGGTCGTCGGGAAATTGGACACCACGTGATTCGGAACGTTGCCGCCGAGGGTCTGCGTGCTCTGCCAGGCAGACAGATGGCAACCCATGCAATCGGTGGAATTCAGGGTGTAGTTATTGTTGACGTGGCAGGAAGCGCAGGGTGTCGGGGTTGGCGACATGTGCGTTCCGGTCAAAGTAAAGCCCGTGCTGCTGTGATCGAAAGTCGCCGTATTCCAGCTGACCGTGGTATGGCAATTGGCGCAATTCGACGCGGCAAAGGAAGGGCCAGAAGTGGAATGGGCGGGATTGTTGGTTTGCTGCCAGGTGGTGAGGTGGCAGCCCGAGTTGCCGCAATCCGTCGGCGCAATCTTGAGATTATAGTTGTTACTAACGTGGCAGGCCGTGCAGGGCAGGTTGGCGTGGCCGTTCGTAAGCAGGAATCCCGTGGTGCTGTGATCAAACTTCGCGCCCAGCCAACTGTCGAAGCTGTGGCATCCCTGACAATTGCTAGAGGCAAAGGCCGGACCAGCACTGGCATGAGGAGGATTGGTGGTTTGCTGCCAGTCCTTCAAGTGGCACGAATCACATCGCGTGGACAGGCCATAGAAAATACCGCTTGCTGCACTCTTGTGGCACTCGTTGCAGTCAACAGCCGCGTGCGCGCCGAGGAGCGGAAAGCGATTCTGGTGTTCTTTCACCTGCTGATTGGTGGCTTCCCAGCCCTTCACGGTGTGGCACTGCGCGCAATCGGACCCCATCTGTCTGCGGTGAATGTCGGCATGACAGTCGGCGCAATTCTTGCCCACATCGGTGAAAACAGGATTCAAGTGACAGAGGTTGCATTTTACGTTTTCGTGCATCCCCAGTAGAGGATATTTCGTTTTGTTGTGATCGAACTCGGGAGCCGCCTTGATCGGACGCCACGCGGAGGCCGTGTGACAGTTTTCACAAGGAATCGTGAGCGGGCCGTGCGGATTGCGCGTGGTGGTCTCTTTTTGATGAGCAGGAACAGCCGTGTGGACGGCCGGGACGCTAGAACTAGAAGAGGAGCCCGTTCCCGGAATCGGGAACGCGAGAAGGGCGAGCAGAGCGAAACGCAGTGCTGCGATCGTAAAATTCTCCCCTCGTCTGCAGCTTGCTCTTCAGTTGCAGAAGCATTGATGAATTTTTCGACTTTTTTCTGGCTGGATTAGTTGTTCAGCATTATCCGGCTGCCCCAAATGCGAAACAACTGTACTCATGGCCAATAAAGGGACAGGAACCCCAGTCGCGGCACGCTTGAGACAATTTCTCCCCGAACAGTTCCAAAGCCGTCCGTACCTTGTGCATACAATCTCGCGCGAACCGCTTGTCCCCTCTTTTCCCGATCTTGTTCGTTCTTGTGAATTAACATGCCCTCTTGTGGGTACCTGCCGTTTACTCCGTTCGAGCAGAAATTACGCTGAGGAGTTACATTAGGTTTTTGTCGGTGTACAAGGGTCTGCCGTGAAGATGCCCCCACAGCTATTTGCACTATTTCTGCCCACTGGGTTACCAGAGGCAGCCACGTTCTCACGGCCGATCACCCGCGGACCATCCATGATTTCTACGCGTTCCCCGCGCCTCTCTATGAGGTGCAGTATCCGGCGCCGGGCGCACCCAAAGAAGCCAAGCGCCGCGCCCTTGAGCAACACCTGCTCTCCGATCACCAATGGGGATTTGACCACGGAACGTGGAGCGTGTTGCGCCACATCTATCCCGAAGCCGATGTGCCCGTCTTTCAATTGAGCCTCGATCATCAGCGCACTCTTGCGGAGCACGTCGCGCTAGACGCCGAACTTCGCCAACTTCGCGAACGCGGCGTTCTGATCTTGGGCAGCGGCAATCTGGTTCACAATCTTCACCGCATCAACTGGGATATGCGGGAGTCCGCCTATTACTACTGTGTTACTAAATGGAGCACGGCTTTTGAATAAATGTGTGGCATTGGTTGTGTTGTTCCCTACACTGTGGCGGTATGAGCGCCAGTTCTTCGGCGCCAGGCGGGCAAGAAAAACGCTTTGCGGCCTATCTCGATCGCCTGGCGCAGGCCGCGGAGCACGCTGATCGTGTCGAACCACTGAAATCCTATTGCCAGGGTCTGCTTCTTCCCGGAGAACGGAAAAGTGTTGAGCCCATGGCCGCACGCCTCGCACCTCACGATGTGCGGCAGACGCACGAGTCCCTGCATCATTTAGTCGCGCATGCTCCGTGGAGTGACGAAGCCTTGCTGCAGCAAGTGCGGCAGTCGGTGCTTCCGCAGATGGAACCAGATGGACCCGTGATCGCTTGGATCGTGGAGGACACGGGTTTTCGCAAGAAGGGAACGCACTCGGTGGGGGTCGCTCGTCAGTATTGCGGCCAGATCGGTAAACAGGATAATTGCCAGGTCGCTGTGAGTTTGTCGATTACGACCGAGCACGCGAGCCTGCCGATCGCGTGGCGTTTGTACCTACCGGAGATTTGGGCCGAAGATGAAGAACGGCGCGAGGCGGCTGGCGTTCCGAAAGAGATTTCGTTTCAAAGCAAATGGGCGATGGCCCTCGAACAGATTCGGAAAGCAGTAAGGGATGGAGTTGCGACTGCACCCGTATTAGCCGATGCTGGCTATGGCGACAATTATGATTTTCGAGAAGGCCTCACGCAGCTGCGCTTGCGGTACGTGGTCGGCGTTCGGGAACGTACGACCATCTGGGAGCCGGGAGAATCCCCGCTGCCCCCAAAACAACAGAAAGGGAGGGGGCGCCCCGGCACGCGACTCCGTCGAGACCGGCAACAGCAACCCGTTTCCGTGAAGGAATTGGCGGAGTCCTTGGCACCCCAAGAGTGGAAGACGGTGTCATGGCGTGAGGGAACAAAGAAGAGACTGCGCTCTCGATTTGCGGCCTTGTGTGTGCGACCGGCTCATCGCGATGACCGGAGGAAGCAACCGCATGCAGAAGAATGGCTACTGCTCGAATGGCCCGCCGGGGAGAGTGAACCAACCAAATATTGGCTTTCCACCCTTCCGTCCGATACCACACTCAGAGAGTTGGTAAAAATAGCCAAGCATCGCTGGATCATCGAGCGAGACTACGAAGAACTCAAGCAAGAACTGGGACTGGGACATTACGAAGGTCGCGGCTGGCGAGGATTTCATCATCATGCCACCTTATGCATCGCCGCCTATGGCTTCCTCGTTGCGGAAAGAAGTCGTTTTTCCCCCTCTGTACGCGCCGGTCGACTGGAGCTACGCACCGCGAAACTTCCGTCCGAGTTCAAACCCCGCGGCTCCCCGCGCACGCGCCGAACGTCATAATCCCTATTCGATCGCAACCATGCGCATGCAGCTCGCCAGGTATCTTCTTCAGCGACTCCCTTGCTGCCCCATTTGCTGTGCACGGCGCCGCCGATTATTTATAACACAGTAGTACTATCCTTAGGCGCACGAATTCGACGAAAGGGTCAAGAAGGCCATTGATACGCACGATATCGCTTCTTTGCGCGCACCTGAGCGTTGGGGCAACTCCCTTCTGGCCGAAGCTCACCCCACGCTCGAGCATTACGCGCCCATCTTGTATTGCATCGGTTGCACCGATGAACACGACACTGTTTCCTATCCTTTCGAAGGCATCGAATTCGGGACCATCTCGATGCGCTTGGCGTACTTCCATCATTGATCGCCCGCCTGAATTTCGGCGCGTAATCCCTTCTTCGATGGACACCCATTTGATGGTTGCGCCATGGAACGGGGTGCTCTCGCTGCGCATCCAATGGCAACAACGGAGAGATCTTATCTTGGAGGAATTACGGATGCGTCCGTTGTTTGTCGCCACCTTCATACCCAGCATTGCAGCTCTGCTTGTCCTCCCTGCTAGCGCGCAGGTCACTCACGGCCGCAAGCCGCAACTTCCTGCTCCCTTCGCCACTAAATCTTCCGGTAATGGCCCCACCGTAGTAAAGCCGGCCGCTGGATTTTTGCCGACGGTGCCCGCGGGCTTTCATGCGGCTGTTTTTGCGCAAGGATTCAAGTATCCGCGTTTCCTTGCCGCCGCGCCGAATGGAGATATTTTCCTGGCGGATATGGGCGCGGGTCAGGTCATCATCCTGCATCCGCCTCAGCACGCGGGCGACCAAGTGCATCAGGAAATTTTTGTGGACAACCTGAACCGTCCCTTCGGCATTACTTTTCGCGGCGATTACGTTTACGCGGGCAACATGAACGAACTCGTACGCTTTCGTTACGACAAACAAACGTCCAGGCGTACGGGAGAGAAGGAGCATCTCCTCGATCTTCCCTCGGCCGGAGCGCACGTTACTCGAACGATTGCCTTCAGTGCCGATGGAAAGAATCTCTACATAAGTATCGGATCCTCTTCCAACATTGACATCGAGAAGGATCAGCGGCACGGCTCCATCCTCGTCTGCGACCCGGATGGAAAAAATGCTCGGACATTCGCCTCTGGACTGCGCAATGCAGTCGGCATCGCCATCGAGCCCGTTACCGGCGAACTGTGGGCCACGGTCAACGAACGCGACGAACTTGGCGACAATTTGCCGCCGGATTTCTTTACTTCCGTGAAAGATGGCGGCTTCTACGGCTGGCCTTACAGCTACATCGGTGACAACGTCGACCCGCGTGTCAAGCCGCAAAGGCCCGATCTTGTCGCCAAAGCGATCATCCCCGATGTCTTGCTGGGAGCCCACGTCGCTCCTCTGCAATTCGCCTTTTATACAGGAACGCAATTTCCGGCGATGTATCGTGACGGTGCATTCATCGCCGAACACGGATCCTGGAATCGCGCCACGCGCGCCGGTTATCAGGTCGCTTTTGTCGCCTTCAAGGATGGAAAGCCTTCCGCGGACCCTGTTCCGTTCCTCACGGGCATGGTGCCGGATCCGGCCGCAAAAAACGTGAACGGCCGTCCGGTCGGAGTTACGGTTGCCGCCGACGGTTCTCTCCTCGTCAGCGACGACGGTGCCGGCCTCATCTACCGTATCAGTTATGCGCCCTAAGGAGCTGCAGACAAAAAAGCCGTGTCGCTAAAGTCAAGTTTTCTCACTTCACCGTCAACGTGAGCGGGTTGCCCTTGCTCCAACAGCAGCAGCCGCACCGCAAGAAGGCTTAATCCAACCAGCCACAAAAGGTAGAAGCTTGGAACGGGCGCGCCACGCAGCGGCGCAAGTGGCCACAAAATCCGAGGAAAGTACATGCGAACAGATTTCGAGTACAAGCTCTTTTCCAAGAGCTGGCGGAAGTATCGCGCATCATAAGCTAAATCCTTGGCCGAACGAGCAATTCAGCGGTGTTTGGAAGCTGAGGAAGCTTATATTAATGCATGGTTATATTTATAGACAGTTAATAATATTCTTTGGAAAAGAAACGTCGAATACTAAGGTAGTACTGTCCCAATTTGGGAATCGCCCCGCCGAACTCCATGCCCTCGGATTGTTAATGTCTGTTAATGTTGCTTTTCTCTCCTTTCGGATAACTTACTAACCTTATGCAATCCTTTAAGCTTGATGTAGATAAGTCGCCCCGCAGCACTGATTCCGTCTCCATTTACCAACTGAAAGGGAAGCTCAGCCTGGAGACGGTTTCGGAATTCCTGCCGAAACTCAGGGCCGATTCGTCGAGTCATGTCATTGCTGATATGACCGGTGTCAATTTTCTGGATTCCGCCGGTGTTGGCGCGCTCGTGTCACTTTTCGTGAGCCGCCGGAATCATGGTAAGTCCTTTGTCCTATGTGGGTTAGGGCCACAGGCTACGGCAGTTGTGACCGTGGCGGGGTTGCAGAACTTACTCCCCATCTTCAAAACGATCGAAGATGCCTTAGCGAAAAAGCCCTAGTTGTCCTGTTTGACCCGGATCGAATCTAGTGAGGCAACCAGTTCGGATGACTGGTGAAGAGTCCGTCCACAAAACCGACCTGGTAGGCAAGGAACAAGCCAAACCCCAGGCTCACTAGACCCGATGCGGTGACCAGTCCGCGGCTTACCCAGGCGAACCGCGAACCTGCCATCGTGAACGGTACCGAAAGTGCTGCTGTGATCAGGATCATTCCCGCAATCGTGCCGGTCCCGAAGATCAGTAAATAGAAAACGCCCCAGCGAGGCTCGCGAATCGTGCTCAACACCAGTAGAGCCACTGCGGCGGAGCCGGCTAAGCCGTGCACTATTCCGATCAGGAGTGGCCGCAAGGAGTGGAACAGTCCCAGCTTGGCAAATGGGCCGCGTAGCCAGCCAGGCGCTGCGAGTGCATCCCCGTGATGCTCCTTCGCTGGCGCATGCGAGTGCCAGTGAAAATGCAAGCGAGAGGCATGCTCGTGAATGTGCGCATGCTCGCCGGTGACATGTGGATGGGCGGGCGAAAACTTCTCGCTCATCCATTTCGAGACCCCCGTCAGGTTCAAAATCCCGAGAAAAATCAGCATGAGCCCTACCGCAAACTCCATCGTCAGGCCCATGCGTGGCGGAATCACTAGATTGAAAAGGATGATGGCCGCACCCACCACCACAATTGTTATCGTATGACCAATACCCCAAAATGCCCCGATGAGCGCTGCCTTCGATAGAGACCGCTCGCGGCTCACGATGGTGGACACGGCGATGACATGGTCGGGATCTGTGGCATGACGCATGCCAAGGAGAAACCCGATCAGAAGTATTGCCAATCCACTTGTCATTTCGTGCCGGGACCCTGCCCGTTTACTGCCCAAAGAATAATCGAGAAGCGCTCGATCGGCGAGTTTTTCCCCGCGCCAAATCACTACCGCATCATTCCGACTTTAGGGTGCGCAAAAATTCCGCCGCTGCGTGTGGCAGCCGTGCCCCGCGCCGCGAAATCATGTACAAATGACGTGGAATATTCAGTTGCCGGATTTTGACTTCCTTCAGCCAGCCGCGCTCGACCTCCCACCCCACGCACATGCGCGGAACAATGGCCACACCCATGCCCATCTGCACGAACCGCTTGATGCTTTCGATTGTGGGCATTTCGATGGGCATGTTCAACGCTGTGCGGTGCCGCGCGAAAAGCTCAATCACCTTGTGCCGGAACGGTGATTCCACGATGTGTGCGATGAACGATTCCTTGCCAAGCTCCTCGATCTCCACTTCTCGTTTCTTGGCCAATGCGTGCTTTGGCGGCACCACCAATGTCAATTCATCTTTCAGGATTTCCGCGGCCTGCAATTGCGCGTCCCGCGGCACAAAGGACACCGCGCCCAGATCCAGCCGGTAGTTCACCACCTCATGCGGTATGTCCCTCGAGAACATGCGGTGGAGTCGGACCTGCACGCCCGGATGCGCTTCGCGGAATTTGGCAAGTGCCGGCAGGAGAGCGTGGATCGAGCTTTCGTTCACTCCCAGGGAAAGCTCCCCGCGTTTCAGGCCTTCCAGGTCCATCAACCCTTTTTTCACTTCGTCGCGCAAGTTCAGCAGTCTTTCCGCGTATTCCCGGAGCAACGTGCCTGCGTCGGTTAAGCGCACCGGGCGTGCTCCCCGCACGAACAGCGGCTGTCCGAGCGAATCCTCCAGTTTGCGAATCGCCAAGCTCACGGCGGGTTGCGTTCGGTACAGGCGCTCGGCGGCGCGGGAAAAGCTTCCTTCTTTGGCTACTGTCAGGAATACCCGTAATTCGGCGAGATCCATGGGGCAATTACCTCAATTCGACCGGGCATGGTGGTTGCCTGCCCGGGGCGGCGAGTTTGCTGGAGGCGGTCTTCCTGGTGGATCCCAGGGATAACCTGCCACGATTTCCAGTATAAGCCAGAGTTATCAAATACAGAATGAAGATAAATTGGACTTGTGCCTGTCCTCGTGCGTTACTGGGAGCCGGAGCATTGGGGGACTTATGAGTCATGTACGCATCTTCGATACGACCCTGCGCGACGGCGAACAGTCGCCTGGCTTCTCCATGAACACCAACGAGAAGATCCGCATGGCCCACCAGCTCGCCGCCCTCGGCGTGGACGTCATTGAGGCTGGTTTTCCCATTGCTTCACATGGCGATCTTGAGGCCGTGATGGCCGTAGCCAGGGAAGTCCGCGAAGTGCCCATCGCGGCACTGGCCCGCGCTCGCAAAGACGACATTCTCGCCGCCGCCGAAGCGCTCAAACCCGCCAAGTTGCCCCGTATGCACGTCTTTCTGGCCACCAGCGACCTGCATTTGCAGGCCAAGCTGCACATGACCCGCCAGCAGGCGCTCGATGCTATCGGCTCCATGATCACCCTTGCGCATACCTTTGTGGATGAAGTCGAGTTTTCCGCCGAAGACGCTGGCCGCACCAGCATCGAATTCCTCTGTACGGCCTGCCAGGTAGCCGTCGAGGCTGGCGCCAACGTTTTGAATTTGCCCGACACCGTAGGCTACGCTGTACCGGAAGAGTACGGCGAGATGTTTCGCCAAGTACGCGAACATTTGGGCAATCCGGAACATGTCACTTTGAGCGCGCATTGCCACGACGATTTGGGTCTGGCCGTGGCGAATTCGCTCGCCGCTGTCCGTGCAGGTGTACGCCAGATCGAGTGCACGGTCAATGGGATCGGCGAACGCGCCGGCAATGCAGCACTGGAAGAAATCGCCGTTGCCCTCGAGGTTCGCAAGGAAAGCTTCGGCGTGTCTACGAAACTGAAGCTCGATGAACTGTACAAGTCCAGCCGGCTGCTGACGGAAATCACGGGCGCACAAGTGGCACCCAACAAGGCTGTCGTGGGCGCAAACGCTTTTGCTCACGAAGCGGGCATCCATCAGGACGGCATCATCAAGAATCCTCTGACCTACGAAATCATTTCGCCGGAAGCGGTTGGCGTGCCTTCGCGCTCTTTGGTACTTGGCAAGCATTCGGGCCGCAACGCCCTTCGCGCCACGCTCAAGGAACTTGGCTACCAGCCGAGTGACGTGGAACTGGCCGAGTGCTACAAGCGCGTCACCGCCTTTGCTGACCAGTCAAAAAACGTTCGTGCCAGAGATATTATGGCTATCGCTCACGAGGTCATTCGCCGCAAGAACGCTGCAGTGGCCAGCGAGGCATCGCCCGCGGCATGATCCGCACAAGCCATTGTGATCGGGGAACCCAGCCATGAAGTTGAAAAAGAAAATTGTGCTCCTCCCGGGTGATGGGATAGGCCCCGAAGTCACCCGTGCTGCGGCTAGCGTGTTGCAGGAATGCGCCCGGGAATTTCAGCATCAATTCGACACCGTGGAGATGCCCATCGGCGGCGCTGCCATCGATAAGACCGGGAATCCCGTTCCCAGCGATACCCTGGACGCCTGCAAAAAAGCCGATGCCGTCTTTCTCGGCGCGGTTGGCGGCCCGAAGTGGGATGCGCTTCCTGTGGGCAAGCGCCCGGAAACCGGTTTGCTTGGATTGCGCAAGGGCCTCGGTCTCTTTGTGAATCTGCGCCCCGTTAAAGTGCTTGAGCCTCTTCGCGGCATCTCGCCGCTTCGGCCCGAACGCCTCGGTGATCTGGATATTGAGATAGTTCGCGAACTCGCGGGTGGCATGTATTTTGGCGAGCGAGGCAGCGTGAAGGAAAACAACATCGAGCGCGCCTTCGATACGGAATCCTATTCCACACCCGAGATCGAGCGCATAGCCGCTTTTGCTTTCAACCGCGCAGATGCCCGCTCGCGCCGCCTTTGTTCTGTCGACAAAGCCAATGTCTTGACCAGTTCCCAGCTTTGGCGTCGCACTGTTTCCGCCATGAGTGCCGTGTATCCCACGGTAAAGCTGGAACACATGTACGTGGACAACGCCGCCATGCAACTCACTCTGCGGCCCACTCAGTTTGACGTTCTTCTCAGTACCAATATGTTTGGCGATATCCTGAGCGACGCGGCCGCCGCCCTTGTTGGCTCCATCGGCCTCATTCCTTCAGCCAGCTTTGGGACTAGTGCGCCGCTCTTCGAGCCCATCCATGGCTCTGCGCCTTCTCTGGCTGGCCAAGATGTGGCCAATCCCATCGGCTCTATTCTTAGCGCTACGATGATGCTCCGTGACGCCTTTGGCCTCGGCCTCGAGGCTGACTGGGTCGAGCAGTCTGTTGTGCGCGTTCTTAGCGCCGGCTATCGCACTGCGGACATCAGTGCTCCCGCAGCCAAGACTGTCAGCGCCTCTTCCTTCCTCGAAATCCTGCACCAGGAGATGCAGCGCACCTTCGAGCATGCCGAGAAATATGGTTGGGGAGTCTGAAGATTCTTCTTTTCGGGCGACACAGACTTGCTCGAGTTAGCGCTGATCATGATCCTGACCTTCCAGCGGTCAAACTGGCAGACCTATGTACCGGCCGCCTTCCGAGGTGGGCG
>Ga0307471_100002234_pt1 | contig 11042 bp, 9 predicted proteins | sample atmos_gasesAM3C__2_FD_204566 | JGI IMG/M metagenome (GOLD analysis project Ga0307471, IMG submission 204566) | Hardwood forest soil microbial communities from Morgan-Monroe State Forest, Indiana, United States - atmos_gasesAM3C_515 | ecosystem: Environmental > Terrestrial > Soil > Temperate... | reverse complement strand
GACCATCATTGAAGGCACTTCCGGCAATACCGGCATGGGCCTGGCGCTGGTCGCCGCCGTGCGCGGCTACAAATGCGTGTTCACCACCACTGACAAACAATCCAAAGAAAAAGTCGATCTCCTCAAAGCCCTCGGCGCCGAAGTCATTGTTTGCCCTACGGCTGTCGAGCCGGAAGATCCGCGCAGCTACTACTCCGTCGCGAAAAAACTCGCGCGCGAAATCCCCAATTCCTACTACCCAAACCAGTACGACAATCCGATGAATCCCGAAGCGCACTATCTCACGACGGGTCCGGAGATTTGGGAGGACAGCGAAGGCAAGATCACGCATTTCGTCTGCGGCCTGGGCACCGGCGGCACCATCAGCGGCGCGGGGAAATACCTGAAAGAGAAAAATCCCAACGTCAAAATTGTCGGCGTGGATCCCTATGGCTCGCTTTACTACGATTTCGTCAAGACCGGTCAGACCATCAAAGGCAAAACGTATGTTGTCGAGGGCATCGGTGAAGATTTTTTCCCGACTACCATGAATTTGAAAATCCTGGACGACATCATCCAGGTGAACGACGAGGAGTGTTTTGTCGTGGCTCGCCGGCTGGCCAAGCTCGAAGGCCTGTTCACCGGCGGCTCCGGCGGCGGCTGCCTCTCCGGCACGCTGCGGATGGCCAAGGATCTGGGGCCGGACGATTTCGTTGTCGCCCTCTTGCCAGACACCGGTATGCGCTACCTCAGCAAGGTTTACAACGACGAATGGATGCGCGAGCGCGGTTACGTGGACGCCGCGATGCACATCACCGCTGCCGAAGTCGTCAACGCCAAGCACCAGTCCGGCAAAGTCCGCGAACTGGTCATTGCGCGGCCCTACCAGACCGTGTTCCACGCGCTGAAGACCATGCAGGAACAGGACATTTCGCAAATTCCAGTTTTCGAGGAAAACCTTCCGATCGGCACGATTTACGAAGACCAGATCCTGAATCTCGCCTTGCAAGGCAAAGACTTACGCAAGCTTGTGGTGCGCGAAGTGATGAGCAAGCCTATCCCGCAGGTGCCGCGAACCGCGCCCGTCGAACGCATCACGCACATCCTGAGCCATGAGAATCCCGCGGTCTTCGTGGAAATGGGCAACGGCCACTTTGAAATCCTCACGAAGTACGACCTCATGAGCACCGTCGCCAGTCTCATGGAACAAAAACGCTGAGCGTCATTTCCCGTGGCGCAAAATTCTTGGACTGGACAAGCGAATTGTGAAGATTCTCGATTTCAACGAACGGCTGAAAAACTCGATTCTCATCGCCGACGGGGCAATGGGCTCGATGCTGCACGAGGCCGTGGGCACGCAGCGCTGCTTTGACGAGCTGAATTCCACGGAGCCTGAAGCCGTCTTTCGCGTGCACCAGGCGTACGTCGAAGCCGGTGCACACATCATCGAAACGAATACCTTCGGCGCGAATCGCTTCAAGCTCGCGCCGCTCGGTCTTGCCGACGAAGTGCAGCGCCTCAACAGCCGCGGCGTGAAAATCGCCCGCGAAGCGCGCGAATCCGCGTCGCGCGAAGTCTTGATTGCCGGCTCCATCGGCCCGCTCGGCCTGGGCGTGCAGTCGCGCCATCCGGAGCCGCAGGAAATCCAGGATATTTTTCACGAGCAGGCGCTCGCTCTCGAAGAACGCGGCGTGGACTTCTACATCCTGGAAACGTTTTCCTACATCGAGGAATTGCTCCTGGCCATTGATGCCATCCGTTCGTTTTCTGGCCTACCCATCGTCGCGCAACTCACCTACTCCGAAGAAGGCACGACCTACGGCGATGTCCGCCCCGCCGATGCCGCGGCGCAGTTAAAAAACAAGAACGTCCAGGTCATCGGCGCGAACTGCACGCTGGGTCCGCAGGCGCTTCTGCCAATACTTGCGGAGCTTGCCGCCGTGGATGATCTTCGCGTCAGCGGCATGCCCAACGCCGGTTTTCCAAAGCGCGAAGGCGACCGCATCGTCTACCCGAAATCTTCACCGGAATATTTCGCGCTGTTTGCGCGTGAAGCGGCTGCGCTCGGCGTGCGCATTCTGGGCGGCTGCTGCGGCACCACGCCGGCGCACATCCGCGCCATGGCGGAAGCGGTGAAGTCTCTGCGCCCAGCGAAATCCCACCACGCACCTTCAGTCGAGGCCGTTGCAAAACCTGCGCCGGTTTCCGAGCGCGAACCCGAAAGTAAATTCTGGAAAAATCTTCAAGCGAAGAAATTCACAGTCTGCGTGGAAATCGATCCGCCTAAGGGCCTCTCGCTCGATCGTATCTACGAGCAGGTTGACAGAGTCATGGCTTCGAAAAAAGTGGACGCCATCGACATCAACAGCGGCGCGATGGCCCGCGTCGGCATGGACGCTCTCGTCGTGGCAGGTGCGCTCGAAGCGCGCGGAGTCGAAACCGTTCCCCACCTCACCACGCGCGATCAGAACATCATCGGTCTGCAAGCCGCGCTTCTCGGCGCGTGGACCGTCGGCGGCGTGCGCAACATTCTGGCTATCACCGGGGATCCGCCCTCGGTCGGCGATTACCCGGAAACCAGCGGCGTCTACGAAGTCGATTCCGTCGGGCTTGTGAAAGTCCTTCATCGCTTGAATCAGGGAACCGACTGGGCGGGAAAAACTCTTGGCGGCGCGACGAATTTTACGATTGGCGTGGCGCTCAATCCCGTGGCCGACGATCTCGACAGCGAAATCGAACGCTTCCACGCCAAGGTCGAGGCCGGCGCGCACTTCGCCATGACCCAGCCGCTCTTCGACCCCGAGAACTGGCACGCCTTCCTGAAAAAACTAGGCGGCAAACCCGCGATTCCCGTGATGATCGGTGTCTGGCCGCTCAACAGCTACAAGCAGGCGCTGCGCTTGAACAACGAAGTCCCCGGCATCGTGATTCCCGAACCCTTGCTGAAGTCCATGGAGGCCGCCGGAGCTTCCGCCCGCGACCGCGGCTTCGAAGTCGCCCGCGACATGCTCGCCTGGGCGCGCACCGAACTTGCCGGTGCCTATTTGATTCCGCCCTTCAAGCGCTACGAAGAAATCCTCGAGATCTTGTAACGTGAAATTTGCGACAGGAATTTTGTAGTGGCCGGTCTTTAGACCGGTGCGTTAGGCGGCTGTACCGCTTGCTTCCGCATCGCACGCCGCAACAGCGGCATCAAAATCACGTAGAGCAACCCAACAAACAGCGGTGCCATCATTCCCCACACGACCATCGCGTGCCAAATGGTCGTCCACAACAGCTTGATCGCCACCCACGTGCCCGCGTGAAACAGAGCAAGAATCTGTGGCCCAGAAATCGGAAAGTGAGGCGCGCGAAAAAGTCTCTCGCCCCACCGGAAAAACGGCACCAGCAGCGCAATCTGCGCCGGATAGACAAAATAGTTGACGATTTGGATGGCGGGCAAATTCAACCGCAAAACAATCGCGGCGATCGCGCACAGCGTCGTGGACCAACCCAGCGCCGGAAACAAACCCAACGCTGCGCCAAGCGCCACACTAAGCGCGATTTTCTCCGGCGTCACTCCCTGCTTCAGCAGGTCCAGAATCGGCCGGATGATTTTCTGGCCGAAGAATCCTTCCCGCACATTCAATCCAGTCCACCTACGCAGCCGGTTTTGCCGGAGCAACCGCGCTAGTGTGATCGTGAACGATTTTCCACCCGTCCGGAAAGCGTTGCCAGACCAGAGTAAACACTCCCCCGACGTCATCCTTTTCCCGCTTCAGGTGCCATCGTCCCAAAACGAGCGCCGCGTCCGGCCCCAAAAACCGGAACTCCAGCCCCGAAAAATCCAGCTGTCCCATCGCTGCCCGGTCTGGATAATTTTTCTTATATCGCGCCAGCACGCCGTCCCATCCGCGCGTCACGCCGCCGGTTCCGGAAAACGTTACTTCCTCCGAACGCCAATACCCCACCAGAAATGCATCCACATCCGCCCGGTTCCACGCGGCCTGCTGCGCGTTCAGCACCGCAGTGATGGCATCGCGGTCACCTTTGTGTTCAGCGTCAGGGCCAGCTTTGAGGGTATGCTGCCCCGCGAGGAAGGAAAGCCCGACTAGAGTGCCAACCCACGTAACCGAGCGTAGAATCATCCGCATTTGCCACACTCCTTCGCAAGACATTGAGAATACAGAGGATAGTCGAGTCGTGGACCCCCTGACAAGGCCCGCTTTTACTGTAGGTCGTCGCCCCGTTTTTCCTTTGTTTCCACAGGGTTACACTGCCAGGTCCAGCACTCTGGTACTACAGAGCTATTGGCCTATATCATTCGGTCCGGCACAATCCCTTTAGAGGCGAGGGATGTTCAGCGCTATGCTACTTTCGATCTCTATCGTGGCCCTGTCCCAGTTCGCTCTCTACTACTGGAGAGCGGTCCTGGCGGGAGTTGCCGCACAGCCGGTCTCTGACCGCGTGCTGGCCGCTGCCCAGGTTGCGCATGGACGCGTCACTCCCGCACACTTTAGCACTTTGGCCGGTCTCCACGATCTGACTCCGGAACTGTCTCCCACGAACGGTGGATTGGGCCTGGTGCGCCTGTATTACAAGGCCATCGAACGCCTCGATATACTCTTTGGCAAGATGCTCCCGTCCGTTGCCGCCTGGAGCGAGCGCGAGCGCGTCATCTGTGCCCGCTACGCCGCCGTTCAGGTTGGCCGCCGTCTCCAGGCGAATCTGGATCTGGCCGCCTCCATGCGCTCCTGCTAATTCACCAACAAGTTTTGACTTAGCTCCGTAACTAATTCCAGCAATGTCTTGTTCAGAATGATCCCGCAATTCTGAAATCAACACTGCCGCTTTTACCCAATCCACGAACCTCATAATTCGTCCTAGTTGCGTCTGAAACCTTTTTCGGGTTTCCCGGTATTCACTCTATGCAAGGGCAAAAACAGGCGTTTCGGAACATAATCCGAAGATGACATTGGCCCCAGACGAGGATCTGATGCTCCAAGTGCGCGATGGCGCAGGTGAACAGCTAGGCGTGTTGTTTGACCGCTACCAGGCGCCTCTCTTCAACTTCTATGCGAAGCTCACCGGAGATCGCACTCTGAGCCAGGATCTGGTGCAGGAAGTCTTTCTCCGCATCCTGAAATACCGCCAGAGCTACAGTCCCGGCACGCCGTTCCGAGCCTGGATTTATCAGATTGCGCGCAACGCCCGCATCGACCATTTCCGCAAGACGCCACGCCAGGTTCCGTTCGATCCGGACATGCTCCCGCCGGTTCTGCCAAAGGATTCCGCCCAGGCGGGGCAGGAGTCCGCGCTCCTGCATTGCGCGCTGATGCAGCTTCCCGAAGAAAAACGGGAAATACTTCTGCTTAGCCGCTTCCAGGAATTGAAGTACGAAGAAATTGCCCGCCTTCTCGGATGTGAAGTCGCTACCGTGAAGTCACGCATTCATCGCGCCATGTTGCAGCTGCGCGAGGCTTATCATCAGCTCGAACAAGGCACTGCCGCAAAAAGAGCAAAAACAGCGGCTGCCGATTATCTTCCTCCCCAAGGAGGTTCCCATGCAGTGTGAACAAATCGCAGAGCTCTTGCCCGATTACCTGCAAGAGAGTTTATCCGGCGAGCAGCGCCAGCAGGTTGCGACGCACCTCACAACGTGCGCGCAGTGCTCGGAAGAGGTCGCCCTCTGGCAGAAACTCTCGCTCCTGCCCGTGGAACAACCAGGCCCGGAGTCGCGCGCGCGTTTCGAAGCCATGCTCCACGCGTATCAGGCCGGCCGCTCCGAACAATCGCCCTCTCGTTTCGAAGAACGCAAACGCGCTTCGTTCTGGAGTTCCTTCAATTGGTTTCGCTCGCCTCTCGGCGCGGTGGCCTGGAGCGTCGCGCTTCTTGCCATCGGCGGTTTCATCGGTACGCGCTTCAATCGACCCAATGCGGACACTTCGGAATTGGCCTCCGTGCATCGGGAACTCGCGAGCATGCGCCAACTGGTTGTCTTATCCATGCTGCAGCAGCAATCCGCCGGTGAGCGGCTCCAGGGCGTTTCCTGGAGCAGGCGCGAGGAGCAACTGGATCCGCAAGTGCTCGCGGCGCTGCTCCACACCTTGCGCTATGACGGCAGCGTGGACGTTCGCCTGGCCGCTCTCGATGCTCTCGGCCGCCATGGCCGGCAGCCGCAAATTCATCAAGGGATCGCGGATTCCCTACAGGAACAGCAATCGCCCCTGGTCCAAGTCGCCTTGATCGATCAGCTGCTCGAATGGCGGGATCCGGACGCTACACAGCGGCTCCAGAATCTTCGGCAAATCCCGAATTTGAATCCCACAGTGCGCCAGCGCGCGGACTGGGCCATCAGCAAGCTGAATTGAGGAGAGGAACATGCGAAAGACAAACTTATTCACGGTGTTGGCAGCCTATGCTCTGGCTTTCCTTTGGGTGCTCACTGGGCCCGCGAGCACGCGCCTGTTCGCTCACTCGGCGAGAGCGCTCGCGAGCACTCCGCGCCTGACACTTTATCCTGCAACTGTTTTTGCCAAGACCGCCGATCACTTCGGCCGCGACTTTCCCGTCCAGGACCAGGAAACCATTGAAAAATCTTTTACGATGCCCGCTTCTCAGCACAAGTCCCTCGAGATCGACAACATATACGGCTCGATTGAAATCGTAGGCGACTCCGCGGACCAAGTGCAGCTGGTGGTGAAAAAAACGCTGCGCGCGGAGTCCAAAGAGCAACTCGAAAAGGCGCGCAAAGACGTCACTCTGGACATCACGCAGCAGGAGGGCGCGCTGAAATTCTACGTAAACGGCCCGTTTCGCTGTCATTGCTCGGACTGCGACGGTTTTCATGAGCGCGAAGGATACGTGGTCAAGATGGATTTTCAGCTGCATGTTCCCCGCGAAGTCGATCTCAAGATCAAGACCGTGAACGAGGGCCACGTTCTCGTTCGCAACGTGGCGGGCAGCTTCCTGGTCCGCAATGTCAACGGCGACATTGAAATGGAAAACGTCGCGGGCTCCGGAACGGCGCACACCGTCAATGGTCCCGTTAAGGTTTCCTTCCGCCAGAACCCGCGCGAAAACTCCGACTTCCGAACGGTAAACGGCAACGTCGAGTTGCGCTTCGCGCATGACTTGTCGGCGGATTTCCGGTTCAAGACATTCAACGGCGGCGTTTACAGCGACTTCCCTGTCAGCGCGCTGCCGATACACGCCATGCAGGAAGAGCATAACGGCGCCAAAGTTATTTTTCGCGCGGACCGCTACACCGGCGCGCGCGTGAATTCCGGCGGCCCGGAAATCAAGGTCGAAAATCTAAATGGAGACATTCGCATTCTCGAAAACCATGAATAACCAAACTCTGCGGTACTCGATATTCTTTGCGGCGGCGGTTGTCCTGGGTGCTTCGCTTTCCGCCCCCCTTGTTCGCGCCCAGGCTCAATCACAACCCGGCGTGGATCGCATCTCGGTTACTCTCAGCGATCCCACGCGCCCTGCGGTTGTGAAAGCCGGCATGGTCAATGGCGGCATCACCGTCAAGGCCTACGACGGGAAGGAAGTCATCGTGGAGGCGCGCGCACGTAATCGCGACTCGAGCTCCGATGGCAATCCCAAGCGCATCGCTATCTCTTCGACCGGCCTTTCCGTCGAGGAAGAAAACAACGAGGTGCGCGTCAACACCGATTCCTACATGCGCACAATTGACCTGACGATCTCCGTCCCCGCTCACACGTCCGTGAAGCTACGCGCTGTGAATGACGGCGACATCAACGTCACTGGCGTGGACGGCGAACTGGACATTGACGACGTGAACGGTTCCGTCAATTTGAACAACATCTCCGGCAGCGCCGTTGCACACGCCTTAAATGGCCACTTGTATGCCACGTTTGTTCGTGTTAACCAGAAGCCTATGGCGTTCAGTTCCTTGAATGGAGACATTGACGTAACTTTTCCCGCGGGCCTGAAAGCCAATTTAAACATTCGCTCCGATCGCGGAGATGTGTTCAGCGATTTTGACGTCCAGCTCCAAGCTACCTCGGCTCAACCCGTGGTGGAAGATGGGCGCGGGAATGGCGGGAAATATCGCGTCAAGATTGACAAAGGGGTTCACGGCACGATTAATGGCGGCGGCCCCGAATATCAATTCACCAATTTTCAGGGCAAGATTTATATTCGCAAAGCCGGCGCGCTCCGCTGAGCCGGGCCGCTGCACGCGGCGCTCTCTTCTGGGGAAGCGGACAAACGGACTGCTTGATTTTTTTTCAGTAGGCCCAGCGGAGTAAGACGCCACCGGTCGTGTATCCCGCGCCGACCGTGACAATGAGGACGAGGTCGCCTTTGCGCAGGCGGCCCTGTTCCACGGCGTCGCGCAATCCCAGCGGAATCGTGGCCGCCGTCGTATTTCCAAAGCGATCAATATTCACCATCACTTTCGAATCTTCCACGCCCAGCCGTTCCTGTGTCGCGCGGATGATACGCAAATTGGCCTGGTGCGGCACAAGCAGAGCAAGATCGTCGTTGGTAAAGCCGTTGCGCGCGAGCAGTTGCGCGGCCATTTCCGCCATGCGCCGCACGGCGTACTTAAACACCTGGGAGCCTTCCTGGTGGACGTAGTGCATGCGCTTCTCGACGGTTTCCTGGTTCGAAGGATGCAGCGACCCGCCGGCGGGCATGTATAGAAACGCTCCTCCCGAGCCGTCCACATCGTGTTCGAAATCGATGATGCCCTCTTTCGAACCGGCCGGTTCGATCAGCACCGCTCCTGCGCCGTCGCCAAACAGAACGCATGTCGCGCGATCCCGGTAATCGAGGATCGAGGTCATGGTGTCGCTGCCGATCACCAGCACTTTCTTGTGCGTTCCCGCGCCAACGAACTGCGCGCCCACAGTCATGGCGTAGGCGAACCCGGAACACGCCGCGGAAAGGTCAAAGCCCCATGCTTTTTTCGCTCCGATGCGGTCCTGCACCAGGCAGGCCGTGGCAGGGAAAAACATGTCCGGCGTGACACTGGCGACCACAATCAATTCAATATCCTTGGGATCAGTCTTGGTTTGCGCCAGGACGGCTTTTGCTGCTTCCGTCGCCAGATGAGAGGAAGCGGTGCCCGCTTCCACGACGTGACGTTCCCGGATGCCGGTGCGCGTTCGAATCCACTCGTCGTTGGTCTCGACGATTTTCTCCAGGTCCGCGTTGGTCATCACCTTCGGCGGGACGTACCCGGCTACACCCGTAATCTTTGCCGCGATGCTGTGGGCCATGTTTCTCCTTGCTGATTCCTTGCCGGACCAAAAGAACCTGAATTTTATGCGATTGCGGCTAGGCGTTACAAGGCGGAACGCATTTTTCAGAATCGCAGCAGGTAGCTTAATTTGACGAAGAACAGCCGGCTCGTCGTATTGTTGGGAGCCCCCTGTGGTTTGACTGGTGGTGAGGCGGTGGGGTTCAAGGTGAGGTCTGTGAAACCGTTGTTGTAGCCAACATAGACGGCTGTGCCGGGATGCAACAGATAGGTGAGGAGCACGTCAGTGGTAAACCCTTTGGTCGGAGCGAAAGGCCCATTGGCGTTGTCGGAGCCGCCGAGACTGCGCTGCAAATCAAACAGGCTGGTGTTCGCGATCGTCGCGTTGTAGTCCAGAATCAAGCGCAGCGACAGTTCCTTCGTGAACTGGTAATTCAATTTGGTGCGGTTCAAATAGTTGTTGAAAATGCTTTGCCCGGGGGAAAACGGCGGCGGCACCGACCCGGCGCGGGTGCCCAGCCGGTAGTAGATCAGCGATTCGTCAAAACGGAAGCGCGACGACGGACGCAGCGTAAACCCGAAAGTCAGGCGTTTTACATTTCCCAGAAACGGGAGGAGGGGCACGGGCGTTTGCGCGGGAAAATAATTTTCTCCGGTGCCGGTGCTGAAGCGCGCCGAAAAGGAAATCCATTTGTAAGGCTGCATCGCTGCCGAGAAGGCCGAGTAGTGCTTGCGGAAACCAATGCCGTCGAAAAGTTCGTAACCCTCCCAGCGGCTGGCGCTTAGGGTCGTCTGCTTGGTCATATCCAGCTGAAAGCCCAGGGCCGCACTCCAATCCTGCAGGATGCCGGCGTGATTCCAATCAACCAATTCGCTGACGGTGGGACCAAAATCAATAATTTTGCTTTTCTCCGGACGCCAGAAATAGTTGCCGAAAGCGCTGTTCTGCCGGATGTCAATGCGATTGACGAAACCCAGTTCGGTGCAGAAGTTCGGAGAAAAGTCATTGTAGTTAATGCGGAAGGCGAGATGGCGGCCGGTGTAAGTCGCGTCCATCCAAAGAGCATTGCCTTGTTGTGAGCCAACATTCGGATCACTCGAGGCATACGACAGACAAGGCTGTCCTGCTTGAAGGTTCTGGCGCGTCCAGGTGTGCGTCCCCTGGGCATCGACCACCCAGTTTTTCGAAAGCTTGAGCCGGGCATCCAGCGAAACCACGCGGTTACTGGTGTCCGCAAAATCGCGGCTGGAAACAAATGCCCCGATGTAAGACTGTCCGCCAAATTCCCGCGTGACGCGCACCACGCCGTCCACGGCGCGAGTGGCGTAAGGGCCGTTCGTAATACCCAGTCCCGGCTGGCGGTCGTCAATCAGCAGAGCTCCCAGCGTCCATTTTCCGAGCTTTCCGGTCATGCGCCCGCCAAACTGCGGGTCCGCGATCTGCCGCGAAAAAAACAGGTTGATAGGCGTGGCAAAGAACCCTGCGTTCTCAATGAAAAATGGCCGTTTCTCCGGGAAGAAAACGGCGAAGCGCTGGTTGACGGTGACCTGCGGATCGTCCGACTCCACCTGGCTGAAGTCCGGATTCAGCGTCACGTCAAAGGTCAGCGCATCCTTGGCAACAAACTTGGCGTCCAGCCCGGCGCGGTGCTCAAAATTGTCAAGGAAGGCCGGAGGCGTGGCCGGGTCCGGCGGATTTGGCTGGTTCAAATAATGATTATTGGCCAGCAGCCCGTAGGGAATGAGCTGAATATTCCTTCCCGGGGAGACGTTTTCCAGACCGCCGACCGGCGCGAACTGCTGCGTCAGGCCTTCCACACGCTGCGTTATGTACGGCCAGTAGTCA
>Ga0307471_100002233_pt1 | contig 11043 bp, 13 predicted proteins | sample atmos_gasesAM3C__2_FD_204566 | JGI IMG/M metagenome (GOLD analysis project Ga0307471, IMG submission 204566) | Hardwood forest soil microbial communities from Morgan-Monroe State Forest, Indiana, United States - atmos_gasesAM3C_515 | ecosystem: Environmental > Terrestrial > Soil > Temperate... | reverse complement strand
ATTTGTTGTGCAAGAATTCCTTCGGTGTCACTGAGGTTTGGAGCCAATCTGACACTCCCAGAGCCCGGAGCGATCCGGGCTCTATCCTTTTATACGGCCCAAATTCGGAACACTGCCGTCAGCTCGCGCTCTACTTCGCAAGTCACAAACTCTACGAAGCGCATCGCTTCCTGTTCTAACTGCAGCGTCGTCGAGCCGCAATTTTTTAGCCGATTCTCCATAGCGCCACGAATAACCGCCCGCCACATGAGTGGAACAGTTTCCATCGCCCAGCCGTAGGCTTGGTCTTTAGAAGCAATTGCCTTCTGGGACGCCGAGTAAAGGATGCGGCACGCGCTAAGAACCGCGTAGGCATTGTGGACGAACGCCTGGTCGGACCGGTTCCCGGCTTTGGCGGCCAGGTCTTCCTTCAGGTAGTTCAGTTCCAATTGCAGCGCTTCCATGAGGCATTGGTGGGACACCTGCGGCGCGATCATTTGCGCGTGCTGGCCCCACAGCGTGATGCCTGACTTCCCAATATTCATCCAAATGATGGGGTTTCCATCCGATCCGTGGCGGACGAGTTTACCGGTGTAGTGGTAGAAGCCGCAGCATCGCGAACTCTTGTCAAGGAACTCATGGTCAATGACGAAGCGCATGTCGATTCGTCTCACCCAGCGGTTGTTCTCGCCTTTGTTTTTGAACCAGACATCCAGTTCGGAGAACTCGCGGTCGTCGAGGTCTCGCCGCGTGACGCCAATGCAATCGACGTCGCTGCAAGCCTCGTCGAAGGCCTCGTAGGTCAACGAGCCCCACAGGTAGATGCCAACGAGATTGCCACTCAGGATGTCCGGGAAATCCTTGGTCATCCCCTGAAGAAGTTCGGAGAGATCCTTCGGGATATTTTTCGGCAGGTTCATTGCTTGCGCCAGAATATCAGCCACTACGTGCTATTCCGAATCGAGATTGCGTAATGTGGCTACGGGCCGGGTCTCCCCAGGCACCACGAAGTTGGGATGGAAATATCGTTCCGAAGCCCAGCCGGAATGCCACGAGCCAATCTCCAGAATGGCCACATGGTATCAAAAGTCTCGCGAGATGGCGGAATTTCATCCGAGCATTGCTTTGCTTGTTTGTACCGTAAATGGTACACTCACCAGGTCAGCGAGAAGTCCAAATCTTCCGCCGATTCCGACAAACAGGGCAAGAGGATCCCGGGAATTTTCTATCGCCCGGAGGCGGGGGGTGAGCCGGTGCGGGAATGGCTGAAGGGGCTTTCGCCGGAGGACGGGAAGCGCACCGGAGAGGACAGCAAGACCGTGGAGTTCGGCTGGCCGATGGGGATGCCCGTTTGCAAGCCGCTCGGCAATGGCATCTACGAAGTGTGGACGAGGCTGGCCCAGAACCGAATCGCGCGGGTACTGTTCTATATCGACAAAAGGGCCGCATGGTCTTGCTCCACGGATTGATCAAGAAAACGCAGAAGACGCCGCAAGAGGACTTAGATTTGGCGAGGAACAACAAGAGCAAGCATCAAACGGGACTCCCATGAAGGGGAATGCAATGAGGGTAAGAAAAAATCGCAAGACAAAAACTACGGACTACAGTGGGTCGAGCTTTGATAGCTTTCTGGAGCAGGAAGGAATCCGGGAAGAAGTCGAGGCGGTCGCCATCAAGCGGGTATTGGCATGGCAATTGGAACAGGCCATGCGGAAACAGCAAAAGACGAAGCAGGCGATGGCCAAGCAGCTTCACACGAGCAGGTCGCAACTGGATCGCCTGCTCGATCCCCGGAATGTCTCGGTAACCCTTGGCACGATCACTCGTGCGGCACGGGCGCTTGGTAAGCGCATAATCATTCGCGTCACCGACGCTCAGGCAGCGAAGCACGCATAGGCAGCGCCCCTGCCTGCCGTCCACCTTGTTGGCGACTTGTCCGGTCTAAGCGCTATACGTCCACGAGGTTGCAGGGTGAGGCTCCCGGAGGGGCGAATTCCTAATCTTTTGTGTCACAATCGCCCGGGGAGAAACTGCGTGCCCAACGACGCGCCCTCGTTGAACAGAATGAGTTCAGTGGATAATGCGCACGGTACGCTCTTCTCAATCGTGGCTGGCTTGCTGCTGCTATTCATGGCGATATTGTCCGGCGGCGCTGCTTTGCGCGAATCCGTCACCATTGACGAAGTGACTCACATCGGCGCTGGGGTAAGTTATCTGCAGAGGCTGGAGCTGCGACTGAACGAAGAACACCCTCCCCTGCCCAAAGTGCTGGCGGCGCTGCCCTTGGTCCTGCGCGGGACGCACGCTGATTATTCGCACATCTCCTGGACGGTTAGCGAAAAGTTTTTCCCCGCAGGCCTGGGGCAATGGGTGTTCGGGGAATGGCTGCTGACAAGGTGGAACGACCCGGTAACGGTGTTGGCCTGGGCTCGCCTACCGATGTTGCTTCTCACGCTCGTGCTCGGCTGGGTTCTGAACGTGAACGCGCGGCGCCTTGGGGGCAACTGGGGCGGGTTGCTTTGCCTGAGCATCTATGTCAGTTCACCTGTTTTTCTCACTTTTGGCCCTCTCGTCCATACCGACATGGCGGTCACACTGTTTTCCTTGCTAACGCTGTGGAACTTTGCGGAAGTGTGGAAGAACCCCTGCCGGAAGACCGGCATGGTATTCGCGCTAGGCCTGGCGTGCGCCCTTCTTTCGAAGTTCACGGCGGGCATCTTATTTTTTGCGTTCGTTGCTTTTGCTCTAAGCACGCGCTGGAGCGCTGTGCCCGGCCAGCCGATTGGCAAACCTGAGGTGCGTGCCTGGCGCCGACTCCGATGGCGCTTTACCCTGCAAGGCATTCTTTGGGCCGCCCTTGTTGTCTACCTGTTTTATTTCATCTTTTCACTGCATCAGTCTACCGAGGTGCTCTACCGCCTCGGCCACGGCTCGGCCGCGGTACCACTGCGCCGCCTCCTTATGCCACCTTGGCTGTACCTGCGAGGCGTTTTGATGGTGGTGATCACCGGGAGCCGGCCGACGTTCATCTTAGGCCAAGGCTATCCCCACGGTGTGTGGTTCTATTTTCCGGTTCTGTTCGCGCTGAAATCACCGCTGGGCTTTCTCGGATTGCTGGCGCTGGCGCTCGTGCTTGCCTTGAGGAAGAAGCGGCGCGGTGAGAAGGACCACGCAGCGATTCCCGCGGAGCTTGCGATTCATTGGCGGGTGCTCTGGGTATCACTGGTCGTCTTTACGGGTTTTTGTCTGTTGAGCCGACTCGACATCAGCATCCGCCATTTCAGCATCCCGTTGATTCTGCTTATCCTTCTGTTGGCTCCTCTGCCGCGCATGATAGCGAGTCTCCGGTTATCCGCTCCGACTCCAGGGTGGTGTGCTGGGGCCGCAGCAGCCGTGCTCTTGCTGAGCTGTCTTTTCACGGCTGTCCGTGCCTACCCCTACTACTTTCCTTACATCAATGCTTTCAGGTTCGGGCATCCCGGCTATGCCCTGGTGAACGATTCCAATCTCGACTGGAATCAATCACTCCCGGAAGTGAAGCGATTTGCGGACCAGCAAGGCTTGCAGAGGATTGCCTTGGATGAGTGGGGCTTCAACGATGACGTTAGGGTCGTGCCACAGGCAGAGTTCTGGGATTGCCAGAAGCCGACGACAAGGGATGAGGGACAGTGGGTGGTGGTCTCGGCAAACATGATTATGGATGGGCACAACTGCGTTTGGCTGATGCACTACCCACACCAACCGCTAGCGGGAGGCAGCATGTACGCCGTTCATCTACCAGAGCATATCCCGCCGGCCGGGAGCTGGGGCGGCCCTCCACTTCCCTCGACGTTTCGCGAATTTGCAGGCGCGCCCTTCGATTTGCGGACGTTTTTCCTGGACCTGAACCAGCATCCGGAGAAGCTCCCACAAGCTATAGAAGAGATCCAAGCCCGATTCAGTGGTTCGCATAAATCAGAAAGTCACCCTGCGCCCTTGTCTAACGCGAAGTAAGATGTGCGGCAGGCATACAGATAACTGCTCACCAGGAATCGGCTACAATTTCTGCGCCTGCGCATCTGAATAACATGGGCGCCACGCGAGGAGGTACGTTGTGAGCACAACCGCGACTCCGCGAAAGATCGGATTGATTGGACTGGGGCTGATGGGCCGCCCTATGGGGTTGAACCTGCTGAAAGCGGGCCATGCGCTTACGGTGTGGAACCGGACATCGGCACGGGCTGGGGAACTGGTTGCGGCGGGCGCAACACTGGCGAAAACGCCGCGCGAGGCGGCGGCTGGCTCGGAAGTGTTGCTGACGATTGTCAGCGATCCGCCGGCGCTCGAAGAAGTGCTGTGGGGCCGCGAGGGGCAAAATGATGGCGCGCTGGCCGGGTTGTGCCCGGGCAGCATCTACATTGACTCCAGTACGATTTCTCCAGCGCTCGTCCGGAAAATTGCGGCTGCTTGCGCCCAGCGGCAAGTGCGCTTTCTGGATGCGCCTGTCACGGGTGGCGACTGGGGCGCGCGCGAAGGGAATCTGGTGTTCATGATTGGCGGGGATGCGGCGACGCTGAAGGAAGTCGAGCCCGTCCTCGGCGTGATGGGGAAGAAATGGTTTCACCTGGGACCGAATGGGGCGGGGCAAACCGTTAAGCTGGCGATGAACGCGATCCTTGCGTTGGAGGTGGGGGCCATGGCGGAAGCATTGGCGCTGGTGACCAAGGCGGGTTTGCGCGGCGAGCAATTGATCGAAGTGATGCAATCGAGCATGGCGCGCTCGGGCGTGCTGGACATCAAATCGCCGCTGATGGTGAAGGGCGACTTCAAGCCCAGCTTTCCACTGCGCTTGATGCACAAAGATTTGGGGCTGATGCTGGATTTGGGCAATCAACTGGGAGTGGCATTGCCAGCGACGGCGGCCGCGCGCGAAGTTTACAACGCGGTGAAAGGCGAAGCGAAAGAAGACCTGGATTACTCGGGGGTGATGCGGTTTTGGAAGAAGTAGTGCGGATTTTTGGCATGACCCTTCGAGGCTCCCCTCAGGAATTCGCGGCAAGCAGCCCCTACGTAAACCAGCGCAACGGCAAAGAGGGAAGAAAAAACCGCAGGGCTCGGGGGTTCGCCCTACGCTACAAGAACCGGTCTGAAGACCGGCCACTACAGACCCAAGAGAACGGCTCCGACGGTTCTCTGGCGGCGCTATTTAGAACCCTTGGGCGGGAAAAAACCGATGGGCAGATCGCGCGAAGTGCGCAGGCCTGATGGAGCCTCAAGAATCGCCGGGATGGAATTCACGGCGACGGATGCGGTGGCAATGTCTCCATGGGAGCCGCCGGGAATCACCAAGCTGATATTGGGATGGCCTTTTAGTTCGACGGTGTCCGCGGGATCTTTTGCACCCACGTACATTTGCAGTTCCATGTAGATGAGCTCTTTTCCTTCGGATAGGCCGCGCGCGATCTGGTGCACGCCGGCCGCTTGTCCCGCTTCCACGCTCAGGAATTCGGTTTGCACGGGTTCGACGGCCACCTTCGGCTCGATCGCCTCCGTAATCTGATCCACGGGCAGACCAAGGCCGTCAGCAACCATGGCGACCGATTCCGGCAAGCCCACGTGCTTGATCACGCCTTCGCTCACCTTGGCGCGAAATTCTTCGACGGGCATGCCGGCGCCAATTTTTTTCTGCAAGGGCAAGCGGCGCTTCGAAGCATCCACAATGCGCAGCGCCCTGGCGTGTTCAATGCGCTGTGAAACCGCCGCGAGGGTGATAAGAAGTTTGTCCATGACGAAACCCGGATTCACACCCGTTCCCACAAGCGCCACACCTGACTCCTTAGCGGCCTTGTCCAGCTTGGCCGCCAATTCCGGATAGGTGCGAAAGGGATAGGAAAGCTCTTCGCAGGTGGAGACCACGCAGGAGCCCACGTCCAGGCTGGCGAGAAGTTGGTCCATGATTTTTGGCAAGGACGATGACGTGGTGTGCATGACGATGTCCGCCGATTGTTCGAGCACGCCTCGAGCGTCACCGGATACCTTGATGCCCCAAGGGGCATCCGACGCTCCAACGATTTCGCCGAGGTCTTTGCCGACTTTGGCCGGGTCGTTGTCAATGGCGCCGACAATTTCGACGGCTTCCTTTTCGCGAAGGAGCTTCACGATAGAAGCCCCGATGGGCCCAATTCCATATTGGATAGCGCGAATCTTCTTTTTCACAATTGTCTCCGAAACATTTTCACCCGAGAATACACAGCGTAGAATTTCGCTGGGAGCGAACTTTCAAGCGTACTGGATTTTGAGAAGCGGTTCAATCGCAGGTGCTGAGACCATGCGAGCCGGTTTGCATTTTGCGAGAGGTTGGCGTACTTGATCAACGGAATTTGCAGTTCGTGAGAAGTCCGGCTAATCCCGGGCGGCGACCTGGTATTGTTCCAGCTTGCCGTCCGGCATCTCGTAGGTCCACGCACTAAGCTCTATCTTCGGAAATTTGATCGTGTACACGCGCAGCTTCATGCCGCCACGCAGCGACTGGCGAGTCTGGATAAATTGCTCGGGTGTCCCCAGCGGGCCCAGGCTGCTAGCAAAGTCTTTCAGAGCCTGCTCGTTGAAATAGAAATTGGCGTTGTCGGTAAAGAGAGAACGATCGATCGTGCCATGCTGGAGGCCCTCGAAGATTTTGCGTGCTTGCGCAAGCTTTTCGGGGGTAGCGGGATCGGCGCTGGCCAGCAGCAGGGGCGCAATACCCCGGGCAATGGCTCCGGAGGCATCGGCGGCGTCCTGGTTTGTGAGCACAACCACGGCGACGCGCTCGTCGGGGAAAACAATATTCTCTGACGTGAAGCCTGAGACCTCGCCGCCATGGGACAACGAGCGATGGCCGAACTCCGAGCGAACATCCAGGCCGAGGCCGTAGCGCGTACCCAAGCCGTTTTTCAGGAGGACTTCGGTTTCGAAATCGCGATAGGAAACCGGTTTCAAAAATTTCTGATTGATGATGGAGATGTCCCACTTGGCCAGATCTTCCGCCGGCATGGCGAGTTCGCCAGCGGCGAAGAGCCAACCACTTCCCTCTTTGGGGGCGGGACGCGGCGGACCGAGCGCGTAGCGCAGGTAACCAGTCGGATCGGTGTCGCCGAGTTTGGCTTTATCCGTGTCTGCCACACTTTTCATGTTGAGAGGCGTGAAAATCTTTTCCTGCAAGAATTGCAGCAGCGGCTGGCCGCTGGCTTTCTCAACAATTAAACCGGCAATGACATAGTTGGTGTTGCTGTATTGCCACTTTGTGCCGGGGTCGAAGTCGAGGGGTTTGTGCGCCCAAGTGTCCAGAATTTTTTGTGCCGTGACCGGCTGCAGCATCAGGGGCATGACGTAGTCCTGTGGCCAATAATCCTGATAGCCGGAGGTGTGCGAGAGCAGTTGTCGGATGGTCACTTCGTTGGCGCGGGTGAGGCTTGGAATAAATTTGGCAACCTTGTCGTCGAGCGAAAGCTTGCCCTGCTCCTGCAAAAGCAAGACAGCAGCGGCCGTAAACTGTTTGCTGATCGAACCGATGCTGTAACGCATTTCGGGTTTTGCCGAGGCGACAGGATCGAGCCGTGCGTTGCCGTAGGCGTGCAGATACGCGATCTGGCCATCCTTTACCACCGCGATGGAGGCGCTCGGCACACCCGTTTTTGCGAGCGCGTCCGTGGCCACCTTATCAATTTTTTGCAGCATCTCTGAAGGGAGTTGAGTCTGGCAATTCGCGGGGCCGCCACTGCAAGCAAAGATCAAAATCGCCAAGGTGAGAACTGTACAGAAGAGCGCGCGCCGCATAAACACCTCCTCGCACAAACGATGCAGTTTAGCACGACGCCGTTCCCCAACCAGCGAAGTTCCCGGCGATCAATGGATCGCTTCGAGTGTCCACGCCTGTTTCTTGCTGCGGTAAGCGGGAGGACGGATAATAGTGCGTGTTGCGCCCAGGTCCGAGGAGGATTGCGATATGCCTGCACAGAAACTCACGGACGCCGAGATTCAACTACATCTGAAGAATGTCAAAGGCTGGAGCCTCGCGAATGGAAAATTGCACCGGGCGTTCGAGTGCAAGGATTTCGTCACGGCGTTCGGTAAGATGACACAAGTCGCGCTGGTCGCGGAATCCCTTAACCATCATCCCGAGTGGTTCAACGTGTGGAATAAGGTCATCATCGATCTAAACACGCATAGCGTGCAGGGCATCAGTTCGCTCGATTTCCAACTCGCCGCAAAAATCAACGAGATCTTCGGCGGTTAGGCGGATTTTCGTGTGTATCTGCCGATTCTGGACGGGGCCAACGCGGAAGGCACTGCTTCCTCGACCGAACTTTCTCCCGGGTGCAACCTGCGTGGCACGGAGATGATTCTTTTTGCCGAAGATCACGATTCCCTCCGCGAGACGGTCCGGCCGACCCTGCTGAATCTCGGGTATTGTGTGCTGGCTGCGGGTAACGGCGAGGAGACCTTGCGCCTTTGCGAGAAAGAGAGGCCGGCATTGGCGATACTGGATGTGCTGATGCCCCATCGGGGAGGTCCGGCGACGGCTGCCAAGCTTCTGGCCCGCTTTCCCGGTGTCCCCATCCTGTTCACCAGCGGCTATTCTGAAAACTCAGATTGCCCGGCCTGGCAGGCTCGACATCCGGATATCTGCAAAAACCCTATAGCCCAACGTCGCTGGGGAGGCCACCGGGGAGATTTCGGAGTCAGAACCAGAGAAATAACGGGAATTGTGAGGGTCTGACGAGAAGATGGGGATTTTCTAGTTGACACTCAGGCAGGGCAGTGTTAGAAAACGCGAAAGACAAGCCCTCAGGTGGTGAGTCTCTTATCGTGAGAAGCTAAATGATCCGCGAGTGAGGCGCAGGCCTGCCTGGCAGGGCAGGTTCTGCTGCGCCACCCAAGGACTTGCGAGTAGCACCCCACCCCGGGAGGCGGAAACGCAGAGTTTTCGCCTCCTTTATGTTTCCGGCCACCTTTTTCCAGCACCTTGCGTGAGATAAGCTCATAAATATGCAGACCGGCTCACCTGCGCTGCTGGAATTGCGAAATGTGACCGTAGTGCGTGGCGAAAACGTCGCGCTGGACAAGCTGTCCTTGCGCATCGAGGCTGGCGAACATGTGTGCATCCTGGGACCGAACGGCAGCGGGAAATCCACGCTGATTAAAGCGATCACACGCGAATGTTATCCAGTGGCGCAGGAAGGCAGTTCGATGTCCATTCTGGGCAGGAGCCTCTGGAACGTATTTGAATTGCGGTCGAAGCTGGGGATTGTATCGCCGGATTTGCTTTCGGCGTGCACGACGGACGCTACGGGCCTGGACGTCGTACTATCGGGATTCTTCAGCAGCACGCGGATCTTTCCGAACCACCACCCCGAAGCCGAGCATCGAGCGCGCGCGGAAGCTTCGTTGGAACGCCTGGGTGTTTCGTATCTGGCGAAGCGGCCGGTGATGGAGATGTCCTCGGGAGAAGCGAAGCGCACGCTGATCGCGCGCGCGCTGGTCCACGACCCGCAAACACTATTGTTTGATGAACCGGGAAATACGCTGGACATCAGCAGCCAAGTCGAATTGCGCGACACGATGCGGGGCCTGGCGGGAAATGGGCTGGGAATTTTGCTGGTGACACACTATGTTTCGGAAATCATTCCGGAGATTGAGCGCGTTGTGCTGCTGGAGCGCGGGCAGGTCCTGGCGGATGGGGCGAAACAGGAGGTGCTCACGAGCGAACGGCTGTCCGCGCTGTTTCGCGTACGCGTGCAACTCTTCCGCGAGGACGGTTATTTTTACGTGCACGCGTAAAATGCGGGCGGCAGTTTATTTCAGGAGTCCCTCTGCGATGTCCGCGGCAATTGGAACGCGAAATGTTTCGTGCTGGTAAGCTTTGATCATCAACAGGACCCAAAGCACAAGCCACAAAAGGCCCAAGAGCATGCCAATTAGGCTCAAAAGCGTCCAGCCAATCAGGCCGCCAATTACGGCGTGCATAAAGGTGAGCGCGATTTGAACAATCGTCAAGCCCCCAAAGACAGCGATGGATTGTGCCGCATGAAATCTGACCCAGGGCCGCTTATCAATCAGCAAAAAAATGATGCCGGTCAACCATCCGAGAACGTAGCACAAAAGCCCGGCAACGTTTTCCTGCACTCCTTCCGTGCCTGAAACGGCCGGAGCTGAAGCATAACCTGCGGCCGAAGGAGCCGCTGACCCTTGATTTGCTCCACACTTGGGGCAGAAACTGGCTGACCCGATTTCCTGACCACAAGCTTTGCAAAATGGCATACCGGGTACCTCCACAGGACCAATTGGGGGCGAGCGTAACAAAGGGGTCCGTATCTAGCAATGGAAATTCGAGAGAGTTCCGGTGAGCCAAGCGCAGCAGTGCGTGGAAAAGACAGCGCGGCTCGCGGAAAGGCTTGAGTGTTCTCGGGAGAATCGGTCAAGATGATGGGGCCATCGCCAAGGCAATCGAGTTGGGCCGTTTCCCCGTGCATGAGAGGTGTGGGCATGAGAGTTCGAGCAGGGACGCGTGTTGGAGCCTGGGCATTTTGGACCATGGTTCCGTTGGCGCTGGTTTTCGCGGCGCCCGCATCAGCAAAGAGGAACGATGATGTTGTCGTTATGAAAAACGGCGACCGGTTCACCGGCGAAATCAAGCAAATGACGCACGGCCTTCTGTATTTCAAATCGAGTTACATGGTGAACTCGGTCCAACTGGATTGGAATGAAGTGGCCACACTGCGGAGCCAGGACCCCTACCTGATTACATTGACCAGCGGCATGCGTTTGGCGGGCACCATCGAACGGACAACAGAAAAGGAGAGCGGGAAAGAAAAGTTTGCGATGAAGCTGCCTGCGCAAGGGCTCGATGTGGAGCCAAAACAGGTGATCCAGATCCAGCAACTCGAACAGTCTTTCTGGAAGCAACTGAACGGCGACGTGAATGCCGGTTTTAGTTACACCAGCGGCAGCAACCCGACGACAGGTTCCGTTTCAGCCGACGCTACATACACAAATGACCGGAACGTGGTTAGCGGTTCCACCAGCACGCAATTCAGCACACAAACA
>Ga0307471_100002231_pt1 | contig 11049 bp, 4 predicted proteins | sample atmos_gasesAM3C__2_FD_204566 | JGI IMG/M metagenome (GOLD analysis project Ga0307471, IMG submission 204566) | Hardwood forest soil microbial communities from Morgan-Monroe State Forest, Indiana, United States - atmos_gasesAM3C_515 | ecosystem: Environmental > Terrestrial > Soil > Temperate... | reverse complement strand
TACTGAAGAGTTTGCCTAGGACAGAAATAATTATCTTGAGCATCAACGAGTCGGAAGAGATTGTGCGCGAAGTGCTCGATGCTGGGGCGCGAGGCTATGTCTTAAAGACCGATACATCGCGCGAACTTCTTGCCGCAGTGGCAGCCGTAAGCGAACACAAGCCCTTCTTCACGACGCGCGTGGCAGAGATGGTGCTTGGGGGTTATCTCGAGAATAAGGGCAAATCAGGGCCAGCCTTTGGAGCAGGAAATACTCTCAGTGTGCGCGAACGGGAGGTCCTTCAACTGCTTGTAGAGGGCTTATCAAACAAACAAGTCGCAACGAAGCTCGGAATCAGCGCGAAGACAGCCGAAGCGCATCGCATTAACATTATGCGAAAGCTCAATTTGCATTCGATTGTCGAGTTGGTCCGCTACGCAATGCGAAACAAGATGATCGCGCCTTAGCTTCTGAGTTACGGATTTAATATTCCTTTTAGCGAACCCTTCTAACAATCATCCCATCTAGAACTCGATACGCAGGCCGAACTGAAAGGCACGGGGAATTCCTTGCGAAAATACGCCGGAACCTAGTCCATAGGGATTAGGTCGATTCGCACCCGTCGTGCCGTTGGCGGAGCCTATTGATCCATCGAGAGTGCCCCGCAGAGTGGACGTGATCAGACCGTTAGGCGGATCGAAATTGTGCTTGTTGATCACATTAAAGATGTCAACGAACGGCTGAATGACAAAAGTTTCAGGTAAATGTGACCAGCTTCCTGGGCGGTATTGCCACGCGATACGCAGGTCGTTAGCCACGAAGTTGTCAATATTAGCTTGTGCGGCTGGCGCGAGCGGAATTGCGGGAACAACCGCCCCGAGGGCATTTAGCTGTCCCGAGGTGAATAGGTTCGAATTCAGCAGGGCTTCGCTTGCAGGAGTTAGAGTTCCAGCTGTGTTTGAATCAAAACGGATGATGCGGCTATTAATATTCCCCCCCGACACGCCTCGTCCGAAAGAGCCCATATTAGTCCCCGGGAGGACATCACCGCCAGATCCATCACCAGTCAAATCAGATAGGAAAATCTCCGCAGGACAATTGCACGCAAGGGGTAACCGCAATGTAGTGGCCAAAGGCGAATAGGCTCGCACGATCCAGCTCGCCGAGAATCCCCAGGGGAATGTCGCGCTGCCACTAAAGGTGAACATTTGGGTCCTGTCTAGATTGGATGGACCGTAAAAGCGGGTGGGATCGGCGTTGTCGAAAACATTGACAAGAGAGGCGTCCTGGTCGGGTGACATCGCATCGAATCGCGAAAGATTATAGTTCGCGGCCCACGAAAGCTGCCGAATGCCACGCACAGGATTGGTTACGTTTTGTCGAATGCGGAACTGCAACGAGTTATACGTCGACCGGCCAATTGTGCTGATAATCCCCATTTGGCCGAAACTGGTATTGAGACCCGGAAACGCGAACCCACCACCCGGTGCCACAAATTGCTGGGCGAGCCCACTAGCGGGACTACCTAGACCGTGGTTACCGTAATCAATAATTGTCGCTCCTTTCTGAATCGTGCAGTCGATGGTGCCGCATCCGAATGCCGCCTCGGTTGCTGTTATAGCTGATCCTGCTGCGATGGGGTCAAAGGTTTTTGCAGCACCCACCAGATTTTCATCGTGAACGAGAACATTGTGGATGTTGGTGTTGTGGACAAAATCAACTGACACAAAAAGTGTTTTGTAGAGCTGATGCTCCACTCCCACATTGAATTGAGTCGAGTAGGGTGTGTGATATCGCGGATCTAGAAGGCCGCCGAACGAATTGAAGTCGAATGCGTTCGGGTCCGTAATTCCAGGTATGCCTTTGGGGTTGAAGTTCGCTGCCTGGTCCGCAGCCACCGCCTGAAAAGCTGCCTGCGCCGCGATTGCTTGATCAACGACGTTACCGATGGGCTGGCCGATCAGGGGAGTGATATCAACGTTTGTGCCGGGTACCACACCTCCCGTTAGATTGACGAATGAGTTTCCGAGACCCGCAGGAATCCGCAAAGTGCGGTCGAAAAGCGTGACCGTCAGAAGCAGATCGTCATAGAAGAGCCCAACGCCAGCGCGAATCGACGTCGTCCCATGCCCCGTCGGATCCCACGCAAGACCGAGTTGTGGCGCAAAGTCTAGATTCGGTTGGTTGGCGCTCTTGCCGAGCCCCGGACTGAGTTCGTTCAGAACTGGAATAGGTGCTAGGTCGCTTCCAGTCCGGCCCGCCAATCGGTTGTACCGTAGCGCCATCGTGAGGGAAAGGTTGGGCTTCACCTTCCAGAAATCCGCCACGTATGCTCCAAGCCGAGTGAGGTGAAACCCGCCGTGCTCAAACCCCATCGCCGGAAGTTCTGAGAACAATCCGAGACCATTGCCTAGTTCGAGCTGTTCGAGCGGATAGTTTAGAGGATTCGAGTCACCGTTAGGAAAGGGCCCGCTCGCCGCGAACGTTCTTTCAGACGCGGTAAAGTTTGAGTTCAAGAAGGGCCCGAGACCACTGAAGTTTCCAAAAGTCCACTGGGGAATTTTTGTGAAATCTACGCCATACCGAATGGTGTGGGACCCGTGTTGATAGGAACCGTCATAACGAATCTCGTTGTTTCGCTGCAATGTCGTTTGCGGTGCCAGCCAGCTCGGACCCAGACACAACACATCGGTTCCAAATAGACAGCGAGAGTCATTCCCGATCGCAATCGCTGCTTGTTGGCCTCCAGGAAAAGGTTCAGGCAAGCCGGGTATCTGTGATCGGGCGTCGTCGATGAAATTCCGAAATCGGACATATCCGTATCTGAAGCTGTGGGAAAAGCTTCCTGTATTTCCATCGACTCCGACGGTGTGTACCGCGGTTAGGTTTCTGTTCCCATATGGTTGAAAGACATTGCCGCCGAATCCCGTGACTACGTTGAACTGATCAAAATGAAATGAATAAAAAACCCGCCAGTTACGTGTCACGTTCCAGTCAAGACGGGCCGTGACCTCAGTCTCGTGGAAGGGGCTCGGGAAGGTCGAACCAAAGTTGGTAAATGGACTTGGAGGCTGAGTGAATACCGTGCCGTGCTGCAGAACATGCTCATAGTTGACAAACCAAAAGAGGTGATTCTTAACGAATGGCCCGCCGGCTCGGAAGCCTACATCATTTCGCTGGAAAAACGCGGGTACGGAGCCGACGTTAGCAGCAATATCGTTGCCCCGAAAGAGGTAGAAAGCGGAGCCGTGATATTGATTTCCACCACTATGGGTAATTACATTGACCGCTCCAGTTGAGGTGAGGCTTGTAGCGGGGTCGAGCATCGAGAACGCTACTTGAAATTCTTGAATAGAATCTTGAGAAACATTTATCGTCGTTGTCCCAACCGTTTCATCGGAAATATCTACTCCGTCGACTTCGATGCGGGTGGATCGTCCAGACCGACCTTGGACTGAAATACCTGTAAACCCGTTCTTTGTGGGATCAAAATTCCCACCGTCTTGTATTTGAACACCAGGGGTCAGTTGAGCAAGGTCCAGGAAGTTCCTACCATTCAGGGGAAGATTATCGATTGTGCTTGAGGTCAGAGCGCTCTGGACGGTCGCTTGAACCAGATTTATCGTTTCTGCGACCGAAGATTGAACGACCACTTCAGTGCTTTGAGACTTCGGCCTTAGGGTGAAATTTCCGTTTGCGCTTTGACCCACCAGAACGGTTATCGAGGACTTCAGCTTGTCAAAGTTGTTGGCCTCAACTGATAACTCGAAGGTACCCGGTTCCAACGCCTCGATGGAATAAGCGCCGGCCGAAGAAGTGGTGCTGGTTTTTGTAAGTCCGGTAGAAAGTGAAGTAACTGTCACGAGCGCTCCCGGAACACTGGCTCCGGATGAATCAGTAATCGTGCCGAGGATGCTGCCAGTAGAGGTTTGCGCGTAAGTGTTGGTGATCACTCCGAATACCGACGCTGCTAGAATCACGCCCGGGAAGATCACCAACCGCAGAAAACGCTGCTTTAGCGTCATTGTCCCCCCTCTTTTGTGTGACCCATTTTCCAAATGCACCATCTACTCAGCGCCTGATCTGTGTGCTCGTCGGCAGGAAGGCCGGGATATTGACGCGCAATAGGGGTGCTGACAATATGGTAGATACCCAATCGGTCCGTTTCTAGAGCTTAGGCAGGCCTAGGGCCGATGCCTAATTGTCATCAGCTTGCCGGGACCCTATGATGCCCCGGCGTTTTCTCATATGACACGGAGTCCGGATGAATGAGCGCCCTCCAATCGAGTCTGCCCGCGTCAATGGATCGCGACTTCAGAACAGAATTGAACAGTTAGCAGGAATCGGTACGACCCGTCTCGCATTTTCGAAGGCCGACGTGAAAGGCCGCGAAATTGTAATCGGAATGATGACCGAAATTGGCCTAGACGTCCGAATTGATCCCGCAGGCAATATCTTGGGCCGTCGGTCCAGACACACTCAAAATCCGGTCGTCCTTTGCGGTTCGCACATCGATACCGTTCAAAATGGTGGCCGCTTTGACGGGATACTAGGGTCGCTTGCAGCAATTGAGTCTGCCGCGACGTTGCAGGAGATGGACTACGTAATGCAACACCCTCTTGAAATCGTCATCTTTGCGAATGAGGAGGGCCAGAGTTTTTCTCCACTATTTGGCAGCCGCTGCATGATCGGCGCGCTTGGAGCTGAGGATCTGCATATTGTTGATGCGTCCGGACGAACTCTCGCGCAAGCGATCGCCGATATAGGAGGCGATCCAGCAGAAATTGACCGAGCAGCCAGGAAGAAAGGTGAAATCCACGCATTCGTCGAGCTCCACATCGAACAAGGAGGAGTGTTAGAAGACCTGGGCGTTCCTATTGGAGTGGTTGAGGGAATTTCTGGAATTCTCTACAGCGACGTCAAGCTGACCGGCCTTCCTCGCCATTCAGGTACCACGTCGATGAACCTCCGAAAAGACGCTTTGGTGGCTGCTTCGCGTTTCGTACTGGAGGTTGAGAGAGCTTCTCGCGAGAACGAACTCTGTCGAGTTGCAACGGTAGGACATTTAGAGGTTTTGCCGAACTCACTCAACATTGTGCCAGGCATCGTAAACTTGACTCTGGAATTGCGAGATCTGAGCACTGAGAAAATGCAGGGCGCTTACGAATACTTGCAGCGACAGGCGGCCGCGATTCAAGAGCAAATGGGCGTACATTTCCGATTTGCTGAACGGGCCCTTATCGAACCGGTTCCCGCCGAGCCCAGTATAATGCGGGCAATTCAGGAGGGCTGCAGGGTCCTGGGTTTGCGCAGTCATCAAATGCCCAGTGGGGCTGGGCATGACGCGCAAATGATTGCCCGGATTGCACCCGTGGGAATGATTTTTGTTCCTAGCGTTGCCGGGATAAGCCATTCCGAAGCCGAATTTACGGAAGGCGAGGATTGTGTGCATGGAGCGAATGTGTTGCTGCAAACAATCCTAAGAGTCGACAGTCTTTCCTAGGCCACATATCCGTTACAGAAAGGCCGAGCCAGCGATGATTCTTCTAGGTGTAGATGTCGGCGGAACATTCACCGACCTTATCCTCGCCGATACGGAAGAAGGCAAACTGGCGATTCACAAGGTAGCGAGCACTTCGCCAAATCCGTCCGAAGGTGTTCTAAAAGGAATTCGTCAATTGTGCGAGCGCGAAGGCATTGCCTTGGAGAAGGTAGATCATCTCTTTCACGGAACTACGGTTGCCACGAATGCGATGTTGGAACACAAAGGCGCGCGAACCGGAATGATTACGACGAAAGGTTACCGAGACATCGTTCACATCGGACGCCACCAACGTCCCCAAAATTATTCAATCTTGCAAGACATTCCGTGGCAGTCGCACCCGTTGGTCTTGCGCCGACATAGAAAGGTTGTCTCGGAACGTTTAATTCCACCAGCGGGAGAAGTCTTGATTCCTCTCGACGAACAACAAGTGCGCGAGCAGGTGCGAGCTCTGCGAGCTGAGAATGTCGAATCGATCGCCGTATGTTTTCTATTTTCATATCTCAACGCCGCGCACGAAAACAGGACTAAAGAGCTGGTAATGGAAGAGTTCCCTGGTGTCTACGTCACGACATCGTCCGACGTGTCGCCTCAGTTTCGAGAATTTGAACGTTTCACGACGACCTGCATGAATGCCTTTCTCGGGCCGAAGGTAAAGAGATTTGTGGACGGCCTAAGTGAAAGACTGCGCGATGCCGGAATCAGATCAGACGTTCACATCATGACGTCGAATGGCGGTGTTGCCACCGCTGAAACGATTTCAGCGAAGCCCGTCTATTCACTCTTGTCGGGTTTGGCTGCGGGTGTCCTGGGTGGCGAATGGATAGGCCGGCAGGCAGACCGCCCGAACCTGATCACGCTCGATGTGGGCGGTACGAGCGCCGATATTGGAATTGTTACGACGAGCGGGATCGTGGAGGCCGCCGCCCGAGACACTAGGATTGCGGGCTTCCCGGTGATGGTTCCGATGATCGACGTTCATACCATCGGTGCAGGAGGAGGAAGCATCGCCTACGTTGACGCGGGCGGTGCTTTTCGAGTTGGTCCAAAGAGCGCGGGCTCGGAACCTGGGCCTGCTTGCTACGGGCGGGGCGGCGAGGAGCCGACCGTTACGGACGCAAACATTGTTCTCGGCCGACTCGATCCGCAGCATTTTCTCGGTGGCGAGATGCAAATCTTTACGGAGAAGTCCCACCGGGCGATCGAGCAGCTCGCAAGAAATCTTGCAATGGACAAGTACGGCGTGGCCGAGGGCGTCAATACGATTCTTGCAAGCAACATGGCGAACGCAATTCGCTCTCGAACCGTCCAGAAAGGATTCGATCCACGCCAATTCACGCTCATTGCGTTCGGCGGTGCGGGGCCCACTGCCGCGGTAGAAGTGGCGAGCCACCTGAAGATTCCCGAAATTCTGGTTCCTCTATACCCCGGCATTACATCTGCGTTCGGATTGCTGACGACAGATTTGAAATACGATTTTTTCCGTACGGAACTGCTGCGGTCCTCGGAGGGCACCGAAAAGAAATTGACGTGGGATATCGAAGAACTCGAGAACGCCGCGAGGCGTCAATTGAAGCGCGATGGCATTTCAGGGGACAAAATTCTTTTTTCGCGAAGCGTGGATCTGCGCTATTTGGGTCAGGGTTACGAACTACGCGTTCCATTGCCTCCCGGGCCGCTGCAACAAGACGCCTGGAAGTCGGTTTGGGACGATTTCCACCGACGACATCATACGGAGTACGGACACTCATTTCCTGAAAGCTGCGTTGAGGTCGTTACGCTTCGGATGACGGGTATTGGATTAATGCCGCGATTGCCAAAAACGTTCGTGACGAAGATGAAAGCCCGCGTCGAAGATGCATGGCTCAAGAGTGGGGAAACATATTTTCGGGTAGCTGGAAGATTTTCGAAATTCCGGACCGAGTTTTTTGACCGTCACCGCCTTCCGCCGGGCGTAACGATTTCCGGGCCGGCGGTGTTCTATCAGACGGATTCTACGACTGTGCTACCACCGGGATGGCAATTGCAGGTGGACGAATTCGGAAATCTAATTGTCACACCTGAGATGAGATCACAACAATTGCCCTACACGGCAGAAGGACGAGCGCAAAGTACAGCCAGCTCCAAATCTGATTTGTGATTTAGCACGATTTCGTAACGGCGGAGAACCTCATGTCCATATATTCCGTTGGGCCAGGCGACAGCAAGATGGAGCGAATCGATCCAATCACGGCCCAAGTAATCTGGGGCGCGCTCGAAAGTATCGCCATCGAGATGGGGCACAAACTCACGCGAATGTCCTACTCGAGCATCATCCGTGAATCTGAAGATTTTGGCGCCGCACTTCTCGACGCGGATTGCCAGCAGCTTTGCGAGTCCGCCTTCAGCACTCCCCTGCAGCTCGGACCAATCCCTGGGTATGTCCGCGGGATCAAGCAGGTATTTACAGAGCGAAACGAGGCATTCTTCCCCGGCGATGTAATCATGCACAATTCGCCGTATTACGGGGCGTCTCATGGGCCCGACATCGCGTTCTGCGTTCCTGTTTTCGATTCAAGCGAGCTAATCGGGTTCTCCGTCACAACAGCGCATCACCTTGATATCGGGGCGCTTGTGCCCGGAAGCTGCGGAATCGTTGACGCCGTGGACGCGTATGCGGAAGGACTGCAATTCAAAGGTATAAAAGTTTACGAACGTGGGGTGAAGAACCAGCAGTTCTGGAACTTCCTGAAAGACAATATTCGCGCTTCGGACATGGTGGTCGGAGACATGGAAGCGCAGATTTCCGCATGTCGCACCGGTGCTGCGCGTTTTTTGGAGCTCGCGAAGGATTACGGAATTCAAAAAGTGCTTGCCGCTAGTGAATACCTCATGGCGTATTCAGAAGCTGCGATCCGGCGTGAAATTGAAAAGCTCCCAGATGGCAAGTATGAGGCGGTAGGTTACTGCGATGGTTTTCAGGACGATCCTGATCCGCGCAAACGGGATCTAAAGATCGCTGTCGCCGTGCAAGTGGCCGGCAGCGACATCCTGGTCGATTTGTCAGGATCATCTCCTCAGATAGTGGACCGACCGGTGAATATGCCTTTCGAAGGAACCGTGGCAGTGGCCGTGTACCTAGTTCTTCGGTCGATTCTGCTCGACACCGAAACCCATGAATATATCCCGCAGAACTCCGGGCTGATTCGCCCTATCCGTATCCATGCACCTTTGGGCTCGATTTGCAATCCGACTTTCCCTGCCCCTACGATCGCCCGCTTTTGTCCGGGAAATATCGTAGCCAGCACGTTGATGCACGCGTTGTCTAAAGCAGTTCCGCATCAAGTGAGCGCGGGCGTCGGCAACCTGAAAGTTATTGCCTACAGTGGCTTGAGCGGTGAGAAATACTGGGTGTACATGGATATCACCGAAGGATCCTACGGCGGTCGTTACGAGAAAGACGGACTCGACTGCGTAGACACGCTTTATGCGAACACGCGCAATAACCCAATCGAAGACATTGAGTCGCATTTCCCGTTGAGGGTACTTCGCTACGAAATCCGCGAAGACAATTGCGGAGCAGGCCGGTGGCGAGGCGGAGCCGGCTCGATACGCGAGATGATGTTTATGACAGATGGGCATGCATCCATCGAGGGCGACGGTCACAAACACCTGCCGTGGGGATTGTTCGGCGGAGCGGATGGAGCCGCAGGAGGCCTGATTCTAAATCCAGACTCGCCCGAACAGCGTGAATTGCCGTCGATGATCAGCAACCTCACTCTGCGAAAAGGAAATACGCTTCGCACAGTCAGTCCATGTGGCGGAGGATACGGCGACCCCCTGGAACGCAAGCCTGCGGCGGTCCTCGAAGACTTCCTGGACGGATTAATTTCCAGGGAGAAAGCAGCCGAACAGTATAAGGTCGTGATCAACCAACAAGGCGCGATCGACGAAAATGAAACAGCACGTTTACGACTCTAAAGATCAGAGATCGACTCGCAGTCCATCTTGACGTCTCGGAGCGCCCGAATGAGAAAGGTGTTCTATCCACTGTTGATTGGAATTCTTTCGTTTCAGATCACTGGCGCCCAATCTAAGGCCAAAGACTCCAGAACGTCTGCAATCGAGGAAGCGATCGAACCCGCGTTTTCCGTACAACGTTTTTCAGAAGTAGCTATGGCCCCCGACGGCGGGCACGTAGCATGGGTCACGACCATGCCAGGAACCTCGGACGGCTCTACAGCTCATGCATCAATTTTTGTGCAGGATCTGAAGACTGGCGTCGCAAAACCAACGCGAATCTCTGCCGGTGCTGGGTCCGATCTGAATGAACATGGCATCGATTGGTCGCCGGACGGAAAACGGCTCGTGTTTCTCTCAAATGCAGGCAGCGAGGGTCAACTAGAACTTTACGTCTTCGACGTTGCGGATGGCGAATCGACCAAGTTAGCGACTTCCGTTGGACAATTGGCATCTCCTCGTTGGTCTCCAGACGGGAAAGAAATAGCCTTTTTCGCCACCGCATTTCCGGAATCGAGCGATGCGTCGCCCAACCCACTCGCGGGTCCTGATCAGAGACTCGCCCTCATAGATGTATCCTCCAAAAAGGTTCGAGTTATCAGTCCTCGAAATCTATTCATCTACGAATTCGGTTGGTCGCCCGATAGCAAAAGGTTGGCCGTGACCGCGGCTCCTGGCGAAGGAGACTCCGATTGGTGGACCGCGCGGCTCTACACTGTTGACGCACAGTCAGGCGAAACGAAACAACTCTGGAAACCGGAATTGCAGATCGCGAGACCATGCTGGTCACCTGACGGGAATCGCATTGCACTCATAAGCGGGTTGATGAGCGATTCGATTGCGCCGGGCGGCGATATTTATGTCGTACCAGCAATCGGGGGGACACCGGAAAATGTAACTCCATCACTCCCGGCCTCCGCCACGTGGTTGGCATGGAAACATCCAGATGAAATTCTATTCACCGAGATCATTGACGGTGAGGCCGCCATCGCCAGTCTGAATCTTTCGACGAAGCACGTCGACATCAGTTGGAAGGAACCCGTCAGCATCAACACAACCGGGTTCGTATGGGAATATGCATTGTCTCTGTCAGCGAATGGCAAAAGCTCAGCCGTAGTTCGTCAATCCTTTCAAGATCCACCAGAGGTATGGGTCGGACCGAATGGCAATTGGAAACAACTCACTCACGTGAATGCCGACGATCACGCACTTTGGGGACGAGCCGAGAGCTTGCATTGGGAGAGCGACCACGCTCGGGTCCAAGGGTGGTTGCTCTATCCGAGAAATTTCGATGCCAGCCAGAAGTACCCGATGGTAGTTCTAGTCCACGGCGGCCCGGCTGGAGCGTCAGTGCAACATTGGCCCTGGCAGTTTTATGACGCTGAAGCGCTTGCTGCTCTCGGGTATTTTGTTTTCTATCCGAACCCACGAGGTAGCGCCGGTGAAGGACAGGCTTTCACCCAAGGAAACGTAAAGGATTTTGGATACGGTGATTTCCGCGACATTCTGGCAGGAGTCGATCGTGTTAC
>Ga0307471_100002230_pt1 | contig 11049 bp, 7 predicted proteins | sample atmos_gasesAM3C__2_FD_204566 | JGI IMG/M metagenome (GOLD analysis project Ga0307471, IMG submission 204566) | Hardwood forest soil microbial communities from Morgan-Monroe State Forest, Indiana, United States - atmos_gasesAM3C_515 | ecosystem: Environmental > Terrestrial > Soil > Temperate... | reverse complement strand
GAACACTAACGGTACCCCCCACAACAGGTCTCTTGTTCACAATAACATACAACATCCTAGCGATCACTACGGGTACACCGATATCCTTCTTGACCGACAGTGCGAATTGTGCTGGTCAGAGCGTCGCTAATACCAATGATTGCCTTCTCATCACGGCAGGCGCCGCAACTATACCGGAAAACGCCCAAACTGCCACTTTTGTCAACTCTGCCACATTCTTCCTGTCTGCCAGTCCAACCTCCGCGCAGATCAAAGTCGGCCAATCAGGCACTTCGACGATCACAGCCACAGGGTACGTAGGCTACACTGGAGTAGTAACTCTAGCGCCGACGATCAACTCCACGGCCACTAGTCATCCAGTCCCAACCGCGGCCCCGCCCACCATAGCGTTAACTTCGACAACGACTTCCGGAATGTCAACTCTCACAGTTCCAACCCTAACGAGCTCCCAGGCAGGCGGATACAATGTTACGGTGACCGGTTCAGACGGATCTCAAAGCCGCACGGTTTCCTTCATCCTGAAAGTGGTCGCGGTTCCTACTCTCGCAACCACTCTATCCAGCAACCCTATTGTCGTCGGTAGTACCGTCCATGACAGTGCGACTCTATCCGGAGCCTCCACTAACGCGGGAGGAACGGTAACCTACAACCTCTTCACGACATCTAGCTGCGCTGGGACTCCCAAACTCATCTCTAGCGTAACTGTCACGGCCGGAGTCGTACCTTCATCGGGTAACATTCCCATCAACAGCACTGGAACCTTCAGCTTCAACGCGACTTACAGCGGAGACTTTTACGATCAATCAGCCAGCGCATGCGAACCGTTAACAGTCAACAGGGCAAGTCCCAGCCTCTCAACAACGCTCTCGTCAAACACGATTACAGTGGGAACCACTGCGAGTGATACGGCGACGATAACGAGCGGATTCTTCGGCCCGGCCTCTGGAACTCCGTTCAGCTCCATCACGGGCAACGTAACTTACAACTTGTTCACCAGCAACGCATGCACCGGGCCCTCCAACATTATCTCCTTCGTCAATGTCAACGGCAACACCGGAAGTGTACCCGCATCCCGACTAGTTATTTTCAACAGCACTGGAACGTTCGGCTGGAACGCCACCTACACCGGCGACTCCAACAATAACAGAGCCCAGGGCGGCTGCGAACTCTTGACGGTACAGCCGGCCAGCCCAACGGTGACAACCAATCTATCCGCGAACAGCGTTGGGGTCGGCGGTTCAGCAAGTGACACAGCAACGCTAGCAGGTGGATACAATCCTACTGGGACAGTCACATACCACCTCTTTGTAGACGGCACAGGGGCTTGCACCGGTACATCGCATATCGTCTCAACCGTCACGGTCTCCGGGAACGGAGCCCAACCTAGCTCACGCGCGGTAACATTCAACAGCACTGTGACTACCGTTTTCGGATGGAATGCGACCTACAGCGGAGACTCGAACAATAACAAGGAAGCCAGCATCTGTGAACTTCTCACCGTCACCGCCAACCCAGACTTTAGCATCTCATCAAGCATCTCTTCTCTGACCCTAACAGTAGGAACAACCAGCAGCACCACCGCCACAATCACAATTACCAGTATCAACAATTTCGCGGGCTCAATAAAACTTACAAACTCCACATCACCCTTCGTTGGAGTTGGACTCGTCTGCAGCCCCAATCCGGTCTCCGTCACTACAACCACGCCGGGGACTTCTACATGCACGTTCACTGGCCGTAGCGCTGGCACGTTCATGGTCACTATCACCGGAACTAGTGTTTCGCCCGCGGTAGCAGAATCTATCACGCCGGCGATAACGGTAACCGTGACAATGGCCACCTCAGCACTCGCAAGCACACTTAGCACTGGCACGATTACTCTGAGTTTCGGCTCTCAAACCGCGACCGATACGGCCACGCTCACAGGCAGCTACTTCGCTACAGGAACAATCGTCTTCCAAGTCTTCGGTCCCGGCGACACCGCCTGCACTGGAGCCAGTCAGACCCTGAGCACCCTAACAGTCAACAGCAATGGCGCCTATACTTCGTCCGCTTTTACTCCAGCCCGTGGGGCTGGGACATATGAATTCGTCGCATCATACAGTGGAGACGGAAACAACACTCGCTTCGTAACACCCTGCGGAGCAAACCTCGAGATTTTGACAGTTAACAGGGCCGCTCCCACAATTTCCACGCAACTCTTCAACGCCACAGACAACACAGCTCTATCACTAACGGGCGGGGCCGCAATCGCGCCTGTCCATGGTACGGCTAAGGCGAGCATCTACGACTCAGCATCTATCTCCGGAGCCTTCAGCGTTACAGGCCTTGTAACGTACAGAGAATACAACGGCTTCGCATGCACAGGGTCCCCCACAATAGTCCATGCCGTCACTATAGTCAATGGTAACGTTCCGACCCTGACCACACCCGTGCTTTCAGATTTTCCCGCTGGAAACTATAGCTTCACCGCCATCTATGGAGGCGACGGCAACAACACACTGGCCACCGGCAGTTGTGAACCCCTTACAGTCAACGCCCTGCCAATCGCCGTTTTCCAAGTAACGCCTCAATCCTCCTACTACACCATTGACACAGCTCTATCCTTCAACGCGACGCTGTCCGTCGACCCGGACGCCAGCGTCCTATCAGACAAGATAGTAGTGTATACCTGGAACTTTGGCGATGGAACAGCACCCATATCTCTGGCAAGCCCCGGATTTGAAACCCACAGCTATGCCAAGGTCGGCACTTACACCGTGACCCTGACCGTGACCGACTCCTTTGACGGAATGAACTCTACAGGTAGAACTATCAATGTAGTCCAGCCCGTGATAACCATCGGAACACCAAGACTCTCCCCCTCCTCCCCAACCATCGGAGACAAGGTAACATTGATTGTGGACATTAGGAATACCGGTAGTGTAACACTAAGTTTCACGGTGGCAATGGACGTAGGCAGCCAGACAGTAGACCAGACACTTGTAACACTCACGCCTGGCCAGGATAACAGCACAATAACACTCCACTGGGACACGGCATCGTATTCAGAAACAACCTACACCATAACCGTGAAAATAGTCAACCCAAGAATAAACGGCTCGAATGGACAGCCCGTCTCCCTGCCCACTTCTTCGCAGAGCGCTGGTAACCTCGCGCTCGCTTCCCAACCCACATCGCCCCTCCAAGGCTCTACACTGTGGATCATAGTGGGAGCCGTCGCGGCCGCTGCGGTAGCAGCAACATCCTTCCTAGTGATACGACGACGCAAGACTCCCGCCGCTACCGCCTAGATCACCAAGAAAGAGGCTCGTCCTAGAACGAATTTCTTGCCGAGTCGTCCAGTCTTTCGCTGGCTCCTCGATCCTTTCTGCTTCTTCTCACTCAGCCGCCTAACAACTATGACAACAACCAGGACCACCAATGCTGCGGCTAGGGCAGTATAGAAGATTAGCCCAAATGCAGACGGCTGCGGAACAATCACAGTCAAGTACGCGGTGTCCGGCGTTGTCAATCCAGCCTGGACATTCTCGCTCTTTGAATAGTCACTGATCGTAGACCCTGAAATCTTCAAGAAATATGAGCCGGGCCGCAGACCAACAAACGTCGCACTAGTAGTGCTCACCGCCTGCTCAAACGGAGTTACATCAGAGCTCGAATTGTAGAGCTGAACAGTAACAGCCTCAGACAACGACTGGCCACTCACAGTCCTGAGACCAAGGATGATCGCCCCCACAGCTTTGACAATCGAGACAGTCTCGGTCACCGGAGGGCCAACACTACCCTTAGTATCGGTGACAAATAGAGTCACAGTATAGTTGGCAGCTGTCGAGAACACATGAGTTATGACTGGAACGGTCGCATTCTGCTTGGTCCCGTCTCCAAAGTCCCAAGAGTACTTTGAGATAAGGACACTGGAATCGTTTGCATTGAAACTTCCACCAGCGCTGAATACAATCGTCTCTCCAGGAAGAAAAGCTTGAGATGATGTTGGCCCGAAATTGAAGAAGGAGACGACTCCGCGATTCGCGAAAATCGCACCCATCGTGACCACAGGGACAAGATGAACGTTGACCTGTGATGGGTCACTGCCAGGGCTTGTTATGAAAGCATGATCAAACAGGAAGGTACTCGTCCCATTGTTCCCGACAGTGAATTGGACCGAGAATAGCAGACCCGCAATTATCGGCCCAGACAGCTGCGTACCTAGCAAGATCTGCTGCACGTGAATATTCCCAATGAGGTCAGTTGGATCGCACGATTGGCTAGAGTTCAAGGGTAGTCCGTCAACGCAGACAAGAGAGGGCAGCGTAGACAAGCCCTGGAAGATATTCTTCGAATAATCCACGATTCCAGGCTTCAGAACAATGTGGGGAAGAGTGTAGTTTATCACGACGTCGAATGCGTTCACAAATTCTGACTCTGTCAGATTTAGCATCACATTAACGGTGAAATTCGAGTTCGCCCGAGTGAGGCTCGGCCCCCCGGAGCGAACCGGGCTGAGATACACACTGGAGAACACAGGAGCCCCCTGTCCCCTGACCGGAGGAATGCCGACGAAGCTGAGTGAAGAGACAGACATGAGAAGAACTATGACCACAACCATCGCAGACCCCAATGGACCTCCCCTCACTAGACTCAAACCTGCTTCCACCACTAGATCCGCCTGCATCCATATCCGCTTATCGCTGAGGCACACCTGCGAACCAGGCGGGATTCCAGTGGAAGACCAAGCGGAAACATAACACACAGTCCCGCGTGAAGCAAACAGTCTCAGAAGGCTTTAGCCAGTCCTAGTTTGAAACCCGGCAGAGTCCCACCCTAATCCCAAAGAGATTCCTACTAGCCACCAAAAAGATCCTTCGAAGAAAAACTTTGCGAAGCATATCGTCCCTAGACTACCTAGCTACACGTCGAGTAACCCATCAAACTCTTCGACCCGGACCCTTGACAAGGGCGACCCTATCTCCCAGAAACCTGTCAAACATAGCCTCCAGCCTAGTAACATCAGCACCAGTTGACAGTTGGAGCTTCTGATCCCGAGTCAGAATAATAATGCCAGCACCCAGCTCAGCCTCTGTCAGCTCCACACGTATGATATCAGAATAGCCAATGCTGAAATTGCCCTTGTCATCTAACAGAATCTGCTCGGGCGTTGCCTCCCTCATCTTTCTCTTCTTCCCTGACTCACGTCCTCCCATGAAGACACTCTCGAGGACATTTGCAAGGACTCCAATCATCGCGCCTATAGTGATTGCACCGAGGCCACGCTTTCCAACATGCGCGATGATGATCCGTTTACTGGTAAGAATAAGCCTCAACTGCTCACGTCCAATGGCCAGCTTCGCAACAACCGGGATCTGGTCCACGATCTTCTCCGTCGGAGCGGAGGAGGTGCTCGATGAAGCTACCCGCACTGTCTCAATTCTCAATCTAATCACGGACCATCGGGCTAGGTCAAATCCAAGCTCTATCCTTCTCAAAATTGTTCGCTCTCACTATACATATGACATATGTACCAAACGCATCGAAAATAAACAGCGCTTCGAGCTCACCTCACCCAAAAGCAAGTTTCCCACTCGCCAACCTAACGAACCGATCAAACTGACAGTCTGAAGATCATTGAAAAAATTTCACGGGAACTAATATAGCGGGAGAATCATCGAGAGGCCAATCGTGCCCCGGTGGCTCAGCCTGGTAGATGCACAACGGCACGAGAAAGCGTCGCCTTGGTAAGGCGAAGGTCGCGGGTTCAAAAGCCGGACAACGGCTGAAATCCCCGCCCGGGGCTCCACATCCTCTTGGCCGAGTCAAGTGGCCCTCATCCCCACCTGACTCCAGTCTGGCAGTAGAAATCCCCCTTGAAGGGAGACACCTACGGACATGTCAATGCATCCTTTCAGACATGGCAGCCCCAATGAAACTTCCAACCAATCCCAAGAAGAGAGGGATAGGGAAGAAGATTGAGAACACGAAAATGATTCCTATCCCTTCCAAGGCCGAGAGCGAAATACTGCCAGCGAGCCCAGGCAGGATGAGAAACAAGTACACCAAAACCACGGTCAAAGCGTAGCAGGCGAAGAAGGATACTAGCACCCTCTCGAACTCCTCCAAGAGCAAACCTGCGATAACGGCGATTCCGAGAATCTCTAGATAGAAGACGAGCATTCCAACCGGAGTTCCGAAAATCTGGCCCGTCTGAAGCTCGGCCTGAAATTCCGAGACCCGTACGTTGAGGGACATCATCAAGCTCGATGAAGAGGGGGTGGAAATCACGAACCCCCCGCCTCCCCCGTACATTTTCCGAGGGACAAGCGCCCCGTCAAGAATTCCGCCTATGGCGGCTGATGCATTGAACACGCCCCATCCTAGAATTGTGAGTGCGGCTCTGAGCATGGGGCCAGCCAGCCTTCTTTTTATCCCCTCCATATACGACCCAAAGGACAACGGGCTGGATTTGAAGCTTCACGCTATTCTGAGGATGAGCGTTCCATATGCCTTCATCATACTCTCCGCAATCTCAACTGTCTACCTAGTAGCTTCGGCCATCAACTATCTGAGCTTCTACCCCGCCCTAAACGAGCTCGAATCTAACATTTCGACGGTTACCCTCACCACGGTGGTCATGAATAGTTCAGGAACCCTGCTGGCAAATGTCACTGTGACTAACCCCAGCGACTATTCTGGGCTCACAGTCGCAAACATGTTCCTCTCAACATTTTTCCTCCCATCAAACATGTCAAATTCCCCACTCTTCAACGAGACCCGACTCACTGGAACAGCATCCTACTTCATTCCTCTACCACCACGAACCAGCATCAATCTGGACATAACCACCCACTTGACCCCTGGCATGGTATCTTCAGTCTCAAGATATCTGAGTGTCAACTCGAACATGATCACGGCCAGCTGTCTTCTAGATGTCTACGTATCCACATTCTTGGACAAAGATCTAGGCTATGTGACCCTACCCGAGCAACAACGGAACATTCCATTGACTCTGACAACTTGAGATCGAGCCTAAGAAATCTGGCCCTAAGTAGAAGGCGAGAACGAGGTCACCCCGTTCAGCTAGTGACACAGTATTCTTGAGAATGAGAAATTCAGCGTATTACTGGCGTGAAGACCCGACTAACTCAAGTTAGCTCCGTTTGAAACCCGTTATCAGACACCTGGGCGCAGTACTTTCATAAATCCCAGGCGACACCCTTCCAGGACGACCCAACGAGTTCAGCTAGGATGAAGGGTTCCCCCTTGCCAGATGGTCCAGCATCTGTTCCGACTTCTCCTTCCAAGCGGGCATCTGCGACATCTGCTCCAACGCGTATTTCTCGGCCTGCTCCTTGTTCATCCAGCGAGTCTGCATAGCAGACGCAACCAAGTCCTCATACAACTTCTCAAAAGGTAACAGCTTACCCTTCAAATCAGTACAATGAATACAATACGGATTGTCAAGATCCTGAGCTCCATGCTCCTCCCGCGAAGCCAACGGCCTACCACAACTCTCACACTTCGTCGCCAGAGACATAGCATCCGCCGAAACCAACAATCGCACAGACACTAGATAACCATACTTGGACGCACGAGCCCCCCCGCACGGTAACAAGAGCCTGGAAGTTCATGCTTGTCTCGAACTGAATCTTGAGATTCGCCAAACAAGCCACCCGGCGAATGATACTCGAATAGTGTTACCCGCCTCTGCGCAATAGTAGGTCGACTATCCGAATATTCAGTGGTGGGCGATTGGGCTTAACCCATGCTAAACATGAAGCCCATTATTAATTTGGGTTCAGTCGCCCCCACTCCCAAATGCGCCACTTGCGGCAACCAAGAGAAACTAGTACTTCATCATATCAAACCAAGATCTGAGGGAGGCGGAAACGATCCGTCTAGTCTTCAAATCCTTTGTGAGGAGTGTCATAGAAGAGTCCACCACTTACTCCCACACAAGTCCGAACTAAGAGACCTAGTTGAAGCGCTCTACGACATTCAGAAGGTCCGCATTGCCATCGGCACCGTCTCGGCCGAATTGAAGATACTTCCCTCTTAGGCGTACGAGACCATTTACGAGAATTAGAGAAAGACATTGAAAAGAGACTGCAATCGCGCTTGGAACCAGAAAGTGTCTGTCGGAATTATCTTTCCAAGATCGAAGGAATTGGCCCTATCTTGGCGGCTAATGTAGTCGCATTGCTTCAGAATCCGCAGGGGTTTCGATCAGTTTCGGCTCTTTGGCATTATGCGGGTTATCACGTGGAGGACGGTAGCGCACCAAGACTGCAGAAACGCAAGAGATTAACTTGGAATCCCAAACTGAGAGTTCTGGGATACAAGATAGGCAAATCTTTCGTCATGCGTGGAGGGGGTTACCGAAGCAGGTATGAAGAATACAAGGAAGAATATCGAAAGAAAAACCCCGATCTCAGCCTAGGACACATCGATGCCATGGCGAGACGAAAGACCGTAAAACTGTTTTTCCGCCATCTGTGGCAAGTCTGGCGAACTCTGGAATATCTTCCAGTCACGCCGCCTTATTCGTCCCAGAACGATGCTTCGATCATCAAGCCCTTCGTCGACTCGCCCGAAGGAACTAAGGAATGGGACATTTCCTTTGCAGCCGTCGAAAATTTCTCCGATGCCTAAATCTATAATATCTCGCTTCGGCCATATCGCCTAGTTATCAGAGGAATGCTTCTATTGCGTAGAAAGGGCCAAACGGCACCTTTCACACTACTCACACTCATACTCCTATTCGGAAGAAAGAAAACCGAACAAGAAAACACGAACACCCCCGAACTCATCAAGCAAGAACCATTCCCAGTACCCGACATTCTCAAGAAAACAATCACCAGCACAGACGTCTCGAGATCTCGAGACAGACTCCGACTCGCAAGCCTAGAGAGAGACATCATCGGAGACGCCCTCACAAAGATCTATGAAGCCGAAACAAAAGGACAGATCAATGACAGCGAAAAAAATCAGCTCCTACAACGCTACAAGACAGACCTCAAACGGGTAGACAGCGAAATAGACACTCACAAGAAGACCGTGGACCTCTACGAACTAGAGTCCGCAAAGGAAGATCTCCTCAAGAGCTTCCAAGAAAAAATGCTCGAAATAGATCTGAAGATAAGCCAGATCAGACCAACAGTGACCACAACGCTCGAAACGATACCAAAGCCTCCGGAGACACCCAAAACAGAGACGGATCCCATTCCTCCACCTGCAAACCCTCCCAAAGAACGTCCTCCAAAGGAGAAGCCTAAGAACAAAGCAGAAGAACGTCTAGAGACTATTCGTGAAGAAGTGCTCAAAGCGATGGAACGCCTCGAACAGATCGAAACAGAAGGCTGAGCAAGAACCTGTCCTGGACAGACAAGGCTCGTATTAGCGCCGCCGCCCAAGCGGTAAGGGAGATCAGAGACAACACTACTATCGGACTTGGAAGCGGCAATACCATCCTACGGGCTCTCGAACTGGCCGCCGAACGAGTCAAGAAAGAGAACCTCAAAATCACCTTCATCCCGACATCCTACCAGACAGAAATCGCCGCGAAGAAACTAGGCCTCAAAACCACAACCCTCGAAGAGGACATGGAACCAGATCTCGCACTAGACGGGGCAGATCAGATACAGTGGCGAACCCTCGACATGGTCAAGGGCGGAGGAGCAGCACTCCTACGAGAAAAGATAGTAGATTCAACTGCCAAGAAACTCGTCATCATCGTCGACGAGAAGAAGCTAGCAAAGACGCTTGGAGGACCACAACCCATACCCGTCGAAATAGTCCCCTTCGGCTACGGATCAACGGTCGCAAAGATCAGAAAGATCTCTGAAAAGACGGCTCTGAGAGAAGCCGCGGGCAAGGTCGGACCGGTCATAACCGACAATGGCAACCTGATAGCGGATGTGTATTTCAGGAGCCTCCGCAGACCAGAGATAGTCGAAGAGAAACTCAAGAAGATCCCCGGGATAATCGAGACAGGCTTCTTTCTAGAAATGTGCGATGTAGCTTACGTAGGTAGAAAGGATGGCCGAGTCGACATTCTCCGTAGAAGCTAACGCTCCGCGAAACCCATAATGCTGCACTCAGGCGAAGTGCCGGGGGCGGGGCTCTCGAAAGAGGTCTCTTTATCGAACCCGCGACCTCCGGATCTCTCAAACCATATTATGAGTCCGGCGCTTTGGCTCCCCCTTCGGGGTCTGACCAAGCTGAGCCACCCCGGCAAAAAATCCCGGGCAGGGTCTATTGCTAAAAAGCATTGGCCCGAGAAACATTAAACAGAAACACGAACGAACAGGGGCACCAAGAACAAAGGACCCAAGCTTGTCCAGCCACAAATTCCTCACACTAGATGACGTGGAGACGAGCAACAAGAGAGTCTTTCTGAGAGTAGACATCAACGTCCCCCTAGACCCGTCCACACATCTGATCCTTGACGACACTAGAATCAAAGCGGTCTCAGAAACACTTCACAGGCTGGAAGACGCAAAGGTAGTACTCGGATCTCACCAGAGCAGACCAGGCAAAGACGACTTCACCAACATGCAACCGCACGCGGGGGCTCTAGCAGACTGCTGCAATCAAGAAGTGTTGTTTGTAGAAGATGTAATTGGTCCCCACGCCCGTCAGAGAATTGCAAAAGTCGAGCGAGGTCAGGTGCTCGTCCTTGACAACCTAAGGTTCTGCGCCGAAGAAAACATCGACGACATACCCGAGAAGCTACTAAAGACCCACTTTGTAAAACAACTCTCACCGCTCTTCGAATTCAACATCAACGACGCATTCGCAACCGCCCACCGATCCCAGCCGAGCATCGTGGGACTCACTGATGCACTTCCGAGCGCTGCCGGGCGACTAATGGAGAGAGAACTCAAAGCAGTCTCGGCCCTCCTCGTGGAGCCCAGACGACCGTGCGTCTATATTCTCGGAGGCTCCAAGGTCGAAGACAAGATCCCGGTCATAGAACACATCCTGACACGCGACAAGGCCGACAAAATACTGCTCGGAGGAGTACCCGCCAAACTCTTCCTCAAAGCTATGGACAAG
>Ga0307471_100002229_pt1 | contig 11051 bp, 14 predicted proteins | sample atmos_gasesAM3C__2_FD_204566 | JGI IMG/M metagenome (GOLD analysis project Ga0307471, IMG submission 204566) | Hardwood forest soil microbial communities from Morgan-Monroe State Forest, Indiana, United States - atmos_gasesAM3C_515 | ecosystem: Environmental > Terrestrial > Soil > Temperate... | reverse complement strand
CGGAATACAAGACTATGCCGGGCTGGGGCGAGTCCACCTATGGGTTGAAGGATGCGGGGAAGCTGCCGAAGGCGGCAGTCGATTATCTCCGCTTCATTTCTGATTTTCTCCAGGTTGAAATCGGGATGATTTCGACTGGTCCGGAGCGCGACGCCACGATCATTTCGGCTGGAACGTTGCTGGCAAGCTGGCTGTGACGTTTAACGACAAAGCGGGAACGTCTCCAGCTTGCTTTCTTCACACTCATTGAGGACGCGAGTCAACGCTGTACAATCCTCACGTATGCTCACCTACGAACAGGCACGCCGATGCGTAGCCGAACAAGTTGGGAAGAGACCAGGGCCGCGCGCCACAGAGATCGTTGATGTCTGCGACGCGTTGGGGCGCGTGCTCTTGCAAGAAATAAAAACGGACCGAGAGTATCCATCCTTCCATCGATCGACCCGTGATGGTTACGCGGTGTGCGCGGCGGATGTCGTGGTTGGGACGCAATTGCCGTGTGTTGGCACGATCAAGGCCGGAGATGCGGTGACGCAAACGCTGGCTGCTGGCATGTGTATGCAGATCATGACGGGTGCAGGACTGCCGCCAGGAGCTGATGCGGTGGTCATGGTCGAGTACACGCAACGTCAAGGCAATCTTGTGCGGTTTGAGCGAACTGTGACGGCTGGACAGAATGTAGTGCCGCGAGGGAGTGAGGCGCAAGCGGGGCAGGCGCTTCTGGCGCGCGGAACCCGGCTTGGCTATGCGGAATTGGCGCTGGCAGCGCAAGTAGGTGCTACCAAGCTAGTGTGTGCGCAGAAGCCTCACGTGGCGATTCTTTCGACGGGAGATGAGATTGTTCCGGTGGACGCGACACCTTCTCAGTTTCAAATCCGCAACAGCAACAGCGTGTCCCTGGCGGCGCAGGTTCGATTGGCTGGAGGCGAGCCTGTGTTGTTGGGCAATGCGGCGGATCGTGTTGATGATCTTCGCGGGAAAATTCAGCGCGGATTGCGGGAAGACCTGCTGGTTTTGTCCGGCGGCGTGTCGATGGGGGAGTACGATCTGGTTGAAGCGGTGTTGAAGGAACTGGGCGCGGAATTTTATTTCGATGCGGTGGCGATCCGTCCCGGAAAGCCAACGGTTTTCGGGCGATGCGGCGATACGTTTGTGTTCGGTCTGCCGGGAAACCCGGTATCGACCATGGTAACGTTTGAGCTGTTTGTGACGGCTGCGGTCGACCTTTTGAGCGGTGCCGAGGCCCGGCCATTGCCTTTGTTGGAAGGGCAACTGGGCGAGCCGTTACAAGAGAAGCCTGGAATGGCACACTTTTTGCCAGCGCGTATCGAATGGCAAAGTGAAAGGCCCGTGGTCAAGGCGCTGGCGTGGCAGGGTTCGGGAGACATTGCCGCGTTGGCGATGGCGAATTGCTTCCTGGTTGTTCCCGCGGATTGGGAAAAGGTCGCTGCTGGAACGCGGGTTTCCGTGTTGCTGCGAAAGGATGTCGTCTAAACGAACGGATGGCAAAGCTCTCCCACTACGGCAGAAAAGGCGAAGTCACGATGGTGGACGTGTCGGCGAAGTCTGTGACGACGCGCACCGCCGCAGCGGAAGGTATTGTGAGAATGAAACCAAAAGTAGTGAATGCCGTGCGTCGCCTGAAAAATCCCAAGGGCGATCCGCTGGAAGTGGCTCGAATTGCAGGGATTGCCGCAGCCAAGCGCACGGCGGAGTGGATACCTCTTTGTCATCCTCTGCCGCTGACGCACATTGATGTGACCGCACAGCTATGCAAGAATGGCGTTGCGATTCGATCCAGTGTAAGGACGGCCGCCCAGACGGGTGTGGAAATGGAAGCGCTGGTAGCCGTCGCTGCCGCCGCCCTCACGGTCTACGATATGTGTAAGGCCCTCGACAAACGGATCGAGATCACCGATATCATGCTGACCCAGAAGACCGGCGGAGCCCACGGCGACTTTCACCGTGAGATGAAGCGGAAGCCAGTCCGGAGACCCGCAAGATGAGCGCCACCGGCGCAAAAAGCGTCAGGCTGCTGCTGGCGGATGACAATCCGTTGGTGCGCGATCTGATTACCAAAGGCATGGAGCCTTATTGCGAGGTGCTTATTGCGTCGGATGGCGCGGACGCCCTGCTCAAAGTGATTGATGATCCTCCAGACGCAATTCTCTGCGACTACAAAATGCCAGGACTCGATGGACGCCAGCTTTTTGAAAAGCTGCGCGGGCGTGAGGCCACGCGGCACATTCCGTTTTTGTTCATGGCCAGCCGCGCGGATATCGAGGAGCGTTTGCGGCCGCTGGTGGATGGTGTCGAGGACTTCATCACCAAGCCATTTTTGGTAAAGGACCTCGTCCGCATCGCCAAAAAAGTGGTTGATCGGCTGCATCTGGAAAAATTACAGAAGCGCGCATCGCGTCCCGGCGTAATTCAGGGCCGTCTCGAAGAAATGAGCATGATCGACCTGCTGCAATCGTTGGAGATGGGACAAAAGTCCTGCCGCCTGGTGGTGCAGCACAACGGCGAACAAGGCGAGCTTTACTTTGCAAGTGGACAGTGCCGCGACGCCAAAATTGGGAGTGTCGAAGGCGACGATGCGGTCTATAAAGTAGTGCTGTGGAACGCCGGTGAGTTCGAGATCGATTTTAACGCGGCGAACACATCAAACCGCACCACCACGACAAAAAACACAACCGGCTTATTGATGGAAGCGATGCGGCTGATGGACGAAGCCAGCCGCGACGCTGTCGAAACGCAGTGATTTCCCCGCAGCTACCCTCCTCATGCGTGTAGCCGTCCTTACCATCAGCGATTCTGTGGCCAAAGGCGAACGCGAAGACCTCTCTGGTCCCGCTGTGGTCGCGGCTTGCCGTGGGCTGGGCTGGGAAGTGACCTCCGCGTTGCGTGTGGCCGACGATCCGGCCAGCATTCGCGAACAGTTGCGCGAACTCGCGGACTCGGGGCGCATCGATTTGATCCTGACGACGGGTGGCACAGGGATCGGTCCCCGGGACAATACGCCGGAAGCGACTCAGGCCCTGGCCGACAGGATCATCCCGGGCATTGGCGAGGAAATGCGCCGCAAGGGGGCGGAAAAAACGCCAACCGCCGGACTCTCTCGCAGCACGGCCGGTTCACGAGGCAGGGCGCTGATCGTGAACTTGCCCGGTAGTCTAAAAGGTGCCACGGAATCACTGGACGCCATTGCCCATCTATTGCCGCACGCGATCAAAGTGCTCGGTGGCGCCCGCCACGACTGACGAAAACTTCTCCGAGTGAGGGCTTAGCGCTCAGGTGCGGTCGGTATTAACCGCTTTTTCTGATACATGAGCGTTTGCCAGTCTGTCAGCGCGAGAACACCAATAGCCGCCTCCAGATAGAGCAATGCGGTGATTAGATGATGGTGAACGGCATTCGCAGGCGTCTGCACCAAGCTGCCTGCAAAGTTGTGTCCGACGTGTGCCACCATTGCCACAAACAGGCTTCCGTTCGTGCTGTTATACATCCAGGCGTAGATGATTGCTGTTGCGATCATGCGAATATACGTCGCTGCCGCATCTTCTGGAGTCTCAAGAGAAAGACTTCCCGGAGTAATGACTGGCCATAGATGCCAGGTGGCCCAAAGGATGCCGATAAGCACGCTTGCTTTGAGTGCGCCGTAACGTTCCTGTAAGCGCGGTTGCGCAAAACCTCGCCAGCCCGGTTCTTCCGCAAAAAGGGATCCGAAAACGATCCAGAACATGCTGCCGGGGCCAACTCCAGAAAGTAAACGCGGGACCAGCCAGTGCGCTGGCGGTGCACTACCCAAGGCAATATGAATCACGTTGGCGATGAGAAAGAGAACTACAGGACCAACGAGCGCGACTCCATACCAAGCGATACCCACGCGCCAGGTCCGTACCTGGCGTGAGATAGAGCGGACTCCGCCTGCTTGCGGGTAGAGGCCCGCAACCAAGAGTGCTGCCAGCGTTGGAGCGCAAGCTGAAACCAGCATTCCCAAAAGGATGAATGGCAAGTGCGGCGTGGAAGAGGAGATTCTGCTGAGGTTTAAGCCTCCGAGGAATAAAGGGAGTCCTCCGAGAACGGTCACGCCAAACAACAGCAAGACCCACGCGATAATTGGTCCGCCATTCGCCGCGTATTCACTTCTAGTTCTCGAGGGTTGCATGACTTCTCCTGCCTGCAAGCGTCAGCATCGCGACAGGGGAAACGAAGAGTGCGATCGTGCCGCAGGCGATGTGCAAGATACGAACATACAGGTACCAGGTGTTCATGGCTTCTCGCCTCCTTTTCTTCCTGTTCTTTTCTTTGTTCTGGCGTTGTCCGCTTTCGTCAGGCGATCCATCGTGCGCAATGTCGCCGTGCTCCATTCCAGCAACATTCGCGAATTTCGTTTGCCATAGTCGAGAGTCATCAGCCAATAGGGCAGGCCAGGGTGTCTGCCATGTTCACGGTGAAGCCACGTTTCGACGCGGGTGTATTGCTGCGATAACGATTCGTGACGAGCGCGAAATTCCTCAACATGCCGGCGCATGTCTTCTGTCTTGCCACTCCGGCCAAAGAAGAGTTTGAGAAGAAGTTCATTCCGTGGAGATGGCAGTACCGCTGGCTCGCCGAGCCATTTCTGAAGCTCGGCGTTTCCAGATGCGGTGAGCGAGTAGATTTGCCGGTCCGGCTTGCCATTGGTGCGTTCGACGCGTGACTCGACTAGACCTTGCCCGGCCATTCGTTTCAGCATCGGATAGATCTGTCCATAGCTCTCTTTCCAGAAATAACCGAGGTTTTCCTTGACGAACTTCTGGATGTCGTAGCCGGACATAGGGCGAAGAGAAACGATTCCCAGGAGTGAATGACTGATCGTGCGGGGCTTCATATATCATAATGATATATATCATGAAGAGAGTGTCAAGTATTTTGTTCCCGGAAGAGCGGCCATGCCTTAACGATGAAGTTTCAGGCAGATTATGAGGTTTATTCGATTGCGACTGGAGCAGCGTATTTGCCAACGTCGCTCCGATTTGTAGTCTTTGTATGAGATGACATTTTGTAGTGCAGGCGAATGATGGTAATGCCGAGGAACGAGATGGTGTGGTCGACGCGCAGAACACTTTCGTCGTCCACGTAGACGTGGAAGAGTTCGTGGAGTGTCTTGACGTAACGAACCCGCCAGTGGTCCTCGCCGGATCCAACGAGGCGATAGAAGCCGGAGCGGCCCCAGGCAGAGCCGGAAGAATCGAGGCCGAAGGAGCCGTCAGGGTGGGCGACCGGGCGGAGGTAGACATTGGCGCTGCCGTTGCATGGGAAAGTAACCTTGACGCAGGGAACGTGTTCGCCAGGCACCTGCACAGTGGAATAGAGGCCTGCATAGATGACAAGGCCAGAGGATTTCAGACGGCGAAGCCATCCGGTGTAAGCGATGCGTCCCGATGCAGGCTCGATGAGCTGGAGGACTTCGCTGTTCATCCCTTTCGCCACTTCCAGAGACGAAATAGGGAAATTGAGCTGGTCCATGCGGCGGCTGATGAACTCCACCAAAAGCCACAGGAAGAAACGACCGATCAGGGAGACCTCGGTCCAGACTTCGAGATGATACTCGGCGGCATGCTCGTAAAAATGGCGGATAGCCGGATGAACCACGTCCGGATTGAATCCGGGGCCGCGAAGCGCGTTGAAATCAGGAACCAAGCCTGCATCGTGTGGGGCATGGATTTGAAGTTTTTCGTCCTGGGCGATGCGCTCGTAGATGCCGGTGCCAATGCGGCCCAGTTCGCCTAACGGACAGCTTAGCCACGGCGCATCGGTCTTGCGGATACGCTTTCCGGTCAAGCGGATCCAAACCTGTATCCCCTCTTCGAGAAAAAAGGCAATCAAGTTGTAAAGAGCGGACCTTCTGTCCGCTGGCGTTATAACTGAGGCCTGTGATTGAGGAAGGGAGGCCATAGGCTTACCTTCTATCTTCGCATTCGGGTCGATAATGAGCGCGACTCCGGGGCTGGATTGTGCCTGGTGGATTAACCGTGGAGGTCTGACAATCTGCGAAACTTCGCTGGAATGACGGTGGATTCGCATAGAATATTCGGACCATGAAACTCTCCGATAAGAAGCTGGCCGTTCTTGGCGCCGGAAAACTCGGCGGAATTCTGCTGCGTGCCTATTTGAAGCAAGGTTTGTTTGCCGCGCCGCGCGTTACCGCGACCGTGAAGCACGGCGAAAAAGCCGCCTCCCTCGCCAAGGAGCTAGGGGTTGGGGTAACAACCGAGAACCGCAAGGCTGTGCACGGCGCGGACATCGTGCTGCTGGGCGTGAAGCCACAAGTCGTCGGCGAAGTATTAAAAGAGATTGCTCCGGAATTGAGCGAGCGCACGCTGATCGTTTCCGTGGCTGCATCCGTGCCCACCAGTTATATCGAGCAGCACGCGGGCGGAAAAGTTCCCGTCGTGCGTGCCATGCCGAACACGCCGTCAGCCGTGGGCTGCGGAATGACCGGAATTTGCCGCGGCGCTCATGCTGGCGACGAGCACCTGGAAATTGTCCGCGCTATGTTCGATGCCGTAGGCCGCACCGTGGTGGTGGATGAGAAAAATATGGACGCCGTCACAGGCCTTTCCGCCAGCGGTCCAGCTTATATATATATCATTCTAGAATCGCTAGCGGAGGCTGGCGTGAAGGTTGGCTTGCCGCGCGATGTGGCGACGCTGCTGGCGGCGCAAACGATGAAGGGCGCGGCGAGCGTGGTACTGGAGACCGGCGATCATCCGGCGCTGTTGAAAGATGCGGTGACGACACCCGCAGGATGCACTGTCGACGGCATTCTGGAATTGGAAGAAGGCAAACTGCGCGTGACACTCATCAAGGCAGTGGTCAAAGCCACTGGCCGCGCAGGCGAACTGCGCTTCGAGAAATAAACTGACCTCATTCGTATGGCCCCGGTCGTTCTTACGATCGCAGATATTTGTTTCCCTTGCCGCAGGATTGTATTCTGAGCCGTTCCTACGGTTAGCATGCTATGCCTTCGGATTCTGACAAGCAGCAAAACGCGCCGCCGCCATCTTCCACGCAGAAAAAGGTGGAGACTTTTTCCAGACAATCCGCTCTTGCTCTGGAACTGCCATTCACGCTGGTCGGCGCAATCGTGGTGGGCGGCGCGTTTGGCTACTTTCTCGATCGCTGGCTGCATTCTGGACCTTGGCTAACGCTGATTCTTGGCGGCCTGGGGTTTGTAGCTGGCTTGCGCGAAGTGCTGCGCCGCCTCCCCGGAAACAGCGATCACGATGGAACAACCGGCAAATGAAACTGCCGTGCCTGGAACATTCGGCACACGCACGGAACAGCGCATCAGTTGGCTGACTCTGGTTTTTGGATTTACAGCGGCGCTGGCGGTTGCGCTGACTGGGCCGCGAATGTGGGCGGCAGGTTTGGTGGTAGGTACGGTGCTGGCCTGGCTCAATTTCCGCTGGCTCCGGCGTGGCCTGGACGCGCTGGTGCGTGCTTCGCAGGCGCAGTCGTGCGCGGAAAAGCCGCAGGTGCCGCTGGCTACTTATTTTGCCGCAGCCTGCCGCTACGGGTTGATAGGCCTCGCGGTGTATGTTATTTTTGAGGTTCTGAAAGTTCCCCTGTTGAGCATGGTATTGGGGTTGTGTGCTCTGGGAGCCGCGTCCATTGCAGCCAGTGTATATGAGATTCTACATCCGGCTGGGTAGCGCGATCCCGGGAAGCATTTGAGAACGACTCTGAAAGCGAAATGGAAGAACACACAAGCTGGCTCACGCAGTTCGTGAATCACTACCTCGGCGGCGCTATTTTGGCGCTGCTTTCCGCCCTGCATTTGCAGCCGAGCGATCCGCAATTGCCCATTCCCGAGCACGTTGTCATGGCCATGATGGTGCTCGTGGTCGGCACATTGCTGGCTTTGCTGATTCGCTCACGCCTTTCCGTGGAAAAGCCCGGAGCGATGCAGCAAGTCGCCGAACTCCTGCTCACCAACAACATGGGTTTCGGAATCCGCGACATTCTCGACGAAAGCGTGCACCACGGCGGGCGTAAGTTCATTAGTTGGGTGGGCGCCATCGGCCTGTTTGTGCTGCTGGCCAACCTGTTGAGCGTCATCCCGGTGTTCACTTCGCCCACGGCCAGCGTCACTGTGCCGCTGGCCTGCGCCATGCTCACATTTATTTACTTCGTCTATCAGGGCATGCGCGCACAGGGAGTATGGGGCTACATCAAGCATTTTGCCGGTGACGTTTGGTGGCTCTCACCGCTTATTTTCCCCGTGGAAATCATCAGCACCACGGCGCGTATCCTCTCGCTCACTGTTCGTCTTTGGGCCAACATCGTGGCCAGCGATCTGATCTACGGAATTTTCCTTGGGCTTTTTGTGGGCGCGACCACGTGGGGCTGGGACAAGTCTCATATTCTCGGTGTTGTGTTGGCCATTTTCCCGGCAACCCTTCCCATCTTATTCATCGGTCTGCATATTTTCGTCTCCATCGTGCAGGCCTACATTTTTACGATCCTTCCGTCGGTCTATTTGGGTCTTGCGACGGAACACGAGTAGTACTCTCCCCGATTGCGGGCGACGGGTCACAGGTCTTTGCCGGTTCAGTGTGAGCCCGGCTGCACGGTGTCCGGGAACCACCTCCTGTCGGCAATCCAAGGAGGTAGTGAAATGAAGAAGTTTGCTGTGGTGTTGATGGTGCTGTTGGTGGCTATGCTGGCCGTTCCTGCGGTGTTCGCGCAGGGCGGAGCGGCCCCGGAAAAACCACCGGTCAATCCGACCACGCTGGTGATCGCGGTTGGTTTCGGCGTGGCGCTGGCCGCGGTGGGTGGCGGACTAGGCCAAGGACGGATCGCGGCGGCGGCTTGCGAGGGCATCGCACGTAATCCGGGAGCAGCGGGCGGTGTGCGCGCGGCCATGATTCTCGGCTTGGTGTTCGTCGAGACCTTGACGCTGTTCACCTTCGTCATGGGCATTCTGTTGTACTTCAAGCTGTAATTTGCGAATCGGGATCGGAAGTTCTACGCGGCCCGGAGGCGAGTCTTCGGGCCGTTCTATTTTGACAGATCAATATGCGCCGTAGCCACCCTCTTCAGAGGGGGATTTACTCAGCGAACGTTACTGATCAGATTCTGCTGCAGAATGAAGTTAAGGATTTGGTTGGGGAACAGCCCAAGGTAAAGAGTGCCCAAAGTCGTGAAAGCCAAAACCAGGTTGACCGTGATCGGAAAGCGTATCGGCGCCATTCCTGCTGTTTCCGCGCTTGGATCGCGCATATACATCGCCACGATGACCCGCAGATAATAATAAGCGCCGATCACGCTGTTGATCGCCATCAGCACGGCCAGCCAGATCAGGTGCGAGTTCACTGCCGCCTTGAAGATATAAAACTTGCCGAAAAAGCCGGCCGTGACGGGCAATCCCAGCAGCGAAAGCAGATACAAGCTGAGTGCGGCTGCTGCAAATGGCTGCCGTTGTGCGAGACCCGTGTAGTCGTCGAGTGAAAGATGTTTCTCGCTCGCTCCGCCCAGTTGAGAAACGATGGTAAACGCCCCGACCATCACCAGAGCGTAGCTGACCAGATAAAAAAGAATCGCGGCGTAAGCCGGAACCGCGCCTTCCTTTAGTTCATCCTTCATTAGCGTAACGGCCGCGAACGCCACCAGAATGTAGCCTGCATGCGCGATCGAACTATATGCCAGCAGCCGCTTGACGTTGGTTTGCACCAGCGCCCCAAGGTTCCCGGCAAACATCGTAAGCACCGCGAGCAGCCAGAATGCCCAGAACCAGAAGTGTGTGGCCGCCGGAACCGTCGCAAAGATACGCAGCAGCAGCGCGAACGCAGCCGCTTTCGGTCCGGCGGAAAAAAGCGCTGTAACCGGCGTGGGTGCGCCTTCATATACGTCTGGCGTCCAGATCTGGAACGGTGCAATCGCCACTTTGAAGCCAATCCCGATCAGAACCAGGGCCAGCCCAAGCTTGACGAGATAGCTTTGCGGGTCGGCGCCAGCCATCTTGTCGAGCATGGTGGTGCCGCTGGCTCCGTAGAGCAGCGCGATGCCATAAAGAAAGAACGCCGTCGCAAACGAACCCAACAGGAAATACTTCATCGCCGATTCGCTGGATTTCAGCGAATCGCGGCGGTAACCAGCCAGGATGTAGCTCGAAATCGAACTCATCTCCAACCCGATGAACGCCGTAAGCAATTCCTGCGCGCTGGCAAGCACGCCCATTCCCGCCGTGGCAAAAAGCAGCAATGCATAAAACTCCGCCGATTCCAGGCCTTCCCGGGTGAGATAAGGATCGGCAGCCAGCGCTACAAGAAAGGCAATGGTGCCCACCAGAAGGTGAAAGAACATGCTGAAAGAATCGAACTCGATCAGGCCATGGAAACCTGGCCCGGCATAGCCCACCGCGAAGAACGTCGCAATTGTGCCGATCGCCGCGCCAGCCAGCGCCAGAAAAGTGAAAAAATGCCGGTTTTTGATGAATGGTTGCAGCAACATCACAAACACGCCGAAGCCGCACCAGATCAACTCCGGCATCACGCGGTATAAGTCTTCAGGCAGAGGAAACGAACCGCTCATTTAACGGGTTCCGAGCCTTTCCAGAGAGATTTCTTTCGCATCCTTCGCGGAACGAGAGCCAGAACCGGGATTCGCTGTGGCCGGAGCAACCGCTTCATAAGGCCGTTGCAACGCGCTCTGGTCGATCACTGTTTGGCAGGCAGCAGCCACCCGCCGTGTCAGAAAGGCCGAGCCGATGCCCATCCACAAAATCACCGCAGACATGGTTACCAGAATCCATTGTTCGCGCGCTGAAATATCCGGCAACGTGCGATTTTTCTCTTTAGTGATCTCGCCAAAGAAAACCCGCTGATACGACCACAGCAAATAGCAGGCGGAGAGAATCACGCCGGTTGCGGCCCACGCGGCCCATCTCCAATTTGCAAGGTAAGTGCCCAGCAGGATCAGATATTCCCCCACAAAGCCATTCAGCATCGGCAAACCAAGTGAAGACAGAGCCGCGAAAAGAAAGAATGCGGACAGTTTCGGCA
>Ga0307471_100002228_pt1 | contig 11051 bp, 8 predicted proteins | sample atmos_gasesAM3C__2_FD_204566 | JGI IMG/M metagenome (GOLD analysis project Ga0307471, IMG submission 204566) | Hardwood forest soil microbial communities from Morgan-Monroe State Forest, Indiana, United States - atmos_gasesAM3C_515 | ecosystem: Environmental > Terrestrial > Soil > Temperate... | reverse complement strand
CCTGCGAGTTTGCCTTGTAATGCCATGGCCTGGGCCATCATGCCCGGCTGGCCTGGACCATTGGTATAGAACGGATTCCCCCAGTGAAAGCCGCTGGTGCGCACGGTTCCTTTGTAATCTCCAAACAGCACCAGGACGCGCGCCTCATTCGGCTGCAGGGTAAAGAAACCCGTCAGCATTAGGACGATGAGAGGCAGGAGCAGGGCGCTCAAAAGGAGCAAGCCGAAATGCGGCTGCCCCGTTGTCTCAACACCATCCTTGATCGAGAAAACTAGGAGGGCGACGTTGCCCAAGAGAAACACAATTAGAACCGGCAACATGATCCAGCCGCTCGCTGCGGAGACGGCCCGCTCGTGGCTGGTTGTGGATTGCGTGGTGTTCATGGAAACTTCCTTTCCAATGACGATCAACGACTATATCGTAATGATATCATAACGATGTCAGATGTCAAGGGAAAATGGAAGCGGAAACGTTCCTATGAGACGATAGCCTCTAAGTGCTTATGAATGAATTATTTCAGGCCATGATTACTTTCCTCTGGAAGCGGCGAGCAGCGAGAACTAGCAGAACTGTGCCGATGAGAACGAGCGCCAGGCCGTCAGTCCAAAGGTGCTTGATGGTTGCGCCACGGAGAATGACGCCCCGCGTGATGTTAATAAAATAGGTTGCGGGAATCATATAGCTGATGGGTTTGAAGATGGCGGGCATGGTTTCGCGCGGGAAAATATACCCGGAGAAAAAAACGCTGGGCAGAATTGGCAGAAAAGCGAGTTGCATGGCTTCCGCCTGGGAATTCGCCTTGCTCGAGATGAGAATGCCCAGCGAGAGAGCGGCGAAAAGATAAGGCAGCGCGAGCAGCGCGAGCAAAAGCACGCTGCCATGAATCGGCACGCGAAAAATAAAGCGCATGCATGTAAGAATCAGGCAAAGCTCGAAGAAGCCAATGCCGAGGTAAGGGAGCAGTTTGCCGAGAAGAAGGCCATACGGCCGGACTGGAGTAACAAAGAGTTGTTCCAGCGTGCCGCGTTCTTTTTCACGGACGATGGAGAAAGCAGTAAGAAACGTGGTCACGTTGAGCAGCATAATGGCGGTAAGGCCCGGAAGAAAGAAATTGGGCGACCGCGAGTCCGGATTGAAGAGCAGCTTGGGTCGCATATCCACGGCAAAGGTAGATCGGTCCTGCACAACACGGCGAAGAGATTCATCGAGGCCGATCGCTGTAGTGACGTTGATCGCCTGCCCGGCCACGGAAGAATCCGAACCGTCAATAAGCACAAGGACCTGCGCGCTCATGTTGTGGAGAAGGCGATCAGAGTAATCGACGGGAACCTTGATACCGACGCGAGCTTTGCCGGCGATGATGAGGTCGTTTAGATCGTGGTCGTTTTGCACGTAGCTGATGACATGAAACGTGTCGGAGTTTTTCATGCGGTCAATCAATTCGCGGCTTTCCCGTCGCCCATCGGCGTTGTAGATCACGGTATTGATCTGGCGAATGTTGGTGTCCACACCGTAGCCGAGCAGGAACATCTGCAGCAGGGGCATGGTCAGTGAGAAAAACAGCGTTCCCGCATCGCGGCGCACATGGAGAGCTTCCTTATAAAAGATGGCGCCGAAACCGCGGAAGAGATTACGCACGCGCGGCCTCCAGCATTGCCTGATGCTTGTAAGTGAGCTCGACGAACACGTCTTCAAGGCTGGGAGCGAGTGGGCGAATTTCTGTGACAGCGATACCGCTTTTCAGCAGCTGCGCGCGCAGATCGTCCAGGTTGAAGTGATCATCGATGAGTGCGTGGATGGATTGTCCGAAAATCGTGGCGCTGCGAATGCCGGGAATCTGCCGCGCAAGGCGGAGAGCGCGGGTGACCTCAGGCGTCGTGATCTCAACCCGTAGTGTGCCTTGCGGGTTGACTTCGGGAAGCTCGCGCAGGGAATCGGGTGTGCCGTCGGCGATGATCTTTCCATAGTAGATGTAAGCGACGTGGCTGCAGCGCTCGGCTTCGTCCATGTAGTGAGTAGTCACAAAAAACGTGATGCCGTGGCCAGAAAGTTCGAAAAGGAGATCCCAGAGCTGGCGGCGCGCCACAGGGTCGATACCAGCCGTGGGCTCATCGAGAAAAAGCAGTTTCGGTTCGTGCAACATGGCGCAGCCGAGGGCAAGTCGCTGCTTCCATCCGCCGGAAAGCTGTGCTGCCAGGCGATTCAGATAAGGTGCCAGGCCGTTGAGCTGGACAATTTCTTCGATGCGGCGCTTCAGGCGCGCGGGCTCCAGGCTGTAGATGCGGCCGTAAAATTGCAAGTTCTCCGCGACAGTCAGATCGTAGTACAAGCTGAAATTCTGCGACATGTAACCGATACGCTCGCGGACAGATTCCGAATCCGTCCCGACATCGAGACCTTCGACAAGAGCCGAACCGCTGCTCAGCGGCAGCAGGCCGGTGAGCATTTTGATGACGGTGGTTTTTCCACTGCCGTTGGGCCCGAGGAATCCGAAGATCTCGCCTTGCTCGACGCGAAAGCTGACATCGTTAACAGCCGCGAGGTTGCCGAAACGGCGCACAAGGTTTTGCGCAGAGATGGCGGGTTCTGCGGAAATTTGCGGAGTTGTACCCACGGCGTCAGTTCTCCGCTTTCAGCTTCACATCCGCGGCCATTCCGGCAAGCACGCGGCCCGCGGGATCGTTGATGCGAATTTTTACGCCAAAAACCTGGTGCACGCGCTCCTCGCGGGTTTGCACGTTGCGTGGCAGGAACTCAGCCTGCTGGTTGATCTGCTCCAGCACTCCTTCGAAAACGGTTTTAGGAAAAGAGTCGACTCGGACTTCGGCCTTCTGCCCGAGCTTAAGCCGGCCGTATTCCGTTTCTGGAATGTAGATGCGCACATAAATCTGATCCTTTTCAAGAAGCGTGGCCACAGGAGTGTTCGGGGCGATGAGATCGCCCGGGCGAACATCAAGAACTTCCACGATCGCGGCGGAAGGAGCGGTGACCTGGCGCTCGCGGTAACGCGCCTGGTCGTAGTCGTAGGCGGCTTTGGCCAGCTCGATGTCTTCACGGCGGTTGCCGCGCTCGAATTTCTCCAGCGTCGCTTGTGTCTGGTGATAGCGCGCTTCGGCGGAAGCGATTTCTTCGGGCCGGTAGCCGCGCTGCCACTCATCGAGCTTGTGTTGCAAGTTCTGTTGCTGAGCCGTGGCAACTTTCCAATTAGCTTCGGCCGTATCGCGCTGCTGTTTTGAAACCAAGTCCTTTTTTGCCAGAGCTTCGTAGCGATCAAAATCAAGATGCGTGCGAACTTCATCAGCCTTGGCGCGGTCGAGTTCGGCCTGGGCAGCGGCAATGTCTTCCTGACGGTAGCCGTTCTTTTTCATCTCATAGTCCGCGCGAGCCTGCGCCGCGGCCGCGCGCACTTCGGCAATTTCTTCGGGCCGGTAGCCGCGCTTTGCCTTTTCGGCGTTGGCGCGTGACTGTTCGAGAGCGGCCTGCAATTCCTTTTCGTCAAAGGTAATCAAAACCTGCCCAGGCTGCACGGAATCCCCTTCGCGTACCAGCACTTTGTCGATTCGGCCGCCCACTTTGGAGCCCACGCGAATGTTGCGGGCTTCGACCGTACCGGAGCCCTGCAGCGCCGTATCGCGATGAAACCAGCCGGCATACAGGGCCGTTGCCGTGAGAACAGCAGCAATGGCCAGGACGATGAGGAGGCGCTTGCGATTCATGAAACTACTCTCCTGTTTGCAGCGATGATACCGGCGACGGAGTCGGCGCTTGCCGCGGCGCCAGGCCGGTCCACAGCACGTTAAACGCGGCCTCGATGCGCGCATGCAGAGTTGCATCCCCGTACAGCGACCATACGAGGAGCGTGCCGAAAATTGTTTGGCGGAAGACGTAAGCGATTTCCGTGGCGGGAAGATCGTTGCGGATTTCGCCGCGTTCCTGGCCGAGCTGGATCATCTGGGTATGCAGGCCGTGCACGCGCTTTTGTAGGTCAATCATTCCCTCGCGAACGGACGTGGTGGAGAGATACGCCAAAAGGATGGCGCGAATGATCGACGGATTACGGGCCGGCTCCTGGGTCATACGCACACCCAGCGACCGAAGAAATGCAGGCATGGGCTCGCCGGTGCGCCGGGCCTCTTCGATAGCCAATTCCAGTTTGGAAAGCTGCATTTCCCCAAAGGCCAGTAGGATATGGTCCTTGCTGGGGAAGTAGTTGAAAAACGTGCCCTTGCCGACGTCCGCCGCTTCTGTGATGTCCTCAACCGTAGTTTCGGTAAAGCCTTTGTTGGCAAAGAGTTCAAGCGCGGCGCGGAAGAGCCTTTCGCGGGTTTCAGTACTCCGGCGCTGTCGCCGATCAGAAGGCGAGGTTGAGGCTAAGAATGTGCTACGGGTGGTGGTTTTTGACGAACGTGCCATGATGACTAGTGCTCATAAATGACTATAGGTCATTACTGGCCCCGTGTCAACGGAATTTATTCCTCTGGTCGCCCCGGAGTGGATTACAAACCGTGGCTTCCGACGAAACAAAATCACCCCGGTTTGCGCCGGGGTGACTGAGATTGAGCTGAAGTTGTAACAGCTATTTAAGGGAAGCGGGATCCGACAAGTTCTTCGGGGACTTCTGGTTCAGATACGCAATCATTTTCTGAGCGGCCGGAGGAACGGCGACTGCTCCCTTGAATACGATAGACTCTGCCTCCACCTTCTTGGCATAGATCCGCTCATTGGCATCGTTGTCCGGGCGGATCGTCGAACCCTCCAAAGAGAGGCCTGCGAAAAGGCCGCGGGCGCGGGAATAGCTTAGGACTTCTGCGCGCAACGTGACATCAGTGGACGCATTCGCCGTACGTCCCTTGGGACCAGCTGCCGCCGACGCATCGGCGCCAAGCTTTACTTTGCTGCTTAAGATAGCGCGGGCGCCGCGGGGATTCATGACCAGCAAAACGAAATCCGTGGCCTGGCCGCCAAGCTGCAATCCAACGCTTCCGCCTTCCAATGCCATCATGGTGGGAGCGCTCCACGGGCCGGTGAAATGCTCCCCGGAACGGCAGGTCATGGAGCCTCGGCCGTAGCTGCCGCCAATCACAAAGGCCGCCTTGAGCACCGACGGGAAGACTACAATGCACTCGGCTTTGTCAATCAGGTCCTGGGGGATGTCATCAGGGATATCCATGACTTCCTTGATGACCATCCCGCAATTTTCCAGTCGATCGGTTTCCTTTTTATCTTTCGCGGCCAGGAGCGGCAGCGAAACGAGCGCCAGCGCCATCAGGGTAGAGATCATTCGCTTAATCACATTGCACCTCGTCGTAGTCTTCTGGGCCAGAACATCATAGAGTGCCCGCAGGCTGGGCGCAACCTCAGGCCTTGAAAAAAAGAGCTTGCAAAGAGGTTTGAGGGAAGGGCTTTTTCCATGAATAAGACGCACAGGGGACGGATTGTGTTGCCTTTCGACTATACTTTTCTGGGATAAGTCGGACGTGAGCGAAAAATGAAAATTGAGCGAATCTTGAAACGATGCGCCGCGCTGCTTCTGGCAGCCGCCGTGTATGCGCTGGCGAGTGAAGCGCAGAAGCCCTCGGCGCCAGCGAAAACCAAGGATAACCACGCTGTCAGCGCGTCAAAAAAGCAGAAGGCGGCAACGAAAAAAGCCGCCGCGAAATTTGCCGCGCGCGCGGAAGCTTTGCTGGGAGCCGGACCCGCGAGCAAGGGCGAGTGGGGACTGCTCATCGTGGATGCCGAGAGCGGGGAAACGCTTTACGAACAAAATGCCGACAAGTATTTCGTGCCGGCTTCGAACATGAAGCTGTTCACTACCGCGCTGGCGCTCGCGAAACTCGGACCTGAATACCGGTTCCGCACCACGCTGGAAACGCAAGGAACGATTTCCCGCGAGGGACTCCTGTCCGGAGACGTTGTTCTCGTGGGGCGGGGCGATCCGAATCTTTCGAACCGAAGATTTCCGTACGCGTTGAAGGAAGAGTTTGACGGAACGCCCGAAAAGGTGCTCGCGGAGCTGGCCGATGCGCTGGTGGCCAAAGGCGTGAAGTCTATCTCCGGAGATGTGATCGGCGACGACAGCTATTTTCCGCGCGAACGCTATCCCAATGGGTGGGAAATCGACGATATGGTTTGGGAATACGGCGCGGCCATTTCGGCGATTGTGGTGGACGATAACACCGTGGCCTTGACGTTGACGCCCGGCGAGCAAGCAGGCAGTCCCGTACAGGCAGCGGTAAGCCCCGCGACGCCGGAGTTTGCAGTCGAGAACGATGTGATCACGTCCGCAGCGGGCGTGAAATCGGATTTGACACTGACCAGAGAGCCAGGCGCGAATCTGGTCGTGGTGAAGGGCTCTTTGCCGGCCAAGAGCACGCCGAGAAAACTGGTCTTGGCGATCGAAGAACCTGCGCAACACGCTGCTGCTACCTTGAAACGATTGCTGGAGGAGCGTGGCGTCAAGATCGCCGGCACCGCCAGCGCAAAACACTCTCCTGCGGGAACTTCCGGCGATCCGAGTGTTTTGGCGGAACACGTCTCGGTGCCTTTGGGAGACGCTGTAAAGCTCATCAACAAAATCAGCCAGAATCTGCACACGGAAATGCTGCTGCGGACGGTGGCGCGCCAGGCCGGCGTGTGGGCCACGCCCGAGGATCTGCTGAAGGTTCCTTCGGATTTTTATGCTTCTGCGGGAATCGCCGCGGACGACGTGATTCAGACGGACGCCTCGGGACTCTCGAGGCACGATCTGGTGACGCCACGTGCGATCGCGACGCTGCTCGGTTTCGCGCAAAAACAGTCTTGGTTCGGGCTTTACTACGATTCCTTGCCGGTGGCTGGAGTGGACGGCACGCTGGAGGATCGTATGAAAAACACGCCGGCGGCGGGGCGCATTCACGCGAAGACCGGCTCCGTGGAACATGTCCGGACGCTTTCAGGATTCGCGGAGACACTCGGCGGGCGGCGGCTGATTTTTTCTTTCCTGAGCAACAATCAAGCCGGCAAGAATCACGAGACCGCGGACGCGCTGACCGGATTGTGCGTCGCGATGCTCGAGGAATTTAATGTGACGCCCCCGAAGCGTGGTGGAGAGCGCAAGCAACCGAAATAAAAACAAACTGCAGATGAAAATCGAATCCATTATCACTGTGTTTGGCAGTTCGCGGTCGCGCGAAGGAGATGCGGACTACGAAGAGGCACGCGTGCTAGGGCGGGCTTTGGCGAAGCATGGCTTCGCGGTTTGCAGCGGTGGATACGGTGGCGTTATGGAAGCGGTGTCGCGGGGAGCCAAAGAGGCTGGCGGAAAAACATACGGAGTGACTGCAGAGTTTTTTAAGGACGCGAAACTGAATTCGTGGATTGACGTCGAGATTCGCCGGAGCACCTGGGAAGAGAGGCTTTTCGAACTGATTCGAATGGCGCACGGTTTTGTGGCCTGCAAAGGCGGGACGGGAACACTCGTGGAACTCGCGGTCGTTTGGGAGATGCTGAATAAATCCGTGATGGGTGGAAAACCGTTCGCCGTGCTGGGAGACTTCTGGCAGCCGGTTTTGGAGCGCGTCCGGGAAGTCGAGTTGGGCCATCCGGCGCCGTGGGGAGAAGCCAACGGTCGGCTGGTGCATGTGGCGGCCACACCAGGCGATGCAGCAAACCATCTTCGCAGTTATTTCAAGCAGCCATAACATGCCGCGAACAACGCAAGACCTTCTCGAGTTCGACAAGCTGCGGGAATTATTGCGGCTGCGGACGACCTGCGCTCCGGGCAAACGCGCCGTGAATTCGCTGGAACCGGGCATGGAGCGCGGCGCTCTGGAAACGACGTTCGCGTTAATTCGTGAAGCGTGCCAGTGGCTGCGCGCTGGTGGCGAGCTAGGATTTGGCGCGTTGGCCGATCCGCAGGGCTGGCTCGAAAAAATCGAGGGGCCTGGCATGGTGTTGGAAGCTGCCGATTTCCTCGACGCGGCTTCGCTACTGGAAACGGCGGGATGGTTAAAGCAGCAGTTTCGGGAAGAGGCCACGAAATTTCCACTATTGGCGGCGCGCGCTGCTTCGTTGGCGGATTTTCGCGAAGTGCATGCGGCGATCCGCCGTTGCGTTCTGCCGAATGGAGAGATCAGCGACGATGCGTCGACGACGCTGCGGCGGATCCGCGTGAGCATCACGCAGACACGCGAATCCATCCAGAAAACGCTGAAGCAGATCCTGCGGGCGCGAAATGCGGAAGCAGGAGAAGACTACGTCACACTGCGAAACGAGCGATTCGTCATCCCCGTGCGGGCCGAACACCGGCGCAGCGTTCCGGGCGTGGTGCATGGAGCGAGCGGCACGGGACAGACTGTTTTCATGGAGCCGTTCGAAACCGTCGAGGCAAACAATCAACTGGTGCAGCTCGCAGAGGACGAGTCAGCGGAAATCGTTCGAATTTTGCGCGAACTCACGGACAAGCTGCAGGCGGTGCGGGCGCCGCTGCTGGCGGCTGCCGGGACGATCGCGGAAGCCGACGGCGTCTTTGCGCGAGCGCGATTCGCGCGGGACTTTGACGCTGCTATGCCGGAGTTTTCCGAAACAAATGAATTGCGGCTGGAAAGCGCGCGGCATCCAGTTCTGGAAGACAAGCTGCGCAAGGAAAATCGCGCGATTGTTCCCATGACGCTATCGCTGGGAGGCGACGAGCGTGTTTTGGTGATTAGCGGACCGAACACCGGAGGAAAAACAGTTGCTCTGAAGACGACGGGAATGGCCGCTCTTGCAGCACAGTCGGGAATTCCTGTGGCGGCGCAGCGGGCGGTGCTCCCGCTCTTCGACCGCGTGCTCGTGGATATCGGCGACGAGCAATCGATTGCCGCGGATCTTTCCACGTTCTCGGCGCACATGCTGAATTTGAAAGGCATGCTCGAGGCAGCGACGCCGCAGTCGCTCGTGCTCGTGGATGAGATGGGCACGGGAACGGCGCCGGAGGAAGGCGCCGCGCTGGCGGTGGCGCTGCTGGATGAATTTCGCGCCAGGAATTGCATCGTGTTGGCGACCACGCATCACGACCGGCTGAAAACGTATGCTTCGACGACGCCCGGCGTGGTGAATGCCGCCGTGGAATTCGACGATGTAAATCTGCGGCCCACCTACCGATTGATGGTGGGCGTGCCGGGCGGATCGAGCGGCATCGCCATAGCGAAGCGGCTGGGGATGGCCGAAGGAATCATCGAGCGCGCACGGTCGCTATTGACGCCAGAATCGCGGGAAGCAGCCGACTTGATTGCATATCTGCATCGCAGCCGCGAGGAATTGGACCGTTTGCAAAAGCAAATGGTGGAAGAACGGCATGCCCTGGAGGAAGAACGCAAGAAATTGCGCACGGAGTGGGTCGAACGCCAACAGAAACGGATCAAGGAACTGGAAGCGCAATTCGCGGAAATGCAGAAGCGCTTTGACGAAAACGTGGCGCGCGTCTTGGAAGCCGTGAAAGAGCGCGAGCTGCGCGCGCAAATGGAAAAGACGGCCCGGCGAAAGATGCAGGATGCGCGAGGCGAGGCGCGCGAAGAGCTGAACGCCGCCGCAGTGCAAACGATTTCGGAATCGCAAGCCGATCTTGGCGTGCAAACCGCCTCTATGCAAGCAGTGCGCGCCGACCAATTGCAACCTGGAACGAAAATTCGCGTGCGAGGATTCAGCAAGCCCGTGGTGCTTCGCCGCGTCGAGGGTTCTTCCGCAGAAATCGAAGCCGGACCGCTGCGCATGAAAGTGGCGGTGGATGAAATCACGGGAGTGGAAGGCGAGCTGGCAAGATCGAAAGCAAGTTCACCAAGCAGCAAATTGCAGGGTGTGACGGTGACTTCTCAAGGCGGCGAAGGAGCCGGCACCGGAGAGATTAATCTCATTGGCATGACAGTGGAAGAAGCGACGGACCGCCTGGACAAGTTTCTGGATGACGCCGCTCTCGCGCATAGAACAGAGGTGAGAATCATTCATGGCCATGGAACCGGCGCGCTCCGCAAAGGCATCGGAGAATTTCTTTCTTCGCACCCTCTCGTTGAAAAGCATTCGTTCGAGAATGAAGAGCGCGGCGGGAAAGCCATCACACTCGTTGAATTGCGCAAATGAAATGAAAATTCGAAATCAAAATTAGAAATTAGGGCCGTGCCAGTTCGCCGCTTCGAGCAGGTGTGATTCAGTCCGCTTTGGTATACTCCCCGGTTCCGGTTGACAATTCATAGCGAGGTGTCTTGATGAGAGTTCTGCAGAATCCATTGCCGCAAGCGAGTGCAGTACGAAAGATCAGCAAATTAGAGATAGCCATCGCCGTGACATTTGCGATGCTGGCGGGAGTGGCTTCTCCAACTCGCGCGCAGGCGCCATCGGCAAAGAGAACGGTGATTCGCGCCGGCCGCGTGCTCGACGTACGAACCGGAGCATTGCACCCGAATCAGGCCATCGTCATCGTGGGCGACAAGATCACGCAAATTGCGCCTGCGGCTGAAGTGAAGACGAGCGGAGATGACATCACCATCGACCTGCCAGACGCCACTTTGCTGCCAGGCTTGATCGACATGCATACGCACCTGACGTTTGATTTGAATTCGCTGGGGTATTCGGGGCTGGGAATCTCCACGCGCGAGGCGCTGCACGGCGCGAGGAACTCGCGGCGTACGCTCGAAGCCGGATTTACAACGGTGCGAAACCTTGGCGCGTTCGATTATTCGGACATCGCGCTCCGCGACGCCATCAACGATGGCGACGTGATTGGGCCGCGCATCGTCGCATCGGGACCGGCGCTGGGCATCACCGGCGGGCATTGTGACGAAAATCTGCTGCCGCCCGCGTTCCATTTTCAGGCAGGCGGCGTGGCGGACGGAGTCGAAGCGGTGCAACACAAGGTTCGTGAAGTCATCAAGTACGGGGCGGACGTGATCAAGATTTGCGCCACCGGCGGCGTGCTTTCGAAGGGCGACGACCCGAACGCTTCGCAGTTTACGCTCGAAGAAATGAAAGCGATTGTGGCGGACGCCCATCGGCTCGGGCGCAAAGTGGCGGCGCATGCTCACGGCGCCGAAGGCGTG
>Ga0307471_100002225_pt1 | contig 11061 bp, 23 predicted proteins | sample atmos_gasesAM3C__2_FD_204566 | JGI IMG/M metagenome (GOLD analysis project Ga0307471, IMG submission 204566) | Hardwood forest soil microbial communities from Morgan-Monroe State Forest, Indiana, United States - atmos_gasesAM3C_515 | ecosystem: Environmental > Terrestrial > Soil > Temperate... | reverse complement strand
CAAACCTCTGGCGCGTTGACTGTGCCGATGCCCGACTGTAGTTCAATCATGGCTGCGCTCCTTGGCGGGTGGCCTGCATATCTTGGTAGGTTGCTTGTATGCGCGCCCACGCTTGATCCTGCGTTTCACGCGGCCATGGCACCAGAACTGCTGTCGTTGGTGAGGATGCATGTCTGCGCACAAAGGCAGGTTTATGCGCATCGTCGTGCTTACGCTTTCTCATTTTCAACAACCTCATCTGTTTCATCTATGAGTTGGCTAAGCACTCTTGTGGTCGCATAGCTAATACCGAAACGTTGCTTGAAATATGTGTACCTGCCGCCAATGCAACGCTGCACTTTGTCCAATGATCTTCTCCACCGCTCCGCATCCCGCTTCACTTCGACAAGCTCCGCCTTCAATGCGTCGCGCTCGGCCTGTAAGTGAATTACTTCACCTACTTTAATTTGGAACTGTCTTTCGCACTCGTTACGCGCGGCTTTTAAACGCTCTACTTCATTCATTTCACTACCCTCAATTCGGCAGGCTTTTTATCCTGCGGTAGTCGAATTGTTTTCGGCGTCGTGAGTCGCTGAGATGCCATCAAATCAAACGCTTGACCTAATCTTTCTTTCCGTAGCGCTTCTGCTGCCTTGTGCTCTCCTAGCCTACGTTCGTAGGCTGCTTTACGCTTTCCTGGGGTCGGTACGTGACACCCTTCCCACCGATCATTCACCAAAAAGCGTAGCACTCTCTCCCATAGTCTCATATCACCGTCCCCAACCAAATAGCGATTTTAAAGATGCCGTAACAGAGCGTGAACACAATCGACCAAATCAGCGCCAGTCGCGCTAGCTCGAAGCCCAACAGCAGCGCGCCTAGAAAACCTTCTTTAAAAGCGGCGGTTAATTGTTTACTGGGTTTCATAGAGAGCCCCATTGATCGGCCATTGCGTTAGCTATACCCTCAAGTGTTCTACTGCGTTCTTTCCATCGGTCAGGACCGGGCGAAGCGTGATGTACTCGCGGCGTTCTGCCTTCAACAATATTCGTAGGCACCAGCTTGGGTAGGTTTTTGAGCCACAGACATGTAGCCTTTGTTTCACCGTGCCCGAATTGCCACGGTTGAATGATTTGGTCTGGCTTGCGAATGCGGCTGCTAATGATACTAACAGGATTTTCAAGTGCGATTCTTTCAATTGGCGCGTCCAACAAACTGCGCACAAATGACAGTGCCTCTTCCTGCTCTACTTTTTGTCTTTAAACCAACGCGCGCCACTTACTGCCAGATGCGTGCAAGGCGGATGAGCAATCATCAAATCCCAATGTTGATTTAATAGCTCGCGCACGTCGCCTTTATGGTGGCGTCCAACCTTTTCTGAATGCAGTAAATCACAAGACCATGCCTCATGTCCGCGTGCATCGAAAGCGTCACGAACAACCCCACTAAACTCGCATGCTACCAGCACTCTCATGCTCTATTTCCTATGGGTAATAACAACGCGGCACTTGGCCGCAGGGGGTTTGGTTACTCCGGGATCGTCTGGATCGACGTAAGGCAGGTAAGGATCGACCGGCTGTAGCTTCACCGGGAGCGCAGAGCGCTCCTCGGGCTCGGGGGCTTGGTGTTCGGATGTCTCGGCGTCCGGCGCGCGCTCACGCGGCGCCCAGGCGCTCCGTAGGGGTATCAAGTCAGGGTGTCGCGCGAACCAGAGCGCGGTTGCCTCGTTATAGGTGAGTCGTTTCATAAAGTAAAATCTCCCTCAGCACTCAGTATAACACAGTGAGCCCTAAAAGTCAAGGCGCGTCCGTGCGCCTCAGGCTCAAGCTTCCTCAATCCGGTTACGTATCCATTGTGCTGCACGTCGCACTTCCCGAGCAAATCCCAAAATTACCTTCACGTCATCATTCGCCTCGGCGGTATCAGCAATGTAGTCCGCAATTTGCTCCAGTTTTGATATACTCGGCGCTCCATTCGCGTAAGCGCTACGTCTTTTAAAAATTACTTTGGGTTTGGTTCTCTTGCTCATTTAAAAAGCCTCCGTTGTTCAGGGCGCCGAGCCCTGAGATAGATATACAGATCGCGGGTCGGTTTGTGTATCACTAACACCGCGTCGCCGTTGTGTAGCTTGTAGAGTTTTTGGGAGAGGATCATTTCCCAGACTCCAAACCATTCAAAAACGCCTGCATCAACTCATACGTTTCACGCTTCGGCGCGTAAGAGCCCGTAATGGTTCGGATGCCGCCACCATCGCTAACTGTTTGAACAAACTTAGAGCCGCCATAAGCGTAGTCTACATGGTAATGCCCTACATTGATCGTGCGCGAGCCGTCTGCGGGTTTTGTCATGTACGTTTCGGGCGTGCCGGCGGCTTGGTTTATCCGACGCGCCAGCGCTTCAAGGTTCTTTTCGGTTATGCGGCTCATTCCTGCACCCCTCGATTAGATTCGATCCATTGGAAGCCGGTTACACGGGCAGATAGGCGCCCCTACGCCGTCCAACCATTTTGCTGTCACTCGCGCCACATACCCGCATGACGCGCACTCTACCTTTAAAAGCGCTGTCTTTTGCTTGGCGGTACGATACTCGGCGGGGTTCATCTCCGCGTGTGGATACGGCGGCAACGTCGCCAGGAGCGCATCCAAGCGCTTCGCCAGTTCAGGCCCGGCAAACGTCGCGGTAATCCTGCCATCAAGGCCCAGGGCTCGCGCAACGTGGATAAAGGGCTTTTTGTGGCCATGCTCGACACCGACCGCCGCGTGAACCATCTCATGCAACAAAATGTCGCACACACGCGGCGCACTGGCTTGCGTCGGCGATATAAACATCTCGATAGTCTTGTCGGCACTAACTAGCCCAGTCCAACATTGACCAATAGACTTATTCCGACCGCGCGACGCTTTCGGAAAGCCACACGATACGCGGGTATTCTTCGGGTACGGTACGCCAGCCGCCTCAACCCACGGCGCCATCGCTTGCTCGGCAGTCTTAAGCCATTGCTCTCGCGTTAGTTCAGTCATTGGGATTGCACCTTTGCCTTTATCACTGCGTCATGATAGGTGCACATAGCGTCCTGCAATTCCTCACAGCAACTATAAAATTCCCCCTGCGTGTCGCACTCGTAATCCCAGTGCGGGCAGTTCTCTTGCGCTCTGCGGTAGTCTTGGCGTGCCTGTTGTAAACTCTTAGCCATGTCGCGCTCCCTCTATGTTAGCGCCCATACTATCACACGCTTTAAAGAATGTCAAGCGCTTTTTTAAACTTCTCTCGCCTACGGCTCTTCCGTGCTGCGCACGGCTTTGACGTATAGCTTCGGCGCTATCTCGGATAGCCAATGCTGCAAAGCGGTACGGAAATACTGCAAGTCGGAATAGATCATATAGTAGCCATTCTCGGCCCAAGGGTTTAACTCCTCGCGCGTGTAATCTGTTTTCGGCGCCGAATCTCTTACATACTCCGGCTTTTGACACGCTTGGTTAAGTAACAGTTCGCGCACGGTGTTTAATCTGTGTTTCTTGGTATGATCGTTACGCTTGAGTAGATAACCTGCCGCGACGCCGATGTATTGATCACGCGTTAGCCCTTTGACTGTTGTGTAATGGATCGTGCCTAATTCATTTAGCGCTTTATATTGTAGCGTCCAGGGCACTAGCTTCTCGCTTCCTGCCGGCGCTAGGATTGTGGCGCGCTGGCCGTCCAGATTGTCCAAAAGCCATTTGACAGGCACGCCGTTATGATTCGATTCGGTGTGTAGATTGATGCTGATTAGGGCTGTGTGCTCTCGCCGTACTGCGCGCGTCATCTCGCCGCGTATCCCTTTCATGTTAACCATTACGCATGTACTCCGCCATTAACTCTTTAATTCTCCACCAATATTCATAGTGGCGCGGTTTGTCCACAATCACTAGATCATAGTTGAAAGGCTCGGCGCGCAACTCTGCCGCTAAGGCTGCATATTCATCAGGCTTTGCCGGCTTGGTAAACGGTACTATCGCTTTGGGGTCGCACTCTGAGCCGCGCGTGCTAGCAGGCTGGTAACACTTACAAAAGCCATAGCGGCTTCCGACTTGCTGCGGGAATATGGCAATGATTGTGCCATCGCTTATCCATCTGCGGAAGTAACAGAGCGTGCCGGGAGTCGCTTTCATTAGATAAGCCCTTGAGCGGAAACGGATTTGCATGATGATAGCACAAAAAGCCCGTAAAGTCAAGCGGCGCGCAGGTTGGATTTGGGCGCATGGCGGGAAATCGGGGGTGCAGCGAGCAAAATAAAGGAGTGTAGCGAATTTGCCGAGTGTGATGGCTCGGGGCAAAGAAACAAGAAAACGGGCTCAAAATGACATAAAAGTGAATCGGGTAGTGTTACGCTTTGTTCGTTACGTACAGACACAAAAACAGAGTGTAGGAGTAAGTAAAATACATATATATATCTACGATCCCCTTCGTAACAGATTTTTGCTCTGATTTTGGACCTGTTTGTTTCTGTTTTTACGCCATCACACTCAGATCGTTTGGAAAATGGCGCGCCGTTGCTCGCTTCTGGCCAAAACAAGGCGCCTCGATCTGCGCTGTCCGTTCAGTTTCGCTGCGCGCTTAAAAACCTAAAATCCCGCGTCTATCTCGTTACGTTCAACACGTCGATTCCTGTTCTATTACGCCCCACACACCATGACTAGGCGTAGTGCTACGTTCTGTCTTGTTCTGTTACGGCGTTGTGCCACGTCTCGGCACGTTATGTCTTGCGACTTTCCACTAGCCAAAAGAAAACGCGCCCTGATTTAGCGGCGCGCTTAGATGGTTTAATGGTTAGCGTTGTGCGGCGTTGTTACAGCGCACCAGCCTTTGCCAGCGCGGCGCGAATCTTTGCCAGCGTCTGCTCGAACGGCAATCCGCAGCCTTTCACAGTGATGGCTTCGTGCATCCAGCCATATGCGTCACGTAGCGCCGCCACTAGATCATCGTGGGCGTTGCAGGCTTGGACGATGAAAACGGCGCGCTTGGCGTTGCTGATCAGTATTGGCTTGACCACGCTGGAAACGAAAACCATTGTGTTGTCACCAGCGCCTACCTTGAAAACCTCCGCCGTGCGTGCTGTCGTCTGTGCGTTCATGCTTGCGCACTCTCAAGCGTAATCTGCTCGGCGCGATGTAGCCCGATGTATTCGAGGAGTTTTTGCATGCACGTATCCGCATCGTAACTCGGCGACGTGTAGCCGTTGCGTGTGTCAGTAAAGCACACTTTGTGGCCGACCGGGAAGATATGGAACCCTGCGGCGCGCAGCTGAGACTTGGTAAACATGGTGTTGACCCTCTAGAGCAACGTAGCAGTAGCGCTACTTAGAGCCGTCGATTGCGCAACGGCTCAGGGTAAGGCTAGGCTTGATTTGCGCGCCACACAAGCGCGTCATTGATGGTTTCTGCGTTCATGTCGATTATGTCGCCGACTTGTTCGTTCAGCGCCGAACACGGACACCATGCCCAACCGTAGCGGCCCTCATAGCGGAAAACAGGCTCATTCGGCCAGCCCCATTGCGCGCCGTCTGGGTGAGTCGCTGTGACGTTTACATAGTCGGCAGCGGGGCTGTATTTACGTTGCTGCATTGTCTTAACTCCTCTGTTAGTTAGTGGTGTGTTGCCGCAATCTAAGCATAATCTACTGTGCAGCGTAGTCAATACCGTAGTGCTACCGTTCATCTGCCAAAATATACCGTTTGTCGGTCGGCGCCGGGGGCCGCGCCGCGCCGCGCCGCGCCGCGCCGAATCGGGATCGGGATCGAGCCGCGCACCTAGCTTTCTTTGTGTTTCTGCCGTCGTCACTGCTAAACCGCTCTGTGCACGCTGTTGTTGCGCCGACTACACCCCTACCTACCCCCGGTATACTGGACCGCGGCGTTGTGTCGCGCGCAGGGAACCCCAGGGCCCCCACTCGGTCACGCATCTACCTCACGGACCCTAAACCGATTTTCCCTACCCCTTGACAATCCCCAAAATTTTTGTTATACGGCGCGCCAGGGGAACTTAATTGGGGGTGCCGTGGCGCATATAGTAAACCTAGTTGACGAGCTAAAGCCGCTGCGCGTTAAGGTGCACTGGCGATGGAGCTACACATATAGTAAATGGTTTATCGGCTACTACAATATATGTGGTAATTTGGTGTTCTTTGGACTATGACCCCGATAGAAGCGGAAGTACAAGCCATACTTCACAACATAATGGCTCGGGTAAGATTAGCGTACCCTATCAAGAAAAAAGAAGTAGCCTATTCTCTAGATAATCCTAAAGTCGTTAAGTTCCTACGCGACATACTCCCCCTTAAAAATAAATACTCAATCAAATGAGCTGTTGTGGTCAACGTCACCAATCGCCTGGGCAAGTCCTTGTGAAAAAGACAATCATTGAAAAGGTAGTTGACAAGTTTAAATTCGTGGGGCCAGTTGTGCGCCAGGAGCGCTATGGCGTTTGTGTGACGTGCCCTAAATTGAAGGTGATTAAGAAAGACTTCGTTTCTATGTGTCGGGTTTGTAACTGTGTCGTAGAGGGTAAGACATGGCTGCTAGATCAAGAATGCCCTTTGGGCAAATGGTAGAAGATATGACGCGGGTCGAACGGTTTATTTTGGGGTTTCTTATCACTCTCTGGTTAATTTGCGCCGTTGTGTTTTGGAGTTGCCCTAGATGCTACGCAGCAGAACCACAGTATTTTACAAATGCAAGTTGGGTTTTCTCATCGGATACACAACATTTTTTGACGGCAACTATCAACGGTATATATCGTGGTCGTGTAGCGTTGGGTACTTATTATCAGATCGGTACGGCTTATCTTGTACCAGATGAGATTTATAAAAATGGGTTTGGGAGTTAGTGGTGAAATCTTTTATTCCTTTTGGTCAAATTCATAGCCTTGTTGGGAACTACTACGTCCCGAAGATTAAGGCAGCGTTGCCCAGGGCTATTGAACACGAATTGCGCGATCCGGGCGAACTGTCTCGCTGGCTGGAATATTTGCACTTACAGGCAGCGTTTAAAAGTGTTGGTTGGATAAAGCCGATGCCGTTGGAACCTATAGCGGAAGTGGAAGCAAAATTGTGGCATTAGCAACAGGTCTTAAGCAGCGGTACAACAAAGCACTCAGCGAGTTTAATCCGAGAGCCTATCTGGGGTACTGGGATCGTGTGCGGAATCCGTGGACCTATTTAGATCAGGTAGATATAGAAACTATCTGTGAATTTTTATTAATGGATGCTTCGCCGAGAGAGATAGCACAAGCATTAGTTATACCACAGCGTGTTATGTTGGCGTGGGTTAATAATGAGGGCTCGCGCCAGAATGCCTACGAGGAAGCGTTTCAGCAAGCCGCGGATAATCAGATGTATGATGCGAAAGACTTGTTGGAAAATACACCGTTGTACAATGAAGCTATCTCTTTAGCAGGTAAGCGAGCGGAGCATCTTCGCCATATGGCTAAAGGTATGGGCGGTCGGCGGTGGGGTAATAAGGTTGACGTTAACCAGAATCTTACCGCTACGGTATCGTACCAATTTAACATCGCTCTGGACGATAAACAAAAGGCTCGGGTGATTGAAGGCGAAGCAAGACGCATAGAGGCGACGCAACAAGGGCCTACCGGACTGGACTTAAATGAATTAGTTGGTGCTGGTGGGAGAATCGATTTATCCGTAGGAAAAGAGAAAATGACTTATGAAGAAGCTCAGGCCTGTGAAGAAAACTCCGACGAAAAAGACAGTTGGATTGGCAAAACGGACGGGTAAAAAGAAAGGCTATATGTCGAATCCTTACGGGCCGCCGACTGGGAGAATGTGATGGCTGGTAATTTAAAGGGGGTAGAATGGATTGCGCGTCCACCACTTACTAGTATACCAGAACGTTTGCATTTATTGGCGGAGGAGATTGACGCTAGTGAAAAATCTATATTAGTAATTGCTTATCCGTCAGGAACAATATATAACTACGGAGAAGCATTAAATAAACATGAAGTTGTAGATATACTAACCGAGGCTAGTCAGACTATGCTTAGTTCTAACTCTATTACAGTTAAAGATTAATGACCGTCTCTAAAAACGAAAAGCTTAAAGTCTATAACGCCGAGCCAACTGCTCGGCTTTTTCATGCCTGTAATGACCTATACCGTATACTAGAAGGGCCGGTAGGGTGTGGTAAGACGGCGGCGTGTGTGGTCGAGTTACTTATGCGGGGCATGCAGCAGGAGCCCTGGGAAGGCGTGCGCGCGACACGATGGGCAGTTATTCGATCTACGTACCCCGAGTTAAAGTCCACTACAATTAAGTCGTTTCAGTATTGGATACCCGACAATATATGTCCCATCGTGTATGACGTACCGATCAGAGCCAAGTTCAAACAGCGGTTGCCGGACAAAACGCTTTTGGATATTGAGTTTATCTTCATGGCTCTTGAGTCCGAAGAAGACGTAAAGAAGCTTTTATCTTTTGAACTTACCGGGTTTTACGTTAACGAAATACGAGAATTACCGAAAGAAGTTTTTGATTACATGCGTGGTCGTATACCGCGTTATCCGCCGCCGGTTGCCGATCCTAATAACCTAGACCCTAGTGCACCGCCGTTATTTAAAGGCGCTACGTGGCATGGCATTATCGGGGATACCAATCCCCCCAGAGTAGGACATTGGTTGCATCAATTGTTTGAGGGAGAGGAGGGAGTTCCAGAAGGGTTTAAACTCTTTAAGTATCCTCCTGCTGTCTATTTTGATTCAAAAGCGCAGACATGGGTTCCGAATCCCGATGCCGAAAATTTGAGAAATTTGCATCCTAATTATTATAAAGATCAGATCGCAGGTAATAGTGAAGCGTATATTAGAAATATGCTTGTTGGTGAATATGGTATAACGATGCAGGGTAAACCTATTTACCCGCAGTTTAGTCAGCGTATTCATGTGGGGAAGGAGATAGTAAGGGCCGAGCGTGGATTGCCCTTAATACTAGGATGGGACTTCGGGCTTAACCCCGCTTGCGTGGTCGCCCAGTTGACAAGGCGTGGGAAATTGTGTATAGTGGACGAACTTTCTCCCGCTGATGAGGATTTAGAGTCCTTCTGCCGCGACTACGTAATGCCGCTTTTAAATGAGAAATATGCGGGTTTTGCGGTTTCTTGCGTTGGCGACCCTGCGGCGCGCGGTCGTTCGGGGAATGATAAACGACAACCCTTCGACATTTTAGCCGACTTCGGGCTTAGACTAACGTTAGCACCAACAAATGCATTTATTGCGAGAAAGGAGGCCGTTGATTTCTTTTTGAATAGGAATGACGGCTTTGTTATATCTCCACATTGTATAAATGGTATTGAAGGTTTTGTTGGTGGATACGTTTATGAGAAAATGAAGGTTTCATTAGCAGGTGCCCCACGTTATAAAGATCGAGCTGAAAAAAATCATTTTTCGCATGAGCAGGACGCTATTCAGTATATAGCTTTATATGTGCGTAAAGGTTCTGGTATACAGAGAGCGGGAAAATTGTTGAATGGTATGGGTAATGATGGTACCAAAAAATCTAAACCTTTTCTCTGGGTGTAACCATGAATATAATCAAAAATGTAGAAATTCCCGGCGTGTCTAGTCAGATCGCAGAAACGGGGTATAAAATATGCTCTAAATGCAGCTCTAAAAAATTGGAAATTGAGTTTCGTTTTATTAAGAAAACACAAAAATTACTCGGCTATTGTAAGGCGTGCGAATATAAAGAACAGTGCGCTTGGACTGGTGAAAATTTAGATAGGGCTCGTGCTAGTAAAAAGAAATGGGGAGAAAATAATAGGGAATATGTTTTAGCTAGCAAAAAAGTAAATAATGCTCGTAATACAGAAAAAATAAAAGTAGCTAGTAAAAAGTGGAAAGGGGAGAATAAGGAAAGACTTAATAATTATTTAAAGGATTGGCTTAAAGCTAATCCCGGTAAGGCGTACTCTTATATTTTAGAGCGCAGGATGATGAAGGCACAGGCCACCCCCCTCTGGGCTGATGATGAGTTGTTGGAATTAGTGTATGCTGAGGCAGCTCATAGAGGTTTGCGGGTAGATCACATAGTACCAGTTCAGGGAAGAAATGTTTGTGGGCTTCACGTATATTATAACACACAATTACTTACACAATCAGAAAATTCAAGTAAAGGCAACCGCTGGCCCTATGAATCTAAGGTGCCTCTATGACAGGCGCCATCCGCTTAATGCAATTCCAAGACCTAGACCAAATTCTAGTCTTGGAGAATCAGCACCAAGTACACCCTTGGCCTCGCGCCGTATTTGAACAAGCGCTACGGTTAAAACAGTTTTGTATTGTATATGAGGAAGAGGGGGATCTAACCGCTTATGGGGTAGCAGATAAAGGGCACGGACGTACTATCTGTGCCACTACGATTGAGGGTGCTGATGCGATCTATCATGGCTGGTTTAGTCATGCTCGGGAAGTTAATGCACCTACAATATATGCAGAGATAGAGACAGATAATCGTGCGGCGCGTATACGATTGAAGCGGTATGGATTCACTCAGACAGGATCAATCCCGAGCTTTTACGGAGCCGGAAAGGCGGCGCAGTTCTGGTACCGACCGACACCCCCGGCGCCCCCTGCGGCTCTCTCGATAGCCGTACCGGCCACTACAAGCCAAAACGAGACAGTACAAGGCTTTACGCCGAGCCAAAAAAGTGCTTGACAGGCGGCTTCGTTTGTGCTATTCGCCCTGCGCGGGCCGAAGCTTCCGCCCTGATTGCGCGGGTATACTTTTATACAGGGGTCGGACCAATGCACAGGACTCGAAAGCGCAAGTGTTGGCTCTGCCGTTTATTGCTGTGGGTTGTTAGAAAGTTTTGCAGGGGACAAGATCTCATTTCAATATTGGAGTTTAGTATGAGCAATTTAACAATCTCAATCACAGTAGGCGACAATAGCCATAAGGCTGTAGTTCTTAACTTGAACTTAGACGGTTCGGCAGCGGTAGGTGTTACAACTACTTTCACGTCAAGCGATGCGACGGTGTGCGATGTTAAATCGGACGGTTCTTTAGTACCACTAGCAGTGGGTACCGTCACGATTACAG
>Ga0307471_100002224_pt1 | contig 11061 bp, 10 predicted proteins | sample atmos_gasesAM3C__2_FD_204566 | JGI IMG/M metagenome (GOLD analysis project Ga0307471, IMG submission 204566) | Hardwood forest soil microbial communities from Morgan-Monroe State Forest, Indiana, United States - atmos_gasesAM3C_515 | ecosystem: Environmental > Terrestrial > Soil > Temperate... | reverse complement strand
ACCGAAGCGTGTGACGCGGTTACGGACTATTGGTTCGAAGTTCTGAAATTCCCCGTCTTGCGCGCGCCGAAAGCGATTGCTAACAAAGGTTCCCGGCGCATTTCCGAAGAACAAGGGATGCGCATCGTCTGGAGCGGAGAGCGTGAATACGTGAGTGGAAAGCTGCGATCCGAGATATGGGAGATCACAGCCGAAGAATGGCGAGCGCGCAAGCAGCGCGAGTGAAACTCAGCCGCCCCCCACAAATTGCACAATTTCATAGCGATCGCCGGCGGCTAAGCGTGTTTCCTGCCATTTAGGGCGTGGCAAAATTTCCAGATTGCGTTCGATGGCCACGCGCCCGGCATTGAGTCCGAGTTCGCGGAGCAAATCAATGACGGTAGACTCGACGCTTGCGGCGCGGTTTTCTCCGTTGACGCTAATGGTGACCGTGGTTTCCATCGCTAACTCGCGGCGGGCACTTTTGGCCTCGCGCGCAACTGAAACCGCAAATGTCCCTTGGCATCACCGTCGAACGCTTCGATGACCAGCGCCGGCTCGGAGCCTGAGAGTTTTGGCATGTCAAATTCGAGCTGGGCGCGGCCGTCGATTCCTGTTTCGGTTTTGAATTCGTTCGAATCGGTGGAGCCATCGATGCGGGCAACAACACGCGCGTGATTTACGGCTTCGCCGCTGTCGCGGTTCTGGACGGAAACATCGAGAGTGGCGCGTTTCCCGGAGAGCCAGCTTTTTGCGTTGATAAGCACTAACGTGAGAACTTTCGGCACTGCGGGCACACTCGAACTGCTTGCGGCTGACGAAAGTTTGGTTTCCTGTGGCAGGGAGAGGTGAAGCGCCCCCGTTCGAATCTCTTCTACAACAGCGCGGTGTTGCTCGTCGAGGCGCTGCTTGAGCAGTTGCTCGCTGTCAGGATTCAAAGGGAGCAAGTCAAAATAGTTATTGGTGCGGCGGTGGAGCACGCGCCCTTTGAAGTAGACGGTGGTATCAATGAGCGCGTTCGTGGTACCGCGATCTTCTGTCTGGACGTGAAAGGTGGTGTCGCCCGCCTTCACGTTTGAATTGTGGCCAAAAAGCATCTAAGTGTTCGCCCTTGCCCGCTGATCGATTCGAATCCGGCTCGCAGGAGCTTCTCCGCCGCATTTGACCGACCGGCGGTGGAGTCGTTATTATAGCAAGTCGCCCATGAGTGGTTCTGGCTTACATAGTTACGCTCCGCTTCTCTTACACCTGCTGATCGCCGCGGCGCTTGCCGGCGCGCTGACGGCTGTCTCGGTGCTGGTCGGGTGGCGACGGCCGAGCCGGGCAAAGCAGCAGCCCTACGAATGCGGCATGGAACCTACGGGGGACGCCTGGCAGCCCTTCTCCGTCAAATTTTATCTCGTGGCCATCGTCTTTATTTTGTTCGACGTGGAAGCGATTTTTCTGTACCCCTGGGCCTACATTTTTCGCAGTCTGTCGTGGTACGGCTTTGCGGAAATGATGCTTTACATCGCCGTCTTGTTGGTCGGTTATCTCTATCTCTGGAAAAAGGGCGCGCTGGACTGGCATAAATAGACGGCGCTTGCGGGATTCGAAATCGTGACGGAGACTTCAAGCCAAAACGCTAATGTTGTAGCCGAACAACTGCGTTCGTGGAACGCCAAGGCGGTCGAGGAAATCATCGAATTCCGAGGCGAAACCACGATCGTGGTGCCGCGCGAGCTGCTTCGAGCGACTGCCGAACGCTGCCGCGAGCAAAAGGCGCTTCAGTACAACCTGCTGACCGACGCGACCTGTGTCGATCGTTATCCGCACGAGCCGCGATTCGAATTGAACTACCATCTGGTTTCCATCCCGCGACGGGAGAAAGTGCGGCTGAAAGTGCGGCTTTCCGGCAGTGATCCTGTGGTGGATTCGCTGGTGCCGGTATGGCCAGGCGCAAATTGGCTGGAGCGCGAGATTTTCGATTTGTTCGGGATTCGATTCAACGGGCATCCGGATTTGCGACGCATTCTGCTTCCCGACGACTGGGAAGGCCATCCCCTGCGCAGAGACTACCCCGTGCAGGGTTATCGTGACGTGCCCAACACGGGAGAGCTCTTCAAGAAGGGCGCCACGCCATGACCACCGTGGAAACCGCAACCGGCGCGGCGAAAACCATGGTCCTCAATATGGGGCCGCAACACCCATCGACGCACGGGGTGCTGCGCATCCTGCTGGAGCTGGACGGCGAGATCGTGGTGAAAGCGGTTCCCGACCTGGGATATTTGCATACCGGAATTGAAAAATCTTGTGAAGACAAGACCTATTCGCAGGCCATCACGCTGACCGACCGGATGGACTATCTGAATCCGCTGGGCAATAACCTGGTGTACTGCCTGGCGGTGGAAAAGCTGCTGGGGCTGGAAGTGCCAAAGCGCGCGCAGTACATCCGCGTAATGATGGTGGAGCTGCAGCGGATTTCTTCACACCTGGTCTGGCTGGGGACTCATGCGATCGATTTGGGGGCAATGTCGGTTTTCCTTTACTGCTTCCGCGAGCGCGAAGAGATTCTGAAGATTTTCGAAATGTTCGCCGGGCAGCGGATGATGACCAGCTACATTCGAATTGGCGGGCTGGCGCTGGACGTGCCGACAGGATGGCGGGCGGCTGTTGAACGGTTTTTGAAAATGATGCCCAGTCGCGTGGATGAATACGAAACGCTGCTCACGAAAAACCGCATCTGGATGGGGCGCACGCAGGGCATCGGATACATTTCCGCGGAAGACGCGATTGCGCTGAGTATGACCGGGCCGACGCTGCGTGCAGCGGGAGTGGCTTACGACAACCGGAAGTATTTTCCGTATTCGAGCTATGAAGAGTTTGATTTTGTGGTACCGACGCGCACGGAATCCGACTGCTTCGCGCGGTATATGGTGCGCGTTGCGGAGATGCGCGAGAGCCTGAAAATCATCCGGCAGGCGCTGGACAAGATTACGAATGAAGGCCCGGTGATGGCCGAAGCGCCGGGCGTGATTCCCCCGCAGCGGGAAAAAATGAAGACGGAGATGGAAGCGCTGATCTACCACTTCAAGATTTTCACGGAGGGTTTTTCACCGGCGCCGGGCGAAGCGTTTGTCACTATCGAATCGCCGCGCGGCGAGTTGGGATGCTTTATTGCCAGCGACGGTTCGCCGAAGCCGCTGCGGGCGCACTTTCGCGGGCCGTCGTACATTAATCTGCAGGCACTGCCGAAACTGATCGAAGGGCAGCTGATTTCCGACGTCATCGCCTGCATCGGCACAATCGATATCGTCCTGGGAGAAGTCGACCGATAACCATGGAACTGTCCGCCCCGCTTTCGGCGAAATTTGAATTGCTGCAGAACCGCTATCCGGTGAAGCGCAGCGCGCTGATCCCCATGATGATGTACGCGCAGGATGAATATGGCTGCGTGAGCGACGAAATGATCGCGGAGATTGGGCGGCGGCTGGATCTCAACAACGTGCAGATTGAAGAGACGCTGGCGTACTACTCGATGCTGCACCGCAAGCCGATGGGCAAGCACCACGTGCAGATTTGCACGAATGTGGCGTGCATGCTGAAGGGCGGGTACGCGCTGCTGGAGCGCGCGAAGAAACGGTTGGAGATTGGACACAAGGAGACGACCGCGGACGGAGTTTTCTCGCTGGAGGAAGTGGAGTGCATCGGAGCCTGCACGGGTGCACCGGCCATGCAGGTGAATTACGATTTTTACGAGAACCTGACGCCGATCAGATTCGATCGCATCATCCAGGATCTTGACGCGGGACGAAGGCCCGAACCGGAGAAGGTGATTTCCGGGGCACTCCACGAGCGGCATCCGGCGGAAACGCCGCTGATCAGCAAGCGCTGGGGCATCAAGGACTCGCGCACGATTGACGTTTACGTGAGGTATGACGGTTATCAGGCGCTGGAAAAAGCGCTGAAGCAGATGACGCCGGAAGGCATCATCGACGAAGTGAAAAAATCCAACTTGCGCGGGCGAGGCGGCGCGGGCTTTCCCACGGGCATGAAGTGGTTTTTTGTGCCCAAGGATTCGCCGAAACCGAAATACGTGATTTGCAACGCCGATGAATCGGAACCGGGAACTTGCAAAGACCGGCCGCTGATGGAAATGGACCCGCATCAACTGATCGAAGGGATGATCATTGCGGGGCGCGCGATCGGGTCGCACCTGGGCTTCATTTATATTCGCGGAGAATATCGCTACGTGCTAGACATCGTTGACGCAGCGATTGCGGAAGCGTATTCGCGCGGCTATCTCGGCAAAGATATTCTTGGTTCGGGATTCGATTTTGACCTGCTCATTCATACCGGCGCGGGGGCTTATGAATGCGGTGAAGAATCAGCATTGATGGAATCGCTCGAAGGCAAGCGCGGCTATCCGCGGATCAAGCCGCCATTCCCCGCGGTTGTCGGCCTGTATGGATGCCCGACGATTATCAATAACGTGGAGACGCTGAGCGCCGTTCCATCGATCATTCTCGAAGGCGGCGACGCCTATGCGAATCGCGGGACGCCGAAAAACGGCGGCACGCGTATGTTATGCATCGCTGGGCATGTCAATAAGCCCGGCATCTACGAAGTGCCGCTGGGAATGAACATGAAGAAGTTCATCTACGAGGTCGCCGGTGGAATTCCCGGGAACAAAAAGATTAAGGCGGTAATTCCTGGCGGAAGCTCGTGCCCGTTGTTGACGGGCGATGAAATCGACATCGCGATGGACTATGACTCGGTGGCCAAAGCGGGGTCTATGCTTGGGTCCGGCGGCATGGTGGTGATGGACGAAGACACCTGCATGGTGGACATGGCGCGGCGCATTATGCATTTCTATGCGCACGAATCCTGCGGCTGGTGCATCCCTTGCCGCGAGGGTACAACGTGGCTGAGGAAGATATTGGAACGTTTTCACGCAGGCCTCGGGCGTCCTGAAGACATCGATATCATCGCCGACCTGGCGAAAAATATGCTAGGGCGGACTTTTTGCCCGCTGGGTGACGCTGCGGCAATGCCGACCATCAGCATTATGAAGAAGTGGCGCGGAGAATTTGAAGAGCATCTAAAGGGACACTGTGCGTACAAGTCCGCGGAAGCGTTAGTCGGCTCGCGATAGGAATCCATGGCAGACCAGAAACTGATCCGGCTGAAGATCAACGACCGCGACGTGGAAGTGCCGCAGGGGACGCTGCTGATTGAAGCGACGCGGCGCATCGGGACAGAAGTGCCTTCGTTCTGCTATTACCCCGGGCTTTCGCTGCAGGCGGCGTGCCGGATGTGCCTGGTGGAGATCGAAAAAGCACCGAAGTTGCAGACGGCATGCACGGTTGTGGCTACCGAGGGCATGATCGTTCGAACGGACAGCGAGCAGGTGCGCAACGCGCGCAAGTACATGCTGGAGTTTTTGCTGACAAATCATCCGTTGGATTGCCCGGTTTGCGACAAAGGCGGCGAGTGCGAATTGCAGGACATGGTCTTCCGCTACGGCGCGGATACCAGCAGGTTCGTGGAAGAAAAGATTCACCGGCCGGAGGAGAAGTGGTCGGAGCTGGTTTACTACGATGCGCCCCGGTGCATTTTGTGTTTCCGCTGCGTGCGCGTGTGCGATGAAGGCATGGACGTGAAGGCGCTGGGCGTGGGGATGCGCGGGGCGAATAGCGTGATTATTCCAAACCGCGAAGATCACCTGGAATGCGAAGAATGCGGGATGTGCATTGATATTTGCCCGGTTGGTGCTCTGACCAGCGGGACGTACCGGTACAAAACGCGGCCGTGGGAGATGCAGTACGTTTCGACGGTGTGCACGCACTGTTCGAACGGATGCAAGACCACGCTGAGCGTGCGCAATCACGAGATCTTGCGTTCGAACAACCGCGACCTGAGCGGGATTAACAAGGATTTTCTGTGCGTGAAGGGGCGCTTTGGTTTTGATTTTACGAAGCACGCGGAGCGCGTCCGTCAGCCGATGGTGCGCAAGGGCGACAAGTTGTTTCCTGTTTCGTGGGAAGAGGCGGCGCAAGCGGCGGCGACGAAGCTGAAGGCCGTTTACGACGTTGACGGCAAGGATTCGATCGGGTTCATCGGTTCGAATCGCACTTCGAACGAAGAGAATTACTTGTTGCAACGGCTGGCGCGGGGCACGTTCGGGACAAATAACATCGATCATCACCGCACGGTTGATTACACGGGATTGGTAACGGCGCTGGGCGAGCGGGCCGGCGATTCCCTGCTGACGATGGAGCAGCTGTATCAATCGAAAGCCGTGCTGCTGATTGGAAATGATCCGACGAACCAGAATCCACTGGTGGGCTGGCAAATCCGCAGCGGCATCCGGCATTTTGGGACGAAGCTGTTCGTCATCAATGCGAAAGAGATCAAGCTGAAGCGCAAGGCTACCCAATTCGTGAAAATCTCCGCTGGCCAAGAAATGGCTGTTTTCAAATGGCTGGCGCATGAAGAGGGACAGCTTGCGACGGAACTGGTGGAACAACTCGTTCAATTGAAGGCCGGACTCGAGGCGCAATCCGACGTAGCTATCGTATTTGGCAGCGAAGTTACTGGTGCTGCGATTGCGCAAGTCGTGGCTTTCGGCTCGAAGCTTCCGGGCAAGACGCGCTATATGGCGCTCGGGGATTATGCGAATTCGCGCGGCGCCGCAGATATGGGCGTGCTGCCGGATCGCTTGCCCGGTTACGCCTACGTGGATGATGCAAACGCTCGCGAGAAATTCGAAAAAATGTGGGGAGGCGTGATCCCCTCGAAAGCGGGCCTGACCACGCCGCAAATGGTGGAAGCCGCGCAGAACGGCAAGTTGAAGACGCTTTACGTTGTCGGTGCTAATCCGTTTGCGCATTTTGGGACGCTGGGTTACGGGCGCGGGAAGCTGGACTTGCTGATCGTTCACGAAATGTTTCTGACTGAAACCGCGAAAGTAGCGGACATTGTTTTCCCCGCGGCTTCGGCTTATGAGAAAGACGGGACGGTCACGAATACGTCCGGTGAAATCCAATTGCTGCACAAAGCGGCAGAAGTGATGGGACCGCGCAGTGACTTCGATCTTTTGCGCATTCTCTCGCACCAACTCGAAAAGCTGGGACTAGGGAAGGCATTTCATTACAAGACGCCCGCTGCGGTGTTCGAAGAGATTCGCAAAGCGGTGCCCGCGTACAACGTTGAAGCGGCCGGATTGCTCACAGGGGGCGCTGAAGCGTCACGCGTGCAGTTCGCAAAGAACGGGCACGCGCCGTACGACGTTCCGGTGGGCTTGATTCGTTCGGCCGAAGACACGCTTTTCACGAGCGGCACGCTGGGACGCTTCTGCACAATGATGGAATCTGTGCCGGAGGCTAAGGCGAAGCCGTGAGCTCCTTCCTCTCCAGCAACGCAGAGCTGATCATCACGCTGGTCAAGATTGTGTTGTTGCTTTTTATTGTGCTCACGGTGAATGCGTACCTTACCTGGTTCGAACGAAAAGTGGTGGCGCACATTCAATCGCGATGGGGGCCGCACCGCGTGGGCCCACACGGGTTGCTGCAACCGCTGGCTGATGGCGTAAAGTTTCTTTTCAAGGAAGATCCCACGCCCGCGGGAGTCGACAAATTTGTTTTTTACCTCGCGCCGCTTCTCGCCCTGGCGCTGGCGATGACTTCCATCGCCATTATTCCGTTTGGTCCGGATCCGATCCATTTATTCGGCCACGATATCTATTTGGGAATCGCGCCTCCGGACCTGAATATCGGGATTCTTGCGCTTTTTGCGATCACCGCGCTGGGAGTTTACGGCATTGCGCTGGCGGGTTGGTCTTCCAATAGCAAGTATCCGCTGCTCGGCGGGCTGCGCAGCTCGGCGCAGATGATTAGTTACGAGCTGGCGCTGACGATGTCGGTGGTCGGAGTGCTGCTGATGGCGGGCAGCTTTAATCTGCGGGACATTATTAACGCCCAGGCGCATCACCCAGAACTGGGGATTTTGGGTTGGAACGTGTGGCCGCAGATTCTCGGCTTCATTTGCTTTTTCATCGCGGCGATTGCGGAGACCAACCGCGCTCCTTTCGATTTGCCGGAAGCGGAGTCCGAGCTGGTCGCCGGGTTTCACACGGAGTACGCCAGCTTCAAGTTCGCGATGTTTTTTATCGCTGAGTACACCAGCATGATCACGGTTTCCTGCCTTTGCTCAATTATGTTTTTCGGCGGATGGCTGTCTCCCTTCCCTGCTTCGTGGACGTTCACGCACTATGTGCCGTCGGCGATTTTGATTTCGTTTGGCTTGTGGGTAATTTGGGATGGCATCCGGTATGAAACGGTTTTCGGTAAGATTATCCTGCCTGCCGCGGGAACGGCAATCACCGCGCTGGGCGCGGTTTTCATTTCGTTTCCGGATATAAATGCGTTTATTCAGGCCCCGTTCTGGCTACTGTCGAAAATCTTTATTTTCTTGTTTGTCTATGTGTGGATGCGCGGCACGCTGCCGCGTTTTCGTTATGACCAGCTGATGGCGTTTGGCTGGAAGCTGCTTCTGCCGGTCTCCATCGTGAACGTGGTGCTGACCAGCTTCGCGATTCTGGCGAAGATGCAGTGGGGTGCGAAATGACGGCGCCGCTCGCGGTTTTTTTCGTGCTCGCGGCGCTGGCGGTAATCGGCGCGGTCAACCTGATTTTGCAGAAGCACCCGATTCATAGCGCGCTTTCGCTGATCGTGGTGATGGTCGCGCTCGCGGGGCTGTACCTGCTAATGGGCGCGGAGTTTGTAGCCGCGGTGCAGATCATCGTGTATGGCGGCGCGATCATGGTGCTGTTTGTGCTGGTGATCATGCTTTTGAATGCGGGGATCGAGGAGCACACCAGCATTTCGAAGCTGGCGGGTGTCCCGGGATTGCTGCTGGTAGCGGCGCTGGCCGGCTTTATCGCCGCGACGATTGCGCGCTCGACGGACGTGGTGCAGGCGGCGCAGCAAACGGGCGATATGTCTTCGACCAAGGGTATTTCCAACATGCTCTTCAGGGACTTCGTGTATCCGTTCGAACTGACGTCGTTTTTGATCCTCGTCGCGATCATGGGCGCAGTGGTGCTGGCGCAGCGGGAGAAGAGCTGAGATGGTGCCGACGAATTACTACGTCATCTTGAGCGCGGTGCTGTTCGGGCTCGGTGTGTTCGCGTTCGTCTTCAAGCGCAACATCATCACGATTTTCATGTCTATCGAACTGATGCTCAATGCGGTGAATTTGGCGTTTGTGGCTTTCAGCCGGGCGCTGGGAAAACTTGACGGGCAAGTATTCGTATTGTTCGTGATTGTGGTCGCAGCTGCAGAAGCTGCAGTGGGCCTGGGAATCATCATCCTCATAGCGCGTAACCGTCAGTCGCTGAACGTCGAGCGCGTGGATCTGCTCAAACTCTAATGCCGGCGCATCCTATACTCGAATACCTGTGGATCATTCCGCTGCTGCCGCTGCTGGGCTCGGCGATCAATGGGCTGTTTGGCGCGAAGTGGCCGAACAAGATTGTGAACTGGGTGGCGCTGAGCTCGACGGGGCTTTCGTTTGCTTTTGCGCTCGAAGCGGTTCGCGAATTCTTTGATTCCGGGCAAGTGCTCTTCCGCAAGGAATTCTTTACGTGGATTGCCGCGGGAAATTTCCGCGCGGGCTTCGATCTGCAGATGGACCAGCTCACAGTGATCATGGTGCTGGTGGTCACCGGAGTCGGCTGGCTCATCCACATTTATTCGACGGGATACATGGCGCATGAAGGCGGCTACTACCGCTTCTTTTCATATTTGAATCTCTTCATGTTCTTCATGCTCATTCTGGTGCTGGCCGCGAACTACGTGCTGCTTTTCGTCGGATGGGAAGGCGTGGGGCTGGCTAGCTATTTGCTGATCGGATTCTATTTCTTGAGGAAGTCGGCCTCGGATGCCGGCAAGAAAGCGTTCATCGTTAATCGGATCGGCGATTTCGGATTCATGCTCGGAATGTTTCTGTTGTTCCGGACATTCCATACCCTGGATTTCAGCACTCTGTTTGATCTGAAGCACGCTGCCGGATGGCAGCCTGAGCCCTGGGGACAATTCGGCACGTTCACGATCGCCTGTCTGCTGCTGTTCATGGGCGCTTGCGGAAAATCGGCGCAACTTCCGCTGTATGTTTGGCTGCCGGACGCGATGGAAGGGCCGACGCCGGTCAGCGCGTTGATTCACGCGGCCACCATGGTGACGGCGGGCGTGTACGTTGTGGCGCGTTCTCACGCGCTCTTCATTCATTCCGAAACAGCGCTTGTGGTTGTGGCCATCGTGGGATGCGCCACGGCGTTTTTCGCCGCCACCATCGGGCTAGTGCAGACGGACATCAAGAAAGTTTTGGCGTATTCGACGGTCAGCCAGCTGGGATATATGTTTCTGGCATGCGGAGTTGGCGCGTTTTCCGCGGGCATTTTCCATTTGATGACGCATGCATTTTTCAAAGCACTGCTCTTCCTCGCGGCCGGCTCCGTGATTCACGCCATGGGCGGCGAGCAAGACATGCAGAAGATGGGCGGTCTTAGCAAAAAGATCAAGTACACCTACGGGACCATGCTGATCGCCACCTTGGCCATTGCCGGGTTCCCGCCGCTGGCAGGCTTCTTCAGCAAGGATGCGATCCTGCTCAGCGCGTTTCAGATTCCCGGAGGCCATCCGCTCTATGTCATCGGCTTGCTCACGGCGCTGCTCACTTCGTTTTACATGTTCCGCTTGATCTTCCTGACCTTTTACGGCAAGCCGCGCTACGACGAACGTAAGGTGCACGTCCATGAATCACCGTGGAGCATGCTGGGGCCGCTGGTGGCTCTCGCGGTGCTTTCCATTGTTGGCGGTTGGGTAGCTGCGCCTGCACTTGGGGGCGGGCGCGACTATTTCGCGGACTTCCTCGCGCCCGTTTTTGGCGGCCACGAATCGACGGAAGCGCTAGGCGAAGCAGCGGCGCACAATCTGGAGTTAACGCTGGCGTTTGTGGCGGTGAGCGCGGCACTCGCAGGATGGGGAGTTGCATACTGGCTGTACCTGAGCCGGCCATCGAAGCCGGCAGAGTTCGCCAAGT
>Ga0307471_100002222_pt1 | contig 11063 bp, 8 predicted proteins | sample atmos_gasesAM3C__2_FD_204566 | JGI IMG/M metagenome (GOLD analysis project Ga0307471, IMG submission 204566) | Hardwood forest soil microbial communities from Morgan-Monroe State Forest, Indiana, United States - atmos_gasesAM3C_515 | ecosystem: Environmental > Terrestrial > Soil > Temperate... | reverse complement strand
GGGCCGCTCGACCTTTTGCTGTACCTGATCAAACAGGACGAAATCGACATCTATGATATTTCGCTCGAGCGGATCACCAGCCAGTACCTCGAGTATCTCCAAGCGTTCAAAGAACTGAACATTGAGCTGGCGGGCGAATTCATCGTGATGGCAGCCAACCTCATTTACCTAAAGAGCCGAAGCCTGCTGCCGCGCGATCAACAGCCTCCCGAAGAAGACGCCGCGGAGGACGACCCTCGTTGGGAATTAATTCGGCAACTGATCGAGTATAAAAAATTCAAGGAAGCTGCCGCGGAACTTAATCTACGTGCGCTGGAGCAAGAGAGGATCTTCATCCGAGAAGCCGGATCGCGTCCAGATCTGCAGGAACCGTTGCGCCTGGGCGAAGTTGGGATTTTCCAGCTGATCAGTGCTTTCCAAACGGTAATGAAACGAATGGAAGCGCGCCAGGACGTGCAAGAGATCTTCAGTGAACGTTTTAGTGTCTCGGAAAAGATCGATTCGATTTTGCAGCGCGTCGCAACCGGCAATCGCTTCCGTTTTTCGGATTTGTTTAGCAACGCTACATCCAGAATCGAAGTAGTTGTCACCTTTCTCGCGCTTCTCGAGCTAATCAGGCTGAAGCAGATCCAGGCGCTTCAGAAAAACGTGTTTGACGAGATTGAAATCACGGCCGCAGAGGCCTGAGCAGGAGCATGCCGCGAATTTTGATCGCAGGGTGTGGTTACGTTGGAGAGGCGACGGCTGATTTGTTTCATTCTGCCGGCTGGAACGTCGAAGGTTGGGTGCACTCGAAAGAATCGGCAGCACGGCTTTCGGCAGAGCCGTATTCGATCCGCGTAATCGATGTCTCACAGCGCGGCGAAGTTGCCAAACGCGCCGGCACATTCGATGCAGTGGTCCACTGTGCCAGCTCGCGTGGCGGTGATGCCGATGCTTATCGACAGATTTATCTGAATGGCGCCCACAACCTTCTCAGAGTTTTCACCGAAACAAAGATCCTTTTCACCAGCAGCACCAGCGTCTATGCGCAGCGCGATGCCTCATGGGTAACGGAAGAGAGCGAAACAAAACCGCTCCGGGAGACAAGCCGGATCCTGTTAGAAGTGGAAAAGTTGGTCGTCGAAAAAGGCGGGATCGTAGTGCGGCTCGCCGGCATCTATGGTCCGCGACGTTCGGCCCTGTTGAGCAAATTCCTAAACGGCACGGCCACCATTGGTCCAAACAACGACCGCTTTGTAAATCTGGTACATCGGGACGATATCGCGTCCGCGCTCTTTCTTTTGTTGAATCGAGAGTCACAGTGCGCAGCACAGATTTACAATGTGGTTGACGATGAACCAATTTTGCAGAGCGAATGCTACCGCTGGCTTGCCCAGAGGCTGAATCGACCTCTTCCGCCGATCAGAGAATCCGAGCAACCCCGCAAACGCGGCGACACCAACAAACGTGTAAGCAACGCCAAATTACATCAGTTAGGCTGGACTCCGGCCTATCCGACATTCGGCGACGCAATGGAAAAAAGCATCCTGCCCAGTTTCGCAGAGAGCATTGCCGGCCCATCCCACTAACACCGGTTTCAACCCGGTGGATAGTCTCAGTAAGCCCTGAACCGTTTTCAACGGTTTTATTCAAGCCGGTAAACCGTTGAAACGGTTTGAGCTTTCGTTGGTTCTGAATCACCGGCTAAAGCCCGGTGTTAATGACTAATGACAGGGACGGCGCTCTCAGCTCACGTGTGCCGCTTCCGCAATGGCGGCTCTCGCCGTGACACCATGTTCATGTGTTTCACCAAACAGCTGGCGGATCACGTCTTCGACCGGCACTTCCTGCACGTTTATGTCGCTGACGTCGCAGGCCTCGAGAAGTTGCCGGCAGGTTTCGGTGACCTTTGCGCGTAAAACCTTCAGTTGCACCGAGACAGGTGTTTGTTCGGTGATTTCGCCAAACGCGGACAGATCGCGTGTTCCTTCCTTTTCGAAAGTAAGACTGAGAATTTTATAGCCCGAAAAACGATCAACGATCTCCGCCAGCGGGCCGTCGAAAAAGATCTTGCCGTGATCGATCACCAGCACCCGATGACACAACTCCTCGATGTCCTGCATGTAATGGCTGGTGAGCAGTGTGACGATGCGATGTTCCTCATTATAGATGCGCAAAAATTCACGCACTCTTTTTTGGCTAACCACGTCCAGACCAATCGTCGGCTCATCAAGGAATAACACCCGCGGCTCATGAATGAGCGCCGCAATCAGCTCCATCTTCATTCGTTCGCCTAACGAAAGTTCGCGCACCATCACGTTCATTTTGTCCTGCACCTCCAGAAGTTCCGATAGTCCGTCCACTACCTTCTTGAAGCGCTCGCGGTCGATGCCGTAGATCGCTCGGTTCAGCTCGAGCGATTCCTGCGCTGGGAGGTCCCACCATAGCGCATTCTTTTGTCCCATCAGCAAACTGAACTGCCGTTTCATTTCGTTGCGCCTTTCCCAGGGAACAAAGCCGAGCACCCGCGCATCGCCTGAAGTTGGGTTCAGCAAGCCGGAAAGCATTTTGAGCACAGTAGTTTTCCCGGCGCCGTTGGGGCCCAGGAATCCGACAAACTCGCCTTCCTCGATTTGAAATGTGACCTGGTCTGCTGCTCGCGTTTCGTCGTACCTCCTCCATAAGAGGCCTTTCACCGCGCCCCAGAGGCCACGCTCTTTGCGGTAAGTGCGATAGATCTTCGTCAGTTTGGACGCTTCAATTGCCGGCATAGGGAGCTTTGGAAAGGAAGCTATCAGCTTCCCCTAGAGAACATCGTCGAGGCACGCCAGCAAATGCGAAACGGTTTCCTCTGTCTCGTCCCCCATGTTCGACAGGCGAAAAGTTTGGCCGCGGATCTTGCCATAACCGGGATCAATCACCAAATGATGTTTTTCCCGCAGCCTTCTCGCGAAATCCAGCACGTCGATGCCTTTATTGTTTTTCACGCAGGTGAGCGTCTTCGTGCGAAACCCTTCCTCGGCAAAAAAATCGAAGCCCGCATGGCGCACCCAATCGTGCACAAGCGCATTGGTGCGTGCGTGACGAGCGTAACGCGCTTCAAGACCTTCCTGGAAAATTTCATCGAGCTTGAACTCGAGCGCGTGAATGTGCCCGATGCTCGGCGTACTCGGCGTCATCCATTGCGCCTGCTCCCTCCTGAACTCCAGGAAATCGAAATAAAATCCGCGATTCGCAACCTTGTCGGCGCGTTCGAACGCTCTCTCCGAAACGGAGAACAACGAAAAACCCGGCGGCAGCGCGAGTGCTTTTTGCGCTCCGGTGAGCATTACGTCGATCCCGAGCGCGTCCATCTCGATTTTCACCGCAGAGAATGACGACACGGTATCAACGATGAGCGCAACATCGGGATATTTGGCCAGGACGCAGCAAATTTCGGGAAGCGGATTCATCACGCCGGTCGAGGTTTCACTGTGGGTCAGTGTGACGGTATCGAATTTTCCAGTAGCTAGTTGCCGATCGAGATCCTTCTGGTCGATATGCTTTCCCCATTCCACCCGAAGCGGCTCGGCGTTTTTCCCGCATCGCTTCGCGACATCGAACCATTTATCAGAAAACGCGCCGCACATGCAGCAAAGCGCGCCGCGATCGACCAGATTGCGGATCGACGCTTCCATGACGCCCCACGCCGACGACGTGGAAAGAAACACCGGCTGCTTTGTGTCGAACAATGTCTGGAGCTTTGGATGAATCTCGCGATAAAGATTTTTGAAATCTTCGCTGCGATGCCCAATTAACGGACGCGAAAACGCCGCCCATGTTTTTTCGGAGACTTCAACCGGACCGGGAATGAAAAGCTTGTCGTGCGGATGCATGAACCAAACATCCGACATCCGACATCCAACATCCACTGTTAAAGTTTTTCCGCCAATGGCACATCAAACGATGTCTCGATTGTCAATGTAAAATCGCGCAAAGAATTGCGTCGGATCAAACGTCAGGGACGGCCCTTGGGGCATCGCCGTTATTCCCAAGGGAATGACCGCTGCAAGCGGGTGCCTCTGGAGTGGCGGCCCCTCCAAGCCGTCCTTGCTTGTTCACCCGCCGGCGTAATTCGGATAACGTTCGCGCAGCTCGCGCGAAAGACGGTCTGCTTCCTCAGTGTTACCCGCTTGGCGAAATGCCACCGCGGCTTTGTCCAGCGCGCGCGGAGTGATGGCTGGATCGTCATAAAGTAGAGCGACGCCTTTGAAAGCTTTGCCGGCGTCATCGAAGTTCCCACGCTCGAGCTGGACTTCGCCCGCGAGCAGTCGCGCTTCCGCGTTTACGCGGCCCTCCGGTTGGAGAACCATGATTTCTTCGGCGATCTTCTGCGCCTCGTCAGGTTTATGAGCGCTGATCTTGACGGCACCGAGCGTCAATAACACCTTAGCCTTTCCCGCAGGATCTTTGGCAGTCTGTAGATACTTCGCAAATGCTTCCTCTGCTTCAGGCAAATTTTTTAGCTTTGTGGCCGCGTCGCCGAGATAAAATAAGTAATCTGGTTTGGCCTTGCCTGCGGTATCTGTATTTCGCAGTGCGCTCAGATATTTTTCCGCGGCCTGCAAATTTTTCTCGTTGTAATACTCGATTCCGAGCCACTCCAAAACCTCCGGCGGCACATTGGTCCCGCCGTCGCGGGATTCAGCCATGAAATCGTTTACTTCTTTGGTAAGCGCAGGCCGATCTCTCAAATAAAACTGGCAAAGAATGATCCGAACAGACGCGAGATTGTAGTACTGCTCCTTGTCCAATTGCCGGGCAGTATTCAGCGCGGTCAATGCTGGCTTGTAATCCTTCGCTTCGAACGCGGTCTTTCCAATATAGTATTGCGCCTGCGCGGCGACAGAACTCTTGGGAAATTCCTTCAGGAGCTGCCGAAAAGTGTCGACCATTCCTTTGGTATTGTCCTGTTGCCCGAGAATCAAAGCCTTCAACTGCAATGCCGCCTCGCGTTCGTGCGCCTTCGGGTATTTGGCAAGGATGATGTTTAGATCCGTAAGCGCAGCCGTGTAGTTTTTGCTCTGCTCGTAGGCCAACGCGCGCTGAGCGAGAGCGGCCGGGATTTGCGGATTGTCGGGAAACGTCTGCAGGTAATACGTAAAAGCTTCGATAACGCCGGGAATATTTTTCGTCTGGACGTGGCACAACCCAAGTTTGTAAGCCGCTTCAGCGCGCAGCCGCGGAGAAAGCTCAGACGCACGCAGTTCGCCGTACAATGACACTGCGTCGGTGTAGTTCTGCTGTTTGTAAAGCGCTTCGGCTTTCAACAGCTTCGCCTGATCCGCGCGCTCGTTTGTGGGGTTGGTTGCAAGGAATTGATCCACTGCGGCGGAGAGCGCTAACGGATCGGAGTTATAAACGTTGATCAGCTGCTGGTAAGCGGCGTCCTTTGCTTCCTCGCGATCGGGATACTTTTGGATGATCTGGCGATACAGCGTCTCAGCTTCCTTTGGATGGCCAAGTTGGCGTTCACTGTTTGCGGCGAGCAATAACACCTCTGCCTGTGCTGCCTCAGGCAACTTGTCCAATTCCTTTTTATAATCCGACAGCAATTCCTTGTATTGACCAGTTTGATATTGCAACCGGCGAAAACCAACTTGCGCGATGGCACGGAATTTTCCGGCTTCAGGCAGAGTGCGTCCTTTTTGGAACAATGCGGCGGCTCGCTGCGTCATTGCATTGTCCGTCTTGCCTTTGTCGGCCTGGACGAGTTCGAGTGCGATCAAGCCTCCGCGCACCGCGCACTCTGCTTTCACCGCCGGCTTCTGCGCTTCGTTAGCCAGCGCCTCGTACTGCTTCAGCGCATCGAGCTTTTTTCCCCGAGCGGCGAAAATCGATGCAGCGGTTATCCGTGCGTCTTCGCGATAGGGATTTGGATTCGGTGTCTCGGCAACCTGCGCGTAAATATCAGCGGCTTCGTCTTTTTTGCCGAGAGCTTCGAGGCAACGCGCTTCAAAGTAACGCGCTGAAAGCGCGACCGCGGGCTCCTTCGATTTTGCGGCGGAACGATGAAAAAGCGGGAGCGCGGTCGCGTAGTCCTTATCTGTGAATGCCATCTCGGCGAGCGCGAACGCCGCCGGACCGGCGAATTCGCTGTCGCCGTACTCGGTGAGCACTTTTTGCAAATTGGTGCGAGCATTCGAGTCACGATGAAGATTTCGATAGCATTCACCAAGCGAAAAGTAAGCGTTCGCCCGACCCGCGCGCCCAGGGTAGTTCTCGAGATACTTTTGATATTCTGGGATTGCGAGATCGTACAGTTTGCGAGTGAACAAGCCATTGGCGTACTCGAGTTGACGCTGATCAGCCCCTTCAGCTTCGCGTGCAGGCGGCTCGGAAACGTCGTCCTTTAAGGAACGTAGGACCTTGTCGATTGAGTCATCCGCGGGAAGCGCCCGCTTAACGGGCGGCTCATCCACCGGACGAGCCCGGCGCACTTCCGGTTCCGATTGGGGGACGGCGATGCTTGCAGTGCAAAGCAGCATCGCCAGTCCGCAAAGACCGGCTGTGCCGCGTCTGATTTTCATCTTGCAGTGGCGAAAGCGACGTTGGTTACCCCTGCTTCAGTGCAAATGTTCAGCACCCCGATGATGTTTTTATAGGCGCCCGTTTCGTCGCCGCGGATCACCACCGCTTGTTCGGGATTCAGTTGAACCATACTCTTCAGTAATTCCTGAAGCTCGGGACCACTCAAGGTGCGGCGGTTCACAACCACGTTGCCATCCGCCTTAACATTGACGATGACATCTCCAATCGGCGCTGTCTTCTCCTTCGCGGCCGACGCTTTTGGCACTTTCACGTCGAGCTCATTCTCAGTACGCGCAGCGTTCCACGTGAGCAGGAAAAAAATTAGAAGAAGAAGCAGCACATCGACGAGCGGCGCAAGCTGAATGCCGGGATGATGCAAAGGCGCGTGACCACGGAGGTTCATGAGGTGAGAGAAGTTTTACAGTTCGTCCTCAATCAGCGCAGGCATTCGTTCCGCACGTTTGCCGTATTGCAATGAAAGCAACGCCAAAACGTGCGTCGAAGCAGCCTCGAGTTCCGAAATCAACTTCTGCGCCCTGCCGCGAAAGAAAGCGTAGAAAATCATGGCCGGAATCCCAATCGCGAGACCCGCAGCGGTGTTGACCAGCGCCTCGCTGATGCCGCGTGAGAGCGCCACATAACGCGCCGACCCGACGTCGGCTCCGAGCGCGCCGAAGGAATGGATAATTCCAAAAACTGTGCCCAGCAAACCGAGCAACGGCGCAATCATTCCGATGTCGGCAAGGTAAATGACCCGGTTGTTCAAACTGGTCGCCACACGTGTTCCTTCCGTCTCGGCGATTTCGCGAACCTGCTGGAAATCTGCGTGCGGATTTTTAGTCGTGAAATCCAGCATTTTTTGCACGACGCGCGCGATCGCTTCCCCATGCCTGTTCGAAACGGCGAGCAGCCCGAGATAATCGCGTTTACGCAGGAGCGCATCCGCGGTTGCCATGTAACCGCTTGAAACCACGGCCCCGCGCCGGATGGTCAAAAAGTAAACAACCACGAGCGCGACGAAAAAGATCGACAGCAAAAACAGCGGAATTATCACCGGACCCGCTTTGACGAGCGTCTCCAGAACGGTCTGCGTGTGCTGGGGCACCAACGGCGGGGTGGGTTCCTGCGCAAGCAGAGGCGACGCGCTGCCCAGCGCGGCAAAGAGCACAACCCAAATCTTCATGCCGGAAATTTTGTAATGATATGCGGAGCGATTCACCGATGCAAATGCGTGTGAGGAGTGGTGTTGAGGATTAGAGTTACATTTTCAGGAAATTGTTCATACATGCGACTTGTTGATCGCCGTTCCTTCTAAACAAACGCCGGAAAATTGTCGGCATTACGGACGGCGGACGAGAAAAATGTGTGCTGGTTGAATTTCGGGATCCAATTCAACGTAGTTTTTCCGATCGCGCCAGGTGTAACGCGCATCGTTCAATAAATCGTGCACCTGATACTCGTCGGTTGCCATCTGCCCAAATTCCTGAATCGGCACATGGACAAACGAATTTTGCGTGCGAAACGGATCAAGATTGACCACCACGAGGATGATGTTGTCCCGCGCGGGGGTCATCTTGCCGTAGAACAAAATTGCGTCGTTATCGGCGGGATAGAAGCGCAGGTTCGTGTACATCTGAAGCGCGCGGTTCTGCTTCCGGATTTGGTTTATGCGCGCGATCCAATCCTTGATGTTTCCGGGCGCATTCCAATCTCGCTCCTTGAATTGGTATTTCTCGGAGTCGAGATACTCCTCACGACCCGGCAACGCCTCATTCTCGCACAGCTCGTAGCCGCTGTAGATTCCATAAAGCGGCGAAAGCGTCGCCGCCATAAGCGCCCGAATCATGAACGCAGGGCGGCCACCTTCTTGAAGCGAAAATGGGAGGATGTCGGGTGTGTTCGGCCAAAGGTTAGGTCGAAAATATTCACTCATCTCAGTCTGCGTAAGCTCGGTGAAATAGTCGATCAGTTCCTGCTTCGAATTTCGCCACGTGAAATAGGTGTAACTCTGGTTAAACCCGGCTCTGGCTAGCGCTTTCATCATCTTTGGCCTGGTGAACGCTTCGGAGAGAAAAATCGCGTCCGGATATTTCGCGCGAACGCCTTCGATCAAATACTCCCAGAAGGCGACTGGCTTGGTGTGCGGATTGTCCACGCGAAAGATCCGCACGCCGCGCTCGGCCCAAAACAGCACGATGCTTTTCATCTCGGCCCAGAGCTCGCGCCAGTTTTCGCATCGAAAGTTTATTGGATAAATGTCTTCGTATTTTTTCGGCGGGTTCTCTGCGTATTTGATCGTGCCGTCGGGCCTTTTGTAAAACCAATCCGAATGCTCCTTGACGTACGGATGATCGGGCGAGCAATTGATGGCGAAATCGAGGGCAATTTCCAGTCCGTGCTTGCGGATTTCTTTTTGGAGCCAGTCAAAATCCTCGAGCGTGCCTAACGACGGTTCCACCGCCTTGTGTCCGCCGGCCTCGCTGCCGATCGCCCATGGCACTCCCGGATCGCCTGGTTCGCATGTGACCGCGTTATTGCGACCCTTGCGATTAGTGCCACCGATCGGATGAATCGGCGGAAAATAAAGGACGTCGAACCCCATTGCCTTTGCGTCGTCCACGCGCGGCAAGCAATCCCGGAAAGTCGATCCGCGATCGCCGCGGCCTTCTGCCGAGCGCGGGAAAAATTCATACCACGCGCCGAACAATGCCGCGGCGCGATCGACCACGACATGAGGAGTCGGCTCGTATTGCGTGGCATCGGCTCGGTCCGGGTAGGTCGCCATTAGCACTTCCAGTTCACCTGACTGCGCGATGGCGTAAATTTGTGAATTCGCGCCGGTGACGATGTGCTCGGCAAATTCGTGCAGGCGCGCTGAGTCCGCTTGATCACGTGCCCGGCTGGCGGCCGCTTTAACAATTGCCGCGCCTTCCAACGCTTCGCTTCGAAGATCAGAGATCCCGCCCTCAAATTTCTTTGCGAACTCTTGCTGCCAACTGCGGAATGTGTCTGTCCATGCTTCGACTGTGTATTCGTAAATAGCCTGATCGTAGAGGGTGCACACGCCGCGCCACCGATCATTATCAACAAAAATCATCGGCGTTTCCCGCCACGCCCGCTTGTCAGCAACACGCCACTTCAAAACCGCCGCAACCACGTCGTGGCCATCCTTGAAAATGTCGGCTTCCACAACCAGATCTTCACCCACGATGCGTTTGATCGGGGAACGGCCGCAATCAATGAGCGGCTGTACATTGTCGATCACCACCGATGGAAACACCCGGGCCATGCGCCTCCAATCAACCGAGATTCACCTCGAGCGAAAGGATAAATCCGATTGCTCGCGGTGGCGCAGCGACCAGGCGCGCGAAGGCGCGGCGTTCAGCTGAAAGTCTCGGCTTTGGGCGCGAATTAGCTACGCGGAGAAGTAAAACGCGCACTCGTACAGACCCGAGTTGCGACTTACTTCGCGGCGGACACGCGTGACTAACACGGCCTCGAACATGTCCTGCTCGAACCGGCCGACGATCGGGTATTGCTCCACGACGTTGAGAAGGGGGGAATGACACTCAAGAATTTGGGGGCCGCCGTCTTTCTCGTTGTTGAGGAACTCAGCCATATAACCTTCCCCGTCGCGGACATGTGCAAGCCATTTCGCGCGTTCCGCGACAGTTTCTCCTTTCGCCTTAGCTTTCAGCGCCGCGGTCTTCTTTTTGAAAACACTGTAAAGCAACTTCTCCGGCGCATTAGATCCGTAGATGGCCTCGGCGGCTTTCAATAAGTCCAGCGTCAGCTGATGGCTGTCGGCGTGAAAAAGATCGTGTGTTCGGCGCGTAAGGCGATAGACCATCTCCGGTCTGCCCATTTTTTGCGGTCGCCGCCAGGTATCCAAATACCCGTTGCGATGCAGCGTAATGCAATGCTGTTTGATGCCCATATAGCTCATGCCCATTCTTTCCACGAGCTCGTTGACAGACATGCCCTTGGTGCGCTTGAGGGAGTTGATAATGTCAAGCCGTTGGGTGCGGCCGATTTCCGAAATTAAACGCTGGTTCATACGGCTGAAATGGTTGGAGTGGAACGAAAGTGCGGGACTTTACACGCCGCAATCTTTAATACGCAAGCGTAAAATTTATACAACAGTCAAGACCAAAAGAAATTACAAAGGAAGCGCGCTGCCATGGCCCGGCCCGCGGAGAGAAGCTCTAAGAAAAGGCGAAATGCCCTTTTGCTTAGAAATTCAGAGAATTGGATTCGCTCACTTCCCGCTCGCTAAGCCTTTCGGCCTCCTCGTCCATGTACCTTCCCCAGGCGCTCAATTCTTGAGTTTTGCTTCGAATGACGACCCACCTACGAGTAGAGATACTCGTCGTGGTACTCACGCTGCGGCGCGAATTGCAAGTTTTCGTTCCCGGTCTCGGGATACTCGAAGATTTTACCTTCGTAATTCCGGATCACGATTTTTTCGTTGTCGTGATAGAGAATGTAACCGGGATTGATTGGCACTTTGC
>Ga0307471_100002221_pt1 | contig 11064 bp, 12 predicted proteins | sample atmos_gasesAM3C__2_FD_204566 | JGI IMG/M metagenome (GOLD analysis project Ga0307471, IMG submission 204566) | Hardwood forest soil microbial communities from Morgan-Monroe State Forest, Indiana, United States - atmos_gasesAM3C_515 | ecosystem: Environmental > Terrestrial > Soil > Temperate... | reverse complement strand
AGAACCAGCGAGATCATCACGCCGAGGAGCACGAGCCCCCACGGGAGCTGCCGGTTGAGGATTCCCTTGATGATGTACGACATCAGCGTCGCCTTCGGAGCGTCGAACTTCTTCGGCGCGACTTTGCCGTCGGCGAGGAACTTGTGCGTGCCGTTGATGCCGGGGTCGACGAGATACTGCGGCGTTCCGGTCGTATCGACGAGGTACTGCGTCGCGGCGGCGCCGCCCGGCGGGGCGTGATGCCACACCAGGTAGTCCGTCCCCTCGTAGGTCTCGTGCGTCAGCTTGGTCAGTTCTGACCCTTCGGCGTGCAGCCCTGCCGGCCAGTTCTCGATCTGCTTGAGGGTGCCGCCGGCTTCACCGTTTGCCGGCTCCGAGCTGACCCGCGGCACGTAGACGCTGGCGGCGGAATTGAGCTTGAGGAGAATCGGTCCGAGGATGAGAGCCGAGGCCAGGGCGCCGATGAGGATGGCCACCTGCTGATTCCTCGGCGTTGCGCCGACCAGGAAGCCGGTCTTCAGGTCCTGCGAGGTCGTTCCGCCATTTGACGAAGCGATGCAGACGATGGCACCGATCGATAGCGCCGTCACGTAATAGGTCGAGCCGGTCCAGCCGATCACGAGGAAAACGAGGCAGGTGATCAGCAGCGTAGCCACGGTCATCCCCGAGATCGGATTCGAGGACGAGCCGATCTCGCCGGTCAGTCGCGACGACACGGTCACGAAGAGAAAACCTAGGATGACGATGAGAAGCGCTCCCATGATGCGCGCCGCCGCGCCGGTGCCGCCGACATAGAGCGGGTTGGCCAGGGCGATGACAGCCACGAGTGCAAAGCTGCCGATGAGCACGAACTTCATCGAGAGATCGCGGTCGGTACGCTCCATCCCCTCGCGCGCCGCAGCGCCGCCGCGAAGGTCCTTGAGTCCTTCCTTCATCCCGTGCCAGATCGTCGGCAGTGAGCGGCCCAGACTGATGATGCCGCCCGCGGCCACGGCGCCCGCGCCGATGTAAAGGATGTAGGCATTGCGGATCTGCCCGGGCGACATGTCGCGGATGAGGCGCGTCGTTTCCGGCGCAAGCGGCGCTAACAGGCCTGCGCCGAAGAACTTGATGGCGGGGATCAGAACCAGATAGGCCAGCACGCCGCCGGCGCACATGATCGAGGCGATGCGCGGCCCGATGATGTAGCCGACGCCGAGGAGCTCCGGCGAGATCTCGGCTGAGACCGACCCGGCATTGAACGGTGCGCCGAAGACCCGTTCCGGTGTGTCTTTCCATCCTCGGAAGGCGACGTTCAGCGCTTTGTAGAGGAGGCCGATGCCGAAGCCGGCGAAGATCGTCTTCGCGCTCGTGCTGGCGCCCCCGAGCTTCTCCATTTCGCGTTTGGCGGACTCCGACGCGGCGGCGACCGATTCATCCGACGCTCCCGCCTTGAGCACTTCCGCGCACGCCGTCCCCTCGGGATACTTGAGCAGGCCGTGCTGCTGCACGATCAGCGCGCGCCGCAACGGAATCATCATCAGGATGCCCAGCAGACCGCCGAGGATCGCCACCAGCATCACGCGGGTGATCTCGAGGTCAAAGCCGAGGATCAGGATCGCGGGCATCGTCACACCGACGCCGAAAGCGATCGATTCGCCTGCCGACCCGGCCGTCTGCACGATGTTGTTCTCGAGGATCGTGGCGTCGCGGCCTCCCAACTTCGAGAGGATGCGGAAGAAGGTGATGGAGATGACCGCCACGGGGATCGAGGCGCTGACCGTCAGACCGACCTTGAGCACCAGGTACAGCGACGATGCCCCGAAGATCATGCCGAGGATCGTGCCGATGACCACAGGCAGCCACGTCAGTTCCCGCAGCTTCGTACCGGCAGGGATGTAGGGCTCGAACGGCGCTGGTGCAGGGACGGCTGCAATACCGACGACGTCGGGGTACTCCTTTTCAACAGTGCTCATGTTGGCTCCTGCTCTCGGAGAAACGGACCGTTGCGGGCTTCAAAGATGCATCGGGCGGGCCATTCTAGCATCGCATTTACGTGGAGCGCCGTGGAGCGCCGCCGGCCCCGGCGGCTGGACCGCTGGCGGCTCGCCGGCGGTTCCGCGACGTGCGCAAATGACTCAGCGACGACGAGCGTCCAAGCGCTCTTTGCCGCGTTAGCGGCTACGCCGGCTTCGCCGACGAACGCCCGCGAAGCGGGCAAGCACGCCTCTGGCGTGCCTCGCACAGACAAGAGTGTCTGTGCCCCATTCGGCCGCTGCTCTACCTGCTCAGACATCTCGACTCGTCCAAAACCCCAGGCTTGTGACAAACACCCGAATGGTTGTGGCACAGACACTCTTGTCTGTGCGAGGCGGCGCCAGCCGCCGGTAACTCGACGCCGCGCTATCATCCTCTGCCATGGCCGCAGTGATTCCGCCTCACGAACGTCTCCGCGGCGCCGTTGCCGAAGCCGGCCCGCGTCTCGAGACGATCGCCGATGCCGATGCCGCGCGGCCGCTGGCTGACGGCAAGTGGTCGGCCAAGCAGGTCATCGGCCATCTGATCGACTCCGCCTCGAACAATCACCAGCGCTTTGTGCGCGCCAACTTCACGGACGATCTGATCTTTCCCGGCTACGACCAGGAACGCTGGGTGGCTCTGGGGCGATACGCGGATGCGCCCTGGCTTTCGCTGATAACCCTTTGGCGCGAGTTCAATCTGCAGATTGCTCGTGTCATGGAGGCGACGCCGGACGAGGTGAAGAACACGCTTAGAAGGCGTCACAACCTGCATCAGATCGCCTGGCTAGCAGTCCCCGAGGATCAGCCGGCGACACTCGGGTACTTCATGAACGACTACGTCGATCACCTGGAGCATCACCTCGGGCAGGTTCTTTAGACCCATCGAGAACCGCCGCAGATACGCGTGTACCGCGACGTCATGACGGGATGACTCTCGTTATTGACGAGATGACTCGCTTATAGCCTCGGATATGGGATTCATATCCGAAGATGACAATTCCATATCCGAGGATGACTCGTTCGTACGCGAGGATGACGGTGAGTCATCTCATCATGACTTTTCGTCATCCGCGGATGACTCATTCAGTTCGCGAGGATGACTCGTTCGTATCCGAGGATATGAAATTCATACGCGAGGATGACTCGCGTGCATCCGAAGATATGAAATTCATACGCGAGGATGACTCGCGGACATCCGAGGATATGAAATTCATACGACGAGAAGAAAAAGTCTCTTAAAGAGGACACTCCTCCCTGCTCAGGAGTGACACTCAATCCATGGATTGACGGAAATCTCACGCTTGTGAACTTTTCGATGGCAATCGAAAAAACGGTGACCTTCGGGAAACGCGCGCGTAAAGGAGATAGCGAGGATGGCTCGCTGTCGAGCAAACGCGACGTTCAGGGTTGACGAACAAGCCCCCTGACCTGTTGAACGTCGCGTGGGAGTTGGATGTCTGAAGGCTCCCGCCCGGCGCCCCGTTTTACCGGCAGGCGAGGCTTGCGTCTGCCGTTTGGCGCCCGGGTTCGCGCGTTCCCGGGAAGTAGTGAACGTGAACCGGCGGCGCGTGGCCGCCGGTTCCAGCCGGAGGCACGCGTAGGCCACGCGGAGAACCATCGGTCATAACATCGCCGAAGGGCGAGAAAGAGGAGTTTTGTGATGTCAAACAACAGTAGTACTCAGAAGAGCGAGGGCGCCGCTGCTGCTGCGATGCCGGATACCACGCTCACCCCGGACGCGCTCGTCGAGCAGTTGCGCGCGCTACGGCTGCAGATCCCGGATTACACGCATCTGCCCCTCGCGGATAAGCGGACGATGGTCCGTGCCGCGAATGCTTCCCCGGAGATGGTGCAGGCCTCGATCAACACGGTCGGTGCTTCACCGGAACTGACGGGAGCTGTGGGCAGGAGTGCCGACGATCTGCGGACGGATACGGAGGATGCGGCCCGCTGGACGGCGGTGGAAGACGAGCTGCGGACATTCCTGCAGGGCATCTCCGCCACGAACCTGGTACGCAGGCACCGTATCGGGCTGACGGCCTTGCAGGTATACAGCATGAGCCGGCAGCTCGTCCGTCAGAAGGAGCATGCCTCGCTCCAGCCACATGTGGACTTGATGAAGCAGTTGAACAAGTTCGGAAAGAAGCGCAAGGTTGCTGCCCCGGCCCCGCCGACAGTACCTGCGCCCACCCCCGCACCGGCGCCGCCCGCAACGACGACGCCGGCCACGACAGTCAAGCAGCAGTAATCGTAGTAGAAGTAGCGATTGACTCACGGAACCGGGCGTGTTGCAAGCGCGCCCGGTTTTTTGTTCGAGGTTCTAAACACAGGTCGGACTCTCCAGTCCGACCGGAGCTCGCGCGAGCGGTTCGATGGTTCCATGCGGCGTTTCGCATTGACGACATGCCAAGACCTCCTGCACGCCTGCCGGGGTCCCTGCCGGGGTACGACTTTGTGCTGATCGGTAACCGGTGGCGGCGCGCCTCGCGGCGCTTGCCACCGGCTAATCTACCGCACGCCTCCAGCGTGCTCGCGCCGGCTACGCCCATGCGATTTCGCGACCGGCTGCTCGCTTCGATTCGCGCGATGCAGCCGATCCTCGAGATTCTTTCGCGCATGGCTTCCGTTCCGGACATGCCGGACCCGGTGCACGCACGCGAAGAGATCGCCACGCTGATCGAGCACCTGGAGGCGATTCCATGGACGGATCGACAGAGAGGCTGCATGAACGTGTCAGGGCGCTCCGGGCACGAGTGGCCATCCAGCGTTGGGAGATCCGCCAGCGCGGCCATGCTGCAGGTTCCTGGTTCGCTCTGGAGGGCTCTTTGCCTTGAGCAGGCGCGCATGGATCCTCAGTGCGCAAGACGCCGAGACGCTCGCGGCCGCCGGATATGAGCCCGATCCGGCCGGCCTGGCTTTCGAGCAGCCGCGAAAAATCTTCATTGTTCATCCCGACGAGATTCCATCGTTCGCCGGCGCGCGTGAGATTTCTCTTCGTTCTTCCGAGGAGCTTCTGCTCGCTCCGGCCATCGCCCTCCTCCCCTTCGCTCCGCGCTCCGCGTCCAGCCTTCGGGCACGATGAGCGGTCACGTCATTGGAAACGACCGACAACGAGGAAGTCACTTTCGAGAGCATCAATGACCACTTCTACAAATTCGACGCGCCGGAACTGCTGGAGCCAAACCCGGAGACGGAGTCCTTCGACAGCGGCCCATCACTCGCCAGCGCCTTCACGCTAGCCCGCCCGATCCTGCTGGCCATGATCGCCACGCCGCTGATCCCGGAACGTTGGCAGGAGGCCATCGACACGCTCGCCTCCGCGCTGGATGACGCGGTGGCGGATGCGAAGGAGTCGGCGAGCGGGTGGGAGGGGGATCTGCCGGTTTGCGGAGGTGTGAGGAATGGCGCGGCCGGAACTCACGGAGCAGTAGCGCCGGAGCCCGCGAAGGCAGGCTCCGATGCTCTCGCAATTCCGTCTTCTCTGTGACTATGAGCCAGTGGATCAGATTGCCGACGGACCGCTGAACCCCACGTGAATTAGAGGCCCCCGTCCCGCGACATCTTTGGATGTCCGTAGATTCAGTAGTTTACGAGCGTCCCTTCCCTCGCCATTTGGCCGAATGACTTGACGGAGTCCTTCTGAAAAGTCCGAACCAGAAGCAAGGTTCTGAGGCAGCGCTAGACTCGCGGCTTGCATGGTGTTATCCTAATCATAATTGCGCGCCGGAAATGCTTCCGGAGACGCGCAAGTGAACGTCGACCGTCGCCTCCGAGCCGCTGTGGCCGCAACGAGGGGACTTAACTCGCGCGCTGATCCCGCCAAGGCCGGACCGGTGCGAAGGAGATACTCCGATGAACACGCCTTCCTGACATCTAACTTCTCCAGCCTGAATTAACACCATCTCGACATGGGATTCGCTCCCCGCTGTCGAATCGCGCCGCGAGCCGTTACGGCCGCGGTGCTCGTGTTGTGGATAAGGAGAATGTGATGGCACGTTCGACCCTCATTGATGAAATGGGCGTTGCTAATGTTGGCTTCCTGATAGAGAACCTCGGAAAGGATGCCGGTGACCTGCAGTACCTCCGTGAACTGGTCCAAAACGGGATCGAATCGATCGGGCGCTCGGCACGAAGTGGGGAAGTACGAATCGATTTCAAGGAAATCGATGGTGTCAAGAAACTACGTGTAACTGATAACGGTATCGGAATGACGCCCGACGAGGTCCGCGACAACATTAACCGACTGTCTGCTTCATCGGGAACGCAAGCCTTTGACAAGAATTTCGGGATCGGAGCAAAGATAACGGCCGCGGTCAAGAACCCCTACGGTGTGCTCTACGAAACCTGGAAAGACGGTGAAGGTGCTGTGACGGTCCTTGGCCGGGAGGACGGTCACTACGGTCGTATAGGTTTTCAGAATCCCGACGATGACTCCGTTCACTACTCACTGCCGCTTTCGGAAGAAGACAAGCATCCGATCATTACGAAGAGCGGTGTATCCGTTGTGTTGCTGGGTAAGGCAAAAGAGGACGATACGACCGCTGCGCCTCCCGGATCAGAACTACCATCGCAGTGGGTTTCTGCATATCTAGAACGTCGCTATTTCGCTGTCGCCGATGAGATTACTCTCAAGGTGCTGAGGCCTGCCGAGATATTCGACTCGGGTCGCGGCGCGTACCGTGCGATTTACGACCACGTCAGGGGGCAGCGTTACTACCTTGATAAACATTCCGAAGCGCATGGAATGGAAGATCTGAAGGATGTCGAAGCCAACGTTTGGTGGTGGATACTGACGGAGGACATAACGGCGGGCGGAAAAACTTGGAACAACCGTGGTCACGTGGCGGCGATTTATCAAAGCGAGCTCTACGAGGTTCGTGATCGCAGCAACCGTATCTCAGCGCTGAAGGACTTCGGGGTTTATGCCGGTCACGGGCGCGTCGTGATCTACGTTGAACCGCTCAACGTCCTCGGCGCGAACACAGCCCGAACATCCCTCATTCTAAATAACGGACCGATCGACTACGTGGGCGTTGGTGCAGCATTCGCAGAAAAAATGCCTGGAGAACTCGCTCTTTATATGGCCGGGCAGGTGTCATCTGAGCAGGCGGATAACAGGAAGTCGATTTTGCGTAATCTTCGTGAAGTTGACGACGCGCTTGAGCAAGCACGTTACAGACGCTCTCCATCAGGTCAGCACCGTCACGTAGTGCCTGATTTTGGAGGAGAGCCGGGAACCGGCTCCGAAGTCAGCGTTCGCACATCGAGCGGCAACCCAAAACGCGGGGATGCTTCTGGCCGCGTTGGAACTGAATATCTCCGCAAAGCTCGTGAAGAACTCGACCGACGTATGCGAACGACACGGGTCGACTCAGATCCGATACCACGGATCGTTTGGGATGAGGACGGCAAGACCGTTCAGGCCGGGCGTGCTGGCACCTACACGAGGGCAAGCCACGTACTCACACTTAACGCTCAATTCGACCTGTACTTAGATCTGTTGGAGTGGGCGCGGGCGGAATCTAGGGAACGTGTAGCCAGCGAAGTGGACGACGAGACGCTGACGCGAATCTCGCGTGATGAAGTCCGCCGCTGGTTTGAAGAGGCGATGGCTCAAGCGGTCGTCGTCCTCAGACCACTCTCTCACGACGCGGATTGGGGACCGCGAGTGTTTGAGACCGGCCTATCAGATGAAGGGCTAACTGCGGCTGTAATCTCACATCGTTGGTTGCTGATGTCCGCGATCAAACGAGGCTTAGCAGGCCGCCTCGGTGCAGGTAGATCCAAGACCAAGGAACCTGCTGCTTGAGTGGCAAGGAAGCGTTATGCAACATCGAGAAGGCAAGAAAGTTGCCATGCCAAAGAAGAAACGCAGGCCCCGAATACCCGAACCACATCCGCTGCTTCTGTGGGGAGGACTTATCGCTGAACTCATCTCGCTCTATCACTACTCGACACCTGCTGCTGTTGCTCTCGGCGCTTGGATCACTACCCCCGTCGGCATAGTTTTGCTCCTAGCAGCGAATCTCGTTGCGATCGTGGTCTTCATCAGGAGGTAGGCAGCCGAAGGGCCATCACAATTCCCGAGTTGCTCGTATTCGTGACACAGTGAGGGCGTGCCAGACCGATTTCGATTCTATGGCAGCCTGCCGGCGATCTGGGCAGCGGTCCAACTTGGGGTCGGACCTTCGTTTCGGATTCGTTGTGCGACCTATTGCGGCCACCGAAGCGCGGCGGCGAAGCTCTGTATCGCCGTGGCTAAGTACTCTGAGAGCGCGGACACCACGTCCAGCAGCTCGCGCGCGAGGACGGCGTCGACCGACTTGCCGTCACGACCGGCGAAACGTTCCAAGACCAGGATCTCGAGATGTCATTGATCCGTCTATATTTCAGGCAGCGCGTTCTAACGGGCGCCAACGATCGTTAGTTATTGGTATCAGTTAGTGGGGTGCCGAGATCGGATCACATGGCGGACTTTCCAGCCAGCGGAAGGCGCTGACGTTGATGACTGTTCAATGAGCAGGTTTGGCATCACTAGGAGATTCGAATGAGCGACCCGCTTTGGCAGCGCATACTCCTGCTGGTCATCGACAAGCTCGTGTTGGCGGGCATTCTTGCGTGGGCTGTTCTGGCCGGGCAACGAAGGCTTGAAGGCTACAAGGCTCGGCAAGGACTCAAGCAAGGCTTGGTGATGTTGCGCATTGATGAGGTAGCCAAGCTTTGTCACGGCCTATCCAAGATCGAACTCGCGCTGGACGCCATTGAAACACGCTATTGGGCCATAATTTTCGAACAGGCGCCTATAGCAGCTAAGGCTGCGCCAATCGCGCAGTTCACGACCCCTGACGAGCAGTTCAAGAGTCTATTTGGCGAAGCGGTCGGTCGAATCGCTACGGCTGAGCTTGTGCCACGTTTGGAGCGGGTACGGGTCGATCTGTCGCGCCTTGCCGGACAGGTCGCGCAGCCAACGTTTTGGGTTCCTGAGAGCGTAACGCAGCTATTAAACGAGCACATCCACGGCCTGACCTCTCTCCTGGAGCTTCAGGAAGAGCGTCTGGTAAAGAAGCGGTTTGTGCCGCCGGGCCATGTGGATGCAACAATGAAACTCGTTCTAAGCAAGCGTCTCACATTGGACACCGTCCTTGAGAGACTTGGCGGCTAGAAATGCCGGCAGTGGCCGTCCGCGGCAGTTGGAGAGTTGGGACGGCGCCTTTAGTCGGCCGTCGTTGCCCACAGCTTGGCACCTCGGAATATAGGATTCAGTGGTTCCGGCGTTAGGCCACAAGAACGCAGCTCTGCCTCAAGCCTCAGAATTCGAATGCGGCGCCTACGATTTATTGCGGCCACGGAAAAGCCACGGAAAAGCAGCGGTGAAGCCAGGTATCGCAGTGGCCAGATACTTGAATGGGCGGATACGACATCCAGCAGCTCGCAGGCGAGGACGGCGTCGACCGACTTGCCGTCGCGGTCGGCGAGGCGTTCCAGGGCCAGGATCTCGAGGCGGGCGATGCGCACTTCCAAGTCGGCCAGGTGAAGGAGCTCGGGGATGGCGTCGGAGAGGTCGGCGCCGAGGGCTTCTTCGATGGACTCCTGTGACCAGAAGCCCATGGCGAAGGAGGCCAGCACCAGAAACCAGAAACTAGAAAGCAGAAACCAGAAAACGGCGGTTTGTCTCCTCTGATTTTGCGGTCCCGCGGGGGCATGCAGAGGATCTCGGCGGAGTCGCGGAATGGAGTAGGTGTACTTCGGTTCGGGAAGAGGCGGCGGATTGACAGTTCAATCCCCGCACGTCAGTGCACGGTCGCATGAAAACCGCGCATGCCGGGCAACGCTGGAGCGGCCAGTACTTGTCCGGCGCGATGCAGAACGCGAATGGCACCACCAGCGCCGTTCGTGTACACCGCTACCAGGAGGGGTTGCCCGTTGCGATTGAGATCGACGGCAATGAAGCGCGAAAAGCGTACGCCATCGCCGTCGTCCAGGGTTGTCGGGAATGCGTTGTTGACGATCTGCGTGTCGGACAGCCGTGCATGTGCAGCTACGACGATGAAGAGCGCCAGGATGGCGGTAACATTCGTCCTGTTCATCACCACGAGTTCAGAGCATCACTGGTTTGTTGGACCAGCTACAATAATCCAGATGCCCGCGCCCGGCTTGCCGGCCAGTTCCACTGACAGATTGTTATCGGTAGTGAGTTGTACGGGGATCGCAAGAGTCCGTGTTTGGGGTTTGAATGAGGATGGTGCCGCAATCGTGGCGCCGTTCAAGATCACTCTCGCACTGTCCACAGTGAGACCGCCGGGTGCTGCACCGTTCACGATCCTGAGTGTTGCTTGTCCAGGTGACGCGGCAAAGTGCTTGACCGTGGGGTTCGGCGATGCTGTGTGCCGCACGAACGACTGCGCGAACGTGAATCGCATGGGGGTTGGGGCGTACATGCCATTCGCCAGCGCGTACACCATACCGTCGCCATTCGCCACGCGGTTGCCGTTGTCATCGCGTCGGACGCCAGGGAATGCGAGTATCGCCAGCTTGCCGGTGCCATCGAGGTCGACGGGGGCGATCTGGCTGAGTACGGTGATGTCGAGCGCGTGCACGCGCTGCGTCGGCGAGATAAGGGTGAGTTGGCCGCCACGCCATGCGTAAATCCAGGTGTCGGGGATATTCGCGCCGTGGCCACTGTAGAGTCGCACTATGATCTCGGGTACTCCGTCATGGTCGAGGTCAACGATCTCGAGCTCGCCTTTGAAGCCTTTTAGCGATCGCGTGTCCGGGTGCGAGAGGACCTGGCCGCCTCGATTGACGACGCTCAAGCCTGCGCGAGTACCGTTCGTGTACAGAGCGATGAGGAGAGTCTGACCGTTGCCATCCATATCAAATGCGACAAACGTGCTGAACCGGGCCTGCGCGTCCGGGTCGGCGGAAAGCTCGGCTGGGTATGCGTTCGCGACGATCTGCGCGTCGGATAGCTGGCCGCAGGCAGGCAATACGGCAGTGAGGAAGAGGATCGCGGTCGATGCCAGGTAACGCGTGCGCATTTTCTTTTACTCCTAAGGGAAGATCT
>Ga0307471_100002220_pt1 | contig 11064 bp, 7 predicted proteins | sample atmos_gasesAM3C__2_FD_204566 | JGI IMG/M metagenome (GOLD analysis project Ga0307471, IMG submission 204566) | Hardwood forest soil microbial communities from Morgan-Monroe State Forest, Indiana, United States - atmos_gasesAM3C_515 | ecosystem: Environmental > Terrestrial > Soil > Temperate... | reverse complement strand
ACCCGGAAGCCAAGCGCGTGATTTTGCGTGACGGCGATAGTTATCCCTATGATTCGTTGATTGTCGCCACCGGCTCGCAAACTTCGTATTACGGAAATGATGCGTGGCGGCAATGGGCGCCGAGCCTGAAGTCTATTGAAGAGGCCACGGCCATCCGCCACAAGATTCTGTACGCGTTTGAACGCGCGGAGCGGGCCGCGACCGAGGAAGAAGAGCGCGCCTGGTTGACGTTCGTCATCGTTGGTGCTGGTGCAACCGGCCTGGAGCTTTCTGGAGCCCTTGCGGAGATTGCCAGCGAAACCTTGCGAAATGATTTTCGCAGGATTCATCCGCAAGAAGCGCGCATCCTTTTGCTGGAGGGAGCGCCGCGCGTGCTGGGTGCCTATCCCGAAGATTTGTCGGCGAAAGCGGAGAAGCTGCTCACGCGCCTGGGCGTGGAAGTCGTCAAAGGCGTGATGGTTACGAACATTGACGCGCAAGGCGTAACCTTCAAGCGTGGAGAGGCTGCCGAATTTTTACCTGCTCGCACGGTTATCTGGGCTGGCGGGGTCACGTCCACTCCTTTCGGCGAAAAACTCGCGCAACGCACCAAAGCGGAAACGGATCGCAGCGGTCGCATCAAAGTTCGCTCGGACCTGACGGTTCCGAATCATCCCGACATTCTCATTATTGGCGATTTGGCCCATGCGGTGGACGAAAAAGGGAAGCCCCTTCCGGGAGTTGCGCAGGTGGCCATGCAGGGCGGAGCGTACGCGGCAAAAACGATTCGCGCGCGCGTGAAAGGGAAGCCGCCGCTTCATCCGTTTCATTATTTCAATAAGGGCGACATGGCGGTCATCGGGCGAGCCGCGGCCGTGGCCAATATTTTTGGCCTGCACCTTTCGGGATGGCCCGCGTGGCTCATCTGGCTTTTCATCCACCTCATGTACATCGTGGAATTTCAGAGCCGCGTGCTGGTCTTCATTCAGTGGGGATTCGAGTATCTGACCTTCAGCCGAGGCGCGCGGTTGATTACCGGCACAGCGGCCACGGATTCGCTTGCCAAACCGGAGACGATGGGAAACGCCGGCGACGGGCGCTAGAATCCATCTCGTAAATCAGTCTAGGAAAAAAGACAACAAACCCCGTCATTTACCGCTCGATCCGATGGTAACTTCCGGTTTGCCGACCCCCGGGAGCCTTCTCATGGCGTCCCGAATCGGAATACCAAGAACGACTAGTTCTACGGCGTGCGGGTTCATCATTCCCGATCTTCCTAGCTGTGCAAAGTGCGGTCATCAACGCCTTTTAACTCCTCCGCTGATTCAGTGCATTTGGAAAAAGATCTAAATTGCTCGCGCAAGACGCAAAGATGAGATCTTCAGCTGCTAGCTAAGTCTCTCAGATCCCGGCATCTGGATGGCGGAGGAGCGGCCACCGGCATGGCAATAAGCAGCGTAGAGTAGCGTGCGCTGGCTGAATGGGAGGTAGGCAAGCGCACCGGCACATAACAGCACAAGCCCATGGAGCTGCCCGAGGAAGAGCAAGGGCGTCGCGGCCCAGACCGCGTCGAGCAACAATACAGCCGGAAACAACCAGCGGAACTTCAGGCCAAGGTCGGGGTAATCGAAGGCCAGGGCAGTGAACTGGTAAAGACGCACCGGAACGCCGATCACACTGGCCATCAGCAACACGCTGCCCAGCGTAACCGACAAGTATAGCTCTTGGCTAACGCGAAGCACGTCGTGAAACTTGTAGAGTGCGAATGCATACATCGCCAGGTACCCGAGTTGAATGAGCATGAGCAACATGCGGGCCGCGACGCGCGGCATCGCAAGGGGTGCTGCAGGCTCGGGAGGCACCGGGGCAGAGCGCGGCCCCGTTTTCGGTTCGAGGTTTCGACGCAAAGCTGCGAGATCGACCGCTAGGTCACGGGCCGAGGCGTATCGCTCTTCGATGCGCTTGCGCAGGCATTTCTGCAGGATGCGCTCCAGTTCAGGGGGAGCCAGGGGATTGCGCTGCGCAACTGGCGGCGCTTCTTCTTTCAGGATGTTCGCGATCGTGGAAGTGGCTGACTGGCCGAGGAAGGGGTTGCCCCCAGTAGCCATCTCGTACAGCACGAGACCGAGCGCGAACAGATCGGTGCGCGGGTCCACAGACTTCCCTTCGAGCTGTTCCGGAGCCATGTAGTCCACCGTGCCGACGAGCATGCCTGACGCAGTAGAGATCGTCGCCGTCTCTGCCGTCGCGGGGCCAGCGGTTGCCTTAAAGGCTAGCGGCCGGAATAGTTTGGCTAGGCCAAAATCGAGGACCTTAGCCTGGCCGCGTGCGGTCACGAAGATGTTCGTGGGTTTGATATCGCGATGGACGATGCCCTTGGCATGCGCGGCATCCAGCGCGTCGGCGATCTGGATGCCAAGCTCCAACAGACACTCAGTGCTGACGGGCTTCCTACTGACATAATACTTTAAGGTTTTTCCCTCGAGTAGTTCCATGACGATGAAGAACTGGCCCTCGTGCTCATCGATGTCGTGGATCGTGCAAATGTAGGGATGGTTCAAAGCTGACGCGGCACGGGCTTCCCGTCGAAAGCGATCCACAGCATGGTGGTCCCTGGAAAGCTCTTCAGGAAGGAATTTCAGCGCAACCGAGCGACCGAGCCGAGTGTCCTCGGCCTTATAGACGACGCCCATTCCACCCTCGCCCAGCTTCTCAAGGATTCGAAAGCGCGAAATGGTCTGTCCGACCATAAGTAAAAGGAGGAGCTTGCTCTTGGCGGGCCATGTTAGGCCCAGGCCGCTGGCAAGTCAAACGGACGCAGCCGCAAGCCCTTGGATTCTGTGGGCATATCCCTAAGAAAGGTTTCCGCGAAATACCTTCCTCGAGCGGGAGGTGCTGCAGGTGCAAGTGCCCGGCCAAGATGACGATGTCAGGAGATTCTTGCGGGATGGAGGCTTTACTGTCCAAGCTGAATTGCGCAATTTGCTTTATTTCCTTCCCCAGTGGTTCGCAATGGTATGGACTGAAAAGTGCCGCTGACAGTGTCAGGTAGTTTGGCCATTGCAAATGAACGGACGAGGCCGCCATGCGGAAAGTAATGTTAGCCGGGTTTTTGGCCGTCGTTTCGTTTGGCACCTCGCAAGTCGGGAAGCAGGGCTCCACGCAGTTTTTCCCCATTGCGCCGTCCCCTGGGGCGGTGCAGAATGAGGGTTATTCCCCCATAACCCTCCAGATTCCAAGGAGGACTCTATGCGGCGGGTGGCCGCGGCTAAATTCCGACAAACGTCTCTGGGCGGGGTCTTTCTCTCGCCCCTTTCTAATTTCCAATTTCTATCTTCTAGTCGGCGCTGGCTTGACGACCGCAGCCAAGGGGGGAGCTTGGCGGGTGGGCCACCTTCACGCAACGAGAGAGGGTTCCGCACCCTCCGGTTCTCAGGGTGCGGGTGTTGACTTTCTTTCAGCCCAAAGGCGTGTCTTTCTCTTGTCCCTTTTCTAATCTCTAATTTCTATTGGTGCGCGGGAAGAACACTGCGGGAGAAACGTGGAACCGTTTGCTCAACTTCTCGATGTGGGTTTTGTTGAGCTCCCGTTTCTTGTGCAAGACTTCGGACACGATGGTTTCCGAGCCAAAGATGGGGACCAGATCTTTTTGGCGGAGGCGATTGGCATCCATCAGCGTGCGAGGGATTTCCACTGGTCCAGCATCGGGAATGGAATGATGCTCTTCTTCATAAGCTTCGATTAAGGTCATCAAGACCCCGGCATACTTTTCTTCGTCACTGGTCGGGTTTTCCTTGCTTGCCAGCTTATCCAGGACCGACAGGTATTCCTCGTGCTGGCGCTCGGATGTGATCGGTGCCGGCGAGCTGACTTCGAGCGCATATTTTTCGGGCACTTCAATCATCATTTTTGCCACCCCTTCTCGTCGTAATCCGCATGACTCAGAATGCGCAAGATGTAAATCATTCTACGCCCCTACGATGGAATCTGCGGGTCGGGACGAATGCCGGGTTACGCGCGGCGGGACGACGCGGGTAGCGCTGGTGTCTTCGGCGGCGCAGCGGCGGAGGGCAGGGGAGGGAGGAGCTTGCCGGCGGCGAGGGCGTCGAGGGCGCGGAGGCGGCCAGCGAGTTCGCTTTCGGTCAACTTGCGGTCGCGGAAGAGCGAGCGGAAAAAATCCTCGGCGCGGCATTGGCCTTTCTGGGCGTTACATTCCAGGCAGCAGGAGACGAGGTTGCGATAAGAATTGGTGCCCCACTGGCTGCGCGGCACGGCGTGGTCGAGACATCTCGACGATGCGGCGAGCCGCTTCAAACAATAGAAACAGCGTCCGCCCTCCCGCGCATGGATGGCTTCACGCAGGATTTTCGTGCGCAGGAAATCCTCCTCTTCGAGGCTGGCACGCGGAACCACCGAGGCGGGGCGGGACGCCATCTCCTTGAGATGATCAGCGAGAATCTCTTCGGGCAGCAGCACTTCTGCGACGCGGCCGGCGGTGCTGCATTCGACCAGGCGTAACGCCTTCTGCTCGATGAGTCGCCGCACCGCGCGTCTCGCCGCGGACGTGGACAGGCAAATGCCACGGGCCAGCCAGGGCATGGAAAACCGGAGCACCAGCTTTCCCTCCAGGCGGCTATGCCGCAGAAGATAGCAATAGGCGGCGCGGTCGGAGACATCCATGCGCAGCCGCGGCACGAGCAAGTCGTCCACTTGTTTCCACACGAGTTCGGCATTCGGTTTCTTGGTTTTCATGTTTTGATCCAGAGGGGGAATCAGACAGCCAGGAAAAAAAGGGAAAAGACACAACACAGAGGTCACAGAGATTCGGAGCACAAAGGTCACAGAGAACCGAGAGACGGGCACCATGGTGCAGAGAGATAAAAATGCCAGCCTTTCGAGGCCTGCCTGCGCCAGGCAGGCTCAGGGCAGGCAGGATGCTCCCAGGGGGGTAGGCGCCGCGGAGCCAAAAAAAACGGCGACATAAAGTCGCCGCTACAAATTAAAAAGCCCCGACCAAGGTCGGGGCGCAGTTTTCAACGAAAATAAGCCTATCATAGGCTTATTTTCTTGTCAAGTAAAAATGTAAGAAATTTTCAAGTCATTGTCCTTCAAGGACTTGCAAAACGGCACTTGCAAGCGATTTGCGATTCGCAGCTCCTAAAAGCTCAGCTTCATACCCAGCTGAATCTGCCGTGCTCCCGTGGTGAAGTCGGGCCGAAAGGTTTCTGAGGTTGAGTGTCCAAAAACCGTCGCGTCCGCCAGAAGATTGTCGGGCTGATTGAATTGCACGCGATTAAAGAGATTGTAGAATTCAAAGCGCATGTCCAGTTTGACGCGCTCGCGAATCCCCACCTGCTTGTTCAGAACCGCGTCGGAGTTGTTGATCCCCAGCCCGCGAAAATGATTGCGTCCGAGGTTGCCGCCGGAGCCGAACGCGGGAATGGAAAAGAGAGCAAGCGATGGACCGGTTTGCGTGCGTGGGTCGCTGCTCGGCGGAACCGTCACGCCCTGGTTCAAATCCGGCCGCGAAAATAGGCCCGTGTGCTGAGTGTCAACAGGGCTAAAAATATCGAAAGGCGGTCCGCTCGAAACCGTCGTAATGCCTGACACCGTCCAGCCGCTGACGAGCAGATTGCTAGCTGCTCCATGCACGTGATCCTTGCGCGCAAAAGGAAGCTGCCAGGAATAGTTCACCGCGAGGCGGTGCGTGACATCAAATTCCGAATTGCCGCGCTCCGCGCGCAGGTTGAGAGAGTTTCTCGGGTACGGCGGGAAGAGAATATTGTTGTTGATCGGAATGAGCGGGTCCGCCCCGTCATCAATGGCATGCGAATACGTGTACGCACCCTGAATTGAAAACCCATGAGACATGCGCTTGGTGATATTCAGCTGCATCGCGTGATAGATGGAGTTGGAGATGCCTTTGAAAAGTTCGGCTTGAAGAAAGGCGGTGTTGTTCGTCGCGGGGAAAGGCAAGGAACCGTTGTTCGCGCCAAGCCACAGATTCGTGAATTGCAAAGTGGCTTGGCTACATTGGCCCGTAGGGGGATCATTCAATCCTGAGTTCTGTGGATTGTTGGGGACGCAGAATTGCTCAAGCGCTGAGACCAAGGCGGGTTGCGGCGGGTTACCGTCTACCAGGCGAAGGAGATGCGTCCCTTTCGACCCAACATAGTTGGCTTCGAGGAGCAGTGTGGGATAGGGCTCGATTTGAATGCCCGCGCTCCAGCTCTGCGAATAAGGCGTGCGCAAATGCGGATCAACCAGGAAGGGAAGAATCGGGGAGCACGGCTGGCCCGGTGGAGGGCAGTCGTTCACGACGGGTGAATCAGGGAACGTGGGCAAAGGCGATTGTGCGGAAAGGGTGCAAGCCTGAAAAGCTCCGACGAAAAAGCCCGGGCAGACTTGCGTTTCGAGCATTTGGAACGGCGGGTCGCCGCGCAGCAGGCTCGCGAGCTGGCCGAAAAGGCGATCATGGTAAAGGCCGTAGCCCGCGCGAATCGAGGTCTTGCCCGTTCGGAACGGATCCCACGCCACCGAAGCGCGCGGCTCGATATCTTTCCAGTCATCCTGGTAGAGCGGGACTCTTCCTGAACTCTCACCAACTTGCGTAAAGGTGAAGCACCCTGTGGGGCAGGAGGGCGTTATCTGCCCCGTCCCATCGGGTGAAACCAAAAGCGTAGACATGCGGTTCTGAGCTTCTACGGGCACGCCAAAGAATTCGTAACGCACGCCGTAAGTGAAAGTCAGATGGGGAATGATTTTGTACGAATCCTGCGCGTAGCCGGCGAATTCGCGTTGGCGGAAGCCCCGCTCGTCGGTAGCTGTGCGCGTACCGGAATTGTCAAAGAACTGCGCCTGCGTCTGGAAATCGATTCCGCCAAAGAGCGCCCAGACGAGGTTTTGCAGCGTGACGCAGGCCAGGATTTGCTGCGGAGCGCAAGAATTCGGCTCAAAACCCGTACCTGTAGTGGATTGAATGCCAAAGCTGGAAAAAATGGATGAGTCGGTTATGGTGCGGGAAGCAAAATTGTTTGAGCTGTTGGAATACACGCCGCGATATTCACCGCCAATTTTCAGCGTGTGGCGGCCGCGAACCCACGAGATATTGTCGCCTGCGGTGTACGTTCCGGCATTGCGCGTCGAGCCGCTGGTGTCCCCGAGGAAAATGCAGCCAAAGCCGGCAAGACTGCCAGTCAGAGGGACGTCCTTCCCGCGGCCAACCGCATCCAGGCCATTGCTCAAATTGTCAAAGAGACTCGTGCCCGCGCACGTTAGCGGGAACTCCAGGCGATTGAAGGCGAGGTGCAATTCATTAATGAGGCCCGTGGCGGCAGTGGAAGTCAAGCGAGCGGTGAGGTTGTGATTGTGCTGCAGCGTGGAAACGCCGCCGATGCCGGAGAGGAAATCTTCATGTTGATAATTAGAGTCCGAATACTGGTTGAACGTGTAGCGCACCGAAAGGATGGCCTGTTCGGAAAAATTGTGATCGATGCGCCCAGTGACGTTGTTGGAGTTTACCAGCGAATGGCTGGGGAAATGAAGGAGACCGCGAGCGCCGTCCAGGATCGTTCCGTTCGGATTCGGGTAAACGGCCAGGATTTGCTGCATCGCCGGATCGAGAGGCAAGCCGCCCGCGCCAAAATTGGTGCCGTTATTTGGAGAGTTGGGATTGCTCACGTCCACATTCGCCGATTGTCCTTGGCTGGTGTAAGTGAAAACGCCGCTCTTGAAAGCTGCCGTGGGCACGATGCTGGTTTTGAGTAGGGTTGTGCTGAAGCGCCACAGATCTGCGTTGACAAAAAAGAATGTCTTGTCTTTCTGAATCGGTCCGGCAACCGAGAAGCCGGCCTGGTTACGCACGAAAGGATCCTGGTTGCGGTCTTGCGCAAAAAAATCTTTTGCGGAAAGAGCTGTGTAGCGTCCGAACCAGTAAATGTCGGCGTGAAGATTGTTCGTTCCCTGTTTGGTGACGATGTCGATGATGGCTCCGTTGTTGCGGCCAAACTCCGGCAGGTAGCTGTTCGTCAGCACACGGAATTCTTGCGTGTTCTCCGGGTTCAGGCGGCTCAGGCCGCCGGGGAAGCCGCCCATGTCCGGGTCGTTGTTGTCTGCGCCGTCGAGCATGAAATTGTTGCTGCGCTCGCGGGAGCCGTTCACGGAAAATCCGCTAAAGAGTGTGTTTGTCTGAATCGTGCCGGGAGAAAGCAGAACGAGTTGGTAAGGATCACGCAAGATTAGCGGTAAATCCTCAATCTGCCGGCTGTCCACGAGATTTCCGATTTGCGCGTCGTTCAAATCAATTGGCGCGACCGATTCACTGGCAACGCGGACGGTTTCTCGAACCGCGCTCACCACGAGTTTGGCGTCCAGTGTGAGAACCTGGTCCACGCTGAGAGGCATGCGCGAAAACAGGACAGACTTGAAGTTCGGATGTTCCATGCGGATGTCGTAGATTCCCGGATCAAGATTGGTCAGCCGGTAGACGCCGGATGCGTCCGTTTGAACGGAATGCGTCGCACCGGTATCAGCATTTTGCGCGATGATGTTTACGTTTGGTACGACCGCACCGGAGCTGTCCGTGACTGTGCCTCCAATCGAAGCTGTCTGGGCGCGCAGGCAGGATGGAAGACTGAGGATGACGAGCAAACCCACGAATACGGTCTTGCGTTTCATACCGTAGCCCCCTCTCGCGGTTTGATGCTATTGAGATGTAAGGAGTCTGGGATTGTTTGCCTGAGCTATTCTCCAAAGAAAACCTGGCGGCCGCAAGTGTGCTTGCGGCGCGCAAAGTGATTCCGAAAACCCTGGGCGCTCGGAAAAAAATCACAATTCAGATTCGAATTGGCGGAAGCGGCGTTCGAGTTCCCATTGTTGCGCAGCCTTCTCGCTGGACTTGAGGAAAGAACTGCAAGCTGAGGAAGGCTTCTCACTTCCAAGAGAATCTTTCCCGCACGCAGAAACGGCCTTTGTGAAATTATCCGGCGCGCGCCACAGGCTTTGTCCTGGCATAAAAATGTGTTCTAAGCTTGTCCGCACCATCTGCTTGAGGTCTCGATAGCTGAGACCATAAGTTTGCACCGCGCGCACGTATTCGTGCGTCAAATCGATCCGCGAGACGCCTTCATCGTCTGTCGCCAACGCGACAGGGACGCCGAATTGCCGGTACAGCGGAAACGGGTGATCTTTTCCGCTGACTCCCAGGATCACGTCGTTGCTGGTCAGGCTGATTTCCACCATCACATGGTCGCGGGCCATTTCCTTCAGCAATTCGTGAGGATGATTTTCGTACATGATGTCCACGCCGTGTCCGATGCGCTCGGCTTTGGCTTCTTCGACCGCCATTCGAATGTGGCAGCAAAGCCCTTCATAAGGGACGAGGCCGGGCGCCAACTCACCCGCATGCAGGGTCAAATGAATTTTTGGGTAGAGCTTGCGCAGGAACGCGATCATGCGCATGTGCAGCTCGTAGTCGGACATGGAAATGTAACCGTCCTCGGGCATGACAAAGTTGATGCCCACAAAGCGCGGATCAGCCGTTGCTATTTCGTAGTAGAGCAGCGTTTGCGCGAACACTTGCTGCTTAGGGAAGCCGCGCAACACCTGGCAGAGATAGCGAATCTCGACGCGGCAGGCGGAAGAGGCGTCCGGCTGTCCGCAGTGTTCGCGCCGCCGGCGGAGACCCTCGGCTTCATCTATGGTTTTTGTGGCCGAAGCCACTTCGTCGCGCAAACCGTGGGCCAGCAAAGCATCGCGCAACTGTGCGAAATCGTCGTGCCAGCCAATCTCGCCTGCAATTGCCGCCGCATGGCCGAAGTCCGGCGTGTGCATCAGCTCCAGATATTGCTCGTTTTGGGAGTCGGCGCGCGTGACCACTTCGTCGAGCCACTCGCCGAGGTGGCGATGGTCGGTGGCGCCGAACTTTGCAAAGGTGTCGAAAAAGTGATCGTGGCCGGTTACACCGGGAGAAGGAACGAAACCGCGCATCGAGAAGGCATTGATCAATGCGTCGAAGAGATGCTGCCCATTTTGAGCATAGGCACTGTCCGGCGGGACATCGATGGGGCTTTGGCCCTTATAGGCATCGGCCGCTGGGACTTTTCCGTTTCCGCAACTTGCCGGCGACGGAGCGCTATTGGATGCGACTTCCAGCCTGACAAACGAAAGGGAAGCGAGATTCACGCAGAGATGATCTTCCACAGCGGCGCGAATCCAGGATTCCGCGTAGATGGCGCCGCTCAGGTGATTGTGCAGATCGGCGCCTTTCGGCATTTTCTTGAGCAGGTTGCGCAATTGGAGGGGATTCGCGCGCGCCGACTGCAAGTTCAAATCGCCGCGCCGCTCTCCTTCCGTCTGCGAAGAAGCAGAACGCTGCGCTTTGGCTTGCGCCCAGGTCCAAGGCGTAAAGAATAGAAGCAAGCCGGCGAGACACACAACTCTCAAACAAAACGACGCATGCAGAGGTTTCTTTCCAAGGCCATTCCTGGCGGGTTCTGTCATTTGTCTTCCTCGGGCTCTGATGTTAACTCCCGCTCGCGCCGCACAGCATATCAGGAGAAGGGGAGAGATTGCCTTTGCTTCAGCATGTTTTTCATTAGGAAGAAAACCAGACCCCGTGCGCCGCAAACTGCTCGAGGGCCGCGACGTTAGCCTGCTGATCTGCTTGCTCTCCGTCCCGTTTGTGTTGTTGCGCTACGCATTCCCGCGCTCCAAAGAGAACAACCGATCGCGCAATTCTGCTAGGAACGCAAAGACCCGGAAGTGTATATAAGTAGGTCACGAAACGCCGCATTCCCATTCGTGAATAGAGAACGCAACCCGGCGAAAACTTTGCCTGGAGCTGCGCGTCGCGTGGAGAAACGATGCAGGCAAGAATACTTCTGAGCGTCGCGATCGGAGCCGCGCTTTTGAGCAGCGCGGGTTGCGAGAAGAAATCCACTGCTCCAGCACCGCGAAAGCCCCTGCCTCCTGCCAGCGTGGACGCGGCGCGCATCATTCACGCGGACAACGAGCCCGGCAACTGGATGACCCACGGCCGCACTTACAGCGAGCAGCGCTTCAGCCCGCTCAATGAAATCAATGACC
>Ga0307471_100002219_pt1 | contig 11072 bp, 9 predicted proteins | sample atmos_gasesAM3C__2_FD_204566 | JGI IMG/M metagenome (GOLD analysis project Ga0307471, IMG submission 204566) | Hardwood forest soil microbial communities from Morgan-Monroe State Forest, Indiana, United States - atmos_gasesAM3C_515 | ecosystem: Environmental > Terrestrial > Soil > Temperate... | reverse complement strand
CGCGCGGTCAAAGCTCCCAAAACGCGATTTCCCCGCCGATTACAAATTGCTATCCATCATAATTTTAAGCACTTAGGAAAATCCCTAATCGCGTCACCGTAGATTAACTTTGACTCATAGCAGGCCCCGAAGTGAGCGGCACTGGGAGGATTAATGTCCTGCGGAGGGCTTGCTGAGGTCGAATTTACGGATGAACAGCGCGAGGAGGGCACCGACTAAGACGATCCAGCCGAGAGCCGTGAAGCAATCGAGGAAGCCTTGAAATGAAGCTTGTAACTGTAGGAGTTGGCCGAGTTTGGCTTGGGCGTGGTGAGCGGCGTCAGCGGGCGAGAAGCCGTGGATGGCGAAGTAGCTGGTGAAGGAATGGAACGTATTGCGGTAGTTCGAATCGCCGTTCGTAATGTGGGCGACGAGGACGGATTGGTGGTGTTGCGTCCGCCGCGCCAGCATCGTAGTGACGAAAGCGATGCCGAAGCTGGCGCCTTGATTTCGGAAAAGATTCGTGAGGCTCGAGGCTTTGTTGTTTTTGTTCTTGGGCAAGAAGGAATAAGCCACCTGGCTTACCGGAACAAATAACGGCGCAATCCCCAGTCCCTGGAGGGCGCGAGCCATCGCGAAATGGCGATAGTCGGCTCCAAGATCGAAGCTCGCGAAATGCCACATCGCGATCGCAAAGATGCAATAACCAACGCCGATTAATGGGCGCACACCGACTTTCGGCAGAAGCGAAACCACCACGGGCGCCAGCACCACAATTACGAGCGCACCTGGGCCAAGGACGAGGCCTGCGTCCGTCGCGGTGTAACCGTAAAGCTGTTGGAGCATCTGCGGAATCAAGACCGTCGAACCGAACAGCGCAAAACCGAACAAGAAATAGAAAACACTCGCGAGCGCAAAATTCCGGTCGCGGAGTAGACGGATCTCGACCACCGGGTCAGGATGGCGCCACTCCCATACCACCGCAACTATCAGCGCAGTGATAGCGATGAGGAAGAAAATCGAGATAAATTCACTTTCGAACCAGTCGTCTATTTGGCCGCGATCGAGGACAACCTCGAGACACGCAAATCCAAGCGCGATAAGAACGATTCCCAGACCGTCAATTTTCAGCTTGCCGCCTCGACGCGCTGCTTCGACCTCGCGAGTAAACTCCGGCGGGTCAGACACAAGCCGGCTGGTGAGAATCACTGAAATGATTCCGATGGGGATGTTGATGAAGAAAACCCAGCGCCAGCTCCAATTGTCTGTGATCCAGCCGCCGAGCGGAGGACCGACTACCGGAGCAGTGACGATCGCCATGCTATAGAGGGCGAAGGCAGCGGCACGTTTCGAAGCTGGGAACGTGTCCACGAGGATCGCCTGCTCAACTGGTGCGAGTCCACCGCCTCCAACTCCCTGGAGGATACGGAAGAAAATCAGCAGGCCGAGGCTCGGAGCGATCCCGCACAGAAATGAACTGATGGTAAAAAGCACAACGCACGCCATGTAGTAGCGTTTGCGTCCGAAGACGCGGCTGAGCCAGGCCGATAGTGGCAGGACGACCGCATTAGCAACGAGATAGCTGGTGAGGACCCAGGTGCTCTCGTCGTAGCTGACAGCGAGCCCCCCGGCAATGTGCGGCAGGGCGACATTGGCGATCGCCCTATCGAGCAACTCCATGAAGGTGGCAAGGGTGACGGTGATCGCGATGAACCATGGGTTGATGCCTTCCCGCTGGGCGGGGATTACGAAAGGTGTCGAGACTGCGAGGGACTCGCTCATCGGTGGATTGGATGTTTAAGAGACCGTTCGGTCGCATATATGGTATACTTGACTGGACCGAAAAGACCAGCCGGTCGCAACAGTGAACTGCTCGGCTGAAGGATGTAAACATCGCCAAGAGTCGAGCGGGCACGGCATGCCGTGCCCTACTGAAGCAGGATCCGACGAGGAGGCAAAAATGACGAAGGGAGAGCGAACGAAACAGGAAATTGTGCGGAATGCGGCACCGATATTCAACACCAAGGGGTATGAGGGCACTTCCCTTTCGGACTTGATGACCGCTACGGGGTTGCAGAAGGGCGGAATCTACCGCCACTTTGCAAGCAAGGAAGAGCTGGCGGCTGAGGCGTTCGATTATGCGTGGGAGAAAGCGGTCAACGGGCGGCTTGACGGCGTCGGGGATGTATCGAACAGCGTGGATAGAATCAAGAAAATGATCGCGAATTTTGTCGAGAGGCGCTCGGGGCTGGTAGAAGGGGGTTGTCCGCTGCTTAACACTGCGATTGAAGCTGACGACGGCAATGCGCTGCTTCGGGGCCGTGCCAGAAAGGCGCTGCGAACGTGGAGTGAACGAATCTCTGCACTGGTGAAGGAAGGCAAGGCTAAACAAGAAATTGATGCCCGGACGGATCCGCGAAAGCTCTCGCAGCTGATCATTGGCTCCCTGGAGGGAGCGCTCATGATCAGCCGGATTGACGCAAACGACGGAGTGCTCGCGGATGCGCGAACTTTTCTGAACGAATATCTGGAGGAAAAGGTTCGAACTGCAAAGCGGAATTCATCCCGGAAACGGGTCTCGTAACAAGTTGGCAGGATTTCAGTAGTACCGGAGATATTTTATGGCACCGAAGCAAATCAGCGTGGAACGTTTTAGTATCACCTCTGCGAAGCCGTTTAGTGATGTCGTGAAGGTGCTTGAAGCATCCGTGGGTCACCCGAATATGAATACATTTATGAACGATGTTGCGTCGGCGAAATCGTTTACGGACCTTGAGAAGGTCATTAACGCCGTGACAGGCGCTACAGGGCTGATGCAATTTATGAGATTCGATCTGGGCGAGATCGTCCGTAAAGAGCAGGGGGACAGCGCGCCACACAGCCTGCGCTATTTGATTGGCAATCCTCTGATCATGAAACAGATGCTCGAGCGCACACCCGATGCGGGATCATATGCACCGGTAACCGTTTTGGTAGACGAGCGGCCGGACGGAGTAAGGCTCTCCTATGACCGAATGGTGAGCTTTCTAGCTCCGTATGGAAATGATGAAGCGCTAAGAGTGGCGCGGGATTTGGACGCAAAGATCGAGTCTCTTCTGACGAAAGCAGCCGCCTAGCGCTTAGCCGCCCCATCCCCACCTTTCGCGCTAAGAATGGGACGGCCAAAATCCTTCGTTGGAACGTGGCCGATAATGCTAGCGACGCTTTGCCTGGCTTCGCCTCTGCGGGCTGCTATTGACGTTTGGAACTTCCTCACCAAGCGCAGTTGCCAAATCGATTTGGTGGTCCTGCTCCTGCATTAGAATCTGACGAATCTGTTCGGCCATCGCAAACTCGCCCAGCGCTTCGCACTGGCGAACGCGATCACGATAATTCCGCACGGTTTCATTCTCATTTTCGAGGTCAAACCGGAGCATGTCCTTCGCTTTTTCCGATGTGCGAACGGGCTTCGGTGTGACGACGGGCATTTCGCCGAGATAATCAATCTGGCGCGAGAGGGTCAGCGCATGATCGAGCTCTTGCTTCGCGTGAATTTCAAGCTGGTTGGCGATGTCCATATACTCGGCGCCCTTTAGAACCTGCGAGTAGACAACATAGGAAATGATGGCCTGATACTCGCGGGAAAGATCTTCATTTAATAGCTCTGCGAGGCGCTCACGGGAAATCTCAATTTCGGTCAAAGCGGGCTTCGGCGCTGCCATTGAATTCCTCCTTGGATGTGAAACGAAGGTGTGAATCTTCAGTGTCGCGCACTGAGTGCAAGACACCGTCGTGCCTCCATTAGTATCCTACCAATTCCACAAAGGAGCCAGCGGTGCATCGCCGAAATACCGTAAACCTCTAACCCAAAGACAATTTCGCAGCGCTCGACATGCTATTCTCATCGCGCTGATGAACGGAACCACGAACGACCCGGAATTCATGAAGGCCGCGTTGGATGAGGCGCGCGCGGCGGGGAGCCGCGGCGAAGTTCCCATCGGAGCAGTTGTCGTGCTCAATGAGAAGATCGTCTCAAGCTCGGGCAATCGAACGATTCTGGATTGCGACCCCACGGCACACGCGGAAGTGGTCGCGTTGCGCGAGGCGGCGCGCAAAATCGGAAATCACCGCCTGCTCGGAACCACCCTGTACGTGACCATCGAACCGTGCGCTATGTGTGCTGGTGCGATGATTCAGGCGCGCATCTCGCGGCTGGTGTATGGCGCGGACGACGCGAAGGCCGGCGCCGTACGATCTTGTTTTTCAATTCTCGAGCATGAAAAATTGAATCATCGAGTGGATGTGACTTCAGGTGTGCTGGCCGGGCGGTCAGTTGAGTTGCTGCGCGCTTTTTTTGAGGTGAGGCGCTAATACCTAACGAACGCAATTGAGCTCTGGGCTAGCGAGGCGAAGCTTTCGGGCGGCGTTTTGCTGGCAACGCATTGCTATAGCCGATGTGCAAGAGTTCATGCAGAGCGTCAGGGTGAACCTTTGAAAGCCTGACGAGCACCCAGGGATAGTTGCGGTAGTGGTCGGTGATGAAATACGGTTCCGGGTCGGCGGCCATCAGCTCTTCTCGCTGATCGAGCGGCATTTTGAGAACGATCGTATCGGGATCTTCCTCATCACGCCAACGTACGAAGAGCTTCCCTTTGACTTTCAAGGCAGGTGTTCCATACGAAGTGCTTTCTTCGACATTCGGAAACGTCAGCGCGACGCGACGGACAGCATCATAAGTGATCTACTGAGAACGCTTCACGAGACTCGCCCTTCGGCTCGCCGCTATCTTAACGCGAATAGCCTTGCAGTTCCCTGCTTTGCCACCGTTGCAAAAATGCAAGCGTGCGAGCGAACTCCACTCGCTTGCGGCCAAGGATTTGATTACACTTTTCTGATTCTCACATAGGGTTCGCGCAATCAGGAGATGCTCCTAATGGGCAATCTGGGTTCAAACAGATGTGGAAAAACAATTATAGGGATCTGCCTCAATGCTGCCGCATTGTGTATCTTCGCGGCTACCTCTCTGCACGGACAGAGCAAGGCTCCCGATCCACATCAAACCCTCCTGAACCAATTCAGCGATTCCATGGACGAACTGACCGCACGAGTCTCGCCCGCCGTCGTGCAAGTGCGCGTAACCGGCTATCGGGCTGTAGAGGATAAGGATCGAGATGAGACGGGCCTGATCGGCCGGCAGCGCAGCCTTGCGTCAGGCGTGATTGTCGATCCCGATGGTTACATCATCACGAACGCGCACGTGGTGAAAGGAGCTCAGCGAGTCCGCGTGTTCCTAACGCCCGCAAGCGAGGCTGAATCGCAAGTTCGCAGCAGCCTTGGAGTTGGGAAACGTCCTGCACCGCTTGAAGCGAAAATCGTGGGTATCGCCTCGACGATCGATTTGGCGCTGCTGAAAGTGGAGGCGAAAAATCTTCCGACGCTTCCTTTTGCTGACTACCGAAATCTGAAGAAGGGCCAAATCGTGCTGGCGTTCGGGAATCCGGAAGGACTCGAAAATTCAGTGACCATGGGAATCGTAAGCGCGGTAGCGCGGCAGGCGGATCCAAGCACGCCGACGGTCTACATCCAAACTGATGCACCGATCAATCCGGGTAACAGCGGCGGCCCGCTCGTGGATACGGAAGGCCGGTTGGTAGGAATCAACACGTTCATACTTTCAGAAACGGGCGGCAGCCAGGGGCTGGGATTCGCGATCCCTAGCAGCTTAGTGGAATTTGTTTATGGGGAGCTTCGCAAATACGGACGCGTGCATCGCAGCATTATCGGCGCGAGCCTGCAGGAAATCACTCCCGATCTTGCCGCGGGCCTTTCGCTTCCTCGACAGGAAGGCGTGATCGTTTCGGACATTCTTCCCGAAGGCCCCGCTGCAAAAGCAGGGCTGAAAATTGGCGACGTGATCGTCACGCTGGACGAGAGACCGATTGGCGCGCTGCCAATCGCCGAGATGATTGTTTCAACGAAGCCCGCGGGCGCGAGCGTTCACCTCGAAGTCTTGCGCGGAACCCAGAAGATCCCCCTCGACATTCGGGTTGCGGAACAGAAAGAGAAAGTCGATCGGCTGGCTGATCTCGTCGATCCAGCGAAATCACTGATCGCGAAACTGGGAATCTTCGGAGTGCAGGTGGACGCGAAACTAGGCGACGACGTGGAGGATTTGCGCATTCCATCGGGAATCGTTGTCGCGGCGCTTTCGGCGGACCTTTCGGGGATCGAAACGGATTTGCAGGCTGGAGACGTGATCCACTCCGTGAATGGTTCGCGGGTGGAGACGCTGGACGGCTTGCGCGCAGCTCTAAACGCGATTCCGCCAGGCGGCGCAGGGGTGTTGCAAGTAGAGCGCGATGAGAAATTGACCTACGTTACGTTTGAAATGGAGTGACGCCGAGGGACTCCTCTCTGCCGCTGGGTTGTGAGGGAATCGCGCGTTTGTTAGACTTGTCGAGGAGAGGTGTCTGAGCGGTCGAAAGAGCTCGCCTCGAAAGCGAGTGTTGGGGAAACTCAACCGTGGGTTCGAATCCCACCCTCTCCGCCATATTTCTGGTTTGATTTCTTCTAATTAACGACAGCGCTCTTCCCGTGTACCTCTGGCGTACCCTTCAATTCGAGGAGAGCTACCGGATCCTGCGCCCAGCGCCTCGTACGTCCGCTTCGGCCTGCTCCGGTCGTGCGCGAACCCGTGGCGTGTAATGCCTCTCCGTAATTCGAATGCTCGTGTGTCCCAGGAGAATTGAAATCCGCTCCATGGGAACACACCCGCTAGAGGCAACTCAACCGCAAACGTGTCGCGGAATCGTCCCTTAAATCTCCTTCTCCGATACACATATGCCAAGCTTCACGTCAAATTGTCAAACGACGGGGACTCAACTCGTGTCTTTTCCGGCCTGATAAGTACGTCGTGATTTTCAGATTCTGGCTGTGGAATTATCGCGAGAGGAAAGGCAAAAATTGAAAAGCTTACCTACTTTTCTCCGAAGCGGACGAGGAGTCCGGCAGATATTCGTAGATTATTTTGATGGTTGTTGACGCCGTTAGCGAAATGCGTCAGATAGTAATCGGCCTGGAATACTCGGAGCCAAAAATGGCGATTGAGTCCGATAATCAGGCCACCTCCCGCCAAGACTGCAACCGAGTGCGCCGAGCCAGGAAACCCACCGGCGCCTGGGGCGAAGCTGCCTCCCGCATGCACACCTCCGATAAGGACCTGCCCGAACGGCTGAAAGCGACCATTCGCCGTCCACGTGTACTGAGGGCCGATGGTGAACGAAGTTAGGAGCAAGCTCTGACCAAGAACTCCCGTGTTTGCTGAACGCTGAACGGCAGCCTCTCCGACCAGCGAAAAATTTCGGGACAAGTCGTAGGAGCCCCAGATTGATCCACCTTGCAAGGAGAAGCAGCCGCAGCCGCCGGGTGGGGCGTTCGTATGAATGAGGTTGTAGTTCGCGCCTAACTCGAAAGAGTGGAGCTCTTGCGCGAGGACCGTCCTCGGGCCAGCGACCATTGTTCCGGCGACAAAAAAGAAAGCTGCGATTCTCGGCGCAATCTTTACTTGCAGTGTGTTCATCTTTTTCATCGGAAGATCGCCGTCCTCACTCGACAATCAAAGTAACGGTGGTGGACGGGTGTAGCGACCCGCTCGTCCCTGTCACGGTGATAACAAAGCTCTGGGGCTGCGAGGGCCTGCCAGCGAATCCTCCATTGCAGGCAGTCAATCCAAGGACCACCACGAGGAAGAGGAACAAACCCGTTTGACGAGCCGGTAAGAATTGGCGGTCTTCGGATCTGCCAGAAATGAGACACAAGCTGAGAAATACAAAGCAACCCGCGAGGGTGGCTCCTATTCCTAACCGGACGGATTTGGCCGACTGTCCCGCCGTCTGAATTTTCATTTTCGTGATTGTACCGGTGCTTCCTGGAATGACGGTCGGAGGCATAAAGGAAACAGTGGCACCGGGTGGAAGATTCGTGGCAGACATCGTCACGACGCTGTTGAATGGATTGCCTGTGGGGGCTACGTCCACCGTAATCTCAACTGATCCGCCTGGAATTACGCTGAACGGCGTCTGCGGCGCCGCCACGGTGTAGACGGGGGGAGCATTGTTCACAGTTAAAGCGAGCGGCGACGAGTTTGATGCCGCAAATGCCGTGTTGCCGGAATATACGGCCGTCAACGAATGAGAACCGACGGATAACGTGCTCGTGCTGAAGGTTGCGACGCCAAGGGAGCTCAGATTGGCGGTGCCCAGAAGGGTGGTTCCGTCAAAAAAGCTGATTGTGCCTAGTGGCGAGCCAGCGGGTGTGGGCGACACTGTGGTTGTAAGCGTAACGGACTGCCCAGCAACCGCCGGGTTAGGACTGCCTGACAACGTAGTAATGGTTGAGGTCGGATTGGCTACCGAGATGATTTCCGTCAGTGCCATGGATGTGGAACTTGCGAAGTCGGCATTGCCTGAATAGGTGGCAGACAATATGTGCGAACCGACAGAAAGCGCAGCCGTGCTGAATACGGCGACGCCAGCCGCATTCACGTTTGCGCTTCCCACTAGATTCGCGCCGTCGAAGAAATTGACCGTACCAAACGAAGCTCCACTGGGAGAGGGGGAAATAGCGGCGGTCAATAGAACAGCCTGGCCGACTACTGTAGGGTTGGGAGTCGCAGAGAGGGCGGTTGTCGTAGAAACGAGTGCAACGGCTTCGGTAACCGGCGTCGATGTGGAAGTCGCGAAGCTCGAACTGCCGGAATAGACGGCAGTGAGTGCGTGGGACCCAACCTGCAGATTGCTGGTTGTAGCCGTAGCAATTCCCGATGAGCTGACGTTAGCTGTTCCAAGCAAGGTTGAACCGTCAAAGAAACTGACCGTCCCGAGTGGTGAACCAGTGGGCGCGGGAGAAATGGTAGCAGTCAGCAGGATGGGCTGTCCGGCAACCGAGGGGTTGGGACTTGCACTCAGGATCGTTGTGGTGGATGTAGGACTCGTAGCTGACACAACTTCTGTGACCAGATTCGAAGTTGATCCTGCAAAGCCAGCATTACCCGAGTACTGAGCAGTTATGGAATGAGAACCGACCGCGAGACCGCTGTCACTGAGGACTGCGATGCCCAAAGCATTCACGTTGACAGAACCTAGCTGTGTCGCACCTTCAAAGAAGGTGACGATGCCGAGCGGCGGTCCAGTGGGAACAGGAGAAATTGTTGCCGCAAAGGAAACCGCCTGACCAGCCACGACTGGGTTCGGCACGGCAGACAACGCTGTAGTGGTCGGTGTTGCGCCGGCAGGGGAAATGACTTCTGTGACCGGCCCCGAGGTGGAAGTTGCAAAACCTGTGTTCCCCGAGTAGACCGCCGTGACCTGATGCGATCCGGCCGACAAGCCACTATCATTGAACGTCGCGACGCCTGAGAAATTCACATTTGTGGTGCCGAGAAGACTTGCCCCATCAAACAAGCTAACAGTGCCCAGCGGAGTCCCGGTCGGAGTGGGCGAAACGATAGCGGTAAACAGCACTGACTGTCCGGCAGTGGCGGGGTTTAGGCTCGCGCCGAGAGTCGTGGTTGTCGATACCGGACTGGCCAGCGAAATCATTGTGGTAACGGGAGAAGACGTGGAAGTCGCAAAAACGCTGTTTCCAGAATAAACCGCAGTGATGGTGTGCGATCCGACGCCTAAGCTGCTGTCACTGAACGTCGCGATGCCCGCCGAATTTACGTTCACCGTGCCGAGAAGCGTGGTGCCGTCAAAGAAGCTGACCGTGCCGAAAGGCGACCCTGTCGGTGTCGGAGAAACTGTAGCAGTAAGAAGAAGTGCTTGGCCGAATGTGGCCGGATTGGGTGAAGCAGTTAGTGTTGTTGTTGTGCTTGTCGCCCCGGCGCCGCTCAATGGAATCGGCGACGATTGACTGGCAGTGAATGCAGAATCGCCGGAATAGCCCGCTTCAACCGAGTGCGTAGCCGAACCCATAAACGAGATACCACCGACCGACGCTGATTCGATGTGCTGGCTGAGCAGAACGCTCAGTACGGCGCTGGAACCACTATTTGCCGAGACTATGTCACTCAAGCCGTCGCCGTTCGAATCGCCTACAACCAGCACAGTTGGAATCGCACTTGGGCTCGCATTTAGCGGAGAGAGGAAAGTACCGTCGCCCTTTCCGCGGAAGAAACTGACCGCCCCACTCAGTGAATCTGAAGTCGCGAGATCAGCAATGCCGTCACCATCGAAATCTCCGGTGACTACGAAGTTCGGGGATGCACTCGTGGCTGTCGTGCCCTGATTCTGAAAAGTGCCGTCGCCGTTTCCGAGGAGAATTCCGATAGTGCTATCACCTTGATTTGCGACCGCTACATCGACGATGCCATCCCCGTTGAAATCAGCCACTGCAATCGCGGCTGGAGCGCTGCCGACTGAATATGGCACTTGCGCTGCGAAGGTTCCATCACCGTTGCCCATCAAGACGCTGACGTTATCTCCGCTGTGATTGACGGTGATCAAGTCAAGGATGCCGCCGTTTTTCAAATCTGTTACAACGAGTCCGACGGGAGCAGCCCCAACGGGGTAAAACACCGGCACTTGAAAGGTTCCGTCTCCGTTACCAAGCAGAATGCCAACCGAATTGTCAGCCTCATTCGCCACGGCGATGTCTGCGTTGCCATCTCCGTTGAAATCTCCAACCACGAGAGCCGATGGCTGACTCCCAGTCTCATACGCCACTTGCGACTGAAAGGTACCATCCCCGTTGCCAATGAGGATGCTGACGGATCCTGGTCCGCTGGCGGGAGAGTTGAGCACTGCAAGATCGAGCTTTCCGTCACCATTAAAATCGCCGACAGCGACGGCTACTGCTGACCCGGCGGGAGCGGAGTCGGCGGTAGCTTCCGCCTGGAAACTGCCATCGCCATTCCCGATAAAAATGCTGACCTTATTCGTGGCGCCCGTCGCAACAACTACATCGATCTTTCCATCGTGGTTCAGATCCGCAACAACGGCTCCACTTGGCGCGCCCGTGATGGAATTGAGCCCAGGGACCAATGTGCTCGCGAATGCTAGTGTCACCGAATCGAGCGAAGGGTGCCCAGTACGTTATTTCCGTTTGAAGTGTCT
>Ga0307471_100002218_pt1 | contig 11073 bp, 13 predicted proteins | sample atmos_gasesAM3C__2_FD_204566 | JGI IMG/M metagenome (GOLD analysis project Ga0307471, IMG submission 204566) | Hardwood forest soil microbial communities from Morgan-Monroe State Forest, Indiana, United States - atmos_gasesAM3C_515 | ecosystem: Environmental > Terrestrial > Soil > Temperate... | reverse complement strand
GTTGCAAACAAAATAGTTACGACGACAAACTGGTCATAAATTCAAAAAAGTCACAAACTCTCAGGATGACAAAGAGCTACGAGACCACTTTGGTTTCGCGGGTATCGATTGTCTTGCCCTGTTCAACAAAAGCCTGCATCCAACCGAGCACCCGTACCCAGCCGTCGCCGTGGCTCGATGCTGCCGCGAGATTGCCGGCAAATCCCTCATGCCGGATTTTCACGAATGTGCCCGTGCCGACTTTTTTGGGCCCCGGGCTCTGCAGGCCATGAACCTCGCGGCGTTCCAGTTCCCAGCGCACCACCGTTTTCATCGCTCCCGAGTAGCTTGCAATCCAGGTGTGAACCAGGAGTCGAGGAGGGTCAACCTCCAGATACTCGCCCTCCACCCGGAATGATGAGCCATCGGCTCCGACGCCGTCGCTTTGCCACTTACCACCGGGGCGCAGGTCAGCCTTCCAGTCGGTGACGCGGTACAGACCTTGTTGTCCCCACCATAAAGGCATCTGCTTGGGATCAGTAATTGCCTGGAACACGCGCTCCGGCGGTGCCGCAATGAAAACTTCCGCCACAACGGCGTCGTTATCGGGAGTAACTGCACTGGTAGCCATTGAGCTGTCTCCTCTTTCTTCTATTCGCAATATTTTCGAAGCAATTCGAGCAATCCCGGCCAGCCACCCGCGTAGTCCTTGCGGGCAATCGGTTGATGGGCAAGACCGCTGTGAGTGACCCTGACCCGGGTACCGCTCTTGGTCGCCGAGAGTTCCCAGCGCGCCATGGACGGCCGCTCGGGATGATCGTGCCAGTTCCCCAGCCAGGTGTAGGCCAGCACATGTGGAGGGTCGAACTCGGTGATCTCTCCGTAGGCCGTGAAGTGGCTCACTCCGTTCACCGAAATCTTTCCGCTGGGATCGCTGGCCTCAAACCGCCATTTGCCGCCCAGGCGTGCATCCATCTCCCAAACCGAGGTCTTGCAAACATCATCGCCCCACCAGCGTATGAGTTGCGCCGGATCGATAAGCGCCCGGAATACCCGCTCCGACGGCGCGGCAACTTCGACTTCTCCGACAATGGCATCCTGATCGGGCGTGATTTCAGATGACGGCATTCTAGCCATGGATTTGATCTCGATGGAGGACGGGCGTCCTCGCCCGTCCCATTTGCGTTCAAGAATCACTTCTTTCGCCGCAAGTCAAACACCTCCTTGTGTTCCTTACCATGATCGGAAAAGGTCCATTCCTCGGTGTGGTGATTCGCGTCCGGCATCGCGAGCACCATGCGAATCATGTGAGCCGCGTCCGGGGTGGGCAGATTCGTGGCGTCGACGAAGTCGAAAGTGAACGTCTTGCCGTCAGGCGATGCGCTGGCCACCATACGGGGCTGGTTGCCGACGGCGCAATAGTGCGTCAAGAGGACGCGGTCACCGTCAAGATTGAACATGCTGATCATGTCTTCCTTGCCCTTGATCTCGCTCATGATCGCCGATCCGTTCGAGGTCACACGATAGGCGACTTCAAGCGGCTGGCCGTTCAAGGATTTTCCTTCCCACGTCCCATCCAGCGCCTTGAGTTCTTCGAAAGACTTCTGTGCGGCCGATGCTGCAAAGGCTGCGGACGTGACGAACACAAAAAGCAGAGTAACTGCGATGCGAACTGTTTTCATGGTCAATTCCTCCTCATAAGATCGGTCGCGAGGACCGGTACGGCTATGCTCAAAGTCCTATTACTCGTTCCCTCTTGATCGTTTAGCGTCTTTCCGGTCGACGCCCGAACCAGCAGTTTCCCGGGCATGCTCGGCTTCCACAAATGCCTTCAAGCTCGTCAGATTGGCCTGCCAAAAGACGCGATATTGCTGCAGCCACGAGTCCACCGCCTTTAAAGGTTCAGGATTGAGCTGGTACAGCCGATGCCGTCCTTCCCGCTTCTCCTGCACTAGGTGGGCACGGCGCAGCAAGCGCAAGTGTTTGGAAATCGCGGGCCGCGACACGGGAAAGGCCCGGGCAATCTGCCCGGCGGGATGGACTCCTTGCCGCAGCAGATCGAGTACGGCCCGGCGAGTGGGATCGGAGAGGGCGTGGAAGGCAGCTTCGGTCGAATATGTAACCGAACGGTTCCGCATAATGCGTAACCATATCGTTACATATATGAGGCTGTCAAGAGGAAAGTCTAACCACTGAGGGTCGGTACTCTGTGTTAAGGGTTAGAAGGATGGCGCAACGAATCGCAAAGGTGGGCAACCAGGGGCAGGTTACAATTCCCGCCGAGATTCGTTCCTCGCTCGTGATTACGCAAGGGACAAGGGTTTGCATCACCCTTGAAAACGGCTGTGTGGTTCTGGAAGTCGTTTCAGAAGCACTGGTTGAGAGAACCCGCGGCATGCTCAAGGGCGGTCCTTCCCTTTCCGCAGCCTTGAAGCAGCAACGCCGACGCGATATCCAGCGCGATTCAAAAGCGCAGGCGTAGGTCGCGCCGCCTCAATCTATTTCTTGTGTCCGTTCCTCACAAGATCCAGAAACGCGCGGTGTACGCGGGTATCCTCGGAAAGCTCGGGGTGGAAGGTTGCCGCCATCACTCTTCCCTGCCGTACGGCCACAGGGTCCTTGCCCTCGGTCGCGATCACTTCGACTCCCGGCCCCACGCGTTCGATCTTGGGCGCGCGGATGAATACCATTTCGATCGGCGATTCGCCTAGATGACCTTCGAGGATCGAGCTGTCGAGCTGTCGGCCGTAGGCATTACGGCGGATGCCGATATCCAGCACTCCCAATCCTGCCTGCTTTGGGTTGTCCACTTCGCTCGCCAGGAGAATGGCTCCGGCACAAGTTCCAAACGTGGGTTTTGTTCGCGCGAATTGTTTCAACTTTTCGAAGCCGGCTTCGCCCAGCAGCTTGAGAAATGTGCCGGACTCGCCGCCGGGGATCACCAGGCCGTCGATTTCGTCCAACTGCCCGGGCTTCTTGACCAGCACAACTTCCGCCCCCAGTTCCTCAAGGCGGCGGCGGTGGGCATCGAAATCGCCCTGCAGAGCTAGTACGCCAATTTTCATGGACGTTCGTGGCGCCGGCATCTAGCCGGCTGTCTGGCGAGCGTCTCGCCCGCCCATCGGGCCGCCGGGACGGCGGCGCTACCAGCCCCGGGTCTGCAGCATGTGGGCTTCGTCCATTCCCGCCACGGCAAGGCCCTTCATCGCCCCAGTCAGGTTTTCGCTGACCTCAAGTAATACTTTAGGGTCGTTGAAGTGCGTGGCAGCCAGCACGATGGCTTTGGCCCGCTTCTCGGCTTCCTCGGGATCGGCAAAGGTGGTCGAATCCTGCATGAAGATGCCGGAGCCGACGAATACGGATTCCGCGCCAAGTTGCATGACCAACGCCGCGTCCGCCGGGGTGGCGATGCCACCTGCCGAGAAATTAGGCACTGGAAGTTTCCCTGCCTTGGCCACCATGCGAACCAGTTCGTAGGGCGCCTGATGCTCCTTCGCTTTGGCGTACAGTTCTTCTTCGCCCAGGACGGTGAGAATCCTCATCTCCTGCACGATTTGCCGCATATGTTTCACGGCATGGACGACGTCGCCGGTGCCGGCTTCTCCCTTGGTGCGGATCATGGCCGCGCCCTCGGCGATACGGCGCAGGGCTTCGCCCAGGTTGCGCGCGCCGCAGACGAATGGAACTTTGAAAGCGTGCTTGTCGACGTGGTGGGCTTCGTCGGCCGGGGTCAGAACCTCGGACTCGTCAATGTAGTCAACACCCAGTTCCTGGAGTATTTGGGCTTCCGCGAAATGTCCGATGCGGCACTTGGCCATCACGGGAATGGAAACCGCGGCCATAATCTCGCGAATCTTCTTCGGCGACGCCATGCGCGCCACGCCGCCCTCGGCGCGAATCTGCGCCGGGACCCGCTCCAGTGCCATCACCGAGACCGCGCCCGCCTTTTCGGCGATCACTGCCTGCTCGGCGTTGGTGACGTCCATGATGACGCCGCCCTTCAGCATTTCCGCCAGGCCGGTTTTCAGGCGCAAGCTGGTTGAATTTCCATTGTTCTGCGACATGAGGCTTCTCCTCTTTTTCGTTGAGTTCAAGAACATAGATTAGCCCTCAGATTGGACTTGTCATAAGGTCCATTTACGTTATTCTGTACATACCATTTGAGGGTCGTTAGTCGTTGGTCAAGATCAACACATTAAAGCAAGAGGCCAACGGCCAAGGACCAACGACCGATTTCATGCCCAAACAGGCCACATCTCTGCCCCTGAGTCTTGCCGCGCCGCTCGCCGGGATTCCGTTGTACCGCTGGTTCTACGATGAACTGCGGGCCGCCATTCTGGAAGGCCGAATCATACCCGGCGCACGGCTGCCGGCCACCAGGGACTTGGCCCGCGAATACAAGCTCTCTCGGGCAACCGTGGTTGCCGCCTTTGAGCAACTGAAGTCTGAGGGATACGTCGAAGGCCGCGTCGGGGCGGGTACTTATGTCAGCGAAGTCCTCCCTGACGATTTTCTACAGGTCGGCCGCACCAGTACGGGCAAGACTGCGGGGCCTCGGCGCGTGGGTTGGTCATCTTACGCCCGCCGCCTGCAGCTCTTCCGCGGTAGTGGTGAACCACGCGTCACCCGGGCATTTCGCGCCAACCAGGCTGCGCTGGACGTCTTCCCCACCACACTGTGGGCCCAGGTGGTCGCGCGCCGCTTGCGACGCGCTTCCGCGCAATTGTTGTCCGGTGGAGAGGCCCTGGGATACCATCCGCTGCGTCTGGCGGTCACCGCGTATCTCAACGCCTCGCGCGGCGTGAAGTGCTCCGCCGACCAGGTGCTGATCATTTCTGGAGTGCAGGAGGCGCTGGAGCGCGCTGCTCAACTGCTGATCGATCCCGGAGACCCGGTATGGGTGGAGGACCCGGGCTATCCGGGTGCAGACATTGTTTTCCGAGCAGTCGGCGCCAAAGTCCGCCCGGTTCCTGTGGATGCCGAAGGCCTGGATCTGGAGTGGGGCCGACAACGTTGGACCCGTGCCAAGCTGATCTACGTGACGCCCGCGCACCAGTTCCCGCTGGGGGTCACGATGAGTCTGCGCCGCAGGCTGGCGCTGCTGGACTGGGCCCGGCGTTCCCGCACCCTGATTTTCGAGGACGATTACGACAGCGAGTATCGCTACCAGGGACGGCCCATCCCGGCATTGCAAGGACTGGATCGTGCGGGCGCGGTCATCTACGCGGGCACCTTCAACGAAGTTTTGTTTCCCGCGCTTCGCCTCGCCTATCTGGTGGTGCCAACCGGCATGGTGGACCGTTTTGCGGCGGCGCAGTCGGTCAGCATGCGTCACGCTCCGCTGCTCGACCAGGCCGCGCTCTGCGACTTCATCACCGAGGGGCACTTCGCGCGGCACATCCGACGCATGCGCGAACTCTATGCGGAACGGCTGTCGGTCTTTCTGGAGGCGTCCCGCTCGCGCCTCGCAGGATTGCTGGAAATCCCCGACGTCGAAGCCGGGTTGCAGACTGTCGGCTGGCTGGCGCAGGGAGTCCGCGCCGAACGGGCTGCGGAGGAGGCAGCCAAGCACGAGGTAGAAGTCATTCCTCTGAGCCGATACTCTTCCCGTTTTCGCTCTGGGCGACAAGGATTGCTGCTGGGTTTTGCCGCCGTGGACACACGTGAGCTACGGCGAGGAGTGGAGCAACTGGCTCGGACGCTGGAGGCATGTCGGCGCTCAAATTAGGATGGACAGCGCCACGATGGGTGCCGGGCCGAGCGTAACTTGGACGCTTTTATTTGGACAGCTAGCATGAGTCGATCACTCGCATTTACGGGAACACAACTTTGAAGTTGCTGCGACGCATTCTCGTCACCCTGTTCATCGCGCTAGCGGTGGTCTTCGTGGGCGTGGAGTGGATCGCCCCAGTGGTACTTTCCTACTATGGAGCAAGGAAAGCCCCTGCAGTCGCCAGAATCGTTCCGACAGACTTGAGAGACCAAGCCGTTTCTGAGGCTCCCGGTTCGCGGCTGTCCTACTTTGGCTATGAATTTGAGGTCCCGTGGAACGATCTTGACGAGACCCAGTCCAAGCTCTATCCAAAGGACAAGCCGAACCGCGTCGTTCTTGTATTCCGGTCCGGACTGAGGTTAATGATCACCGCTCTTCCTCCTCGCGAACTCATTGACGGTATTTCCGGGGAGCTCAAAACATCCCCCCAGAAGATGGAAGCGATCTTCGGAAAGGAGGCCGTGACGTCTGACTATAATTTTGTCAAGACACTCTACGAATTTACTCCGGACATGATGCATCACTGGAGCATTTCGTCGAGAACTTTCTCTCGCGAGACGATGCTGCTGATCCTCAAATCCCTGGCGCCCTCGAAATGCGCCGAGAGTGGAATCTTCAAGGTGCAGAATCAAAGTATGAAGGGCTTTCAACAAGGGAACGCCGAGTCTCGTGACAACGGAGTTGTGATCAACCTCTATTCGGACGACGGCAGCGTCCAGCTCATTTTCACCGAGAACAATTACAACTTGTCCGCAAGGGTTACGCAGCCCGAGATCAATCGAATCATTCAGTCCTTGCACAAAGCCATTTAGGAAGAAAAGAAGAAGGGGTTTCAGTTATTTCACGAACCTGGCAAACCTGCTGGGATCAATGGCGATGAAGACCGCCCGCCCGCGGGCCAGCACTTCGCCCTTCTGATTGAGGATCTCGCCCATGTTCACATGCCTCCGCCCTCGCACGCTCACCTCGCGTGATTCCACCCGCAACGGCTGATGGAGCGGCACCGGGCGCAGATAGTCCACGGTCATCTTCGAAGTCAGCGCGATTACTTGCCGGATCTTATTCACTTTCCCCATCGCCTCATCGAGAATGGTCGCGATGATGCCACCGTGGCAGTGTCCGGGAGGCCCGGTGTACCGCTCATCCAGGCGAAGGCGGCAGACAAACATCTGGCGTTGCTGGTCGAAAGTAAATTTCAAGTGCATGCCGGCAACGTTGTCGGGTCCGCAGGCAAAGCAGCGGTTCTTTGCCAGGCGGATACCGTGACCGCGGCCCTGAGATTTCGTTGGCATTAGCAAGAAATTCTATACCGTCCGCGAAAATGTAGGCGCGAGCGTCCCGCTCGTGCGGCAGCGCCCCGGCCTTGCTCTTCGTGGTTATCTTTTCTCAAACTCAGGCTTGCGCCCCTCACGTATAGCTGTGATAGACTTCCGGGCGATCCACGAATTTGTTTTTTGATTTAGTTGTCTTTGTCCGTGCAGGTGTCCGAATTCCACGACCCTTAGGAGGTCTGGTAGATGGGCCTCGCTCTGCTCGCGATTATCTGGTTGATCACCTTCTTCAGCACTTACTTCTTCGTGGCCAAAACCTGGTGGTTACCCCACGGCGCCTCCACTTCAGCGGCTTTTATTGACAACCAGTTCGCCCTGACTTACGTTCTGATGGGAATCGTATTTGTGGCCGCCCAGGGAGCATTGGGCCTCTTCGTATGGCAGTACCGCGATCGGCCGGACGCCAAGAAGGTCGAATATTCCCACGGCAACATCAAGCTCGAAGTGGTATGGACTGTTCTCACCGCCGTTCTTTTCGTCGGACTGAATCTTATGGGCAGCAATGTTTGGGCCCGTGAGCGTTTTGCGCCGGCAGAAGCGGGATCTCTACCAGTGGAAGTGACGGGCATGCAGTTTGCCTGGTACTTCCGCTATCCCGGTGTGGACGGCAAGTTTGGCGCCACCAGCCCCAAGTTGATGGATCCTTCCGCCGGTAACGAAGCTGCGGTCGGTCTTGACACCTCCGATCCTGCATCGAAAGACGATGTGGTCACCGGCACCATGTATCTGCCGGTCAATCGCCAGGTGGACCTCAGGCTGCGCGCCGTAGACGTAATCCACAGCTTTTTTGTTCCCAACATGCGCTTCAAGCAGGACGCGGTTCCCGGCCTCGAAATCCACATGCACTTCACTCCTACTGAGGTCGGAGACTACGAAATTGCCTGCGCCGAGCTTTGCGGTCTCGGCCATTACAAAATGCACGGCATGCTGAAGGTCGTCAGCCAGGATGATTTCGACAAATGGTTGGCGGCTCGAGAGGCGGATAAACAATAATGGTTGCCCAGGACGCTCACGACCCGCACGGAAACGACCCGCACGCTCATGCGATTCACGCTCACGCGGCCCCGACCAGCTTCATTCGCAAGTACATCTTCAGTCTGGACCACAAAGTCATCGGGCTTCAGTACTACTTTCTGGCGCTCACGGCCGTGTTTGTCGGCATGTTGCTTTCGCTGCTGATGCGCATCCACATGGTCTGGCCGGGCGTGGTTTTCCCGTTGATCGGCGAAATCAAGCCGGAAACCTATCTCAGCCTGCTGACCATGCACGGCACTATCATGGTATTTTTCGTACTCACCACGGCGCCCCAGGGTGGATTCGGAAATTACTTTCTGCCCATCCAGATCGGCGCGCCGGACATGGCATTTCCCGTCCTGAACATGCTTTCGTTCTGGACTACCTTTATCGCGTTCGTGGTAATTCTCGCAGCCTTCTTCGTGACTGGAGGCGCTCCCCTGCATGGCTGGACCGGCTACGCGCCGCTCAGTGCCCTGCCCAGCGCCGGACCGGGTCAGCAACTGGGTGCCGACTTGTGGATCGCCAGCATCGCCATTTTCTGTGTCGCGTCACTGATGGGGGCCCTGAACTTCATCACGACGGTGCTGGATTTGCGCGCCAAGGGCATGACCATGATGCGCATGCCGCTGACGGTGTGGGCATGGTTCATCACCGCCATCCTGGGACTGCTGGCTTTCGGCGTCCTGCTTTCGGCCGGAATCCTGCTGCTGCTCGATCGCAATCTCGGCACCAGCTTTTATGTTCCGCTGGTGGTAGTGAACGGCCAGATCATGGGACATAAGGGCGGCTCACCGCTGCTCTGGCAACACCTCTTCTGGTTCTTCGGGCATCCAGAGGTGTACATCGCCATCCTGCCCGGCATGGGCGTGGCTTCGCAGCTGCTCTCGACGTTCTCACGCAAGCCGATCTTCGGATACAAGGCGATGGTCTACGCCATCATGGGCATCGGCTTCCTCGGCTTCATGGTCTGGGGCCATCACATGTTCATGAGCGGCATGAGTCCGTATTCGGCCTTTGCCTTTTCCATCATGACCATGGCCATCGGTGTACCCTCGGCCATCAAAACCTTTAACTGGCTGGGGACGATTCGCGGCGGGCGGGTTCGTTTTCAGACTCCCATGCTCTACGCCGTCGGATTCGTCTCCCTTTTCGTCTCCGGTGGGTTGAGTGGCCCTTTTCTGGCGCAGCCGGTGTTGGACATTCCTCTGCATGACACCGCGTTCGTAGTCGGACACTTCCATCTCATCATGGGCGTGGCCGCGATCTTCGGCATGTTCGCCGGAACCTACTACTGGTTCCCCAAGATGTTCGGTCGCATGATGAATGAAAGATGGGGCCGGGTGCACTTCTTCCTTACGCTGGCGGGAACCTATGCGATCTTCATGCCCATGCACTATCTGGGCATGGCGGGACAGCCGCGGCGCTATTCGCAGTTCACCGAACTGGCCTATCTGAAGCACCTGATTCCGTTGAACACATTCATGACTTATGCGGCGTTTGTGACCATTGGCGCCCAGTTCATTTTTGTGATCAATCTCTTCTGGAGCATGTTCAAGGGGCCGAAGGCGAGCGATAATCCGTGGGAAGCAACCACACTCGAATGGACTACGGCTACTCCGCCCCCGCATGACAACTTTGGCGGGAAGACGCCAGTGGTCTATCACGGACCTTATGAGTACAGCGTTCCGGGAGCACCGAAGGATTATGTGATGCAGACGGACCCGGCAACATATCCGACACACTAGAAAAGCTCGCGGGCGAGTCGCCCGCGGCCACACGTTCCAGATATGGCAACGTTCAGTTCAACAGTCACGATCACGGATCCTGTCATCAAGGATCCCAAGACCGGCTGCGGCAGCGTTGGGGGGCGTCCCCCTGTGCCGGGCGGCGGTGGCGGTGACCGCGGCGGCAATGGCTCGTCCGATTATGGGGAGCGCCTGCGCCGTACCCGGCTGGGACTGATCGTCGGGCTAGTGGCCAGCACGATGGTGTTTGTGTCGTTCACCAGCGTCTACGTCATGCGCCGGGGCCTGCCTACGCTGGATGACCACACCGGCGGTTACGTCCGCGACTGGCTGCAGGTCAGCCTGCCGACAACATTGCTTCTGGTGAACACTTTCCTGCTGCTGCTAAGCAGCATCACGGTCGAGCTGGCCCGCCGACAAATTACTCGGCAGGCGGCGTTGGCTCCTGTGCGATCGATTCCGGGAGTCTCTATCGGGAAAGAACGGAACTTCCCTTGGCTGGGAATTACCGTCGTCCTAGGGCTGGCCTTCCTGACCGGACAATGGATGGCATGGCGCGAGTTGGGAAACCGCGGATTCTATCTCGCCACCAGCCCAAGCAGTTCGATGATCTACGTACTCACCGGGACCCACGCTCTTCACCTGGCGGGAGGTCTTCTGGTATTGCTGTACGCGGGCGCCACAGCGTTACGACACAAGGCGGTCGAAGACCGGCGCATTGTGGTCGACGTCACCGCCTGGTATTGGCACTTCATGGCTTTGGTTTGGATTTACATTTTTGCACTGTTGGAATTTGTGCGCTAGTGTCCTGAGGCAAAGTTTGCCACCTGGATGGGCTTGAATTTGTCATCCGACCGGAGCTAGCAAGCTTCGGTCGGGATGACAGTATTGGGCGATTTACAAAAGCAATACCTAGCTGGTTTGACATAAATAAGTCCGGGAGATTGATAAATGTCTGATGTGGCGCTTCAGCAGGTCCCAGGAGTTTACGAGCCTTCCCTGTTTGGCACCTATTCGAAGAAAATCGGGATGTGGCTGTTCCTGCTCTCCGACTCGCTCACGTTCGGAGCCCTGTTGTACGCCTACACCTACGGCCGCATCTCCACCCCGAACTGGCCCACCCCTTTCCATTCTGAAAGCATCCGGAACGCAACGTTCATGACTGCGTTCCTTCTTACCAGCTCGTTGACCATGGTGTTTGCGGTGCGCTCGGCGGTCATGGGAAACC
>Ga0307471_100002217_pt1 | contig 11077 bp, 6 predicted proteins | sample atmos_gasesAM3C__2_FD_204566 | JGI IMG/M metagenome (GOLD analysis project Ga0307471, IMG submission 204566) | Hardwood forest soil microbial communities from Morgan-Monroe State Forest, Indiana, United States - atmos_gasesAM3C_515 | ecosystem: Environmental > Terrestrial > Soil > Temperate... | reverse complement strand
GTTGCGAGAGTATCCCAACCTGCACATTATCGCGGTGGCTCCCTACCAGAATTACGGCGTGTGCTACTGGGCCTCACTGGACATCCACTCTGACGACATCGAACCGTCCGAGGCGGGCTTCCTCAGTGCGGTGCGGGATGTGGCCGAAGGCGTTGGTGTGGACTGCGGGCCGGGAACTTCGGCAAACGCAAGGATTTTGAACTGAACGGGGGCTGGACCATGTTTCACTACGGCAGATTTCTGGTGTTCACGACATTGGTCGCCTTGATGCTTTGCCTGGGCGCGCGGGCCCAGAGAGAACAAGAAAGAGAACAAGAAAACGACCGGCGACCCGAACCGCGCAACGCGGTCACGTCCACACGAACGGCGGATGCCTCCGATCTGGCCAAGCAAAACATGGGCCGCGTAGCCGCATCCTCAGCCCAAATCCAGAGCGTGCTGGCCCGAGATGCAGGGATCCTGGTCGAACTGAAGGACTGGGTGGCCAAGGAAGCCACCGAGAACGGACAGGTTGTGGACGACTCTCTGCTGACCGATCAGGCCATCTTTGACCGGCTCGATCGCGACGTGGAATTCCGATCAGTGGCTACTCGCATGGTGCAGCATTACGGCTACCTGTTGCCCAGCGTCAATCCCGATTCGGAGATCGCAAAGCAACAAGAACTGGTCTTGAAGGAGCGCGCCCATATCATGGCGCAACGACAGGACCAGGAACAGGCGGCGCTGCTGGCGGCCGCCGAAAGTGAGCGTAAGCAGCAACAGGAGCAAGCAAGAGTCGAACGGACCGCCTGTGACCCACGAAATCAAAGCACCTGCAATCGATCCACCTTGACGGGAAGGGGAACAAGGGGGTCGTTTCAGGGTGACATCACGATACCCGACATGACATTGCCCGTTATGCCCGATCAGATGTCGCCCTCTAGTTCGCAGCGAAACTTACGGCGATCCTCCGCCGACCCGTCGGACTCTGGCGGGTTTTCAGGTATGGACTCGGGTCTGAGCCTGGTCTCAGACTCCACGCGGTATCCGACGGGTGGCGCTTCAGGCGCAGGCGTCAGCGCGGGCGCGGGTTCGGGCCAGGGCATGGGGGTGGGAATGGGTACGGGGGTGGGCGGAGGAATGCCAGCGGGCGGTATGGATAATCCAGACGGCCTACTTCGACGCGGCAACCTCGACGACCTTTCCGCTGCCTGGAGCCGTCCCGACGCGACCACAGCATCGTTGAAAGAGATGAACCGGACAGTGCGCCTGCCGGGTTCGCGCGGGACATGGGGTGCAACCGACAAGGATCTCCCGCCGGTGGCCATGGTCCACAAGGTCAGCCCTTACGCCGATATCCCCTCGCTCTACGACATGTACGTGCAGGCTGCTTCGCGGGACCGTGAACCTGAACGCTTCGGCATGGAGATGTTCCGCAATGGAACTCGAGAACTCGACGCCATCCCCATGGATCTGCCGGTAGGGCCGGATTACGTGGTGGGACCAGGGGATGGTTTGGCCATCAACTTGTGGGGCGGCGTCTCGCAGAGAATGATTCGATCGGTAGATCGTGAAGGGCGAATCACCTTGCCTGAAGCCGGGCCGCTGCTGGTCAGCGGGCGGACTCTGGGAGAGGTCCAGGAATCGGTGCAGCAGGTGCTCCGTTCCCAGTTCCGGGACGTTTCGGCGGACGTCTCCCTGTCGCGATTGCGAACCATTCGCGTGTATCTAGTGGGAGAAGTTGCCGAGCCGGGAGCTTACGACATTAGTTCGCTTTCCACGCCCCTCAATGCGTTATTCGCTGCCGGAGGAATCACCCAGCGCGGTTCGCTGCGCAACCTGAAACATTACCGGGGCAAGCAACTCATTGAAGAAGTCGATGCCTACGACTTGTTGCTGCACGGCGTGGGTTCTGAACTCAAGCGGCTGGAAAACGGGGACTCTTTGCTGGTTCCTCCGATTGGCGGACAGGTCACAGTGAGCGGAATGGTGCGGCGGCCCGCAGTTTACGAGCTGCGCGGAGAAAGTTCGCTGGCTGAGGTTCTTGATCTTGCGGGCGGAATCCTGCCAGCGGCGGCCCTGCGCCATATCGAGGTGCAGCGTCTGGAGGCGCACGAGAAGCGCACTATGCTGACTTTGGACCTTTCGCCGGACGGCACCTCCGACCGCGTGACCAAAGAGCTCGCCAGCTTCAAGATTCAGGATGGCGACCAGATCCATATCTTTCCCATCGCCCCTTATAACGAACAGGCGATTTATCTGCAGGGCCATGTTCTCCGTCCCGGACGATATTCCTATCACGACAGTATGAAGCTGACAGATCTGGTTGCCTCCTACAGCGACCTCTTACCCGAGCCCGCCGGACATTATGGCGAAATTGTGCGGCTCAACCCGCCCGACTTCCGTCCCAGCGTGGAAAGCTTTGACTTGGCAGCCGCGCTGGCCAATCCAGCGGAGTCACCGAAACTTCAGCCGCTGGACACGGTTCGTATCTTCAGCCGGTTCGATTTCGAACCCGCTCCCACGGTTTGGGTGGGCGGCGAGGTGCGCGCGCCCGGAAAATATCCCACTTCAGGACAAGTGCGCCTGAAGGATGCGATCTATTTGGCGGGAGGAGTCTCCACCGATGCCGGACTGGACACTGCCCAACTCTTCCGCACCCAGAGCAACGGCACGCTGAAAATCTTCAGTGTGAACCTGGGAGGAGCACTGGCGGGTAACGCTACCGACAACATATTGCTGGAGCCCCGCGATCGAGTGCTTATCCACCGCAACTCCGCCCAGGTCGAGCCGGCAACGGTGTATGTGAAGGGTGAAGTGGCCAAACCCGGCCGCTATCCCCTGACTACGAATATGCACGTGGAAGACCTGGTGAACGTAGCCGGAGGCCTCAAGAGAAGCGCGGATCCGGCGATAGCCGACCTCGCCCGCTATGCTCTGGGCGGGCAGACCGGCACGTCGTATCAGAATTTGCCGGTCGAGCTTTCCGCGGCGTTGAGCGGCAACGAAACCAACAACCTCCAGCTGCGTGATGGAGACGTCCTCACCATTCGCCAGACCCAGGGTTGGAATGACATCGCGGCCACGGCCACGGTGCGCGGCGAAGTTCAGCATTCTGGTTCCTACGGCATTCGACCGGGTGAGCGCCTGAGCTCGATCCTCGAACGCGCCGGAGGATTTTCGCCTCAAGCCTATCCCTATGGCGCGGTATTGATGCGACGCGAAGTGCGCGATGTCGAGATGAAGTCTCACATGGCCCTAGTTCAGCGCATAAAGGCGGAGCAGGTAAACCTCAAAGCGCTTCCCGAAACCGATGCCGACCAGCGGAATGCAAAACTGACGGCCATCGCACAGACGGAAACCGCTTTGACGCAACTGGAGTCGACCGCGCCGGTCGGACGGGTTGTGGTGCGGGTCCAGCCGGACATCAATCGTTGGCGCGATACGGCGACAGATATTACCTTGCGCGACGGCGATGTGCTTTTGATACCGAAAAGAGAAAACTACGTGATGGTGTCTGGACAAGTATTCAACCAGACCGCGATCAGCTACCGGCCGGGCCGGAGCGCACGCTGGTATCTAAGTCAGGCGGGAGGGTTAACCCAGGTTGCGGACAAAGATGCCGTCTTCGTGGTGCGGGCCGACGGCTCAGTGATCGCCGCGAAAAACAACTCGGGCTGGTGGGCCGGCAATCCCCTGAACGCGGCTTTGAAGCCAGGAGATTCCATTGTCGTGCCGGAAAAAACGCCAAGAATCGGGACCCGCAACTGGACCACTGCATTGCAGGCTGCACAGATCGCCACTTCGGTTGCGCTGACCATCGCGTACATAAAGCCGTAGTCATGAAGAGTCCGGCGATGGGCCTCAGGGTATTCGTGGTGGCGGGCGTGTGGATTGTGTTGGGTCTTGTGGTTGCGGAACCGGCACTGGGTGCGCCGCAGTCCCGAGACTCGGAGAAGAAGCAGGACTCGGAGAAGAGAGACTCAGAGAAACAGGAGACTGAGAAGCCGACCTCCGGTGACAATGGCACCGCCGGGAGGAGAGCCGATGGCACGACAAGAACCGCGCACGATTCCGGTGCTGCCGACTCTGAGCCACTGGGAACTCCACACTTGCGCCTTACAGATTTAGGAAGAGATTTTGTGCAGGATCAAAAACAAATCTGGACCAGTCCCCGCCATCTCCGGTTCTCGGACACCGAATGGCTTGTGCCCCTGGCGGGAATCTCGACCGGATTTTTCATGACCGACACTGATGTCAGCCTTCACCTGTCTCATGACCCCCACACCATCAGCCACTACAACACGCTTTCGAACGCCGGGGTCGGGGCGCTGGTCGGTACCGCTGCCGGAATGTGGTTATTGAGCTATCCATCGCATAACGAACATTGGCGCGAAACCGGACTGCTAGCGGGCGAAGCCGCGCTCAACAGCCTGATTCCAGTTGAGGTGTTCAAGTACGGACTGGGCCGTGAACGTCCGCTTCAGGGGATGGGCGGCGGAGGATTTTTTCAGGGAGGCACTTCTTTCCCTTCGGAACACAGCGCTGCAGCCTGGGCTGTGGCTGGCGTGGTCGCTCACGAGTATCCCGGTCCCCTGCCCAAACTCTTTGCTTATGGCTTGGCGTCACTGGTCAGCTACTCCCGGATTCGAGGAGTGCAGCACTTTCCTTCGGATGTTTTCATTGGCGGCATCATCGGCAGCCTGGTGGCGCAGCAGATTTACACTCACCATCACGATCCGGAACTGGGCGGCAGTAACTGGCCATCGATTGGTGAATTGTTTCGCGCGGGTCGCGCTGCGCCGGAGAATCGCGGGTCGCCTTACGTGCCGCTGGATAGCTGGGTGTATCCCGCAATTGATCGGCTCGCTGCCTTCGGCTTGGTGGACAGTGCGTTTGCCGGAGACCGGCCCTGGACCCGCCGGGAATGTGCGCGGCTGGTGAGTGAAACCGAGGGTCTCGTGGCCGGCGGGGACGAACCGAATAGTCAGGCGCAACAACTCATCACCGAACTGGAGCGCGAATTTCGCCCGGAACTTCAACCTACGGATGAAAGCGATGGCGGAGCCTTCCGGGTCGAGTCTTTGTATTCCCGCACCGAGTACATTTCCGGCCTGCCTCTTAGAGATGGCTATACCTTTGCTCAAACCCAGATCAATGATTTTGGGCGTCCTTACGGCCAGGGTTGGAACATGGTAAACGGCTTTTCGACATATTCCACATGGGGCCGTTGGGTGGGTTATTTTCGCGGCGAATGGCAGGCGTCGGCAGGTTTGCCGGCGTTCTCCCTGCCGACGCGCCAAACCATTCAGCAGGTCAACAGCGTTCCGCAGCTGCCGCCGGACGCGGGTCAACCTGCTGTAAATCAGTTCCAGGTCCTTGATGCCTATGTGGGTTTGGCATTTTCGAACTGGCAGGTGACTTTTGGCCGGCAGAGCTTATGGTGGGGGCCGGGCAACGGCGGGCCGCTGATTTTCAGTGATAACGCTGGCCCGCTCAATATGTTTCGCATTAATCGAGTCACTCCGTTCAAGCTGCCCAGCGTATTAGGCTGGCTGGGACCGCTGCGTCTGCAGTTTTTTCTTGGGCAGCTGGAAGGGCAGCAATTTATTGCTGGGCAAAGTGGCACCGCGGGCAGCTTTCTTCATACGATCCACCCGCAGCCCTCGATTCACGGCGAGAGATTTACCTTCAAGCCCACCCGCAATTTCGAGTTTGGTTTCTCGCGGACCGGGATCTTCGCCGGACAAGGAGTTCCTTTCACTCTGCACACGTTCGGAAAAAGCTTCTTCGGTTTGGGAAATGGCAGGCCGGGAACGTCGTCGGATCCCGGGGATCGGCGGTCGGGAATGGACTGGACGTATCGTGTGCCCAAGCTGCGCGACTGGGTGACGTTCTACGGGGACGCTTTCACCGACGACGAGATTTCCCCCATTGCATACTGGGACCGCTCCGCCATCCGCGGAGGTCTTTATTTTTCGCATCTGCCGCGCATCCCGAAGCTTGATCTGCGCGTCGAGGGTGTCTACACCGATTTGCCGGTCGGAGGAAAGCTAGCCGGCGGTTTTTTCTACTTCAACACCCGATATTTGAGTGGCTACACGAACAATGGACAGTTGCTCGCAAGCTGGATCGGTCGAGAAGCACAGGGTGCCCAGGGCTGGGCAAACTATTGGTTCAGCACGCGAAATCGACTACAGTTCAACTATAGACATCAGAAAGTCAGCCACCAGTTTATCCCCGACGGGGGCACCCTGACGGACGTGGGCGTGCGCAGTGATTATTGGCTGCGTCCTAATTTTGGCCTCAGCGCCTGGGTTCAGTACGAGCGGTGGCTGTTTCCTGTGATTCAGCCGAATTCGGTGCGAAATGTGACGACCGGGGTGGAAGTTCGGTTTCAGCCGCAAAAGTTATTTCAACGGTCTGCGGCGAACACGGCGGACAACATGTCTGGAACCGGTGGTCCGCCCTGAGCTTGTGACTCCGAACCGAAGACGGGGTCGCAAACCGGCATAGTGCGGAAGAGTTTAAGGCTGGATTTGGAGTTGGCGGTCGGGTCTTGATTGAGGGGATTAGCTCACGGATGCCCTGTGAGTGAGAGGGCGAAGCTGTGACCGCGACTGGAGTTCTCCATGTTCGAAGAGATGACTCGCGGAGCGGAATCGGATGGGTGCAGAGCTTGGGGGAGAAGTGTTTTCCTGGGCAGGGGTGGTGAGAAGGCTAGCATTCTCACCCTCACGATACCGGGGGCTGGGTTAGATAATTCTAGATTTGACGGGTAGGACAGTGGCCAAGGTAGAGACAAAATCGCATACCGAGATTCCTTCGCCGCCACCACTTCAGGAGGTTGCGCTGGGAGAGGTCCAATTTGGAGATTTCCGTGAGAAATCGATCGAACGTCTACGCCTGCTTTGGGATCAAAGAAACTTACTTGCAAAGGTAGCGGGGCTGGGCTTGCTAGTTGGCGTGCTGATCGCGTTCGCGATTCCAACGGAGTACCGGGCCGCGGTTCAATTGATGCCGCCCGACAACCAGTCGAACGCAGGAATGCTCTTCGCAGCACTAGCGGCCAAAGCAGGAGGAGGCAGCGGCGGGCTGGGAGCGATTGCCGGAGACCTTCTGGGAATCAAGAATTCGGGAGCACTCTTCATCGGAATTCTGCGGAGCCGGACGGTCGCCGACCGGGTGGTGCAGCGTTTCGATCTCAAGAGAATTTACCGAACGAAGCTCGAAGAAGACGCCCGTGCAGAACTGGCGGAGAACACCGCTCTCTCGGAAGATCGCAAAAGTGGAATTGTTACCATTATGGTTTCTGACAGAGATCCGCAGCGGGTTGCCGCCATTGCCCAGGCCTACGTTGACGAGCTGGATCGGCTGGTGGCTGAACTCTCGACCTCCGCAGCTCACCGCGAGCGCGTGTTCTTAGAAGGACGACTGAAGGAGGTCAAGCAGGAGCTGGACCATGCAGCGCAAGATTTGAGCCAGTTTTCCAGTAAGACTGCTGCGATCGATATTAAAGAGCAGGGCCGAGCCATGGTAGAAGCAGCCGCGGTAGTCCAGGGGCAATTGATAGCGGCGCAGTCGGAATTAAAAGGTATGGAAGCCATCTATACCGCTAACAACGTGCGGGTACGATCGGTTCAGGCTCGCATCGCGGAATTACAGCGACAGTTGGATAAATTGGGCGGCAGCTCTACGGCCACAAACAATCAATCCGATGCAACTGGTGATTCAATCTATCCTTCGATCCGGCAACTTCCGCTGCTGGGCGTCACCTATTTCGATCTTTATCGGCGGAACAAGATCCTGGAAGTTGTTTACGAAACTCTGACTCAACAATACGAACTATCCAAGGTCGAGGAAGCCAAGGAACTTCCCAGTGTGAAAGTCTTGGATGCAGCGATCGTGCCCGAGAGAAAATCGTTCCCGCCGCGGCTGCTGCTTGTGGCCTTGTGCGGTTTGCTGGCAGTGGCCGGAGCCATACTTTGGATATTTGCCTGCCTTCGCTGGGAACGAGTCGATTCGGCCGATCCGGGTAAGGTCTTGGCACGGGAAATTTTAGCCTCCCTCAATTCCAAAATGCCATGGGCCACACCGAATGGTTCGAGAGTGCAAGGGATGACCCATGGGGTCTGGACTCGGATGGTACGACGCCGCGACTCTGGCCGTGATGCTGAATGATTGTTCCAGCCTCGATTGTCCTGTGAACACAATCGGTGGACGACCCACCCGCGACTCCCGATGATGCGACGCATACAAAAGTTCGCACGAAAACTGCTTCCGCGTGGGTCTTTTGCGCGCGGCGTGTCGATTCTGGCTGGAGGGACAGCGTTCAGCCAGGCGTTGGCGGTTCTGGCTTCTCCAGTCCTCACTCGACTATATTCAGTGGAGGATTTCGGCTACTTCCAGATGTACATGGCCTTCATGGCTTTCGCCGCGCTCGCCGTTACCCTGCGTTATGAACAAGCCATCTTCCTGCCGGAGAAAGAGGAGGTTGCGGCAAGTTTAGTTATTGTCACGATTTGTACGGTCCTGGCGATGAGCGCTCTGTTTGGGTTTCTGGCGTGGGCCGTCCACCGTTACGGCCTTTTGCCGACCAGTGCGGCAGGCTTGCGGCCTTATGTGGGACTGATTCCCGTTGCGATCTGCGGGGCCGGCATCTATCAAACCTTGAGTATCTGGGCGCTGCGCCAAAAGGCTTATCCCCAAGTCATGGGAACCAAGATTACGCAGGTCGGGAGCCAGATAGCCATTCAGACAGGGATGGGGGTTCTCCATACCGGGCCACTGGGCTTGTTCCTGGGGGACGCGATTGGGCGCATGGCGGGCAGCTTGAGCCTGGCACGCCTGGCGTGGCGCAGTCGAGGCGCGTTCCAGGTTGCTCGATGGAACTCCATCTGGAGCGCTGCCGTGCGCTACCGGCGCTTCCCTTTTGTGTCGAGTGGCGCTGCCCTGCTGGGGGTCGCTGCTTATAGCATACCTCCACTGCTGATGGCTCAACTGTACGGCACAAAGACATTGGGCTGGTTCGCCTTGGGAGATCGCGTGTTAGGGGTTCCGGCAGTTCTTGTCGGCCAGGCCGTTTCCCAAGTGTATTGTGTTGAGGCGGCCTCGCTGAACGTTTCCAATCCCGGGGCGTTTCACCGGTTGTTTCTTCGCTCCATGAAGCGCTTGCTTTGGCTCGGACTCATTCCGTTCCTGATTTTCGTGCTGTTTGGCCCGGCTCTGTTTGCATTTGTATTTGGGGCCTCCTGGCGAGAAGCCGGCGTTTATGCCAGGTGGCTGGCAGCAATGCATTATGTGGCTTTGGTTTCCTGGCCACTGACGCCGACGTTAAATATTCTCGAGAAGCAATTCTGGCAACTGGGGTGGGATGTGGGGAGGCTCGTGCTTACCGTAGGATCGCTGTGGCTCGCTCATCGCTGGGGATGGTCCGCGCGATCAGCAATCGCGGTATTTGGAGGAGTCGTGTTGGTGGGATACGGCTCCCATCTGCTGATATCGCACTACGCAATTAAAGAAAGAATATGCCAGTTCGAAGCTAGTAAGCCGACCCAACCTGTCACCTCCCCAGAGTATGCGGAAACAGGAAAGCTGTAACCGAGGGTGAGGCTGGCCCCAAGGTCGCGGCCAGAGAGACGGGGGGCACGCGAAGAACCTAAACGGACTGTCACGATTCCATTTCTCAGAAAACGCAAGTATGGCAAGGGCAAATGAGAACATTCGGAGAGGTTGGAAGCAGCGGGCGTGGCTCGTGCTTGGAATCATAGTTTTCGTTGGTAGTTTTCAACAGGTCTATTTGAAATGGCTATATCCGGTTTTTGGTTACTACGGATTTGAAAATAGCAACCCCAAGATCGGATATCTCTGGTTGGCGTGGGGGTTTTCCGTTGGTCCAGCATTGTGGATGCCGATTAAATTGACGCGGCCTTCGCAGCTCATTTATTGGGTGCTTTACCTCACGGTTTTTATCCCGTCCATGTTTGTTCCCCTTTATGCGGGGCTTCAGGATGCTCCTGAAGTGGCCAGTTTGATGTTCTTCCTCTTCCTGGGCTTTGCAATTACAGGTATGAGCTATTTGCTGCCGCTGCTCACCCTTCATCCTCCTCGAATTTCGTTGCGAACTTACAGGCGGTTTTTTTGCTGTCTGGCGGCAGGGCTCGTGCTTTGGGTACTCTTGGTGTTTCGCGGAAATCTTCGCATAGTTTCGTTCGCCGATGTATACGATCTCAGATCCGCCGCCGACGATGTCATGGAAGGAAGCTCCGTCCATTACGCCGTGATGTGGCTGTCTGCGGTAATCGCGCCGTTTCTGCTGGCTTGGGCCATTGTGCGCAAGCGAGTTTTCGTCTTCCTCGCGGGGGTGCTGGTACAAGTCTTGGTGTATAGCGCGACGGGGGCCAAGTCTGTGGTCGTCTCCATCGTACTGGTTCCGGTTCTTGCATTCGTCCTTCGTGATAGAGGCGCTTCGTTTGGGCTGAAGATCGGTTGGAGCTGTGCGCTAATGACCCTCGTCCTATATTTGGGACGCTCCCTTGGAGGGTCTGAGAGCTTGTTCTTCTGGCTGTTCTCCCTTGTGTTCATGCGGACCTTCGGTAATTCTGGCCTCACCACAGCGTGGTACCACGACTTCTTCCTGCGCAATCCTGTGACTTATTATTCTCATATCAAGGGGGTGAGCTGGTTTGTTATGTATCCTTATACTAATCCCTTGGGTATCGAAATCGGATCCTTCTATTCGGGCGATCCTACTCTCGACGCAAACGCTCATTTTTGGGCCACCGATGGGCTGGCGGCGTGGGGCCTGTCGGGCGTCCTGCTGGTCTCGGTCGTATGCGCTCTGGTCTTTTGGGTGCTGGATTCGAGTGCAAAAGGGCACGATCTGCGGCTTGCCGCCCTGGTGGTCTCTTTTGCGGCTCTGAACCTGGCAAATATCTCACTATTTACAAGCTTGCTTTCAGGAGGGTTGGGCCTCCTGATCATCCTTCTCTACTTCGCTCCCCGGCACTTTGCGGAGTCGGTGAATGCCCCAAAAGGGTATCCAGTCATGGCACCTCTTCCCCAGCCATGAATGTCATCGACAGAGTTGCGCGTCGGT
>Ga0307471_100002216_pt1 | contig 11077 bp, 10 predicted proteins | sample atmos_gasesAM3C__2_FD_204566 | JGI IMG/M metagenome (GOLD analysis project Ga0307471, IMG submission 204566) | Hardwood forest soil microbial communities from Morgan-Monroe State Forest, Indiana, United States - atmos_gasesAM3C_515 | ecosystem: Environmental > Terrestrial > Soil > Temperate... | reverse complement strand
GCCACGAATCCAATTCACTTGCAGCAATGGCAAGTACACCGACACTGACTTTAATCCCGGCATCCGGCTGGGCCCGCCCAACCGCCCTGGCTTCTGGGGACAGCCCCAGATGGAAGTCCTGGTGCGTGTCGACGACACCCACAGCAACCACGGCTGGAACTGGGTTCGCGGCCGTTTCCTCTCCGTGGATAAAGGCACGACTCGCGAATTGATTGGCGCCCGCGTCTTCAAGGTGGAACTGCGCGGCCAATACGGACCCGAAATCGCGGAATTTTCGCCCGCCGGCCTCGACTTGGCTCGAGTGAAGCAGACCTGCGATTTAACCGCGAAGAGACCCAGCAAGAACTAGAACCGAACTCTCGAAGTGCCCCGTCCAAGCTTTGCTTGGGCGGGGATTTTGGCGCAACCGCAACATCATCCCCGATGTCGCGCCTCAGCTTCGGCCAGCCACCCTCGGCGCAGTCTTTCGGTCGGGATGCTCGACAGATACGGTTTGATATCGAGAACAGCTGTCCCATCCAGCATGTCAACGCCCCGAACATGCAACTCGACGCCATCGCGGCGAAGCAGCTCGACGACGGTCAAGCCAATCGCGTTCGGACGCCGCGGAGACCGTGTCGCAAACACCCCATGCTGCCGATTGTCGGACGGCGGCGAAGTCAGCAAATCGTCCCCCCGCAATTGCTCCCTGGGAGAGCGATCGAACTCCCAGATGACGAAGAGATGCGAAAAGCCCTCGATGTCTGTGAGGCCCCGCTCAAACTCAGGCAGTATCTTGAGCACACCATCCATGTCGTGTTTCGCGCCAAGACCTTTAGGAATCTCTTTTGTCTCGGTGTACGGACTACTCACAAATCCAATCGGCTGCGAAGTGAACATAACGGACCATGCCTCCATTCCGCAGGGCTAGTTTCCATCCTAGCTCCCGAGGGTGCCCCGTCCAAGCTCCGCTTGGGCGGGGGTTCGGGTCACTACCCAGTAGGCCTCCAAAGGTAAGGGTGCGAAGCCGCAGAAATCTCGCCCAAGCGACGGTGGAGGGGCACCCTCGAGACTAGAGTAAACTCGACGTGATGCGGGTCTTCGGAGGATTCAGCAGGAGCGCTGATCTTCGCGTTTTTCAACGCTGTGAGCAGCGTGCTCTCTGCGCCGGCCGTCTGCAATCGGGAGAGATAGTCGTCGCTGGGGTGAAAAGCTAACCCGCGGAGCTGAATTTCATTGACAATATTCTCGGTAAGCGCGCCACCTGCGACGAGAGCAAGTAAGTTGCCGTCTTTCCAGGGCGTTGCTGGAGCCTCGGCAACGGAAAATAGCGCAGAAGTAGCAAGAACGAGAATGAGCGTGAGCGCACGAGAAATAAGGGGCGGCAAGTGACTCTCCTAAAAATGCCCCAATAATTCTAGGTTGGGGACCTCGCTGACTGGTCATTACCTTGGTGTTATTTCCTCAGTGCTCCTGAGGCTGTCAATCCCATGTCTCGACCTGTTTCGGCTCAACCCGTTCATTCGCTGGACACAATACTGGCCCCCCATGTTCCATTCTCCGTATTCAAACTGTTATCCCATAACTAGAAAGTAAATATCTATCAGGCGCGGGCGAAGAGCTCGCGCCCTTTCTTGTTTAGGCGTGCCGGCCACCGGCAAATGCGGGAACGCGATCACGGGTTTCCCAGTCTCCTTAAAATTGTCCAAGAAAACTCGAAACGGGTGCTGTTGCCGGAGCGGTTCGAGAAGCCCGGCACATCCGAAATGCGTGCCCTACCCACGCCGGTCGAGCACACCTGAAATGTGCGCTCCCCGGACGAAGAAGCGCGGCTCTATCGCCGCGTTTCTTGAGTTGGGGCCATGGAAAACAGCGTGGAAGTTCCCGCCGGGCAACGCGCCGGGCGGGACCCGAAAGGGCAGGCACAGAAAGGCACTCGTAAACAGCGGGGCGAGTTGGCCGAGATGGGACTTATGTTCAAAGCCGCGGGCCTTGGATTTGGCGTAGCCAAGCCGTGTGGGGGCAGCGAGCGTTACGATTTTATTCTGGATTCAGGAAGTCGATTGTGGCGCGTGCAGGTCAAATCCACATATGTGGCGCCCGCCCATAGCTATGCCATCAATGCAATTGGCGGAAGTTCGCTTAACAAGAAATCGTATACCGCAGAGCAGATTGACATGCTGGTCGCATACATCGTCGCGGAAGACGCATGGTATGTAGTCCCGATCGGGGCCTTCGCACCACGCGTGCATCTCAAGTTCTACCCCACGGGAAGCCATTACGGCGGCCTCTACGAAAAGTATCGCGAGGCGTGGAGCTTGATGAAAGCCGAGCCGGAGAACCACGCCTTCGACCATTCGTCGGCCTTGGGACGCCTGCTACCCAGATGAATGCGCCATCGCTGTCATCCTGAGGAAGTGGAGCCCTTCGCAAAGCGAAGGACTCCCGACGAAGGACCTATGCATGGCGCGGCGACCATAGCACCCAGTTTTCTTTGCTTGCCCATGCTCTTCATACTGAGAATTCCAGGCAAGCCGGCGCAGCCGGACTGTGCCATGAAAATACATAGCTCCTTCGCTTGCTTTCGCCCCGCTGCGCGACCAAAAGACGGCGCTCAGGATGACAGCTCTTCGGATTGACGCCCACGATGCAGCGGCGTAACGTTGTCACCGCCGCAGCGGCCAGATCGCAACGCTCGCCGCAAATTCATCGGAGGCCTCCCCCATGAACAACCGTCTAGCCAAAACAGCACTAATCGCTTCCCTACTCACATCGGTGATGTGGGCGCAAAATCCTGGAAAGACGCTCAGCTCTTCTCAGGCGCTGCTGGAATCGTGGAACGACATTGGACGCAAACTGATCGCTATGGCCGAGGATTTTCCCGAAGACAAGTACGACTTCAAACCAACCCCGGCCCAACGCAGCTTTGCCGAGCAATTGCTGCACGCTGCCGGATCAAACGATCTCTTTACTTCCGTCGCTAAGGGAGAAAAACCGGTAGACGATGAGTCTCGCGCCAACTACAAGACCAAAGCCGCCGTAGTCGCCTACCTGAAGAAATCATTTGCCGATGGCGCCGCCATCATCAAGGCGAATGGCGATGCAGGGATGGCCAAGACAGTCGTGAGTTTCGAATCCCACGAGACCCTGCCTCTGCTGGATCTGGCCTACGAATTGATTGAGCACTCCGGGGAACACTACGGTCAGCTCGTGGTTTACTATCGGGTCGCAGGATTGGTGCCGCCGGAGTCGAGACCGCAGAAATAGGCGCTTACTCCAAACCCAGCTCTTTCCACTTCTTGTCCACCAGAGCTTTGGTTTTTTCGTCCATGAGGATTTCGTCGGGCCAGGGGCGCGCGAAGCCTTCGCTGGGCCATTTGCGGGTAGCGTCAATCCCCATCTTCGAGCCGTAATTGGGCAAACGCGAAGCGTGGTCCAACGAATCTACAGGGCCCAGGGTGAACTGAATGTCACGCTCGGGGTCAATGTGATTTAACACCTTCAGCGTAACTTCGCCGATGTCTTGCACATTCACATCTTCGTCGACCACGATGATGCACTTGGTGAACATGGCCTGGCCCAGCGACCAGATGGCGTTCATCACCTTTCGCGCCTGCCCAGGATAGGACTTCCGGATCGAAACCAGCATCAGGTTGTGAAAGACGCCTTCGAGCGGAAGATTGATGTCCACAAGCTCCGGAATCGTGAGCCGCATCAGTGGCAGAAAGATGCGCTCGACGGCCTTGCCCATCCACCCGTCCTCCATCGGAGGCTTCCCCACAATGGTGGTCGCGTAAATCGGATTTTTTCGGTGAGTGATGCAGGAAACGTGAAAGACCGGATAGAGATCTTCCAGCGAGTAAAAGCCGGTGTGGTCGCCGAAAGGACCCTCTGTCCGGAGTTCGTCGAGATGAACGTGTCCTTCAAGGACAATCTCTGCCGCAGCCGGAACTTCGAGGTCGACCGTTTCACACTTCACCAGTTCGACCGGTTTCTGGCGCAGGAAGCCGGCGATCAGATATTCCTCAACATCCGGCGGAGCGGGGACGATGGCGGAAAACGTAATGGCGGGGTCGGTGCCGATGGCGACTGCGACCTCCATTTTGCCGGCGGGCCGGTTCCCTTCCGCAAGCACCGAGCCGCCTGAAGTGCGCGCCATCACATCCACCGCGGTGCTGGCACGAGCGGGGTCGCTCGCGCCCACATTGCTCTGGGCCGCTGCGCGCAGGGCTTCGCGGTAGTGCTCGGCTCCGACTTTCTGGCGCTGCCAGTGCATGCCGGTAGTGCGCTCGTCATAGATCTGCATCCGGTACATGCCCACGTTGCGCTTGCCGGTCTTGGAATCACGCGAGACTACGCAAGGCAGGGTGATGAAGCGGCTGGCGTCCTTGGGCCAGCATTGCAGAATGGGAAAATCGAGCAGCGAGAAATTGTCGCGCTTGATGACTTCCTTGCAAGGTCCGGTAGAAACGGTTTTGGGGAAGAACTTGCCCATCTCGGCAAGCATGGGAAGCATTTTTACCTTGTCGAGAAAACCCTGTGGAGATTTTACGTCCATGAAGGCGCGGATACGGTCGGCCACCTGGTCGAGGGTATCGACCTCAAGCGCGAGATTCATGCGGCGAGCGGAGCCGAACTGGTTAATCAACACCTGAGATCCAGGATGGCCCTTGACGTTCAGGAAGAGCAGTGCTGAGCCGCCGCCAGATTTGGAGGAGTTGCCCTTGCTTACGCGGTCGGCGATTTCAGTGATTTCGAGGACGGGATCTACTTCGGTGCGAATTGTTCTCAGTTCACCGGCGCGCTCTAACGCCACGATCCATCCACGCAGATCCTCGTAGGCCAAAATCTTCCCCCGTTTTGAAATCGCATTATAACGGCAGCGACCGTATTTGACTGCATGGAGTGCCGGCCAAGGAGTCGTCAATGAAAAAGCCAACATATGTAGAGTTGTCCGAGACCGGGAATGAAGCGCCTCTGAAAAAGCCACGCGGACTGGATGAAGTCATCGCTTCGTTGTCCAACAGGTTGACCATGTGTGCGGCGTCCGGAATCTCGTCTGCTGCTAGTTTCGAGGATCGGGGATCGCCTTCAGAAAGCCTGGATTCAGGAATTCAGTTTTTAGTTTTTAGTTCTCGGTTCTCAGATTGTATAGTTCTTGGGCACGATCCCGATCAGAGGTGGACGAGTGAAGCGACGCGTTGTGATCACAGGGATGGGGGCGGTGAGCCCCAATGGCATAGGGAACACCGCGTTCTCCGAGGCTATCTTGACCGGGAAAAGCGGGATTCGACGCATTACGCGCTTCGATCCGTCTGAAATTCAGGTGCAGATCGCGGGCGAGGTCGTGGACTTCGACGAACTTGCATGGGTGGACAAGCGGGAACGCAAACATGTCTCCCGCGTGCTGCCCCTGGCCTTGGCGGCCGCAACTGAAGCCCTCACAACCGCTGGAATCGATACCGCTTCCCTTCCTCTGGAAAAGAAGAGACGCTTCGGTGTCATTCTGGGGTCGGGTGGCGGATCGCAGGAGTTTACCGAAGAACAGTACCGTCTGTTTTTTCATCAGCAATACAAACAGATGAGCTTGTTCTGCGTGCCCACCGGAGTGATGGGAACTCTGTCCAGCGAACTCAGCGTGCGTTTCGGATTGCGTGGGCCCAGCCACGTTGTGACCACGGGTTGCACCTCCTCGACCGACGGCTTCGGATATTCGGTTCGGCAGATACAGGCTGGCAGGCTCGACATGGTGTTGAGCGGAGGGGCGGACGCGCCCATCTCGCTGGGCATCGTGAAAGGCTTCATTCTGATGAAGATCCTCACCGACTCCTGGAACCATGAACCCCAGCGCGGGTCGCGACCGTTTTCCGTGGACCGCGACGGCTTCGTGGTGGCCGAGGGAGCGTGGATGTTTGTGCTCGAAGAATACGAGCACGCGCGGGCGCGGGGCGCGAAGATCCTGGCCGAGATCAGCGGGTACGGCTCGACCTGCGAGGCGTTCCATCGGGTACGACTGCAGGAGTGCGGCGAGGAGCCGGCGAGAGCCATCGGCTTGGCCATGAAAGAGGCGGGCATTGGAGCCGCTGATGTGCATTACGTGAATTTGCACGGCACTTCGACTCAGTTGAACGATCGCATCGAGACTCGGGCGCTGAAACTGGTGTTGGGTGAACACGCCGGGCAGGTGCCAATGTCCGCGTTGAAATCGCAGATCGGGCATCCGCAGGGAGCCTGTGGAGCGGCGGGAGTGGCCGCCACGATTGTCGCCATGCAGAACGGGCAAATTCCGCCGACCGTTAATCTGGAAACGCGGGACCCGGAGTGCGATCTCGACTACGTGCCGGATGTGGGACGCAAGAGAGCTATCGAACACGCGGTTTGCAACTGTATTGCTTTTGGATCGAAGAACTCAGCGCTCGTGTTGAGGAATTGTGCGTGAAGCAGTTCGCCAGTCGTCGGTCATTGATCGTCAGTCACTGGCCGAAACCCCCTGGCATCCCGACCGGAGGCGAAGTGGAGCGACCTTGTGTTACGGAGATCGGAACGGTCGCCGCTTACCTTCGTCTACGCAGGCGCGTTTCTGGGCTGTGCGGCACGGCTGGGAAAAACCACGACGTCAACTGACATCAGCTCGCCATAACACAAGGTCCCTCCACTTCGCTCGCTGCGCCGCTCCGGTCAGAGTTTGTGACTTTTTTGAATTTATGACCAGTTTGTCGTCGTAACTATTTTGTTTGCAACCTCGATTTTTGACGACATCAAAAAAGTCACAAACTCTCAGGATGACAGACTAATTTACGACTCCAGCAAATGCAGCACCGTCCCTTCCACCTTGGGCCAGGCACTCGAGCGGGGATCGATCAGGTCGGAATGTCCGGCGGTGGAAATCTCCAGATAGTGCACATTCTCGCCACGCTTTTTCTTCTGCTCGGTATAGTTCCGGCTAATGAACGGCGGCACGGTGTCGTCGGAGGCGCCATGGATCAACCATTGCGTGGCTGAGGAAATTTTGAGTTGCATGGGGTCGGCCTCGCGGTAGTGCTCGGGAACACGGCTAGGCTCGCCGCCGAGAAAATCCACCACCGCGTTGTCGCTAAGATGAAGCTCCCACGCCTGCTGCAAATCAACCACCCCGGCGAGAGAAACTACCCGCTTGATGGTGGGCTCATGACCAGCCAGGCAGAGTGCCAGTTGGCCTCCGGCAGAGTGGCCGATCACGACCACCTTGGATAAATCCAGATTGTAGCGTTTTGCTATTTGCGAAACGTAGCGGTAGGCACTGCGCAGGTCTTCGAAGGTGCCCGGCCATCCTCCGCCCGGGTTGCCCACCCGGCGATACTCGACATTCCAGGTTGCCAGTCCCTTGGCCGTGAAGGCGGCACAGAGGTATCCGGCATGCTTCAGGTCATATTTCGCGCGCCAGAAGCCGCCGTGAATGTTCATCACGACCGGAAAGGGACCTGGTGATTTCGGTACCCGCAGCTCGCCGAACTGATTGGGGTCGGCGCCGTAGGTCAGGCGGGCGTCGGCTGGGGGCGGAGGCGCAGTCAGGATATCGTCTGTGGGCATCGGCGTACGGAGGTTCTGGCAGCGCTTCAGCTTCTTCAGGAAACCAGTTTTAGTTTTTAGTTTCCGGTTCCGAGTTATTGGCCTTTGAGCTTTAGCTTGGATTTGTTTTCTTCAAGGAATTCTCGAAGTTTCTCCGCGGCTTCGAGCAGCCGCGTCCATTGCTCGTAATAAAGCGTCACGGGAAATCTGCCCAGGCCGTAGACGCTGACTCCGCCCTTTTCACTTACGCGGAATTCCAGGCTGCCGGTGCGGCGCGCACCCTGCTTTTCAAGTTCAGACAGACGGGCTTTGAGTTCTTCGTAAGTCGGTTCAGTCATGAAAATTACTCCCGAGAATGAGAGATTAAGACCCGTGGAGCGGGAGACGGGGATCGAACCCGCAACCAACGGCTTGGGAAGCCGCTACTCTACCGTTGAGCTACTCCCGCTCACTATTAACCGAATCAGGTTACCACTGCGGCGAACTGTGGGGCAACGAGGCTACTCGATGGGTTCGATGAGGCGGTCTGGCAGTTGGGCGACTGTGATGGCTGCCAGCACCAGGACGATTCCCAGGATTTGCAGGGGTCGCATGACTTCCCCCAGCGCGACGGCGGCGATGACGATCGAGAACACGGGTTCCAGGCAGCTAACGATGATGGCGCGGGTGGGCTCCAGATGCTGCAATCCGGCAAAGTAGAAAGAGAACGGGGCCAGCACGGACACGAGCGAGAAGACGAGCAGGAAGAGCCACTGGGCGGCGGAATACTGCGCGGCCATGAGCTTCCATGGAGGATTGACCAGGAGCCAGAAAAGGGACGCGCTGCCGGTGGTGTACAGCAGCACGATCCAGCGGTCGCGCCGGGCGAGAATATCGTGTCCACCGATGTTGTAGAAAGCGAACGAAAAGGCTGCGAGCAGGGCGGCAAGCACACCGATGGTGTCGAGGCGCAATCCCGTTTTTCCGAGCACGCCGATGACGAGTGCGATTCCCGTTACCGCCAATCCGACTGCCGCGACCCTCTGGAGCGTCAATTTTTGCTGCCCACGAGCGACGGTGTAGACCAGCACCCAGATCGGAGCTGTGTATTGCACGGTAATTGCGGTCGCAACGTTCGCCCTTTGAATGGCCAAATAATAGAAATAGTTGGACGCGGCCACACCTAGAATTCCGATGAGAAAGAGTTGGCCGAGGTCCCGGGCGGAAACGCGCAGGCCCTGGTGTCCCCGGAGCAGCCTCAGGATAGGGAGAAGCACGAGGAAGGAAAACGTGGCGCGACCCTGGGACAAAATCAAGGGATCGATGGCGCTGACGGCGTGGAGGCCGGGCAGGCGGCCGGTGAAGGCAGCGCGACCTAGCGTAGCGGAGACGCCCCAGAAGAACGTGGCGGTGGCAATGTATAGATAGCCGCGGAACGGTTTGCGGGTTTGTTCGGGCACGTGCAGGTTATAACAAAAGGCTACCGAGCTTTGCTCGGCCGGACAACCGAGGGCGGCTGTCCCCACGTGGTTTGGGGTGCTATCTACGGTTGTCGGTTCTTGGTTCAGGGTGGATCAGAACGCGGAACAGTTCGGGAAACTCCTGCTTGAAACGGATTTCCAGTTCGGTGGAAATATCGTGCACGCTGGACAGGGGCAGGTCGTCTGCCATGGTGCAGTGGGCGGAGACGTAGATGCGGCCGCGCACGCGTTTGATGAGAACTTCGTGCATATCGAGGATCTCCGGGAATTTGGCGGCAACGGCCTTCAGGCGCCTTTCCAGTTTGGCGTCATGTAGCAGCTCGTCGCCAGCCTCGATGGTTGCGGGCTCACTCTCAATATGGGTGAGGATAGACGAAATTTCCGGGACGTCCTGGCGAATCTCTGCCTCGAGGACGGTCACGCGGTCGTGGGCCTCTTTCAGGCTCAGACGTTCGTCGAGCTCGAGGTGCTGTTCCACATGCAGGTGTCCCTGGAAATCCTGCACGCTAACGTCGTGCACGTTGAAGTTGTAGCGCGTGGCCACGGCACGGACACGATCGAAAATGTTTTCCGTACGCAAGGCGCGAGGCACGGAGTGGACCACGACGTCGGCGTCCGGCAGCACGTCATGCACTGCGTTGGTTACGGCTTCAGTCATCTGCTCGGAGCGTTGGAAAGTAACGTTGCGGCCGACGCCGACGGACAGGTCGGCAAAGTAGCGGTTGCCGGCGCGACGAATGCGCACCCGGTCCACTTCGAGCAGACCGTCTACCGCCGAGACCGCGGCGACAATCTGGTTGCGCACTCCCTGAGGAGCAGCGTCTAGCAGGGCGTCAATCGTCTTGCGGGCCAGACGCCAGCTTACGTAGACGACGACGCCGGCCACGAAGAGGGCAGCGACCGGGTCGGCATCGCGCAGCCATCCTATGCCGTAGATCCGTCCCAGCAGGACGAGAACCAGACCCAGCACGACGATCCCACTCGACCAGATGTCGGTGGAGAAGTGCAGCGCATCGGCCTCGAGCGCCTGGCTGTCGTACTTGGCTGCGATCCGGCCCAGGGCACGGGAGCGCCAGAAATCCACCGCCATGGAGATGAACATCACGACAAAAGCGGCGATGCTGGGCTCGATCTCGACGTGGCGAAAGAACAGGCGTTTGGCGGCTTCGTAGACGATCCAGACGCAGGTGAGCAGGAGCAGGCCGGTTTCGATAAAAGCCGAGAAGTTTTCTACCTTACCGTGGCCGTATTGATGATCGGCGTCGGCGGGCTTGTCGGAGACTCGAACCGACATCAGGGTAATGATGGCGGCGATCAGATCAAGAACGGAGTGTAAGGCCTCGGAGAGTATGCCCAAGCTGCCAGTGGTTACGCCCACTACAATTTTCAGAGTGGTGATGGCCAGGGCGGCCAGAACGGAGTGTCCCGCAACGGCGCGCTTCTCGGCGCGCATGGACTCCGAACTGTAGACCGCGGGCGATCCGGACATAGCGGCATTATAGCTGCGACTGTGCACACTGGGACCTCAAGCATCAATGCCTTATTTGCTATGTATCGGGAGAAGGTTGAGGTAGAGTTTCTGCTGTTGCTGGGCTTAACTCCCAACCGTAGCTGGCGCTTGGAAGCGCTGGTCAAACCTTCATCATTTTGACTCGGTGAGCCTGTCACCTGAACAAGGAAAATTTCTCATGCATCGTAGAGCCCTCCGCACCTGGATCGTAGCCCTCGCGATTGTCTCCTCGGCAATTGCCCTGCAAGCCCAAACCACAGTACCCACACCACCGATCAAACCGGGTCTGTGGCAAATCCAAATGGAACGGGAAGTTAACGGCCAAAAAATGCCGGACATGAGCGAGCGCCTCAAGAACATGAGCCCGGAAAAGCGCGCACAATTCGAAGCCATGATGAAACAGCATGGGGTGGGAATGGGCGGGGGGCCTAGTCAGGTCTGCTACACCCGCGAGCTGCTCGAGCACTCGCCCTGGGCTGATATACAGACGGATTGCAAGCCCAATTTCAGCAGTCGCACTTCGTCGTCGTGGAAGTGGCACACCAGCTGTCCAAAGTCGGGTTATGAGTCCGACGGCGAG
>Ga0307471_100002215_pt1 | contig 11078 bp, 12 predicted proteins | sample atmos_gasesAM3C__2_FD_204566 | JGI IMG/M metagenome (GOLD analysis project Ga0307471, IMG submission 204566) | Hardwood forest soil microbial communities from Morgan-Monroe State Forest, Indiana, United States - atmos_gasesAM3C_515 | ecosystem: Environmental > Terrestrial > Soil > Temperate... | reverse complement strand
CCGGCGTATTTCCCGAGGTCGAACCAGTCCGTGAACACCCCGCTGCCAACCCGCTTGGCGCGGTCGCGGTCAGCTCCGGCTGGCCAGACTGCGCCCGGGAGAGTCCATGGCTCGACGTGGATGTAGCCGCCGATCTGAATGTAGTAACTGGTCTCCGTGGGCTCCAACAGCTTGAAGCGTATGAAGACCCCGCTGTTGGCCGAGGCGGATGACAGCGTCAGCGCAACTAGAAGCAGGACGAGCAGCCGCCTTAAGTGAGGCACCATCTTCACACTCGTCTTGAGAATTGACCGCCTGATACTCCACTAGATCGCGCTTCATCCTCGATATCGACTCTCTGATCCGTTCCTTGTATTGATGGACGCGCGCGCCGGTAGACCGTGCTCACGGCTACCGGCGCACCATCCAGCTACTTCGGCTGCGGCACGATTCGCAGATACGGCTTCGGCGCCTTCCAGCCGCCGGGGTACGTCTTCTTCGCGTCCTCGTCGGACACGGCGGGAACGATGATGACGTCTTGGCCTTGCTTCCAGTTCACCGGCGTGGCCACCTTGTGCTTGGCCGTCAGCTGGCAGGAGTCCACCAGCCGGAGCACCTCGTCGAAGTTGCGGCCGGTCGACATCGGGTAGGTCAGCATCGCCTTCACCTTCTTGTCCGGTCCGATGATGAAGACCGAGCGCACGGTCGCGTTATCCGCAGCCGTCCGGCCCTGCGAGGTGCGACCCGATTCTTCCGGTAGCATGTCGTACGCCTTGGCCACCTTCAGCTCGGGATCGCCGATCATCGGGTACGTCACCGCGTGCCCCTGCGTCTCCTCAATGTCCTTTGACCAACGCTTGTGATCGTCGACTGGGTCGACGCTGAGGCCGATGATCTTGCAATTGCGCCTGTCAAACTCCGGCTTCAGGCCGGCCATGTAGCCGAGCTCGGTCGTGCAGACCGGCGTGAAGTCCTTGGGGTGCGAGAAGAGGATCGCCCACCCGTTGCTGATCCACTCGTGAAAGTTGATCTTGCCCTGGGTGGTGTCGGCCGTGAAGTTCGGTGCCTCGCTGTTGATCCGTAGTGCCATGGTGCCCCTCCGTCGGTTGCGAGTCAGTTGTGGAATAGGTAGGGCCGAGCCGCGCATGGACCACCTGATCTGCGCGGCCGTATCTACGCTGCACGTCGGCGCGCGGCTTTCGGGATCTCCTCGAGCCGGGCGTTGGCGGACCTGCTCATCGCGGCCAGATCTGAACCCAATGAGACGAAACGATACTCATCGGCTCCGTCTGTCGGCGACTCCCGTGGAGCTACGTCCGGTTCGCTCGCTCGCAAAGACGCTTCCAGTCCGGAGTCTTCAGTGAGCACTCTTGCGTGGCTACCGCAGCCTCGGCCACACGTCCCGCCTTCCGGAGCAGCCGGATCTTGTGCGGGCGCCATTGCGGGTCGTCCGCGAAGACCCGGGACGCCTTGTCCGTCCAGCCTAGCGCCTCCTTGATATTGCCGGAGCGTTCGTGGACATCGATGAGCTCCTCGTACACCAGTGCCACCGGCTCCTTCGCGTTCACCGCGCGCACCAGCGCGCTGACCGCCTCCGGATGATGGCCCAGAGCATCCGCCACGCGTGACAGGACGACGTTCGGATAGGCGTCTGCCGCGGTGGGCCCGGCGGCCGCCTTCTTGGCGGCGCTGTACGCCTCCTGACCCTTGCCGTTCTCGAGGGCGGCCTGCGCCGCGAACGCGAGCTTGTAGTTGATCATCACCTGCTTGACGTCAGGGCGTTCGACGACCGCCTTCCACGGGCCCACCCTCGGTTCCGCCAGGGTACGACTACCATAGTGCCGCTCGAGGTAGGCGGCAGTCTCGTTAATCCGCTCCTCGGTTTTGGGGTGGTTCACCGCCACTCGATCGAGGAGGTCCTTGTAAACGACCCGCCCCTTCTCCTGCCAGCTCTGATTGCCCGTCTCTTGGATTCGGGCGAGCAGCGCGTTATTGCGCTCCTCGTCGGTCCGCTCCCAGCCGCGCAGCTTCTCCAGCATGCTGATCATCGCGACCGGTGAATAGCCTGCCTCGATGAGTAAGTCCACCCCGAGGAGGTCTGCTTCCTTCTCTTGCCCGCGCGTCCAGGCGGGCAAGACCAGCTTGTCGGTGACCCGGACCACGGTCTCGGCGGTGTCCCGCCCCTGTCGGTCGCCCTTCGGGGGCTTCTTGTTGCCGTTCACCATGTTCTTGGTGTCGAGGCCCAGCTCGTACAGGGCCCGACCACGATGCTGGACATCCGCGAAGAGGTCCGCGGTGTGATGGCTGAGCAGCACGTGGGACATCTCGTGCGCGAGGATCGCCGCCACTTCGTCGAGGTTCTCGAGTTCCTCGATGCACCGCATCGACACGTATACGTTGCCGTCGGCGGTCGAGTACGCGTTGAACTCCTCGCTGGCCATGATCCGGACTTGTCCAGGCACCCCGGTCTTGCCCGACACCGCAAGCAGCCTTGCGCGGATTCCCGACAGAAATTCCTCGAGGCGTGCTTGCCGGACGAATCCGAACGGCTGAGCACGCTGCCGGGTAAGATCCTTCTCCTCCCCGATCGCCACCGTCGACGGCTGGTATTGGCCGGGCTTGAGCTCGGAAAGGAGGGTGGCCTTCTCACCCTTGGAGCTCGACAATCCGATGTCCGGCAATTTCGCCTTCCACTGCTCGGCCCCTCCGCTGCAGCCGACCGCGCACATCACGCTGAAGCAGACGAGTGCGGCCGGCCTCATCGGCATCCCTCCCCCACGCCCCGGCTGAAAGCCGGCTTCGACTGCTTGCCTCCCTTGGGCTGACACTCTCCGCCGGCGCTAGTGGCCGGTACGGGGGTGTTCGCCTCGACGAGATACGCTTTCACGCAGTAGCGATCGCCATTCACCACGACGCGCAGGAACATCGGTTTGTCCGGCTCCTTCGTCGCGGGCCACGGACCTCGAAACTTACCCGGACCTCGAAACTCGCTCTGGGACACCCGCCACACCGACTTCGAGAGGTCGTCACATCCAAAGAGATCGACGGAGTTGCCCCGGAGGTTAGTGATCTGGAGTTCGTCCGCTGCCGCCGCCGATCCCATGAAGGCGACGCTCCCGATGGCCCAGGTCGTGACTATCCCGCGGGTGAGCGCTGCGTACACCGCCATGCTCTCCTCCTTCAAGCTTGCCTCGCAGCCATACGCCGATGGCCCGGTCGAGCGGCCCCTTCCACCTGGCCCACTTCCCCCAGGCACGGTCCGAAGTGGCCGTCTCCCGGAACCGCACGTACGTGCGCGCGGCCTCGTCCAGGTGCGCGGTCACGTGCCGGGCCATCTCAAAGAACGCCAAGTATCCCACGACGTTCCGCGGCCCGAGGTTCAGCACGCGGAAGCTGACAATCGCCGCGACCGCCACTAGCGCCGACGCCACGAGAAACAGACCGTCCTGGCGGATCAGCACCTTGTACCCCCAGTACCCCGCCACGACCGTCCACAGCACCGCCGCCTCAGAGAGAAGCCCGCTGCCGATCACAGCCCCCACGCCAGCAAGCAGGACCATCGTCCAGGCCACCTGGTTAATGAAGGTCTTTGGCGAGCCTCTCGGTTCCTCGGGTGTGACCGGGGTCTCAAGGGCCCTCGACCAGGACGCGTAGCCGGCTGCCACCCAGAGCATGACGAGCGCGGCCAGCAGCCCGATATCAGCGACCGCGCTCCGCCAGCTCGGCCAGACCCACGCCGCCCGGTCCGCTCGCTTATAGCTACTGCCGAGGGACACGAGATTGTCATACGCCATCGCGTGCAGGTAGACCCCGGGCAGATCATGGTATGTAGGAGAAGCTACCCGATCCCCCGCCGCGTCGAAGCTGGCTCCGTAGAAGACGGCCTTGCCGCGGATCACCCGTTCCACGTCCGGATCGAACGTCCCGAGGAGATGGGCGACCGAGACCGTGTTGGTGTAGGCGCACTCCTCCTTGACCTCGAGTGGCCCGTGCTTGAGTCGGGTGAGCATGCGGCGGACACCAGTCTCCTCAGGGTCGCACTTCATCCACTTCCGGTTCAGTTCGGACGTCGTGCTCGGCCAGAGGATCTCCATCCGCTCCGCGCCCTCTGGAGCGATGCCGACAACGTGGTGCCTCGCCATGGCAACGGCCGGGCTGTCCAGGAACGTCTCGCGGCGATCCAATCCCTCCTCACACTCCCGGAGCCCCCACGTTCCAGTGCAATAGGTCAGCACACCGCTGACTCCCGTGTCCGGATCCATCAGGGCTGTGACGAGCCGAGCGCAACCTCTGAACGTCTTCTGCATGGAAGCGCGCTTGTCATCGTCCAGCGGAGCCGCCAGGAAGAGCCGCCCCTCCACGATCGAGTAGAGATTGCACATAGACTTCAACAAGTGCTCCGTGTCTCCGCGGTCATCCATGAACGCGAAGTCGATGAAGACTGCTCTGGGCCCGTAGGAGGCGATGGCCTCGAACACCTCCGCTTGCAGCTCGTATGAGACCGGGTAGCCGGCCTTCAGCTCGCGAAGGTTTTTCTCCTGGAACAGGACGACCGTGGTGTCTTGCTGGCCGGAGTCGGGGTAGATCCTGTCGACGATATCGTTCATCATGACCTGGGACCACGGGGTCAGATCGAACTTGAGACCGTGGAACACCAAGACGACCATGCCAACGAGGAAAAGCAGGGCGGACTGGACCACGATCCGCACTCCGCGGGAGGGGACCCGCAGAGGCGGGTGGAAGCTGGATCCGAAGGACGTGCCTGGATCCTCGGCTGCACCCATCAGGCCGAGAGTCTAGTGAGATTCCCCGGGCCGTCAAGGGGCAAGGCGATCTCGCGGCCCATCCCGACACCGGCGCCGGGGCAGTCCTCCCCGCGGCTCTCTGCGCCAGGCGGCGGGCTTGAGCCGCCCCCCACCACCCGGAGCATCGGAGGACAGACCGATGACGACGAGCAAGTTCACCGGGCTTGCGATGGCGCTGCGCCAGGTCGAGGCAGGAACGCTGATCCACTGCCTCGCTATCCGTGGGTTCGTCCCTGGTGGCGGTAGCTAGGGGCCCCCGCCGCCGCAGTTTGTGCATCCGCCTCGAGGTCCATCACGTCGTCAAGCGCGCCCAACGTCTGGTCGCGCTCTGCCCCCGGTGCCATGCGCAGACGGATGCCCCCTACGCGCGCGGCCGGCTGGTCACCCCGCTCCGTGACGGGCGCTTCACCGCCGAGCTCACCCGAGGGGCTGACAAGTGGGGGACCCGCACGTAGCACCCCGGAGGTGGGCGCTTGAGTAGGCGAGGGATGCACGAGTTCTCTCCGTCCTCCGCGACGCAGCCTGGCGTCTCCGGGCACTACCGCTGACCGTCTCCGTCAACGCCCAACTAGGCGTCGCCCTGGAACCCTCTGATTGGATTGGGGCCGGACCCGTGGCCCCGCTCTTGCTCGCGCCTTCCATGGGGAGAACTCGGTCCAAGCGCCATGACCCCCAGCATTATCAGCTTGCAGGAAATCCTGAAACATTGTCGGACGCTCGCGCCAGGCCGCCGGGCATTCTACGAAGCCCTGCTGACCCACGGCGACGTGGTGGCGGTCAGGGTGAACTACCTCCCCGGCGCTCTCCTGTGGCTCGTGACGACGCCCACGCAGGCCCGGCTGATGCGAGAGGCTCACGATCCGGACGCGCACATCAAGGCCACAATTCTAAGCCTCCAAGAGGCCAGAGACTTGCTGATCATCGTGGGTGAGGCAGGGCCAGCCACCGTCTATGAGGCGGCGGCGTGGCTCCTGGCTCCGCCGCCAGCCGAGCCCCAGCGCCCTAGCGAAGGGGCCTAGGCGTCCAGTGATGATTCCTCGCTGGCTCGTCATCGTGGTCGCCATGCTGGCCTCGTCCGGGTGCGCCACTACGTGGTCGCGACCGGCGACGTCTTCCGCAGAGTTCAATCTCGACAGCCGCGCGTGCCAGCACATGAACGCTCGGCTGGTCTTTCTTTCGTCCGGTCTGGTCGGTGAGTACATAGTGCCGTCCGGGTACCAGCGCTGCATGCTGGAGGAGGGCTACGCCGAGGGCGGATCTTGGACGGGCTCTTCAGGATGGCGGGACGAGGGAGCGAGGACGCCGCAAGGCTATCGAGTGGGCCGAAGGGGAAGCGATTCGGGAGCCGAGGGGCCCTAGGCCAAGGGGGAATGTAGGCAGCGGATCGGGGGGTCGAGTCAGATTGGCCTCGGAGCGCCATCCTCGTCAACAACGCGGACGGCTTTGCCGTACTCCATCAGACCAAGGAGATATCGCGGTCACCCAAGGGGCTGACGCGTGGGAGATCCGCGCGTAGCTACCAGCTACCTCCAAGTATATGAGACGGGCCGAGTCTCGCGAGCCGAGATTGGAGCGACACCCTCCTCGGGAAATGAGGCCGGAAAGATATCTGGCACGTTATGATCGCCTCATGGGGAACATTCTGAAGCCTGCTCGGCACTGGGCCGACGCGTGTTGAAACGGCTCTTGTACCGGCTCTACGAGCGCCAGCTCCTCACCGAGATCCTCCACGAGCCACTGCCCCGGCACATCGGACTGATCCAGGACGGCCATCGCCGGTACTCCCGGGAGGCGAGGCTCGCAAGATTGTCCGACGGCTATCGTATCGGGGCAGAGAAGACCGAAGAGGTCCTCATCTGGTGTGCGGATCTGGACATTCCTACCGTGACCCTCTGGGCGCTATCGACCGACAATCTCACCCGACCCGTGAATGACGTCGCGGACATCCTGGAAGTAATCGAAGCGAAGATGGCCGAGTGGATTCAGGGTGGCCTGGCCCAACGGCTAGGAATGCGGATCCGCCCGATTGGGCTCTTAGAGCTGCTCCCACCCGCAGCCCTCGCGGCGCTCCGAACAGCAGAGGCTGCGACACGCCATCACGAGAGGCGACTTCTGAATATCGCGGTGGGCTACGGAGGGCGCCAGGAGATCGTGGACGCGATGAAGGGGCATCTCCGCGATTGCTGGAGTCGGGGCGAGCGCCCCGACGAGATTCTCGAGTCCCTGACCCCCGGGACGCTGGACAAGTACCTCTACACGTACGACTGCCCCGATCCCGACCTGATTATCCGGACCTCCGGGGAGTTGCGCCTCTCCGGGTTCATGCTCTGGCAGAGTGCCTATAGTGAGTTCTACTTCTGTGATGTCCAGTGGCCCGCGTTCCGCAAGATCGATTTCCTTCGAGCAATCCGGAGCTATCAGCGCCGGCACCGGCGCTTCGGTCAATGAGGACCTCGCGGCCCGGTGCCGGAACTCGTCTGCCCACCGGTCACTCGAATGCCCTGGCTATAGCCAGGTGGGTCGCACACGCCTGGCGCACAGTACTTCTCGAAGGAGGACGTGGCGTGACGCGGTAGGCACCCCGACCGCCGTCGGGCTCTGCTAGACTTCCTCCATTGTGCACGATTGGTGGTCTCCCATCATCGGGACCGTCGTCGGGTTCCTGACGGCCTGGAGCGTCCTGCAGCTAACGGAACGCCGACGCGGGAAGAGAGCTCAAGCCGTCACGCGGCGGGCCATCGTGGCTGAACTCCGCCATTCGGAACTGATCCTGAGCTCCACCATCGTCAACCTCTCGATCGGAACCGACGCGGTCGCAGACGCGGTCCGGGAGCTCAAGGTACTCCTCGAGATCGGGACCGAGCGCATGCTCCGCACGGGGGTCCTCGATCTGACCACGGACCAGCTCGAGGCCTTGAGGCATCTGCAAGGCGTATCTGATCAAAGCGCGGCGGAGATCCTACGAACGCTCTGGCCGACGCAGCGAGCGCGTCCCCTCAAGGTGGAGGCACCCGTGCTGGACGTCCTACTTGCCAATCCAACCCACGGCTTCGGAGACGTCGAGTTGCAAGCGCTCAGTGCGATTCGCTGGCAGATGCATCTCCTGGCGGACGAGGCGCGCCTGGCCGACGAGTGGCTGCCGCTCGCCTCGACAATGGCGGACACCAACAGTCAGGGCCGAGCCCTTGCCACCCTCGATGGCACACGGGAATCCTACCGCCGGCGCGCAATCGTCGCCCTGCGGATGATCCGGGACGCCCTAGGTCTACTGAAGGCCGGGCTAGAGCAACGGAATCAGACCGCCGTGGTGACCCGACGAGCGCGCGCCCGCCGGATAGCCCCGCGCTCGGAAGTGAAGTAGGCCCGGTCGCGGGGACGGACGCGGGGCGCCTATACTCCGGCGCCACGCCCTCAGAGGAGAAGCAGGTGGGCTTCCGGAGGGGGCGATATGCCTCCGTCCCGTCCGCGCCTCGGGCCGCTAGACTGGGCCCTCCCACGGCATCTGGGTTGCCGTGAGCAGCGGTGCGCCCCGTCGTGCGGAAGATGCTCGAGGCCAAAGGCTACACGGTCCTGGACGCCGGCGATCCTCAGCAGGCGTTGCGGCTCGCAACCCAGCAGCCGGTGCACCTGCTACTCACCGATGTCGTGATGCTGTTGCTGCGCGGCACGGAGCTGGCGCAGCGATTCCAGGGCGTGAGCCTTGGACCAAGGTACTTCTCATGTCGGCGTACAAGATCTCCGAGATCACCGCCTCGGGGTATCCCTTCATCCCCAAACCCTTCACCCCCGATGCACTCGTGGTGAAGGTCCGCCAGGTGTTGCTGGCGCAGCCCTCGCCGTTCGCTCGCCGGACTCCCCCTCGGTCTGACCCTTGAGCGGGCGCTCGCCCGGCACGCTGGAGTGTGGCTCCAACGAGCTGCCCCACGCCCGGATTGGGGCGCCTCGCCATCCCCTGCACCCGCGCCTTGACCGCAAGCCCGACACGGAGCAGGATGACTCGGCGTACAGCGGGCGACCGCGACGCCGATCGTGAACCCCTTGAGTCGCCGGGGCCCTGCGGACATTATCCCGAGCCTCTGCCGGAGGAGCCTTCCGTGACCCTCGAGCCCCTCGCCGCCCTGCGCGACACCTTCCTCCGTCGCATCGACGCTCACGAGGTTTACATCGGCATCATCGGGCAGGGCTACGTCGGCCTCCCGCTCGCGTTGACCTTCGTCGACAAGGGATTCCGCGTCCTCGGCTTCGATGTCGACGGGGAGAAGGTCGCGGCCCTCAATCGAGGCGAGTGCTACATCCGCCACGTCGACGGGGCGCGTGTGAAGCGGGCGGGCGAAACGAAGCGTTTCGAGGCGACCGCCGATTTCACCCGGCTGCACGAGCCCGACGCGATCCTCATTTGCGTGCCGACGCCGCTGACGGCGCAGAAGGAGCCGGACCTGACGTACGTGCGGCAGACCGCAGAGGCCATCCGGCTGCACCTCCGCCGCGGCCAGCTCATCGTCCTCGAATCGACCACCTACCCCGGTACCACCGACGAGGTCGTACGAGGGACCCTCGAGGAGGGCGGGCTCACCGCGGGCGTCGACTTCTTCTTGGCCTTCTCTCCCGAGCGGGAAGACCCGGGCAACAAGAGCCACTCGACGCAGACCATCCCGAAGGTCGTCGGCGGCATCGACGTCGTGTCCGGCGATGTTGCCCAACGACTCTACGACGCCGCGGTGGCAAAGACGGTGCGCGTCTCGTCCGCGCGGGCCGCCGAGGCGACGAAGCTGACCGAGAACATCTTCCGTGCGGTCAACATCGCGCTGGTGAACGAACTCAAGATCGTCTACGACCGGATGGGCATCGACATCTGGGAGGTGCTAGATGCGGCGAGCACGAAGCCCTTCGGCTTCATGCGATTCAACCCCGGGCCCGGGTGGGGCGGGCACTGCATCCCACTCGACCCATTCTACCTGGCGTGGAAGGCGCGCGAGTACGGCGTTTCGACGAAGTTCATCGAGCTGGCCGGTGAGGTCAACGTCCGGATGCCCGAGTACGTGGTCGGTAAGCTGCAGGAGGCGCTGAACAATAGCGGCCGGGCGGTGAAGGGCGCCAAGGTCCTCGTCCTCGGGCTCGCCTATAAGAAGGACATCGATGACCCGCGGGAGAGCCCGGCGTTCGAGGTGATTCACGATCTCTTGAAGCTGGGAGCCGACGTCAGCTACCACGACCCCTACGTGCCCGTGGCGCCAAAGATGCGAAGCTGGCCGACCCTGCCCGCGATGACGTCGCGGCCGCTCACACCCGAGGTGCTCCGCTCGGCTGACGTCGCTCTGCTCATCACGGACCACAGCATCGTCGACTACGATCTCGTCCTGAAGAACGCCGCGCTCATCGTGGACACGCGCGGCATCTACCGGGTTCCGGCCCCCCACGTCGTGAAGGCGTGAGTTCACCGCGCCACCAATGCTCGGCATCGGGCTGATCGGTCTCGGCAAGCACGGGTCTCGCTACGCCCGCCACATCGTAGAGGACCTGACGGACGCCGCCCTCGTCGCCGTCTGCCGTCGGAATCGTCCTGAAGGCGAGAAGCTCGCCGCGGTTTCCGGCTGCGCTTTCTACGATGACTACCACGATCTCGTGGCCAGCTCGCGCGTGGACGCCGTGGTGGTGGCGGTTCCGCCAACGCTCCACCCCGCCATCGTGGAGGCGGCATGCCGGGCCGGCAAGCCCCTGCTCGTCGAAAAGCCGCTGGCGACGAGCCTGGCGGAGGCGCGGCGCATTGCCGCCATGGTGTCCGCCAGCGGGGTGCGCGCCATGGTCGCCCACACGCTCCGCTTCAACCGCACGGTGCAGACCGTCCAGGCGCACGTGCCCGCGATCGGTCCCTTGCACGCCCTCTACCTCAGCCAGCGATTCGAACCCTCCCCGCTCGCCTGGCTCGACCGGCGCACGGAGAGCGGCGGCGGAATCGTGCTTCATACCGGCGTCCACAGCTTCGACCTGCTCCGCGTCCTCACCGGATGCGAGGTCACCCGCGTCTGGTGCCGGACCTCGCAGATCGTCACGCGCGAAACCGAAGACAACTTCGCCATGACCTGCCAGTTCAGCGATCCTTCGCTCGTTGCCGCCGTCGCGGGCTCTCGCGCGATGGGGGGTCGCGTCGGCCTGCTGGAACTCGCCGGGGCCCAAGGCCACCTGTTGGCCGATCACGTACACGGGTGGGTTCACCTCGTGCGCGGGACCGACCGCCTCACGCTCACCGTCCCTTCCCCGGTGCCCACCGTGCGAGAGGTGCTGGACGCCTTCGTT
>Ga0307471_100002214_pt1 | contig 11081 bp, 11 predicted proteins | sample atmos_gasesAM3C__2_FD_204566 | JGI IMG/M metagenome (GOLD analysis project Ga0307471, IMG submission 204566) | Hardwood forest soil microbial communities from Morgan-Monroe State Forest, Indiana, United States - atmos_gasesAM3C_515 | ecosystem: Environmental > Terrestrial > Soil > Temperate... | reverse complement strand
AGTCCGAGCTCAAAATCTCAAATCCCGATTCAGGAGTCTTGCCATGCGCCGCCCTAGGCCGAAAATCGTTCGCCCGTCGCTCGCCAAGGCCCCGACAGGAATCCAAGGACTGGATGAAGTCACAGGAGGAGGCCTGCCGAAAGGTCGTGTCACCCTGTTGTGTGGCAGCGCAGGATGTGGCAAGAGCTTACTTGCGATGGAATTCCTGGTGCACGGCGCTGTTCGATACGGCGAGGCTGGCGTATGCATGGACTTCGAAGAAACCGAGGAGAAGCTGAGGGCCAACGTCGCATCACTGGGTTTTGATTTGCGTGCGCTCATCAGACGCAAGAAGCTGCTGGTGGACTATGTTTCCGTTGACCGAAACCAGATCGCCGAGACTGGAGAATACAACCTCGAGGGCTTGTTCATCCGTTTGGCCCACGCGGTCAAAGCGATCAAAGCAAAGCGCGTGGTCTTGGACAGCATCGAGGCACTTTTTGGCGGATTAACTGACTCAACGATGCTGCGAGCAGAACTCCGCCGGCTGTTTCATTGGTTGGAAGACCACAAGCTTACCGCCGTCGTTACCGGGGAAGCCGGAGAACACACGCTGACTCGTCACGGGCTGGAGGAATACATCGCCGATTGCGTGATCGCACTGGACCATCGAGTTACCGAACAGATTTCCACCCGGCGGCTACGAGTCGTGAAGTACCGCGGCACTTCCCACGGCACCGATGAGTACCCGTTCCTGATAGATCGCGAAGGCATCTCGGTGGTGCCAATCACCTCACTGGCACTTGCCCACGAAGCACCGACGGATCGCGTTTCAACGGGAATTCCCGCTTTGGACGAGATGATGGAAGGTAAGGGATTCTTCCGTGCAAGCAGTGTGCTGGTATCGGGCACGTCGGGAACTGGGAAGTCCAGCCTGGCGGCGAATTTCATCAGGGCCGCCTGCGCCCGTGGCGAAGGTTGCCTCTATTTCGCTTTTGAGGAATCTCCCAACCAGATTCTCCGTAACATGCGCTCGGTTGGCCTTGACCTGGAGCCGTCGGTAAAAAAGCGCTTATTGCACTTCCACGCGATGCGGCCAACCAGCATCGGCCTGGAAGGACACTTGGCCGCTGTTCACAAATTGATCGAAAAGCTTCGACCAAGCGTCGTGGTCATCGACCCGATCACGAACCTGGTTTCGGTCTCGGGCACTTATAACGTTAAATCGATGCTCATGCGCCTGGTTGATTTTCTAAAGGTGGAACAGATCACATCGATGTTCACGAACCTGACATTCGCAGGAGACCCCCAAGAGAGAACTGCGGCGGCCGTCTCCTCTCTCATGGACACTTGGATTGTGTTGCGGGACAGCAGACCCAATGGGCGACCGAGACGCGAGCTTTACGTTCTGAAATCCCGCGGCATGGCACATTCGCGCGAACCTCGTGAGCTAATCGTGAGTGAGAGAGGCATCGAATTGGGCAACGTTCTGAGGGATCACGCGCTGGCCACGACCGTAGCAGGCCCGGGTGCAGTCGCGGCGGCTGAGTAGCAAGCTTGGCCCATCTGGACCAGAAACCGAGCACGGACATGAAGAAGAGTTCAGCAAGGAAGCGCCGCCCTGCCAAGACCAGCCGGAGTGCGTTCTGCCGATTGCGGCTTTACATCGCGGGCCAAACCCCTAATTCGATTGCTGCGATCGCCAACCTCAGGAAGATTTGTGAGGATAAGCTGCGGGGCAAGTACCGTATCGAAGTCGTTGACTTGCTGGAGAAACCGCAACTGGCCAAGGGTGATCAGATCATTGCCATTCCGGCCCTGGTGAGAAGGCTCCCGCCGCCGGTCAAAAAAATCATTGGGAACCTCTCAAAGACCGAGAGTGTCATTGTGGGTTTGGATCTTCGACTGGCACGCTGAAGTAAGGGCTCAAATAGATGTCTAACAAGCGACCACGTTTCGATGGCCGAGTCCTCCAAGGGGGGCTGCCCGGCAAAGTCGGCGCGCCGAAAGGAGCTCGCAGAAGCCTCGGACCTTCTCCACGCAAACTGCCGTCATCCACGCCATCCGATCAGCAAACAAAGCTCCTCGCTCGCTTGAAAACTGCGGAGGAAACTCTGCGCGCCATACAGTCCGGCGAAGTGGATGCTTTGATGGTTTCTGGTCGTCGCGGAGAGCAGGTGGTTTCTCTGAAAGGCGGCGAACCCGCCTATCGCATGCTGGTGGAGGCCATGAGCGAAGGCGCGGCGACTCTGTCCCGGAATGGTGCTGTGCTCTACTGTAATCGCAGGTTTGCAGAACTGATGTGCAGGCCACAAGAGAAAATTATCGGAATTGCGGTTCAGTCGCTGGTCGCGAAAACAGAGCGAGAAAGATTTGAAGTTTTCCTTGCCGAGGCTCCGAAGGCGTTTGCGAAAGGCGAATTCAACTTGCGTTGCAGAGATGGAAGTCTCGTTCCGGTCTATTTGTCCCTTAACCGGCTTCGTGGATACAAGGGCCACGCCCTGGGCATGGTGATAACCGATCTAAGCGAGCAAAAACGCAAGCAGGCCGCGGAAATCAAGCAAGCTGAAGCCATGCGTCGGCTCCTCCTGGAACATATGCTTTCCGGGCAAGAGGAGGAACGGCGCCGAATTGCGCGCGAATTGCATGACGAAGCCGGCCAATTGCTGACGTCTCTTTTGGTCGGCCTGCGTACCCTGGAAGACGCTCGAAACCTAGCAGATGTTAAGGCACAGGGACATCGCCTAAGGAAAATCACTGCCCAGGCCATCGATGAGGTCGGTCGGCTCGCCCGCGGGCTTCACCCAACGGTGCTGGACGACCATGGCCTGGGTGTTGCACTGAGCCGATACGTTACCGAGTACGTTAAGACCCACATCATAGCTGTGGATCTCAAACTCAATGAACTTGACTCCAACATCCTGCCGTCAGCAGTCCAGATCGGGTTGTATCGCATTGTCCAGGAAGCCCTGACCAACGTAGCCAGACATTCGGGAGCCAAGGCGGTCAGCATTAAATTCGCACGTTTGGCCACGGCTCTAGAGGTAGCAATAGTCGATGACGGATGTGGCTTTGACGCTAAGGCCGTGGCTGTCTCCTCGCACCGCCTGGGCATTCATAGTATGCGAGAGAGAGTGGCAATGTTTGGCGGAACGATCAGTTTCGCATCACAGCGCAGGGGGACCAAGATTGTGGTGCGAGTCCCACTTGCCAACCAGGATGTCCAGCCCTTGGCGAGGCCGAGGAGCACTTGAAATGCCAGCGCGGACGCACAAGATCAGAGTCATGATCGTGGATGATCACGCGATCCTTCGCGCAGGACTGAGAATGCTCGTTAGTGCCCAGGCCGATATGGAAGTTGTGTCGGAAGCTCCCGATGGAGAAAAGGCGGTTCAAGCAGGACGGGAAACGAGACCGGATGTGATCTTGCTTGACCTCACCATGCCTCGTGTCGGGGGTATGAAAGCTCTGCAGGAGTTAGCGCGAAACTGCCGCGAGACCCGGGTGCTCGTCCTCACGATGCACGATGACCCCGCATACTTACGATCGGCACTGGCAGCCGGAGCCTCTGGCTACTTGTTGAAAAGGGCGGTGGATGCAGAGCTGCTTGCCGCTATACGAGCTGTGCATCGCGGAGGGATCTTCGTGGATCCGCGTTTGGCCAACGTTCTTGTCCAGGACGTGCTTGCGAAGAGAGGGACAAAAGCTGGTCCCACACGACGGATAAGCATCCTCAGCGACCGTGAGCTGCAGGTGCTCACACTTGTGGCGCGGGGTTACACAAGTGCACAAATAGCTAAACAGATTGCTGTGGGCGTGAAAACCGTCGAGACGTATCGTTCACGTTTTGCTGAGAAGCTCGGACTTCGGACGCTCAGCGATGTGATTAGTTTTGCCTTGCAAATGGGGCTATTGACCCCAGAAGCGCTGGAGAGTGAGCCAGGCCGCTCGGCTCGGTAGGAATTTGGTTTCAGCCCGCTTTCCTGCCCCGATGCGTATTGCACGGTGCCTTCTTGTCAGGGTTTCTCCGGACAAACCCCTTCATTATTAGCAGCATCCCCGATACCGCATTTATTCCATTTGCAGCACACTATCGTGCAGGCTGTAAGTGTAGCTTCTCGTTGGATCCGGGTCACAATCTGGTCAACCGCTATCGGAGATCAGATTGATGAGAACGACATCAAATGCCTTCCCATTGGGCCGAATTCGGGTGTAATCATGTCCTCCCCTACTCGACGTGTATCCGCCAATAGCCGTCGCTCCCCCCCAAAAGCAAACTCACAAAGCCCTGTTTTCAATGCGCAATTATTTCTGGATTCGGCTGGTGTGGGGCGCAAGGTGAGCAAGTTTGGGGAAAAAGAGACCATATTCTCGCAGGGCGATCCAGCGAAGGATGTCATGTACATTCAAGAAGGCCGTGTGAAGCTCACAGTAGTCAATGAGCTCGGCAAAGAGGCCGTTGTAGCGATTCTAGGACCTGGTGATTTTTTTGGGGAAGGGTGCCTTGCGGGCCAGTCCATTCGCATGGCCACTGCGACCACCATTACACTCGCCACCTTGCTCGTTATTGAGAAGAACGAGATTATTCGGGTGCTCCACGAGGAACACGAGTTCTCCGATCGCTTCATCGTGCACACGCTGGCTCGAAACGCCCGAGTCGAAGAGGACCTGATAGACCAGCTTTTCAACTCCAGCGAAAAACGGCTAGCGCGTACTCTGCTGCAGCTGGCGTGCTATGGCACGCAGGGCCAACCTCAAAAGGTGATTCCCAAAGTATCGCAAGAGATGCTGGCGGAAATGATTGGCACAACTCGTGCGCGGGTAAGTTTTTTCATGAACAAATTCAGGAAACTGGGCTTCATCCAATACAACGGAGAGATCCACGTCAACAAATCCCTCCTGAGTGTTGTCCTGCACGAGTAAGGACCAAGTTTCGCGTTTATCGGAAAGGGGCTTACTTCCAGATCGTTCTAGCCAACATGGCTTACCACCGCATATCTCGGATTGCTGGTCGGAGTGAGTTCCCGGGGAACAGATGCACACGCCATCGCGGGCTATCGGCTATTCAGGGCAAATTGGAGCTATGGAAAACCGAAACGAAAGACCATGACCGTGCATGGAACATACTCAACCTATTTGGGGAAAAGAGTAATCCTGCAGGTGGTCCACGGCAAGTTGCAAGTTCCGCTGCCGTGCACAATCATTGGTGAATCGCAGACGTGTGTGCGCGTTCGTGTGGGGGATGGTTGGGATGTGGATGTCTTTGATGGTTGGGATGTGGATATCTTTAAGGAAATGGTCGTAGCTATTGAGTCCGTTGATAGCACGGCGGCAGGTTGACGGAAAGCCCCGAGGGCCGCACGCGGAGTGCGCGCGCCCTTCTGATTGATTTCTTCGAACTACCGACGAGTCCTCAATTTTGACCAAGGCACTCGACGGAATCTGCCGAAGATGACTACCAGCCGTACAAGCCAATTGTTAGAAATGTTAGAAAGCGGGAAGGCCGTCTGCTTACCGCGTGCGATGAACCGAAGGGTTGCTAGTCTGCAATTGTGGCAAGTAATGATACGCGGCACTTGATGTCCGGTAACCGCGTGACAATCAGGCACTCATCCGCTCCACGTACACTTGAAGCGCCCCGGCCATTTTGTTTCGGGCGTGTACAGAATTGGACAGACGCCAGTTCGCACCAACTGTTAGCATCCGCCTCGGTTTGGGGTGTAGCGGTTGTCATGACAATGCTGGTCTCGCAATGTCACCACCGATGAGGAGAAATCCAACCAGGGAGCTTTGAGATGAAGAAACTTTTGTTGGTTGTTTTCATGTTGAGCATGGGCAACTTGGTCTGGGCGCAGTCGGCGACGCCATTGGGTGCCGCGCGGACCTTCGCAGTCCTGGGCGCCTCATCGGTATCTAATACAGGCCTGACCGTCGTCACCGGAGAATTGGGCGTAAGCCCAGGTACGAGTATAACCGGCTTTCCCCCCGGGATAGTGATCAGAGGAACAATCCATGCGGGCGATGCGACTGCCACCGCGGCTCAGACCGATGCGCACACCGCGTACAATGCGCTGGTAGCCGAACCCTGCGGGACCAACTTGACAGGGCAGACTCTGGGCACGAGTCCTGGCGCGGTCACTCTCTCGCCTGGCGTCTATTGTTTTAATTCTTCGGCGCAGTTGACCGGAACCCTCACCCTCAACGGCCAGGGTGTCTACGTTTTCCAGATGGGGAGCACGCTTACGACAGCCAGCAATTCCTCCGTTGTCCTGGCTAATGGCGCGACGCCGGGGAATGTGTTCTGGCAAGTCGGCAGCTCTGCCACTCTTGGCACCAACACCGTTTTTGTAGGAAGCATTCTCGCGCTCATCAGCGACACCGTCACCACTGGCACAAGTGTTGCCGGTCGAGTCTTTGCGCTGACCGGTGGTGTGACTCTGGACGGTAACGCGATCAAGACGGCAGCCTCCGGCGCTGGCGGTGACTTTGATGGAGATGGGAAAGCCGATGTGGCCGTCTGGCGGCCATCGAACGGCGTTTGGTATATCATCCCTTCCTCAACGCCCACGAACTTCACCGTCACCCAGTGGGGAACAAGCGGCGACATCCCGGTGCGGGGAGATTATGATGGAGATGGAAAGACCGATTTCGCGGTATTTCGCCCCTCAAATGGCACTTGGTTCATCATGCCTAGCAGCAACCCGAGCGCGCCGATCCTTCAGCAGTGGGGCACGCAGGGAGACATCCCCGTGCCAGGGGATTACGATGGCGACGGGAAGACCGATTTCGCGGTTTTTCGACCGTCAAACGGCACGTGGTACATCATCCCCAGCAGCAACCCGAGTGCCCTGATCATCCAGCAATGGGGTACAAACGGAGACATCCCGGTACCCGGAGACTACGATGGTGATGGGAAGACGGATTTCGCCGTCTTTCGGCCCTCGACTGGCACATGGTTCATTATTCCCAGTGGCAATCCAAGCGTTCCGGTCGTTCGGCAGTGGGGAACAAGTGGGGACATTGCGGTGCCAGGGGACTACGATGCAGATGGGGCGACCGATTTCGCCGTCTTTCGGCCCTCGACTGGCACTTGGTTCATCATTCCGAGCAGTAACCCAAGCGTGCCGATTGTCCAACAGTGGGGGACGATGAACGATGTCCCAGTGCCGGTGGATTACGATGGCGATGGAAAGACGGACATTGCTGTTTGGCGGCCATCGAACGGAAATTGGTACGTCATTCCGTCTTCAACGCCCACGAACGTCACAGTCACCCAATGGGGGACCAACGGGGATGTGCCGGTGCAGAAGCCCATTGGGCAGTGAGGCAACAGAGGAGTAGCATTCTAGTTTCGAGGAGGCTGATCATGGCAAATCTGAGGTTGAAAATGCTGGCGAACTTCAGAATCCTAGCTGGGATTTTCATCAGCGCTGCGCTAGCACCCACGATCTGTGCTCAGACCCTTCCACGGTTGCAGGTCGAAGTCGGACCGAATCAACAGGTGACGATTCTCGCGAGTAACGTGAGCTACGGAGAAGTTCTGCGGGCCTTGCAGAAAAAGTTGCGTTGGGAGATCGAAATTCCACCTTTGGCCGATGAACTCAAACTCGCTTACGCGCGCGTAGAACCCACGCAACCTCAAATTGCCTTAGCAAAGCTTTTGGAAGGTAGCGGACTGGGCTATGCATTCATGGGTGGAGTGAATGGATCCCGCCATGTGACGCTGTTTATAATTCCTTTTAGCCCGCGCGAAACGGGCGCGACACATGACAGAGCCTCCAACTCCCCAATCTCTGAGAACGCCGTGACGGAAGTTTCGCCGCCACTTCCAGCCCAAGGGCAAGCCGGGGCCACCAGCCAACCAAATGCAGCCGCGGCAGAAACCACCCCCGAGCCGCTTCCGGCACCGTCAACCATGCCTCTGGTGGATGCAATAAATGCCATAGGAGTTCCGTCAGGCGTATCCCCCGACGATGTCGGCCGAGCGATGACATTCCCGATCTCGGAGGCGGCGAAGATAATGGGAGTTCCGCCCGGAGTTTCGCCCGGCGTTGTCGGCAAGACTATTACCGTGCCGCTCCCGACTGGACCGGGCCAGCACCCCTAGAAGCGCGAGACTAGTTCACGTCGCAGATTTTACCAATCGGCACTTCCGGTCGAATCCCGCTGTACGGGCATTCTGCGCGAGTTTTTGTTGCTCGTGAAGCTATTCGATGGGGATGCTCCTCACTTAGTGGACGATTCGCATAACCAGACCCCTCTGGCTAGGTTGCCGAACAAGGGCTCCGGTTCGAGGTGGCACCTTGGGACCGTGACCACTTCTTTGCCCACGCTCGATCAAATTGCGTATCAATTGGTAGTAGTACGATTAGGATATGGATCGCTCGTAACAGCGAACAGAATCAACGCCATAGCAACCGATAGTACTTCATAGCAAATCAATGCGAGCCAGGCTTTTTTGAACTCATAATCCGTTGGTCGTAGGCTTACAAAAGCAAAAGCGGCCCACATCGATTTCGCGCGTGGAAAACGAGAAGCTACCATTTTGATTAGCGTCTAACACGGGAGGACACGCTCATGAAGGCAATACCCATGAAGGGCAGGCTGACTGGAAAGAAAGTTCGCGGCTATCTGCTATCTGTGGGCTGGTCCCGGAGAGGCCTGGCGCAAGAAGGAAAACTACTTCCAAGTTGAAGATGACGAAACTATCTCTGTGGCTCTCTTCGGGATCATTTTGGGCGAGGTGTAAGGGCGCGACAGTTGAGGTTAAGTTATACGGTCCAACGGGTCGAATCCTCACGACAACTGTTCTGATACTGCCCCACGGCAGAAAATGAACCAATTGCGGAGTACGAGAGCAAAGACGTCCGATTTCTGTCGGAAGCCAATTCTGCCCCCCCGCGTGTACCAAACCACCTCATTTGGTACGGTCGTTTTGGTTCGGAAAAGGATTCAAGGAATCAGTCAGTTAGCTGCACTCGGTCTGCGGCCTTTTGATACACACCCACACATAACAGTCGCCAGGGAGGCTGTAGTCCTGACCTGCTGTCCTTGCCCCATTTTCAATGGTCGGTCTGCACAAGGTGGGACGCGAGCAAACACATGCGCCCCAATTCCTCGTAGGTGAAGTACGTCGCTTCCTCATTCCCGGTGCGTTCCAAGTGGCCCAATCCCGATTCCTTTGTAATCCCTTTGCGGAATGGCTGCTGGGCAGGGCTTAGAAGACCTCGAAGCTAACCCGTTGCAACTCCGCCTCCGCGCCACTCGTACCAAATAGGAACATTGGCCGGTCCTGGGTGAAATCAGTATGGCCTTCGTACGTGACCCTTAGCTTCTCGATCTCATCGACAGAGACGACCGCAAGCTTGCTTTGCGGATAGTAGGTGACAGAATAGAGATGCTCCTTGTTCTCATTAGCGAAAGCGTCCGTTACGAAACCCGTCGCCGCGTGCGCATGCAGGACGTGTAGATTAAGGCGCGCTTTCAGATCTGTCTTCGTTCGATCGCTCGGATACGCGGACGTGACATCGAAATCGTAGCGCCGGGAACCCGTGTCGAAGACTGTGAAGACGAGTCCGTCCGGATCCATAATTTTGCTGATGCGTGCCTTCATTGTGATGCGCCAGCCGTCGGCCATCGCTTGGTTGACCACTTCAGGGCTGAGATAAAAGCGATAAGGGACGGCTCCCACGACCGGATTCACTACCTTCCATGATCTCCCATCGAGGGAGGAGCCGTAGTTTATCCTGTCCCATTGGCTCTGCTGATCCGGTGGAGCCAGATCGCGTCCGCTCACGAAGTTCTCAAGTACCGGATCCTTGGAACCGAGATGTTGGGCAACGATCTTCGGCTTTCCCTGTCTAGGGCCATGATCGTTTGCGGTTGGAAGCGCTCTGTTGATCACGTTGATCAGCAGAGCAGTCGTTAGGCTAGCTGTAATACCCATTACCCACTTCTTGCCCTCTGACCATTCCGACCAAAACGACATCGCGGTGCCCCCCTCAGAACCAGGCACTTCCGGGTGTTGCGTATTCTTGATCAAGAATTCCTCGTTGACAAGAACGAAACGGCGTTCTGACGCGCCTGCTTCCTGGTCCTACGATCAGGTCTGGCGTGTGTATCATAAAGCTGCGAAGGCGGCGGACTCGGCACCCACAGCGAATCTCCCCGACAACACAGTTATCGATGGCAAGATTGTCGCGTTGAACGGGCTAGTACCTAAGTGGCTCGTTGACCTTCGCTTCCGCAGGGGCATGGAGAAAACGTGATGTTTCCTCGGCCGCTGAGTCATTGCTATTGTTAGGCTGACTCAAGACTCAGCAACCCTATGGTCTCCGGTTTGGCTGCCTATGCCATGAAGAGGTGCAATATGAAGCGTAATTCAAGAACCCACGCTCGGTGACCAAAGAACATGCAGGTGAGGTTGAGGAGTTATGACGATATCTATGGAAGACACTCTTCTCGATGTCTGGCGGCAATCGCTTGTCGAAAACAAGAAAACAGTCAGGCTCGAAGGAGAGAGCTTTCCGGTTCGATCAACCGCAAAGCGAAAGCTAAAGCAAGTCGATTTTCAATTTGATGGTAAGGATTTGCGAGGACTAGAGCAGAACCCTGATACCAAATCTCGTTGGGCAGCGATGGCGAGGAACGGCAAGAAGGTAATGCAGTTCTTGGAAGGTGGAAGGTATGTTGCGGTCGTAGCCGATGGGAAAGTACATCTCTACGCACCCAAGAACTAATCCGCCCTGCTTAGGGAAGCAAGGCCTATCAACCTAGATAAAATTCATTCCTGAAACGTAACGCATACGCCATTGGGGTCAATCGCGCCGAACTCTTTCGTGCCCCAAGGCTTGGTTTGCAATGGACCATTGGGGTGCACTTTTCCTCCGCGTTTCTGGTATTCGGTGTACATGGACTCAATACCTTGAACGGCGATTCGCACCATGGTCTGGTCTCCGACCTTGCGCGCCAGTTGATTGTCGCTCATACCGGCTATGTGCAGGTAGGCCTCGCCGCGGTTGATTCCTGCGTAGTTCGGTGGCGTGGCATCGCGAAAGGTCTCCTTGAAGCCACAGATCTCCGTCCACCAATTCAGGGATTCC